>ERZ795056.4867-NODE-4867-length-13715-cov-5.091142_pt1 | contig 13715 bp, 12 predicted proteins | sample MGYA00375140_ERZ795056 | MGnify/ENA primary metagenome ERZ795056 (study PRJEB30185, sample SAMN05720227) | activated sludge metagenome | isolation source: Anaerobic digester | place: USA | collected 2015-03-09 ...
CCAGCTACGCCATCATCGTGCGCGAGCACTTCCCCGCTGCAGAGGCGGGTGCCCGTGTGGGCACGGTCATCATGGCCACCATGCTGGGCATGGCCCTGGGCGGCTGGATGTCGGGCAAGGTGTTCGACCTGACGGGCTCGTACCATGCGGCGTTCCTGAACGGCATTGCCTGGAACCTGCTGAACTTCGCCGTGGTGGTGTTTTTATTGCGGCGCACGCTGCAGCGCGGTGGCCCCAAGGCCGTTGCCGCCTGACCCTGTTCACACCGTAGGTTTCACGCCTTGAGGATGTGGTCTTGCAGCCCCCGCCGGGGCGACGGGCCCACGGCAGGCGCATGGCCCAGGCGCGCCCACATCTGCACCGTGTAACGCGGCGACGGCGCCTGCAGCAGGGCATGGATGTCGGCATAGGGCTTGGCCTGCTCGGGGTACTCCTGCAGCGCTTGCGACAGCGGCTGCATGGACAGGCCTTGCGCCGTGGCGGCCAATTGCGTGCGCACGTACGCCCGCCCCGCGTTGACCTGCGTCACACGGTCGTTGCCCTCGGTCACCAACCAGAAAAAGGCCGGGGTGGTGGCGATCTTGGCGTTGAAGTCTTTGATCTGGCCGGTCGTGGCCGCATCGTCTGGCCCAGGGGCTTTGCTGCGGTCAAACAGGCCCAGCGCATTCAAGGTGCGCACCATGGGCGTGTTGATGGAGATGCCGTCGCGGTGACGTGCAATTTCTTCTGGGCCCACGCGCAACACCTTGTACGACTCCATGATGGTGCGCGGCGTCACCAGCTCAATACGCCAGGCCTCCATGGCAATGGCACGGTGCTGCGCCATTTGCTCAGGCTGCGCACCCGCCACAAAGCCCACGCGCACAGGCTCGCCCGCCACACTGGCGGCAATGGCCTGCAGGGCAGCCGCCGCCGGTTCACGCGGTTCATAGGCTTCGCGGTTGGTGTGGCGGCGCAGGATCTGGGCAAAAAGGGGATCGGGCTGAACAGTGGCATCGGGGTTGAGGCGTATGTGCGCCGTAGGCCGCTTGTCCAGCGTGCTGGGGCCAAATACGCCTTGCGGGAACAGCGTGATGTCGGCGCGCAGGCCTTTTTGCCTCGCGGCAATATCCAGCAGCTCCAGGAACGTCCCCTGGCTCATCATGATCTGACGCGACAGCGGGTCGGTCTCGGGCAGCAGGCGGGTGAGGTCGCAGTACAGGGTGATCTCATTCGGCTGACTCAAGTCCACCAACCACGACTGCAGGTTATGCGAATGCGGCGCCAGAATGGCGTGGCTGAGGACCCAGTGGCGCACATCGGTCGCGTCGGATCCCGGGGCTTGCCAGGCGCCCAGAGCTTCGGGCGGCAGGGCACTGGAGCAGGCTGCCAATCCGGCCGTGGCGCCCAGCACCACGCCGCCCCCGGCGATGCGAATGAAATGTCGGCGTTGCATGGTGGTGTCCTCTCAGGTGGGTGTAGGTGTCACCGCTGCTTTGATGCCAGCGGAAGGTGAGGGGCTAATCGGGCTTTGGGTTAAGCCCAGACTGGCGAGTGCAGCGTGGGCGGCATCTGCCAGCAGGGTATGGGGTTCGGGGCCGATGAGTGCACGCAAACGGGTGTTGTCCAGTTGGTGGGGCACCTGCCAGAGGTAACGCAGAGCCGCGAGCGAGGCGAACTTGGCGTTGAACAATCCAAACACGCGCAGCAAGCCCCATGGGAGTTGCGCGATGCGCAGGGCTCTGTCTTGGCCGGCCGTGACGGCAGTCAACACGTCTAGCCATTGCTGGCCTGTCAAGGTGTGCCCTGCAAAGTGCAGGCTCTCGAAGGCGGGCAGCTTTTCGCGTTGTTGCGCCACTTGCACAAAGGTGTCAGCCAGGTCCGGCAGGTAGGCCCAGGCGCCGGGGACGTCCAGCGAGCCCGCCCAAGTGACGCGCCCGCGGGCAATATCCTTCACGGTCACCTGATCGAACCACGAGCCTTTGCCATTCCCAAAAAAATTGCCCGCGCGAATGACAATACTTCGCAGAGCACCGTGGCGCGCCGCATCCACCAGACGCTGCTCCATGGCAACGCGGACCTGCCCCTTGACGCTGGTCGCACGCTGGGGCGTGTCTTCGCGCAGGTTTGCGGGCATGTCGGCGCCGAAGTTGTAGACATTTCCCGGCGCCATCAAGCTTGCACTCAGGGCTTGGGCGATACGCATCGCATGATCCAGCAAGGCAGGCACCTCGACCTGCCAGGCCGCGTCGGTATAGGCGTTGGGGTTCAGCGCGTGCACGACCACACTGGCACCTTCAGCCGCAGCGGCCACCCCGGCGCAGTCGTCAAGGCTGTGCGCCAACCACTGCACCCCCGGAACAGGGGAATGCGGCGCGACCGCGCCCTCTCGCATCTGGGCCACGACGCGCCAACCCGCGCGGGCAAAGGCGAGCACTGCCGCATGGCCAAAGCGGCCTCGGGCACCCAGCACGAGAACGGTTGGAGTGGGATGGGACATATCGGGTCTTTCGTATTTGCAGGAATGAGGGCATTGTGGAAAGATCGGCACAGTTACACAATTGCCTATCTTTTGATAGCTGAAATTCAATAATGAATAACCAGTTTGACTGGACATTGGTTCGGTCCTTTTTGGCCGCACTGGAACACGGTAGCCTGCTGGGTGCCGCGCGGGCGTTGCATGCCAGTCAGCCCACCCTTGGTCGCCACATCACCGAACTGGAGAGCCAGTTGGGCGTGGTGTTGTTTGAGCGCACGGGCCGGGGGCTTTTGCCCACCGCAACAGCCTTGAGACTGGCGGATTCAGCCCGGGCCATGGAAGCAGGTGCAGATCAACTGGCTCGCCAGGTGTCTGGCGCCGACACCAGGGTGTCTGGCACCGTGCGCATCACTGCCAGCCAGCCCGTTGCCTGCGTGCTGCTGCCCCCGCTGTTGGTGCGCATGCGACAGGCGTTGCCGGATGTGCAAGTCGAGCTGGTGGCCAGCAATGCGATCAGCAACCTGTTGCGCCGCGAGGCCGACATCGCCTTGCGCATGGTCCGCCCCGATCAGGCCTCACTGGTGGCCAAGCGCATTGGCCAGGTCACCGTCGGCGCCTGGGCCCACCGGGATTACTTGCGCCGCCGTGGTACGCCCCGGCAGCCAATGGACCTCTTGACCCACGAGGTGGTGGGCACAGACCGCGACGACACTATTCGGCGTGGATTCGCCCGCTTTGGGTTCCCAGTAGGACCCGAGACTTTTGGCTTGCGCACGGATGACTTGATGGCCTATTGGGCAGCCGTTCGAGCCGGTCTGGGCGTGGGCTTTATTGCCGACTACATGGCGCGCACAGACAATGAGGTGCAGCCACTGCTGCCCATGATCAAAATTCCACCGCTCCCCATCTGGCTGACCGTGCACCGTGAGATCCGCACCAATCCGCGCATCCGCGCTGTCTACGATTTTCTGGCGGATGCCGTGCCGAAGGCGCTTTAACGCCCCTGCAAACGGTTGACCTGTTCCAGAGCGGTCTGCGCATCTTTGCCGTATTCGGCCAAATAGCGCTCGCGCTCTTCACTGCTCCATTCATTGGGCGAGAAGCTGTCAACCGCGTAGCGGGCACTGCGGTGCACGTCGCCCACCTGTCGGGCCATCATGGCCCGGTCCGGGAATTTGTCGGCAAGCAGCAAGAAGCCCTCTACATCGCGCAGCCGCAACGGGAAAGCTGGGTTCTTGTCGCGCACCAGTGCGCCAAACAGGGTGAGCTTGAATTCGCGTTGGCCCGCCGCCACTTCGTCATTGAATTGCAGCAGCGCAAAGGGCGTGCCATTGGCATCATCCACGCGTGCACTGACCACATAGCGCCCAGCTTGCAGCACATTGGCCTTGAGGTAAAAGTTGAGCGACCCGGCCTCCAAGGCGTCGCGCGTGCCCGCCCAAGTGGCGGGCACCGCTGGCGTGTACACCACGTCGAAATGGGCCACGCCTTGCTCACCGCCTGCGCTGACCTGCGCCAACATGCGTATGGTCCCGGCGAACGCGGCAAACCCCTGTTGCGCCGGTTGCAACTGCGCGCTGTAGATGCCATCGCCAGACTGTGTGTCAGCCCCGGAGCCGTCGTCACGGAAATTCACAGCACTCTGAATGATCGGGGACAGTACCGTGGTCTCGGCAACCGACTGCGCCGAGGCGCGCGTGACCACCAAAGGCAAGACCTTGCCACCGGCATCCACGGCTTGCACAGTGAAACGCACGGTTTCGGCGCCGGTCACAAACACACGCTCTTGGGAGGTGCGAAGGCGCACCCCTTTGGCGGGCTCGCCATTGGCCTTGCGCATGGGCGTTTCTTCTTGCACTGGAGCGAATGGTCGGACCTGATCAGGGTGTTCGCTGATAGGGCGTGACTCATGCGGATAGCGCGTCGCATCACGGTAGCTTGAATAAATTTGCTCGGCGCGTTCGTATCGACCCTGCCAAAGTGTGAGCTGCGCCTGCCTGGACTGCGCACCTTCTGCGCTGTACGGTGCGCCAGGGCCTGTGCCGGGTACCCCTGCGGCCACCGCGGCCTGAGCCCCGGTGGCGGCACCTGATGTGGCGGCCCGCGCAGAGCCGCTGGGCGAGGCGCCGCTTTCTGTTACGGGGTCCTGCTCTGCCAGACCCCATGCCAACAGCAAGACAGCCAGTACGCAGCCGCCAGCCAGCAAGGCAGTGCCGCGGCTCATGGTGTCGTCAGTTGGCGTTGGCTGCCATGTCGGCACGCACCTTGGACACTACGCCGCCCCAGTTGCCATTGGTGTAGTGGTTGAGTGACTCGTTGTCATCGCGGAACTTGACGTTGTGGTACGACCATTTGGCTTTGCCCCCTTCGTTGGCCGCCGTGCCCAGGGTGAGGTCGTTGCAGAACCAGTCGGAAGGGTTGCAGTACGCCGCGCCGCCACTGCCCGACACGCCGCCAGCCGAATGGTAGGCCACCGCCTGATCATCCTGGCCGGGCATCAAGCCCGATTGGGCAGCACCATTGGAGCCTGCATACATGTAGAACCACTTGGCACGGGTCTGGTTGTGGTCGTACATGGCGCGCGCGGTGGCGGTTTTGAGGTCGGAGGTGAGTGGGTCCGACACGGCCCAGCTGCCCAGGTTGGCCAGTTCGCTGCCACCACCGGCGCCAGCGGCAACGTCGACCCACTTGATGTTCCAGCCCGTTTGGGTGGTGCCATCAGAATTGCTGCAGGTGCCTGCGGCGTTGGCAGTGGGCGTCTTTTTGTAGCGTGCGGTGCCGCCGTAGAGCGACATGGCATAGCCGATTTGCAGGTTACCCGCGCTATGGGCCGCGATGTAGCACCAGTTGGTGCCGGTGCAATAGCAATCCAGCGCGTCGCGGATGCGGTAGTTCTGGTTGGAGATGCGGTTGAAGCCATCCCAGTTGACCGATTTTTTGTTCACTCCAGCAGCCGTGCCCGATGGGCCCCAATAGGTGAAGTCGGCGTGATTACCGGGCGTACCGTTGCCGTTGCGCCCATTGATCCACAAGGAATAATTGGTGGCAGAGACTGCTCCCGCCAGGCCCGCCAAAATAAAGGCTGCCACCCACCACAGGCCACGCTTTTGCCCGACTGAACCCGTCCGAAATCCTGCTTGCATCAAATTCTCCTGAGATTGAATTGCTGAATTGACGGCGGGTTCAATTGGCATCTTTAATAGAACGACCGTGCTTTTTCATTATTTGAAATGTTGCGGATTGTCACCATGGGGACTTACCCTGATTCGTCGTGGCCTCGCAACGCAGCTTGTCTCGCACGGCATGTAGCCAGCGGCGCCAGTCCGCACTAGCATGGGCGATACCCACAAGGAAAACCGTCTGCCATGCTTGCCTACCTCGATTCACTCTACCCCGTGCGCTACACCGCCTTTGGCTTGGCCATCTTCGGTTTCGCTTTGAGTGTGTTCAGCCTGATTGTTTTTGGAGCAGGGCTGGTCCCGTTCCTGGTTCTGGGTGGCCTGGTGGCGCTGGGTGTCTATGACGTGCGACAAACCCGCAGCTCGGTGCTGCGCAACTACCCGGTCATTGGGCACATCCGGTTCATGCTGGAATACATTCGGCCTGAGATTCGACAGTATTTTCTGGAGAGTGACAGCGAGGCAGCGCCGTTCTCGCGTTCACAACGGTCACTCGTCTATCAACGTGCCAAGGGCGAACCCGACAATCGACCGTTTGGCACTCAGCTCAATGTCAGCACCGACGGCTACGAATGGATCAACCACTCCGTCGCACCCACGACTCTGCCTGATCACAACTTTCGCGTCACCGTAGGCGCCGCCAGCAAGCAGCCCTATGAGGCCAGTGTGTTCAACATTTCAGCCATGAGCTTTGGCGCGTTGTCGGCCAACGCCATCCTGGCGCTGAACGCGGGCGCCAAGCGAGGTGGCTTTGCCCACGACACGGGCGAAGGCTCCATCTCGGTCCATCACAAGGCCAACGGGGGCGACCTGATCTGGGAAATCGGCTCAGGCTACTTTGGCTGTCGCGACGACGCGGGCCGTTTTGACCCCGTGCGGTTTGCCGCTAATGCCCAGGACCCGCAGGTCAAGATGATCGAACTCAAGCTCAGCCAAGGGGCCAAGCCGGGTCATGGCGGCGTGCTGCCGGGCCCCAAAGTGACGCCCGAGATTGCCCTGACGCGCGGAGTCCCCGTGGGCGTGGCCTGTGTCTCCCCTGCTGCCCACAGCGCCTTCCAAACGCCGGTGCAGATGATGGAATTCATTGCCCGGTTGCGTGAGCTGTCTGGCGGCAAACCCACGGGTTTCAAGCTGTGCATTGGCCACCCTTGGGAATGGTTTGCCATGGTGCGCGCCATGCAGGCCACGGGCATCACGCCGGACTTCATCGTAGTGGACGGCGCCGAGGGCGGCACCGGCGCTGCGCCGTTGGAATTTACCGACCACGTGGGCGCGCCGCTGCAAGAGGGGCTGCTGCTGGTGCACAACACCCTCAAAGGCGCTGGCCTGCGCGACCAGATCAAACTGGGTGCAGCGGGCAAGATCGTCAGTGCTTTTGATATTGCCCGCGCCACGGCGCTAGGCGCAGACTGGTGCAATTCGGCGCGCGGCTTCATGTTTGCTTTGGGCTGCCTGCAGGCGCAAACCTGCCACTCAGGCCATTGCCCCACGGGCGTGACCACCCAAGATCCGGTGCGCCAGCAGGCGCTGAGGGTGCCCGACAAGGCCGAACGGGTGTACCACTTCCACCGAAACACACTCAAGGCCCTGCAAGAGCTGGTGCAGGCAGCAGGCCTGAGCCACCCGCGCGACATCAGCGCGCAGCACATTGTGCGACGGGTCAATGAAAACGAGGTGCGCCTGCTTGCCAACCTGGTGCCCCAGATGGAAGTGGGTGCCCTGCTCGACCGCGATGTGAGCACCCTGCACAGCGTCTTCAAACTGTATTGGCCCAAGGCCAGTGCAGACAGTTTTACGCTACAGACTTGATGGCGGCCTGAGTCACCACGCCCAGCGTCAGCAAACGCTTGCGCATGGACAGCAAGGCGCGGTCCTTGCTGAGCAATAGGGCCTTGTGGGCAGCGGCGAGGTCCATGAACTTTTGGTCATCAGGGTCCCGGCATGTCAGGTGCACTTTGGGTGGCACAGCAACCACGTGGGCAAGTTGGTCAAAGCGGGCCAGCACATCAGCGGCAAGCAGGCCATAGAACGTCAAGCGGGGCACAATTTGCGGGTAGCCCAGCACCCGCTCCAGCTCATCGCGCATGGGGGCCGTGGCCAGCCAATGCAGCGTGCCCGTGGCCAAGCCGTCTCGCACCGGTTGCGCTGCCACGTCATTGAACACGAACACATCGAGCACGATGTTGGTGTCCAGCACCAAGGGCACCGGCGACGGCGCTCCCGTCAACGTCACGCTGCCTTGTCGCGGTGGCTGCCCGTCACCAGGTCAAAGCGGAACATGCGGCATTCGATAGGGCCGTTCCACATCGGCACGCGGCGCGAGGCCTTGAAGCGCATCTTGCCCGGCAACTTGAGGTCGGGCGTGAGCACCCAGGCGGTCCAGCCGGGGTAGTTCTTCTTCCAGTGGCTGGCCAGCTGGCTGAAGAACTCGCCGCCGTCTTCGGTGTGGGCGCTCTCGCGGGCGCCAAAGCGGCCGCGCTCGGCGGCGGCATCGTCGCCCGCCACGCCGGCCACCGCAATGCGTTCGCCATACGGCGGGTTGAGCAGCATCACGCCCGGCACCTCGCTGGGCGGCATGCGCTGCAAGGCATCGCCGCCGCGCAGTTGCACCACGTGGGCCACGCCCGCGCGCTGGGCATTGCGTTCGGCAAAGTCCACCATGCGGTGGGCCACATCGCTGCCGAACACGGGGGCTGTGGGCGCATGTTCTGCCGCGCGGGCGGTGTCTTTCAGTGCCGTCCACACATGGGGCTGGAAGGCCAACAGCTTCTCGAAACCAAAACGCCTCAGGCTGCCCGGTGCAATATTGCAGGCCACTTGTGCAGCCTCGATGGCAATGGTGCCACTGCCGCAGCAGGGGTCGTAGAGCGGCGTGGTGGCGTCCCAGCCACTGGCGGCAATCATGGCGGCAGCCAGGGTTTCTTTCAAGGGCGCGTCGCCCTTGTCTTCGCGCCAGCCGCGCTTGAACAGTGGCTCACCCGAGGTGTCGATGTACAGCGTGGCGTGGTCGGTGGTGAGGTGGGCATAGATGCGCACATCGGGCCACTGGGTATTGACGTCAGGGCGTGCGCCAGTTTTGTGGCGGAAGCGATCAGCCACGGCGTCCTTGATCTTGAGGGCGGCAAAGTTCAAGCTGGTGAGCGGGCTGTGTTGGGCCGTCACTTCGATTTTGAAAGACTGGCGCGTGGTGAACCAGATCTCCCAGGCCACGGCGCTGGCCGCTTCGTACAGGTCGTTCTCATTGCGGTACAGGGTGTGCGAGAGTTGCACCAGCACGCGCTGGCACAAGCGGCTGTGCAGGTTGAGCAGCATGGCGTCGCGCCACGATGCGCGCAAGCTCACGCCACCCCGGCCCACCAACAGGTCTTGCCCCGCCAGGCCGGTGAGGCGGTGTACCTCTTCGGCCAGATAGCCCTCGACGCCGGCGGCGCAGGGGAGAAAAAGTTGAAGTTGGTTCACGGCGTTATCTTGGTACTGGACAGGCAGCTCAGAGCTGCTTGCGCTGGGTGGCGGGGGCGATGCGCAAGGCTTCGCGGTATTTGGCCACGGTGCGGCGTGCGCACTCGATGCCCTGCTCTTTGAGCATTTCAGACAGTTGATTGTCGGACAGCGGCTTCTTGCTGTTCTCGCCCGCCACCAGTTGCTTGATGAGGGCGCGCACCGCTGTGCTGGACGCATTGCCGCCCGTCTCGGTGCCCAGTGACGAGCCAAAAAAATACTTGAGCTCGAAGGTGCCAAACGGCGTGGACATGTACTTGGCGGTTGTCACGCGGCTGATGGTGGATTCATGCAGACCCAGCTCATCCGCAATTTCGCGCAACACCAAGGGGCGCATGGCCAGCTCACCGTGGGTGAAGAAGTTTTTCTGCCGCTCCACGATGGCGGTGCTCACACGCAAGATGGTATCGAAACGCTGTTGGATGTTCTTGATGAACCAACGGGCTTCTTGCAAACGCTGCTGCAGCGCCTGGTGACCGCCGCCCTTGTGGCCCTTGAGCGCACCTGCGTACACATCTTGCACACGCAGGCGCGGCATCACATCGTTGTTGAGCTGCACGCGCAGGCGCGACTGCGCGCCCTTGCCTACTTGGGTCACGATCACATCGGGCACCACAATATGGCGCTCTACATCGACAAACCGGCGCCCGGGTTTGGGCTCGAGCCGGGCAATCAGCGCCAATGCGGCCTTGATCTGCGCGTCGGTGGCGCTGGCCAATTGCGCCAGGCGTTTGACGTCTCGCCGCGCCAGCACTTCCAACGGCTGGGCGCACAGTCGCAAGGCGACGGCGCGCACACCATCGCGCGCATCGTCATTGTCGGTCTCGCCATCGGTGGCGTCATCCGGCAGGTCCCGCAGTTGCAGTCGCAAGCACTCGCCCAAGTTGCGCGCGCCCACCCCCACAGGGTCGAGGCTTTGCAGCAAGCCTAGCGCTACAGTGAACCGGTGCACCAACTCTTCTTGTTGCTCCAGGTCTTGCCCCGCCAGGCCACTGGCCAACTCTTCCAGCGGGTCTTCGAGGTAACCGTCTTCGTTCAGCGACTCGATCAAAAAATACATCGCCGCGCGGTCCACCTCGGACAAGCGCAAGGACAGGGCCTGACGGTGTAAATGGTCTTGCAGGGATTCGTGGTGACGCGCCAATTCAGTGGCGTCGACTTCGCCCTCGTCGCCCGCGTTGTTGCGCTTGGCTGGGGCCTCACCGCCCCATTCGCCGTCATCGGGCACCATGTCGATGGTGCCATCGCCGTCCCAGTTGGTGTCGTCTGCGACCACCGTGTCGGCGGCGGCGTCCGTGCCTGCGCTGGAATCAGCGGACTGTTCCATGGTGCGGTCGTCATCACGCACCTGAACGTCTGCCTTGGCAAGGCCGAACTCTTCCCGGTCAGCGCTGTCGTCGGTTTGCAGCTCCAAAAAGGGGTTGTCGTCGAGCATCTGCTCGACTTCCTGGCTCAGTTCGAGCGTAGACAATTGCAGCAGCCGGATCGACTGCTGCAATTGAGGCGTGAGCGCCAGATGCTGCGAGACGCGCAGCGACAGCCCTTGCTTCATTGAACCCCCACGCTTGTCACTGCGTGTACTGCGCTGCCCCCCGAGGGGGCCTTCGCGCCTTGGGGCGGCCCGGCGTCGCTCAATTCAACTCTTGCGGACATGGTCACATCCTGAAGTGCTCGCCGAGGTACACACGGCGTACATCGGCGTTGTTCACGATCTCCGAAGGTGTCCCCTGGGCCAGCACATGGCCATCACTGATGATGCAGGCGTGGTCACAGATGCCCAGTGTCTCGCGCACGTTGTGGTCGGTGATCAGCACGCCAATGCCACGCGACTTGAGGAAGCTGATGATGCGCTGGATCTCGATCACGGCGATAGGGTCGATACCGGCAAACGGTTCGTCCAGCAAGATGAAGCGCGGTTGCGTGGCCAAGGCGCGGGCGATTTCTACGCGGCGACGCTCACCGCCCGACAGGGCCATGGCGGGTGAATCGCGCAGGTGCTCCACCCGCAAGTCTTGCAACAGGGCTTCTAGCCGCTCGTTAATGACGGCCTTGGTCAACGGGCGTTCGTTGTCGTCACGCTGCAACTCCAGAACGGCACGCACATTGTCTTGCACATTGAGCTTGCGGAATATCGAGGCCTCTTGAGGCAGATACGACAAACCCAAGCGCGAGCGGCGGTGGATAGGCATGTGTTCGACTGCCTGCCCGTCAATGGAGATCTCGCCCCCATCAGCGCGCACCAGCCCCACGATCATGTAGAAAGACGTGGTTTTACCGGCTCCGTTGGGGCCCAGCAGGCCCACGACTTCGCCTTTTTGCACGGCGATGGATACGTCTTGGACTACTTTACGGCTGCCATAAGATTTTTTAAGGTGCCGGGCCTCTAACCGGCTGGTGCTGGGCGCAAGGCTCACTTGCGCTCCTCACCAATGCGGGTGCTCGGGCGCAGATTGGCGGGTGCAACGGGGGTCGGGCTGGAAGCTGCTGCCGCGGGTCCGGTTCCGCGCGGCGTCAACACCGCCCTGACGCGGCCGCTGGGCGTACCCGTTGTGCCAGCCACTGGCGCGCCATTGGGCGTGCGCACACCACCATCCACCGTGAAGACATCGGTGGTGTGGTCATACACAATGAGGTTGCCGTTCATTTCGTCGGCCACCGTGCTGCCACGCAAGCGCCGCAATTGCGCGTTACGCAGCAGGCGCACGGTATCGGCACGACCGTCATATTCCAGGCTGTCGGCCTCGCCCTCAATGAATTCATCCAGCCCTTCGCGCTTTTGCCGGTAATAGGCTGGAGCATCTGCCCCCCCCACAACCGTGCCAAATTGATTGCCCTGGGCGTCTTGGCGGACATCCACGCGTGCGCCCTTGATCACGATGGTGCCTTTGGTGATAACCACCCGCCCGGTGAACACGCTGGATTGGCTGGCGTCGTCATACCGCAAGGCGTCTGCCTCGATATTCATGGGCTTGTTGCGATCAGCGCTCTCGGCAAGCGCGGGCGAACCCGCGAGGAGAGGCAGCAGGATAAGGAGGAGCGAGGCGGAGAGTTGTTTCATGGCGGCACGAATCTTGCAAATCATTGTAGCGGGGTCATGCGGCGTCTCATGAAAAAAGGCCTGCATGGCAGGCCTTTTGTTGCGGTACGGTTTAACTTCAGCGCGCTTTGCGAGCCTCGGCAATGAGGTAGTCCGTGACTTGCAATGCGCGGTCCATAGTGCCTGCTGTCGTGCCATCGGTGTAATACCGTCCGGCAATACCCAGCGCCGGCACGCCCTGGACCTTGAAAGCGTCTTGGGCCTGGGTGGCCTTGCGTGCCTTGGTGGAGATGGCAAACGAGTTGTACAGCTCTTTGAATTTGGCCGCATCCAACCCATTGGCACCCACCCAGGCCAGGATTTGGTCCTCGCGGTCCAGGGGCTTGCGCTCGGCATGGATGGTCGTGAACACCTTGCCGTGCATTTCGTCCAGCTTGCCCATGGCTTCCAAGGTGTAGAAGAGGCGTTGCTGCGGCACAAAGCTGTCCCGGAAGGCCACCGGGACACGGCGAATCACGACGTCCGCAGGTGCCTTTTTGATCCAGGCCTCGAGCTTGGGCTCGAAGGCATTGCAGTGGGGGCAACTGTACCAAAAGAACTCAATGACTTCGATCTTGCCTTTGGGGACCTCAACGGCCACCGGATTACTCAGATCGAGATAGTCCTTGCCCTCAACGGGCTGTTTTTGCGCGTGCGCAGGCAAAGCGATGACAGTAGAGGCAAGTGCGGTGGCACCTGCCAGGGAAAATTCACGTCGTTTCATAGCTAAAGGCTCCTTGAAAGGGTCTGAGGCACTGGGGGCAGAATAGTTCAACGCTGGACACGGACCAGGGCGGCTTCCACGCCGCCCGCCTCCAGGCGTTCTTTTTGTTTGTCGGCTTCTTCTTTTTTATCGAACGGGCCCACGCGCACGCGATACACCGTGCGGCCAGACTGCTCACGCTCGGTCACCTTGGCCTCCAACCCGATCAGCGAGAGCTTGGCCCGTTGCGACTCGGCATCATCGGCCGTTCGAAAGGCGCCAGCCTGCACAAAATAGGAAAACGGATCCACGGTTGCCGCGGTGGCCGCTACGGCGGGGGTCGCCGGGGCCGCCGCAGCCTTGGCTTTGGCCAAGTCGCCCAACGGGTCTGCCCTGACCGCCGGCGCTGGCGTGACAGGCGCCGACACGGCAGCTGAGGCAGCGCGGGCTGGCGTCCCCCCCACGACGGCCGGCGCCACAAGCGCAGATGCTGGCGCAGGATTGGCGGTCACGGTGCCAGAAGCCGCGGGCATGGGCGCGCGTGCGGGCGATTTGCCATACAAGGGGGCGTTGGGGTCCCAGTCCTTGTTTTTGCGGGCCTCGGCCGCGTCCTGATCGGGTGCGCGACTGGCGCCCTTGTTCAAAAAAGGGATAGGCACCTTGGTGACATACACCGCCACGGCAAGGGCCGCGGCCAAGCCGATCACGATACCGATCACGATGCCAATAAAGGTTCCGCCGAGCTGGTTTTTTTTCATGGGGTTCACATCTTCTGCGGTGCGCTGACGCCCAGCACCGCGA
>ERZ795056.4868-NODE-4868-length-13713-cov-12.998316_pt1 | contig 13713 bp, 13 predicted proteins | sample MGYA00375140_ERZ795056 | MGnify/ENA primary metagenome ERZ795056 (study PRJEB30185, sample SAMN05720227) | activated sludge metagenome | isolation source: Anaerobic digester | place: USA | collected 2015-03-09 ...
AGTAAGACTGCGCGCAGCTATGCGTTGAAGCTGGTCGTGCTCCCACTAAAAACACGACATCCAGTGGCAGCCTGACTATCACTCGCACTTGACTTACTAAGTTAGACCGCTACTTTTCTGACCCGTGCAAGTGGGGGTATGACTGTGCGCGGCCAGGCGCCGAAGCAGGTCATGCTCCCACTAAAAACTACCCCCTCACCAGGCTTGTTAGTCAGGCCGACACTTTTCCGCCCCATGCAAGTGGGAGTAAGACTGCGCGCAGCTATGCGTTGAAGCTGGTCGTGCTCCCACTAAAAACACGTGGCCGTGTCTTGCCGATTCTATCGTCACAGGCAACATCCAGTGGCGGCCTGACTATCTATCGCACATGGCTTACTAAGTTAGACCGCCACTAGCCCAAATTGATTTTCAATCCCTTTGGGACTGGGGCCATTGAAAATTAATTTTATGATTCTTAGTGTCGGTCTGATACACTAACACCCTTGCAAGTGGGATTGGGGCTCTGACTGACTGCTGTATCGTCACACAGAGCCGATTTTCCTGCAGGATTTCTTAAACTACATAACACATAAGAAAATCGTGTCGAAGTGTGACAGGGGATAGTCAGTCTTCGACACGGTTTAATAATTATTACAATAATTAATGATAACGGCAAAACCGGCTCTGACTGACTGCTGTACCGTCACACAGAATAAAGGAAAGTGGAACTCGGAAAACATTCGCAACTCATAAGTATAACTTGAAAAACAAGGTGCGGAGTATCATTATTATCAACAACCATGTTATGGCAGAACCTTTGATTTTCTATTTTAAAAGTGATAAAATTCCAATGATCTCTTACTTTTTTATACTTTTGCAATACAATTATTAAGAATAATGGCAACAGAACAGGAAAACTGGACCGAGGTAATTAAACCGAAAAAAGGTATTTTCGACCTTCGTCTGAATGAACTATGGCCTTACCGAGATTTGCTGGTTTTATTGATACGGCGCGATTTTGTTTCGGTTTACAAACAAACCATCCTCGGCCCCTTATGGTACCTGATGCAGGCACTGTTCACCACCATCACTTTTACCATAATTTTTGGGAAAGTGGCCAATCTGCCTACCGACGGAGTTCCGCAACCTCTGTTTTACATGGCCGGCATTGTTTGCTGGGGCTATTTTTCGCAATGCCTCACCAAAACATCCAATACTTTTACCAGCAATGCCGGCATTTTCGGTAAAGTGTATTTCCCACGCTTGATAGTGCCAATCTCAACGGTAATTTCTAATCTTGTTGGCTTCGGAATACAACTAATCATGTTTCTCTGTTTTTTGGTTTTTTATTATTTTCAGGGGCTTACTATCCATCTGAATACCGCCTTACTATTATTTCCGGTATTAATTATTTTAATGGCCGGAATGGGGCTGGGCTTTGGCATTATTATTTCTTCATTAACCACCAAATACCGCGACCTGCAATACCTGGTTGCTTTTGGAGTGCAACTGCTCATGTATGCCACTCCAGTAATTTTTCCCCTGTCGTTTTTTGGCGGAAAATTACATACGCTGATGTTACTTAATCCCATGACATCTATTGTTGAAACGTTTAAATATGCCTTTCTTGGGTCCGGAACATTCAGTTGGTTTTATCTTTCATACAGTGCTGTATTCACATTATTTGTTCTTTTTATTGGAGCTGTATTGTTTAACAGGGTTGAAAAATCCTTCATGGATACTGTCTGATCGGTTGTTTAGGTGTTTGGATGTTTGGATGTTTGGGCGTTTGGGTGTTTAGTCGTTTAGTTGTTTAGTCGTTGAGGAGTTGAGGCGTTTGTTATTGAGGGGGGTTATTTGTTTTTTTAGTAATATGTAAAAAATGTTTAAATATTCTTTTGAAAAATTAGATGTTTGGCAGGAATCAAGATGTTTTGTCCAAGAGATTTATTCAATTACTTCTCAATTTCCTGATTCCGAAAAATATGGGTTAATAAATCAGATTAGAAGAGCAGCAATTTCGATCAGTTCAAACATAGCTGAAGGCTCATCAAGAAACACAAGTAAGGATCAGGCACATTTTTATATAATGGCTTATAGCAGTTGTATAGAAATCATTAACCAAATAATACTTGCGTTTGACTTACAATATATTAACGATGAAACTTATATAAATACCAGAACCAAACTTGAAAAAATTACGAATCAAATCAATGCGTTAAAGAATTCGTTGAGTCGTTGATACGTTAAACACCAAACAACAAACAACAAACAACGAACAACAAACTAAAAAATGCCCAAAGTCATTCAAGTAGAAAATCTCAGCAAACAATACAGGTTAGGCTTTGTCGGATCAAACACCCTGAAAGATGATATAAACCGCTATTGGGCGCGCATCCGAGGGAAGGAGGATCCCAGGCTGAAAGTAGGGGATGCCAACATGCTAGCTTCGGATAAACAATTGAATGTTTCCGCAAAACTGCGATCAGATTATATCTGGGCACTTAAAGATATCAATTTTAATGTGCAGCAGGGCGAGGTATTGGGTATTATCGGTAAAAACGGCGCCGGAAAATCTACTTTATTAAAAATATTATCAAAAGTTACGGCTCCTACTACCGGCAGTGTTAAAGTAAAAGGCCGTATTGCTAGTTTACTGGAAGTTGGCACCGGGTTTCACCCGGAACTCAGCGGCAGGGAAAATATCTTTTTAAACGGTGCAATTTTAGGTATGACCAAAACAGAAATCCGCAGCAAATTTGATGAAATTGTTGATTTTTCCGGAGTTGAAAATTATATCGACACCCCGGTTAAGCGTTACAGCAGTGGAATGTATGTAAGGCTCGCCTTTGCCGTTGCTGCACATCTTGATCCTGAAATATTGATTGTGGATGAAGTGTTGGCTGTGGGGGATTCAGAGTTTCAAAAAAAAGCACTAGGAAGGATGCAGAATGTTTCACACAGCGAAGGGAGAACAGTTTTATTTGTAAGCCATAATATGAGTGCAATACAAACATTATGTGAAACATGCATTTTACTGAAAAATGGCAAAATAGTTTCTAATGGTAAAACTATAGAAGTTGTAAGTAATTATTTAAAACAAAATACTGCTAATAAAGCATTTAACCGCCCACTCCAACTTAACGGGAATCCAACTATTACCAAAGGAACTATAGACGAGGGATTACTTTTCTCAACAATAAATTTGACCATTAAAAGCGATATTGAAACATTTGCAAGTATTGATTTTAGATTGACTGACTGTTTGGGCATAGCAATCGGGTTTGGTTCAATTGGAGCCATGAATGAATCACAATTGATTTCAATTTATAAAGGTGAAAATTGTTTTACATTTTCACTTAATGTTTCAAAACTCGCAATAGGCCAGTACACAATAAGTCTGGACCTAACCGTACCTGATAAAGCTTATTTTGATAGAATTGAAAATTGTTTGATGTTTGAAGTGATAAGAAAACCCGACGAAAATGACAGAAGAGTTCTTAAACAAACTTGGGGCTATGGGTCATTTGAGTTGGATATACAAATGCTTTAATCAATAATAATAGATTTATGATAAAAAAAATATGGCGTAAATCATTTTTTAAAAAATATTTACTTAACTTAATAGATACAAGAATAGAGGTGTTTGAAAAAAAAAACAAGGTGAAGAATTACGAAAAATCCAATAATAATGGATACAATTTAATAGATATATCAGTAAAGGCTCACCTTGCAAAAATAAATGGCCCATTGATTTGCATTGATGTAGGAGCACATAGAGGGGACTTTATTAAAGAATTATCTACGTGTGTTGAATTGGAAAAAGCAATACTAATTGAACCTATTCCAGAAATGGTTGAGATCCTAAAAGAGAAATTCGCCAATAAAAATTATTTGATATTTCAAAATGTTATTTCCGATATAGACAAATCGGAAAAAGATTTCTTAATAAATGAAATGCCGGCAACTTCTTCGCTATTTGAATTCAATAAAGAAATGGAAGAACTTAATAATATTAATACAAATGTAAAAAACAAACAAAAAGTTATTACGAGAACCATGGATTCAATAGTATTGGAATCCAAATTAAAAAAAATAGATATTTTGAAAATTGATGTACAAGGTGCTGAACATTTGGTGATTAATGGCGCAAAAGAAACTTTAAAAAAAACGAAATTTGCATATATTGAACTTTCTTTTAAACCCTTATATAAGGGATCTTCAGTATTTCATGAAATATATAAATTAATGGAGAATCTTGGATTTATCATGGTAGAAATCTCGCCCGGATACCGAAGTTCATTAAATGAAATATTACAAGTTGATGCATTTTTTGTAAACAAATCCTTATTATTAAATTGACAGGTTATAATTTATGAGTTATTTAAATTCTTTTGATGTAAAAATTGCAGAATACTTAAAATACAAAATTGAGAAGTATATAAATAGGCGCACACAAATAAAAACTCTTCCGAATGAAGACGACATTTGGAAATCATTATTTCAAACATCCGACAATTTTGAACACATATTAGAAGATGATGTTAGAATAATTTTATTTAGAGACAGCATATTGTGCAGGTTAATATATTTTGGATTTGAACAAATTGAAATTTCTTTTGTAAAAAAATTTTTACGATCAGGTGATGTTTTTATCGACATAGGTTCGAATGTTGGACTATATTCCCTAAATGCCTCTAAAATAATTGGCGCCGAAGGAAAAATTTATGCCATTGAACCAACACCGATTACCTTTAATCGGTTACTACAAAACATAAACTTAAATAAGTTTGAAAATATTGTGCCCCTGAATATAGGATTATCAAAATCTAAGACTTTTATGGATTTTAATATCTCTGATGACGGGCATGATGCCTGGAATAGTTTTGCGAGTTTACCCGAACAATTTTCATCTAAAAAAATTAATGTTGAAGTAAACACTTTAGACTCCCTTATATCTGAAAATAACATCAAAAATATTTCATTAATAAAATTAGATGTAGAAGGGTGGGAAAAATTTGTTTTAGAAGGTTCCAGCAACCTATTGAAACAGGATAATTCACCGACTTTCATTGTGGAGTTTACCGAAACAAATGCTTTTTCCGCCGGATATTATTTAGGCGAAATATTTGATTTGATGAACCATTATGGTTATGAATGGTACTCCTATAATCACGAATCAAATGTGCTAAAAAAGGAAATTAAAAAATTACATTATCCTTATGAGAACTTAATCGCAACAAAAAATTATGAACTTTGTATTTCAAGATTAAACCGCGAAAACATTTTTACTCATTAACACAATATAATTTGTCTAAATTAATCGAAAATATTCAACAGGTTCTCAAAATTCATAAAGTTGTTAATATATATAATGTTTCAAACACCGCTTTATTTTTATGAATATCAAAGTCTCCCCCCCAATAAACACAGAAAAAATATCAGAAAAGAATATATAGGTTCATTGATGAAAAAATAAGAAGCGTATTAAAATATTAGATCAAAAAAATATATGTGCCCTAAAATATCTGTCATCACCATTAACCGCAACGATGCCGAAGGTCTGAGAAAGACCATCAAAAGTGTAGTGTCTCAAACTTTTTCTGATTTTGAATATATCGTTATTGATGGCGCAAGCACCGATGGAAGTGTGGATGTAATTAAAAAGGATGCCGACAGAATTACCTACTGGGTAAGCGAACCGGATTCAGGGATATACAATGCAATGAACAAGGGGATTGGAAAGGCAAAAGGAGCGTATTGCTTATTTCTTAATTCCGGCGACTATCTTTATCAGGATACTGTATTAGAAAATGTTGTTAATTCAAGCCCGACAGAGGATATTGTTTTTGGCAATATACTAATTGATTATGGCAATCATAAAGAACCGGTAATATATAACGATAAGATCACTTTAAAGTTGTTATTTCAGGATTCCCTGCCACACCCTTCTGCATTTATTAAAAAGCGTCTGTTTGATGAATTTGGCTTCTATGATGAATCTTTTCAGCTCGCCGGTGATTATGAGTTTTTTTTGAGGGCATTGGTTTTAAGAAAATGTAGTTATAAACATGTCGACACTTCCATTTCAGTTTTTAACACTTTAGGGATAAGCAGAAACAGGGATTTTCTCGACATAAATTTAAAAGAAAGGCGTCGGGCTCAGGAACTTTATTTTAGTCTTGAAATTATAGAATTATTTTATGATTTAAACAATCAGATTATAAAACTTGAAAGGGATTACCGGGAGGTGAATTATGACTATAATGTTTTACTCAAATCAAAGCCGGTAAGGTTTGCGAAGTGGCTCAGAACAGTTTTTCCCCGGAAGTGATCCCTATTGACCATTTTGTCTTACTGTAAGATTTTATGTGGGTTTTCCCAAACAAATACTGTTTCTTAAAGGATTTGTCGTAATTTTTCATAATTTTGCATTTTTCAACTTGTACATAGTACAAATACATGTCTTAAAAGAAAAAATATATTACAACAAGACCATAAGAAATAATCCACATTTATCAGTTACAGATGTTCAAATTGTGTCAGTAACAACAGCAATTGAAACATTGACATTAAAGTTGAATTTTGCAAAAATTAAAACTACAAATCAATAAATGTCCGCCCCTGTTATTCAAATAGAAAACCTCAGCAAACAATATCGCCTCGGGATAGTGGGTTCCAAAACAATAAAAGACGATGTAAGCCGGTTTTGGGCTCGCGTTCGCGGTAAAGAGGATCCCACTTTAAAAATAGGTGTCGCTAATGTATTAAGTAAAAATCAATCTGATGAAACCAATCAGCGGTCAGATTATGTCTGGGCGCTTAATGACATTAATTTCACCGTGCAGCAGGGCGAGGTGTTGGGTATTATTGGCAAAAACGGCGCCGGTAAATCTACTTTATTGAAGATCTTATCGAAAGTAACGGCGCCCACTACCGGCAGTATAAAAGTTAAGGGTCGTATTGCAAGCCTGCTCGAGGTGGGAACAGGGTTTCACCCTGAATTGTCCGGCAGGGAAAACATTTTTTTGAACGGGGCTATATTGGGTATGACAAAAAATGAAATACGGAGCAAATTTGATGAAATAGTAGATTTTTCTGGAGTGGAAACTTACATTGATACCCCTGTAAAACGTTACAGCAGTGGCATGTATGTGCGATTAGCTTTTGCCGTAGCAGCGCATCTCGACCCCGAGATACTGATTGTCGATGAGGTTTTAGCCGTAGGTGATTCTGATTTTCAGAAAAAAGCCCTGGGAAAAATGAAAGAAGTGAGCCAGGGTCAGGGCAGAACTGTTTTGTTTGTCAGTCATAATATGAAATCGATTAGTGAACTATGCACCAAGGCCATATTGCTAAAAAACGGCAAAATGGATTTAAGTGGAAATGTGCAACAGGTTATTAATCATTATTTAAATTTAACAAACCTGCAAAGTTTTTCGCGGGACCTTACTCTTTCGACCAACCGTGAAGGCAACGGGAAGATCCGATTCTCGAAATACAAGATTACTAACACATCAGGGGAAGAGATTGATCAGGTATCGTCGGGACAAAACATAAGCATTGTTATTGATTTTGATGTTAATTACGATGGCATATTACCTCCGTCCTATTTTTATCTAGAAGTGGTAAATGATAAGAAAATACCGTTATTTCATTTATCAAACTATCTGACCAGCGGAAATGAATTCAAATTTCAGAATAAGATTACAAAAGGACAAGTAAGCTGTAAAATACCTAAACTGCCCTTATTGCCGGGAGAATATTATTTTCATCTGTATTGCAGTGATTTTATCAATGTTTATGATTATGTGTTTTTTGGAGGATATTTAAACGTGGTTCATGGAGATTATTATTGTTCCGGTAAACTTCCTTTTCGTATTTATGGCGATTTTTTGGTTGAGAACGAATGGAGTATTAACATTAGAGATTAATAAATAAAGAGTTGTCGCTATATTATAATAATAAAGAGATAATCACATATTAAACCATAGCATGATTTTAAAGAATATTAAAAAAGCAAAGAACCTAATTACTGAGTTCCGTGGTAGATTTAATGATTTAAGAGCAACCGAAGAAATCATCAGAAATCAAAATGCTGAACTGGAATGGGCAAATATTTACCATGAAACGATAAGAGGAAAAAAATGGTTACAGGAGCTTTCAATTTCACCGGGCAGGTGGGCAGCCAATTATTCCTTTATCTATGTTTTAACAAGGATATTATCTGATTGCCAGCCAAAAAAAATTATTGAGCTTGGACTAGGTGAATCCACAAAAATAGTTTCTACAATAATAGAAAACGAATTGCCTGATTCCACACATTTAATTATTGAACAAAGTCAGGATTGGATCATGGCATTCAAGTCAAAATTTAAATTATCTTCAAAATCAACCATTCTTCATTTAGAGTTAGAAACAAAAATTATCAAGGGGTTTCCTGTTAATTCTTACAAAGACATCAATAAAAAAATTGATGATACATTCGACTTGTACATTATTGACGGGCCATTTGGCTCAGCCAGATACTCGCGTTACGATATAATTTCGTTGATAGAAAAATTAAAAAACAACAGTGAGTTTATTATAATTATTGATGATTACAACAGGCCGGGAGAACAAGAAATGGTGTTAGATTTAACTGAGGCCATTAATAAAAAAGGATTTGAAATATATAGCGGACGCTTTGCTGGAGCCAAAGCTCAAAGAGTTATTGTAACAAAAAAATATCAATTTGTTTTAACAATATAACACCTATGTGTTTGTTTATATAAATACCTGCAATAAGGCAAGGAAAATAATTTACGGTTCTTATTGTATCATTGATAATAAAACAAGCTCTCAAATATTCAGAAAAATGGGATTAGGGATAAAATAAAGATAAAAATTCATGTCAAAAAAATGTTTTTTTTCGATCTAAGCTTAAAAAACGAAATTTAAATCAAGTGTTTTTAAACAAAGTATGACAAATTTGCAAAAAAAAAAAATTCTGATAATACCATCTTGGTATCCCGAAATTAATAATCGGGTTAAAGGCAATAATTTCAGGGAGCAAGCACTGCTTTTTGAAGAAGATTTTGATGTTTTTATAATTAGTGTATCCCCACGTAAAAAGAGTTTGCTCAAGGTTTTGTTCTCTTGGTTTAGAAAAAAATTTGAGTATTATGAAATTCCTCAACCCCCAAAAGGAATTGGAATAAAGTATTTACAAATTAAAATGCCTGGTTTTTTTTCTTTCATATCGGCTTATGCTGAGTTTTGCGAGAACATAAATCACAAATTAATGTGTAAGTTTGTTTATCTTTCTCTAAAGAAAATTATTGGTGAAAAAAAATGGAGCCCCGATTTTATGCATGCCCGGTCAACAGTGCAGGGAGGAATAGTTGCCAATTATTTATCTGATAAATTTAATATCCCTTTTATCATCAGTGAACATCAGGTTTTTCTTTTGCATTCGTATAGTGAATTTTTGAGAGATTTAATCGCCTATGCCATGCATCGGGCTAAGTATGTTTTGGCTGTCAGTGAACATCAAAAAAGGCAGATTCTATTAAATAAAATGGTATGCAACCCTGTCGTGGTAGGCAATATGATAGATGACGATCTTTTTACCATAAAAAATTACAAAAAGGATGTATTTAATATTCTCGTAATCACATATCCGCATTATATAAAAGACAATGCAACATTGTTCAAAGCAATAAAAATACTGATGACAAACCAGGTCCGGGATTTTAAAGTATCAATAATCGGAGGCGACAATGAGCGCACAGAATTAATTAATCATGAAAACCCTTTGTATAAGCAGGCTGAAAGTTATGGAGTACTGGAATTCGTCGAAATACTAAACCAGGTTGAAAGGGAAAAACTGCCGGAGATAATCAACAAAAGTGATTTGCTCGTTTCTACCAGTATTGCAGAAACATTTGGTATTGCCTGCTGTGAAGCTATGATGTGTGGCGTCCCAGTTATTGCAACAGCTAACGGTGGTATTGATGATATAATAAATGATAAGAACGGGGTTTTAATTCCTATAAAAGATTATAAGGCATTGGCAAAAGCAATTATGCAAATAAAAAACAAGGAGATTGATTTTGACCCTGAAGAAATAAGAAACTCGGTCGTTAATAAATATGGCAAAATCGCGTTCAAAAACAGGTTAAGTTCGATTTATAACAACTTATAATGAGATTTTTATAAGTGAGCAAATGAAAAAAATATTAATTATACCCTCATGGTACCCTACTCCCAAAAATAAATTAATTGGCAACTATTTTCGGGAACAGGCACTGATATTGAACGATAAATATGATTTTTTTGTGGTTTTCGTAAGTCCTTACAAGGTTGGTCTCATTAAATTCTTGTACTATTACCTGAAAAAAAAATCGTTTTTTTTTGACATACAGACACCACCGGAAGGAATAGGAATTAAATATTTGCAGATAAAATTTCCACGATTTTTTTCTTGGTTTGTTTCCTGGGCAAAATTCCGTGACAGACTGAATTTTAAATTAATGTGCAAACTATCGTTTATTTCATTGTCAAATGAATTGAACAAATTATCATGGAATCCCGATATAATCCATGCACAGGCAACAGAAGACGGTGGTATTCTTGCAAACTATTTATCGGAAAAGTTTAGGATCCCATACCTGATCACAGAACATCAACTTTTTCTTTTGCAATACTATACCAATTTGAAAAAATACAATATAAGTAAAGCGATAGAAAAATCCGCAAAAATGATTGTGGTTAGCGAACACCAGAAAAGACAAATACTGATGACCAGAATTGAATGTGATCCTGTGGTGTTGGGAAATTTGATTGATGACAGCTTATTCACCATAAGTAAGACAAAGAAGGATGTTTTTAATATACTTGTGGTCACCTATCCTCATTATATTAAAGACAACGAAACGCTTTACAAAGCTATCAGGTGCCTGTTGTCAGAGCAGGTCAAAGATTTTAAAGTGCGGATAGTTGGCGGGGATATTAGTAATACAGCATTGACAGATAAGGAAAACCCCTTGTATAAAGAGGCCGAAAACTATGGAATAACCAAATGTGTTGAAATTTTAAATCATGTGGACAGGGAAAAAATGCCGGAAATCATTAATACCTGTGATGTTTTGGTTTCAACAAGCATTGCCGAAACTTTTGGTATTGCCTGCTGCGAGGCCATGATGTGCGGCGTGCCTGTTATTTCTACGGCTAATGGTGGCATTGATGAAATGATCAGCGAAAAAAACGGAATAAAAATTCCCATCAGGGATGAAAAAGCATTAGCAGCAGCAATTTTACAGATTAAAAACAAAGTCATAACTTTTAACCCGGATGAGATCAGAAACTCGGTAGTTGATAAATTTGGCAGGAAAGCTTTTAAAACCAAATCATCCGAGATATATGACAGTGTGTGACCAGTTGCCGCTTGCGAAGTTTGCAACTTCACACAATTGGAAAAATTAAAAAAACTTTCAAAAACCACAAACCATGCAAAAAGTAGCATTAATAACAGGGGTAACCGGCCAGGACGGGGCGTATCTGTCAGAGCTATTATTAAAAAAAGGTTATATCGTTCATGGGGTAAAAAGGCGGAGTTCACTTTTTAATACCGACCGCATCGATCACCTTTACCACGACCCGCACGAAAAATCAAATTTTTTTCTTCATTATGGCGACCTCACGGATTCATCCAACCTTATCCGTATCATACAGGAAGTTCAGCCCGATGAAATCTACAACCTGGGAGCCATGTCGCATGTAAAAGTCAGTTTCGACACACCTGAATATACGGCAGACACCGACGGTCTGGGAACCCTGAGGCTGCTGGAGGCCATCCGGATTCTGAATCTTTCAAAGAAAACAAAAATCTATCAAGCCAGTACCAGCGAACTATACGGAAAGGTCGTGGAAACCCCGCAAAGCGAAAAAACCCCTTTTTATCCACGCAGCCCTTATGCCGTAGCAAAATTGTATGCCTACTGGATCACGGTTAACTACCGCGAAGCCTATGGCCTGTTTGCCTGCAACGGTATCTTATTCAACCACGAAAGCCCGATAAGGGGCGAGACCTTTGTAAGCCGTAAGATCACGCGTGCCGTAGCAAGAATTGCCCTGGGGCTTCAGCAAAAATTATTTCTCGGAAACCTGGATGCCAAAAGAGACTGGGGACATGCCAAAGATTACGTAGAGGCCATGTGGCTGATATTGCAGCAGGATGCCCCGGATGATTATGTAATTGCTACCGGAAAAACAACCAGCGTCAGAGATTTTGTCATAAAGTCCTTCCATGAAGTTGGCATAGAGCTGGAATTTTCAGGCAAGGGCATAGAGGAGACAGCCCACGTTAAAAAATGCAACAACCCCGGCTATCATGTTCCTGTCGGTCAGGAAGTGTTGGGCATTGACCGGAGGTATTTCCGTCCGACAGAGGTAGATCTATTGCTGGGTGACCCCTCCAAGGCCTTCAGAAAACTTGGCTGGAAGCCAAAATATGATATAGATGCCATGATTGGGGAAATGATAAAATCAGATATAAAAATCATGGAAAAGCAAAAATACTTGCAGGATGGAGGTTTTAAAACAAAAAACTATTTTGAATAATGGAAAAAAATGAAAAAATATTTATCGCCGGCCATAAGGGAATGGTGGGCTCGGCAATAATGCGATGTCTCGAAAAAAAAGGTTACTCGGAATTTGTTTTTGCCCCACATTCCGAAATTGATTTAACCTCCCAAAAAACTGTTGCTGATTTTTTCTCGAAAGAAAAACCCGATTATGTTTTTTTGGCTGCGGCCAAAGTAGGAGGCATACATGCAAACAATACTTACAGGGCGCAGTTTATTTATGAGAACCTGATGATTGCTACAAACATCATACACCAGAGTTTTGTTCATAATGTAAAAAAGCTGTTGTTTCTCGGTTCAAGCTGCATATATCCCAAAATGGCACCTCAACCTATTAAAGAAGAATACCTGCTTAGTGGTACGCTCGAACCCACCAACGAGCCTTATGCCATTGCCAAGATTGCCGGTATTAAACTTTGCGAAGCATACCGTGATCAATATGGTTGCAATTTTATTTCGGTGATGCCGACCAATTTATATGGGTATAACGATAATTATCATGCCGAAAATGCCCACGTGATGCCCGCGCTGATCAGGCGGTTTCATGAAGCGAAGATCGAACAAATGCCCGAAGTAGTTGTTTGGGGCTCTGGAACGCCGCGACGTGAATTTCTTTTTGTTGACGACCTGGCAGAGGCCTGTGTTTTTTTGATGAATACTTATAACGGGAAGGAATTTATAAATATTGGTTGTGGCAAAGACATCAGCATTAAAGAACTTGCAGAGCTAGTTAAAGAAATTGTGGGGTATAGTGGCAATATTGTGTTTGACAGCACTAAGCCCGATGGCACACCACAAAAACTGCTTGATATAAGTAAAATCCAAAACCTGGGATTTACTCCGCAGATAAATCTTCGTAAAGGTATTGAAATGGCGTATGCCGACTATAGTAAAAAAAGCAGAGCATAATGCGAAATAATCAAGGCGCCCCCGACAAGGAAAAAATGTGAAACGTCAGATTGTTGCCGGATTACCGGATTTTCTTTTTTGGGTCCGAATGGTGAAAAATTCTTATAAGTTCAGATAAGGATAATGTTTGCGCTTTCAGGATTTTTATTATTTTTACATCTCAATAACCACTTATGTTGATATCGATTATAACTCCGGT
>ERZ795056.4877-NODE-4877-length-13693-cov-43.122085_pt1 | contig 13693 bp, 11 predicted proteins | sample MGYA00375140_ERZ795056 | MGnify/ENA primary metagenome ERZ795056 (study PRJEB30185, sample SAMN05720227) | activated sludge metagenome | isolation source: Anaerobic digester | place: USA | collected 2015-03-09 ...
GATCTTCCGGGTACAGCTCGTATTCGCGGCCGGGATCACGCGCCAAGGGTACGGTGTCCTCGGCTCCATCGCGTGGCGGGTTCGGCGCGTCGTCGTCGCGCCACAGCGGCGGTTCCTCACACTCATCAGGCGGTTAGATCGTGCGCAGAGAACATGTTCCGAAGCGCGATAACTGGGAGAAGCGCTGCGAAGACGCAGGGTTTAGCTTTCATTCGATTGATGGTTTGTACTGGGAAGAAGGCGTTTGCTACCACTTCACACCACGGGAAATAGCCGATCTCGAGCACGCGACCAAAGAGCTTTACACGATGAGTATGGCCGCCGCCGAACACATCATCGAAAAGGAGCGCTTCAAAGAATTGGCGATACCGGAGGCTGCGTGGGCGCTGATTCGCGAAAGTTGGAATAACGACCATCCGTCGCTTTTTGGACGATTTGATTTGGCCTATGACGGTAGCGGGCCGCCCAAGCTTCTCGAATTTAATGCTGACACCCCCACGTCATTGATCGAGGCTAGTGTCGCGCAGTGGCATTGGCTCGAAGACGTGAAACCACACGCCGATCAATTCAACAGCCTGCACGAGGATTTGATCGCGCAATGGAAATGGCTTAAGGACGAACACGGCTACAGCAATGTGCATTTCACCTGTGTGGCGGATAACGAGGAAGACGGCGGCAACCTCGATTACCTGCGTGACACGGCGATGCAGGCTGGCCTCACCGCGCCGTGGGTCGCCGTAGAAGAAATTGGTTGGAGCGAAGGGGATTTGGCGTTCGTCGATATGGACGACGCGCGAATTAATACGCTCTTTAAGCTCTATCCGTGGGAATGGCTGCTAGCCGATGAGTTCGGCAACAATCTTCGCAAGACCAACATGCGAGTTATTGAGCCCGCTTGGAAAATGGTGTTGGCGAACAAAGGATTGCTCCCGATTCTTTGGGAGCTTTATCCAAACCATCCGCTGTTGTTGCCCGCGTCTTTCGAGCGCCACAAAGTGCTCGGCGACTACGTGAAGAAGCCGCTACTTTCTCGCGAAGGTGCCAATGTCGAAATTTACAAAGGCGGGGAAATCATCCGCGCAGATGGAACCTATGGTGAAGAGGGTTTCGTGTATCAACAGTACACGCCGATTCCGAGCTTTGAGGGAAATTTTGTGACGATCGGCAGTTGGATCGTGGGTGATTCGCCTGCAGGCATCAGTCTGCGCGAAGACGCCACCGAAATCACCATGAATACATCGCGGTTCGCGCCGCATTACTTTGAATAGGGCCAGGATATGACCTACACGCTTAACGATTCAATTCGCTACTTTGATGACTTTTTGATTTTCTTCGCGGTGGCGATTGCGCTCCTATTTGCGTTCACTTGGACTTACGTAAAGATCACCCCGTATAAAGAAATCACGCTCATTCGAGAAGGCAATCACGCCGCTGCAATTTCGCTCTCCGGTGCGATGCTTGGTTTTGCATTACCGCTTGCGAGCTCGGTGGCGAATGCCGTCAATCTTGTTGATTTATTGGTCTTCGCTGTACTCGCGACGGTCGTGCAGCTCATCGTTTTCGTATTCGTTCGAATGCTGATGCCGGGACTGTCCGACGCGATTCATGAAGGCGAGGTAGCGCCTGCATCGTTTCTCGCTGCGGCGTCGATTGCCGTCGGAATGCTGAATGCGGCTGCGTTGGTCTACTAAGCGCGTTTAGTCTTCTAGCGGGAACTCAAACCGTTGTTGTAGTTGTGGTTGTTGAATGAGCTGATCCGCTTGCGTATCACTAAAAGTGACCTCGACGACCGATGCTACGTTGTGCTGCACCCGTATCACGCTGGACGCGCGAGTCCCGTATCCGCTCCGACGGATAAAAATTGAACTTAAATCGCGTTCGACGTCGGGAGCAATGCCAGTGTTTGGCATGTCGCGTAAAGACGCCTTCGTGCCATTACTAAGTAAACGAAGTAGTCGTTGCTCGCGCGTTTCCGCGTCAAAGCTTGCAAGGGCGTGTCGCATCCCTTGCTTGATGCGCTCCACTTTAGGCCAAGGCGTGTCTAATGATGCGTTGGAGACTGCATACATTCCGTCGTCTAACCTTCGCGGCTGCGCTTCAGCGGAGTTTAGGAACCAGATCGCCCGATGTTCAACGCGCTGTGTGATCGAGCCGCACAGCAGATTAAACCCTTCATACTCGTGGGCGCGCTGACTCAACTGGTGCACGAATGCCTCTGGCGTCGCATCACCCTCAAGAAACTGTTGAACGATATGTCCGCGTGACGGCGCGCCGCTGCGACGCATCGACGGGTTGCGCACGTTGGTTATGAGCGCGAATCTTCCGCGGCGGGTCAATCCCATCCACGCGCCGTTCGCGCGCAGATCTCGGCCTGCGAGCACGTCGCCCCCGTCCCACCAATGCATTTCTCGCGTAGGGCGATCAAAAAATTCGTCACGGTTGGCTGCCAGCAAAAACGGCGACGCGTCCTCCGGAACCCAGCGCAAAACCGCGATGCACATGGTCTACTCAAGCAACTTCAATCGTTGCACTTTACCGGATGGACCTTTTGGCAAGTCGTCCACAAGTCGAAAAGTTTTTGGCGTTTTGAAGCGACCTAGCATCGCAATGCAGTGCTCGCGCAAAGCACCTTCATCGCATTGTGCGCCGGGCTTAAGCACGACTGCGGCGAGAATGTCTTGCCCGTAGTTTGGATCAGGGATGCCGACCGCTGCGGCTTCAAGCACCGCGGGATGTGCGAGCAATGCTTCATCGATTTCGCGCGGCGCTATGTTCTCGCCACCTTTAATGATGAGCTCTTTGATGCGACCGGTGACGAAATAGAAACCGTCCGCGTCACGGTGCCCCAGGTCGCCCGTGCGAAGCCAGCCGTCCTCCGTGATCGCCTCAGCGGTTTTGTCTGCGGCATTGAAGTATCCGCGCATGACATTTGCGCCGCGAAGTTGCAGTTCGCCTGTGTGACCGTCAGCGAGTACCGCGCTATTCTCCGTGGAAACAACACGAGCCTCCACACCGCATGGCATCCCAGGCGTCCCGTACTTGCGTTTGCTGGCCGCTTGTGGGTTGCAGAACACCACGGATGCGCACTCAGTCATCCCCATGGCTTCGATGACATCGATGTCGAATAACTGCTCGAAGGCGCGGTGTTGATCCGGCGGCAGCGGCGCGGAGGCCGAGCGCGCGAAGCGAATGCTGGGCCACTGTTTGGTGTTTGCGTCAGCCGCATTGAGCAGGTAGGCGATGATCGTCGGCACAAGATTGAGCCACGTTGGTTGGTAGCACTCCACCCAAGTCCACCAGGCGCTCGCTGAAAATTTGTGTGGCGCGACGATGCTGCCGCCGCTGAGGAACGGAGTGACCGTCGCGATGCATTGCCCATTGATGTGATAAAGCGGCAGCGACGATAGCACGCGATCGCGTGCTGTGAAGGCGTGCCATTCGGCGACAGATGCAGCGGCATGCAGCAAGTTGCCATGCGTCAGCAGCGCGCCCTTCGGCTGACCGGTCGTACCAGACGTGTACATCAACATTGCCGAGGAGTCGGCGTCGACGCGTGCGGTAAGTTCAACGCGACCGAACGCCGCGTGAATGTGTTGGGCGTCGGAGTCAATCACTTCGACACGAATTGACGTTGCAGCGTCAGGCGGCAATAGACCAATCGCACCGCGCAGTTGCGACTCGTAGTGCTGCGACGTGAATACGAGCTTGACTTTGCTGTGTTGCAGTACGTACGCGAGTTGCTGCCCCACCGACAGCAGATTTAACGGCACGATCACCAGCCCGGCGGCCATCGTGCCTAGAAAGATCGCGGTGGTTTGGTAGCCGTTGTGCAGCAAAAAGCCGACGTGATCGCCTGAGGCAAGCCCAAGCGCGGCGTATCGCGCACTGAGTTCACGCGTTTCGTCCACCAAGCCCTGATATGTCAAAACCGCATTGGTTTCGGGCGCGAACAAAAACGGGGCGTCAGGTTGCTCAGAACCATGTGTGAGCATGACGCTCAGGAGCGTTTGCGGGTTGGAGCCTGCAGTCATCGGTTGACGAGTGCGAAGTAGTCGGCGAAAAGCGCGGCCTCTTCTGGCACGCGGCCGCTGATTGGGCGCGCAATCCGTGTGATGTTTAAAAAATTCTTGTAGGTGAGATTGTCGCTAAAGCTATTGCCGCCCCATGTGCCACAACCCATCGACAGCGAGAACGGCAATCCGTTGTCAAAACTGCCTCCGGTGGCAATGCAGTGGGGTTGGTTGACAATCACGCGTGCAACGGGAAGCAAGGTCGCCATCTGCAATGCGAGCGACTCCGCACGATGAGGTGATGCGTGTATCCCAACCGAGTGCCCCGCCCCTTGATGCGCATAAATTTCTGCAACGCGGGCAGTCGCCGCCTCAAAGTTCGTCGCGCGATAGACCGTGAGCACCGGGGAGAGCTTCTCACCCGAGAACGGAAAATTCTCCCCACAACCCGTTTCCTCGACCATTAGGACGCGCGCGTCTTTTGCACGATCAATCCCTGCCAATTGAGCGATTTCGGATGCACTCTTTGCCGTGACGACTGGCGAAAGCTTTCCCCTCGGAAACATGATTTGCTGTAAACGCGCCTTTTCGTCAGCGCTAAGCAGGATGCAGCCTTCGCGTTGCATGGCGGCGATCATCGCCAGATAAACGTCGTCGACGACGATCATGCTGTTTTCGCTTGAGCAGCTGGTCGCGTTATCGAAAATTTTGGAGCGAACGATGCGATCGGCAGCGGCATCAACCTCGGCGCTCGCGTCCACGACCACGGCGACGTTACCTGCACCTACTCCAAAGGCCGGTGTGCCGCTTGAGTAGGCTGCACGGATGTTCGCCTGCGAGCCGGTGGCGACTACAAGGTCGACCTGAGCAAGCAGTTCGTACGTGAGAGCCTTGCTGACCGGAGATGGCAGTAATTGAACCAAATTGTGAGGCGCGCCAATACGATCAAATTCGGCGTGAACGTAGCGCACGAGCTCTTGCGCGGTCGAGTAGCCCTTCGGTGAGGGCGCGAGAATGATCGCGTTGCGGCCTTTCATCGCGTTGATAATCATGTTGGCTGGCGTGGCACCGGGGTTTGTTGACGGTGTAATCGCGCCGACCACACCTGCTGGACGCGCAATTTCGGTGATGCCGAGGGCGCGATCTTGGGAGATCACCCCGACCGATTTCGCTCTCTGCAGGTCGCGCAGCAAACCCAACGTTTTCCGGTGATTTTTTTGAATCTTGTCGGCGACATTGCCGAGCCCGGTTTCGCGAACCGCCAACTCGGCCAGCGCCCTGTTCCGAGCAGGCTCCATAATGGCCCAAGCGGCGGCGGCGCAAAGTAAATCCGCCCGCTCCTGATCATACTGTTCAGCGACCGCCAGCGCGGTGCGAGCTTGAGAAACTAGGGTCGCAATCTGCGCACCCTCAGTCGTCTGTGAGTTAGTTGTCAAGCTTCGCCCCGGAAGCCTTAGTCACTTTGGCCCAGCGCTCGATTTCATTGCGCACGAATTTCCCGAATTCTGCCGGTGGCATCCCGCCGGGTTCGGCCGCTGCGTTGGCCCAGCCGGTTTTGAGAGCGGGCTCTTCCAGCGCCTTTAGCGTTTCGCGGTACATGGTTTCAATGACCTCAGGCGGTGTGCCGCGTACCGCCCACAGCGCATACCAAGTTGATACTTCTGAATTCGGAAACCCTTGTTCGGCGAGCGTCGGAATGTCTGGAAAATGCGGTGAGCGTTGCGAGGCCATCAAGCCGATTGCTCTCGCCTTGCCACCTTTGATTTGCGCGGCAGACGCGCCCATGCCGTCCATGACCAAATCAAGGGAACCCGCCAAGAAATCCTGCATCGCCGGCCCCATCCCTTTGTAGGGCACGTGCACCATGCTGACCTGATTGTTGACTTTGAACAGTTCTCCGGCCAAGTGTTGCGATGTTCCGGAGCCCGGCGAACCAAAATTTAGTTTTCCGGGATTTGCGCGCGCGTGGTCCGCTAAGTCTTTTACCGTCTTTATCTGAGGCAGCTTGTTGGGCTGAACGATGATGACGTTTGGGACGACCGCGAGCAATGTGACGGGGACAAAATCTTTCTCGATATCGTATGAGAGCTTCGGATAAATAGAAGGCGCGATCGTGTGATGTACGGCACCTATGAGAAACGTATATCCATCCCCCGACGCGCGCGCTGCCTGCGCCGCGCCGATTGTGCCGCCCGCGCCACCGATGTTCTCAACGATAAACTGCTGGCTCAATTGCTTACTGAGCTGCGCAGCAAGCGGCCGGGCAAACGTATCGGTGCCGCCACCAGCCGGAAAAGGGTTGACCAGTCGAACAGGTTTTGCTGGCCAGCTCTGCGCGGACGCGGTTTGCGCGATGCAGAGCATCGTGCCGACTACTGCAGAGGTGGCCCATCGGGCAAAGTTCTTCATAGTGTCTCCAATTGATATTGCAGGCGCGATTGCGCAAGCGAGTGCTATTTAGGACGAATCGTCGCGTTGGGCGCGGCGATTCCACTCCGCAATAGTAAAGAGATTTAGCGCTTGATTTCTGTGTGTTTGTACTTAGTCAGAAAGCGAGTCGGCAGTGCTAATGCGTCGCGGCGGAACGGGTCGCCCAGTTCTTTGGTGACCATGATTTCGATGATCGTAGTTTTGCCGCGCTTTTGCGCCTCGCACGCGGCCGCCAGCGCGGCGCCTACATCTTCGAGTCGATCAATACGCAAGCCTTCAGCGCCCATCGCGATGGCGACGTTAGCCCAGTGTGGCTGATTGTCCAACGCGACGCCCAAGTAGCGCCGATTGTAGAAATCTACGTGATTCTTCTTCTCGGCACCCCATTGCCCATTATTAAAAACAACGGCCGTGACAGGAATGTTCTCCCGAACACAGGTTTGCACTTCGTTGAAACTAATGCCCCATGCACCGTCGCCCACGTAAGCAATGGCGGGCCGATCTGGTGCGGCTAGTTTTGCCCCGATGATGGTGGGGAAAGCGTAGCCACAATTGCCAAAACTCATCGCCGCAAACATTGAGCGCGGCTCGTTGAACCGTAGATAGCTGTTAGAAATTGAGCAGATATTGCCAATGTCGGTTGATACCATAGCGCGCGCCGGCAAGGCCTTTTCAAGCTCACGTAGTGCCTGCCGTGGGTGCATGTATTTCGATTCTTTGGCCACTTCAAGCGAGTAAGCGTCGCGCTCGTGCGTCCATGCGTCGAGTTCCTTTTCCCAAGCTTTACGCTCCTTAGCGACGGTGGCGAGCCGCGCCACGCGATTGGTGTGGCAAGCAAGAGATTTGCCTTTGAGCCGATGAACTAGAGCGAGCGCTGCCGCGCGGGCGTCGCCACAAATACCCACGGAAATTTTCTTTACTAAGCCGAGCATCTTTGCGTCTGCATCGATTTGGACGATCTTGGCGTCTTTCGGCCAGTAGTCGATTCCGTGCTGTGGCAGCGTGCCGAATGGCCCTAGGCGCGTACCCAGCGCTATCACCACATCGGCTTTGCTGATCAGTTTCATGGCAGCCTTCGAGCCTTGGTATCCAAGTGGACCACACCAGAGCCGATGGTTTGCCGGGAAGCTGTCGTTGTGAAGGTAGCTGTTGCAGACTGGCGCGTCTAAAAGCTCGGCCAACTTCACCGCCGCGTCCATCCCATTGCTCATGATGACGCCGCCGCCTGAGAGGATCACAGGAAACTTTGCCTTTGCTAACAGCGCAGCAGCCTCGTCGAGCGCCTGCTCGCCTCCTGCGCCACGCTCAATCGTCATGGGGGCGGGAATCTCGTAGTCGGCTTCGCCGTAGAAGTAGTCGCGCGGAATATTAAGTTGCGTAGGCCCAAGTTCGATGTGAGCGCGATCGAAGGCGCGCGCGGTTAGCTCTGCCATGCGCGCTTTATTGTTCACGTGCGCTTGAAACTTGGTAATTTTGGAAAAAATCGGGAGCTGATCTGTTTCTTGAAAGCCACCAAGACCGAGCGTCATGGATCCTGTTTCAGGAGTGATCACGACCACTGGCGAGTGAGCCCAATATGCCGCAGCGGTCGGCGTCACAAAATTGGTTATGCCAGGTCCATTTTGACCGATGCAAACGCCGTGTCGACCGGAGACGCGCGAGAAGCCATCGGCCATGTGTCCGGCGCCTTGTTCGTGTGCAACAGAGATGAAGCGGATACCCGCAGTTTGAAATAGATCCAACGCGTCCATATACGCGGAGCCGACGATGCCAAAAACGTCGGTCACGCCCTGCGCGACTAGAGTCTCTACAAATGCCTCGGAGGGGGTCATTCGTGTCTTGCCTTTAGTGACGCGGCGATCAACTTTCACTTTACCGGCGGCAGGTGCGCGTGCTGCAGGAGTTTTTTTGCTTGGGGTAGACCGAGTTGCCATGATTGACCTTTTTCTTCAGGAGCCGAGATGGAGCAAGTGTGCCGGGGCAACACCTGGCGTATCGTCTTGAAGTTCAAAATCGAATCGCCGCGTTTCATTTTTAGTGGTTCTTAGCAATTGCATGCATAATGCGGACGAAATTAACTTAGGAACATAAGATGTCTGTTGCGTTGGATCAAGATCAAAAAGATAGTCGTGAGGCAGGATCCGCCGCGTTGCGCTCGCTTTCCGTCATGGAATTTGTAGCTAATAGTGAGCGTTCGGTCAGCCTGACCGAAATCATGCAGGCGGTGAGCTTGCCCAAGCCAACCGTCTTTCGCATCCTGACGACCCTAGAAGAAGCCGGTATGTTGTTGCGCGAGCCAGACGCCAAGCGCTACGTTCCGGGCGAGCGTTTGGCAAATCTGGCCGCCAACGTACTGCTGCATTCGCCGCACCGCTCAGCGCGTCGCGCTATTCTCGAAGAATTGGTAGAAAAGGTGGGCGAGACCTGCAATTTGACTATTCCGAATGGCCATCACGTGATGTATTTGGATCGCGTAGAGTCGTCGTGGCCGCTGCGCATCAACTTGCATGCTGGCTCAAAAGTGCCGCTATACGCCAGTGCGAGCGGGAAGCTATTTCTCGCGCACTCCGCCAAGCGCATGCGTGATCGATTGTTGACCAGCGCGCCGCTCATTGGGCACACCAAAAATACGCTCACGTCGCTACGCCAGTTGGAACTTGAATTTACGAAGATTCGGCGCGGCGGCTATGCAGTCGATAACGAGGAATATTTGGCGGGAATCTGCTGTCTCGCAGTGCCTGTGGTCAATGACCAAGAGCGCGTGGTTGCGGCGGTGGCAGTTCATGGTCCCGTCGCGCGAATGAGTGTTGCGCAGGCAGAGGAATTTTTGCCGACACTGAAGGAAGCGGCAGAGCAAATTAGCCAGACGCTCGACTGGTAGCTAAGCGAGGCGGGGCGAGCCCTTCGTACGAAGCGACTACTTCGCGCCTGCTCTTTCTGAACGTGCACTTGGATCAAATGACCGATGGGCGCGCGTCCGTGGTGCTCGCGGCTTCGCATGGCAAGTTCAACCTCACAAAATTTGCTAAACTTATGCGGTTTTACGGAGCTTTCATGTCCTAAATCGGGTGGAGTCGTAGCTGTATGGGGACGATAAAACTCGAATGGCGCCGGCAGTTTGCTAGTAGTCGAGCCGTGAGAATTGTTGTTCTCGCGGCGCTCGGTGTGCTCGCTTTCTGTTTTGCATTGTTTCTCTGGTGGTTTGTCGGCGCGTGGCTAGTTTTGCCATTCACAGGCATCGAGATTGGTTGTGTGGCCATCGCTTTCTGGTGGATTGAGCAATCAGTAGATGACTATGACTGTGTGGAAATAGCTGATGTCAGCGTAACGGTACTGAGTTGCCGTCGACGCAAGGCAAATCAAGTCGTATTGAAACGTAATTGGTTGACGGTGGAGTTGGGAAGCGAAGTGGCCGGAGGAACGCGAAGCGTCAGACTTCGTCAAGCCGGTCAAAGCGTAGAGTTGTTGGAATTTTTGCCGGTGCGGGAGCAGCATCGAGCATTGCGGGATTTGCGTGCTGCGCTCGCAACACGCTTATGAATTTGGGGTCGAAGTCGTGCGAAACAGGATTGAATCGGTGAATACTGCGATAAATAACGTGCGCGCAAGCGTGTCCGCTAATCTGGGGTCAATGGCAGCGCGCGTCGCCGCCGCTTCCTCCCTGGCGTTGCCACTTGTGGCTGCCGCTGACTGGAAGATGAACCTGCAGGCGCCAAACTCGGCCGTTGCGGCAGAAATGTTTGATCTGCACACGTTGATTACGTGGATCTGCGTCGTCATTTTCGTCGGCGTCTTTGGCGTAATGTTTTATTCGCTCTATGCGCACCGCAAGAGCAAGGGGCACAAAGCCGCCCAATTCCACGAAAGTGCTACGGTTGAAGTGATCTGGACGATTGTCCCGTTCTTCATCCTGCTGGCGATGGCGTTCCCTGCAACTAAAGCCGTGTTGAACATGCGCGACAGTTCGGCCCCGGAGCTGACGATCAAGGTGACCGGTTACCAGTGGAAATGGGGCTACGACTACCTTAACGAGGGATTTGGTTTCGTCTCGAACTTGGCAACTCCGCTGGCGCAGATCAAGAATGCGGAAGCAAAGGGTGAAAATTATCTGCTTGAGGTCGATAAGCCGTTGGTCGTCCCAGTAGGCAAGAAAGTTCGGGTGCTATTGACCGCAAATGACGTGATTCATGCATGGTGGGTGCCCGCGCTGGGTGTGAAGCAAGACGCTGTTCCTGGCTTCATCCGAGACGCTTGGTTCCGCGCGGAACGTCCCGGCGTGTATCGCGGCAATTGTGCTGAGCTTTGCGGTAAAGAGCACGGATACATGCCAATCGTGGTCGAAGTCAAAACACAAGCCGACTACGACAAATGGGTTGTGGCACAAAAAGAAAAGTATGGCGTTGGCAAGGCCGCCGCTGAGGCTGTGGTCGTCGACACCAAAACGTACACCCGTGATGAGCTTGTTGCTCATGGAAAAACTGTGTACGAAGGCGTGGGTGGATGCCAAGGTTGTCACCAGCCTACTGGCAAAGGCGTTCCCGGTCAGTTCGCCGCACTTGATGGCTCGAAGCTAGTTAACGGTCCTAAGGACGCACAAGTGGCCTTACTGCTTAACGGTAAAGCAGGCACTGCAATGGCCGCCTTCAAGCACCTGAGCGATAAGGATCTCGCGGGCGTAATGGCTTACACGCGCAGCGCTTGGTCGAACAAGGCGAGCGAATTTGCTCAGCCTCTGGATTTCGCGAAAGCGCGTAACGGCGGCGTGTTGCCTAGCGCAACTGCAGCCGCGCCAGTGGCGGCGACAGAGACAGCCGGTGCACCTGCGGCAGCGTCCGGTGCACTCGCAGAAAAAATCTATTTCGCGGTTGGCAAAAAGGAACTTCCGGCCGAAGCCAAGGAGTCAATTGCCGCCGCGCTTGCATTTCTGAAGGCTAAGGACGCAGCCAAAGTAGATATCACTGGCTTTACCGACAAGACGGGCGATCAGGCCGCCAACTTGGAGTTGGCGAAAGAGCGTGCAAAAGCCGTTCGGGCAGCGCTTGAAACCGCTGGCATCAACCGCGATCGGATCAACATGAAGCCACCTGCCGAAGTTACCGGCAGCAGTGACAACAAAGCGGCTCGCCGCGTTGAAATCAACGCGGGCGCGTAGTTTCCAGGACTCGCGTTAAGCGCACCCCCGATACAGATCAGCAGTAGAGAAATTCAGGAGCAATCCAGCATGGCAAGCATTCCACACGGCACCGAGCACGGTCACGATGACCACCACGACCATCATCCAACGGGATTGATGCGCTACGTCACGACGACCAACCACAAAGACATCGGCTCGATGTATATGTGGTTCAGCTTCGCGATGTTTATCTCCGGCGGCATCATGGCGCTGCTCATCCGCGCCGAACTATTTCAGCCCGGCTTGCAAATCTTGGAGCCTGAGCGCTTCAATCAGCTCACCACGTTGCATGGCATTGTGATGATCTTTGGAGCGATCATGCCCGCCTTCGTCGGTTTTGCCAACTGGATGCTTCCTTTGCAACTCGGCGCGCCTGACATGGCATTCGCCCGAATGAACAATTGGTCGTTCTGGTTGCTGCCACCTGCCGCGATCTTACTTATCGGTTCCTTTTTTGTTCCGGGCGGTGCCGCTGCTGGTGGATGGACGCTTTACCCACCGTTGTCGGTTCAGGCCGGCATGGGAATGGACATGATGATTTTCGCGGTGCACATAATGGGTGCCTCGTCGATCATGGGTTCGATCAACATCATCACGACGATTTTGAATCTGCGCGCGCCCGGCATGACAATGATGAAGATGCCAATGTTTGCGTGGACTTGGTTGATCACTGCCTTCCTGCTGATCGCCACGATGCCGGTGTTGGCGGGGGCCGTCACGATGCTTCTGACGGATCGCCACTTTGGTACAACGTTCTTCAACGCTGCGGGCGGCGGTGATCCCGTGATGTTCCAGCACATCTTCTGGTTCTTCGGACATCCCGAGGTGTACATCATTGCGTTGCCAGCGTTCGGCGTTGTTTCGCAAATCATCCCAGCGTTTTCACGTAAACCTTTGTTCGGCTACGCGTCGATGGTCTATGCCACCGCGTCAATCGCAATCTTGTCATTCATCGTGTGGGCGCACCACATGTACACGACTGGCTTGCCAATGGCTGGCCAACTGTATTTCATGTACGCGACTATGTTGATCGCCGTGCCGACGGCTTGCAAGATCTTCAACTGGCTCGCAACGATGTGGCGCGGTTCGATCACGCTCGAAACGCCTATGCTGTTCTGTCTTGGCTTCTTGTTCCTGTTCACGCTTGGTGGTTTCACCGGCTTAGTGCTGTCACTGACCCCGGTTGATATTCAGTTGCATGACACTTACTACGTGGTGGCTCACTTCCATTACGTGATGGTGGCCGGTGCTTTGTTCTCAGCGTTCGCGGCCGTCTACTACTGGGGTCCAAAGTGGACCGGTTGGATGTACGAAGAGAAACTCGGCAAGATCCACTTCTGGTGGTCTTTGATCGCGTTTAATGTCACGTTCTTCCCACAGCACTTCTTAGGCTTGGCTGGCATGCCGCGTCGTATTCCCGACTACAACATGCAGTTCACGGAATGGAACCAGGTGTCATCAATCGGCGCATTTGCCTTCGGCACTGCGCAGATTTTCTTCATCATCATCGTGTTGCGAATGATTGCAGGCAAGAGCGGGATTCGTGCTGCCGCGAAACCTTGGGATGGCGCTGAAGGTCTTGAGTGGACGGTGCCTTCGCCGGCCCCGTATCACACGTTCGAAACTCCACCGATTGTCAAGTAGTCGATGAGCAACGTGCAAAGCAAAACATCCCAAGCACTGCGTCGGCGCAACCTTCGCACGGGCTGGCTGTTGGGCGGCGTGGCGTTGTTCATCGCGCTGTCTGTTTGGTACGCACGTTTCGGCTGAGCGGGTTAATCAAGAATGTTTTTCCGCGAGAACCAGACAATGCTCAAGAAGCTCGCCGTCTTTGTGGCGGTGATGTTTGCGTTTGGCTTTGCGTTGGTGCCAATCTACAAGAAAATTTGCGAAGTAACGGGTGTGAACGATTTCATGCGCCCCGAACAGCTTAAGAACACTCAAGTAGATGCTTCGCGGACCGTTCGGGTTGAGTTTGATGCCAACATTCAAAATTTACCGTGGAGTTTTAAGCCCGAAGTGACGTCGATGAATGTTCACCCGGGCGAGCTGACCACCGTGAACTACGAAGTTCGCAATA
>ERZ795056.4883-NODE-4883-length-13667-cov-6.926168_pt1 | contig 13667 bp, 11 predicted proteins | sample MGYA00375140_ERZ795056 | MGnify/ENA primary metagenome ERZ795056 (study PRJEB30185, sample SAMN05720227) | activated sludge metagenome | isolation source: Anaerobic digester | place: USA | collected 2015-03-09 ...
CCTTGGCGGCGCCGTCCGGGTCGCCGAGCAGGAGCACGGCCTTGCAGGCGCCCGAGTCCGAGGGCTTGGCCTTGCGTAGCGCGGCGGCGATGCACTTGGCTTGTTTCGGTGGGAGCGGGTCGGTCACCTTCGCGTCCTTGACGCGGCCGCCCCCGAACTCCCAGGTCACCTCGACGGCGACGCCTTCTTTCGCGCAGCCGTCGAGCGCGGCCTTGTGCTGGGCGAAGAACGACATCACCTCCTCGAGCGCCGGCAGGCCCTGCTGCGGCATGCGACACGAGAGGGTGCGTGCCTCGAGGCCGTCCATCTTCAGCTCGGCGGCCTTGGTGCTGAGCTCGATGTTGACCGGCTTGCCGTTGGCCTCGGCGAGCAGCTTCGCGGCCCGGCAGCCGTCCTCGTCGTTGTACTCGCAAGCCTTGTCGAAGTGGGTCTTCGCGGCGACGGGGCTGGCCGGCACGCCCACGCCGGCGTGGAAGGCGATGCCGACCTTGAGGCAGCCGTACGCGTTGTGGCGCTTGCACGAGGTGTTGTAGGCGGCGTAGCTGCGGGCCTTGGCGTCGGGCGTGCCCTCGGGGTCGGCGAGCAGGTCGCCGGCGGCGTTGCAGCCGTCGAGCTCTGCGAGGCCGCAGGCCTTTTGAAACAGACTGATCGCCTTGACCACGTCGGGCTCGGTGCCGCGGCCGGTCTTCAGCTGCTCCGCGGCGCGCATGCACGCCAGCGGCCGGTCGCGCTCGCAAGCCTTGGCCGCGAACTCCAGCTCGAGCTCCGGACCACCATGACCCTCCGCCGCGAGGTTCGATCGCCGCTCGCAGCCCTCGCCGTAGGCCCAACCACACGACTCGGTGTACAGCTCCACCGCCTTCTCGACGTCGACCGGGCCACCACGCCCGAACTGGTGGAGCTCCGCCAGACGGAAACACGCGAAGCCGTCCTTGTTCTTGCAGACCATCGCCAGCGGCTCGCGGGCGGTCGCGGCGTCGCCGTAATACATGGCGGCCTCGGCCTGCTCGACGCAGCGAGCACCCGTGCACTTGCCGTCGTCTACCGGCGGCGCCTTGGACTCCTCCCTGTGACAGCTCGCGGCGGCGAGGGCGAGCAAGATACTACAGTTACGAATAAGCCGAGCCCGGTGGCGCACGGCATCATGGAAGACGAGGCCCGTCGCCGCGTCAACTGGAATTCGTGGCGCGACGCAAACCCTCTGCATCGGGCTTGTACGTGACCGGCGCTGATGTGAGCCGGCATCGGCGACCCGCCGCGTGACCGGGCGCGACTGCATGTGTCCTTACGGACAGGTCGACATCCACCACTGAAGGCGACTCCCTCGTGCCGATTCGCCCGCTCTGGACGACCCGATCCGCGCGCTGGCGAGCGAGCGCGGACAGGTGTCGGCAGACATGATTGTCCGCGTGCACAAATTCTCCGCGCTCACTCGTGGCCTCGTCACGCGAGGCCAGTGGGTCCCTGCGCACGCGCGTGAGGCGCAGGTCGATTGTATGCAACACGAGGGTCCGCGGCGGCATGCTGGCTGTGAACCATGCCGGGCACTGGATCGATCACCGTGGCCTTCGACGATCTGCAGTGGCTGCGCCGCTTCGCGGCGATGCTCGCCAGGGATCTCGACGAGGCGGACGACCTCGTGCAGGAGACGCTCGTGGTCGCGTGGGCCGATCCTCCGCGGGATGTCGGGCGGCCGACGCGGCCGTGGCTTGCGACGGTGTTGCGCAACCGCTTTCGCATGCAACGGCGCGCGGACGCGCGACGCGAACTGCGTGAGGGCCTCGGCACCTCGGCATCGACGACCACGGCCGAGCCCGAGCGTGAGCTCGAGAGGCTGGAGGTCCTGCGCATCCTGCTCGCCGAGCTCGATCGCCTCGCACCCGAGGACCAGAAGATCCTCGTCCGCCGCTTCTTCGCGGGCGAGCACGCGGCCGACATCGCGGCCTCGCTGAACTCTCCGGCCGCGACCGTGCGCTCGCGGATCCATCGCTCGCTCCAGCGCCTGCGTGACGCGCTCGACCGTCGCCTCGGCGATCGCCGGGCCTGGTCCGCCGTTGTGTTGTTGCCCGCGCCACCGTTAACGGCGGCCGGGCCTACAAAAATTCTATTGAAAGAAGGAAGCACAATGAGCATCACCGTGAAAGTCATGATCGTCGCCGCTCTCGGCGCGCTGGGTGTGGCCGGCTGGTCGCAGCTGCCTGAACGAGCCGCGCCGGACCCTGTGCCCGATAAAGTGCCCACAATCGCGGTGGCATCGACGCCCGCCGCGAGCACACCAAGAATGGTGTGGGAGCAGCGCCGTGACGCGATTCGTAAGGTCTTGCCTGCGACGGCGGCGGCCGTGCCGGGCCAGCGGGAGGCCGAGGCGGCGAAGCGTGAGTACGACGACCTCGGCGTGCTCAGGCGCGCCTGCCTGGACGACCTCGGCGACGGCAAGAGCGGCGCGGTGACCCTCTCCGTCACCAAGATCGGCGCGCCCGACATCGGGACCATTTTTGAGGATGTCGAGATCGTCGAGACGACGTTCGAGGATAAAGCGGTGCTCGAGTGCCTGATCCAGTCGATGTACGGCTGGGTCGGTGAGGCGCCTGCAGAGGGATTCGAGCGCCGTCAGACCAGCACCTTCGTGCTCGGCGAGGTGACGCCCGAGCTCAAGGATCGACGTCAGTTCGAGTTCATCATCGGCGCGCATATCAACGAGGTCCGCTGGTGCGAGGCCCGGGGCAAGCCGGATGCCGTGGTGGTGCACGGGCAGGTGAACATGGCGTTCACGCTCGCGGACGACGCGGATGGACGCACGAAGACGACGACCACGATGCTGGGCGAGACGGACCTACCGCGCGAGGTCGTCGACTGCATCATCACCGCGAGCCAGCGATGGACCTTTTCGGCGCCACTGCGCGACAAGACCTTCGAGTATCGCTTCGTGCTCCCTCTGCCCGGGCGTCGCCCGTGGTAGCTGCGTGAAGCTGCTCAGGTCGAGGTGTCGCGCACGAACTCGGGGCCGCGAAACACTTGCCGCGGGTTGCCGCGCTCGATCTGACCCTTGGCGTCCCACTGCGCGCGCTCGCCGAGTTCGCGGCGACCCTGGGCCTGCTCGCGCAGCAGCCAGGCCAGGCGCGCCAGGCCCTCGCGGCGGTTCGCGGACTGCGAGCGCTCGCCGCGAGCGACGACCTCGAGCCCGCTCGGCAAGTGCCGCACGCGCACCGCGGTGCTGCGTTTGTTGACGTTCTGGCCGCCGGCGCCGGTGCTGCGCATCGCGGAGATCTCGAGGTCGGCGGGGCGCAGGCTGGCGACCTCCTCGTCGTCCGGCGGCTCGATGCGACTGACCTGTACGAACCAGTTGCGGCGGCGGTGCTCGGGGCGAAACGGGCTGCGGCCGACCCACAACGCGCTGCCCTGCCACATCGCGGCGAATTCCTCACAGGGTCCTTCGGACAGCTCGATCAGCGCCGAGCGCAGGGTCGCGGGCTCGCTGCCCGGGACGCGCTCGAGGCAGTCGGCCGCGACGCCCGCCTCGGCGGCCGCGGCGAGCAGGGCGTCGACCAGGCGCGGTCGCACCCAGGTGCACTCGGGCGGCCCGTGTCCCGCGCTCAGCTGCAGCCAGATCGCCATGCGCCGCAGTCTACAGCAAGCGATGTGCGAAGGATCCACTGATGAGGGCTCGCGCGGGCGCGCGACCGGGGTCACAGTGTGCGGCATGCAAAGGCTCCGCATCGACGTGTGGTCCGACATCGCTTGCCCCTGGTGTTACGTCGGCAAGCGCCGCCTCGAGGCCGCGCTCGCCGAGTTCCCGCACCGGGACGCCGTGGAGCTGGTCTGGCGGGCCTTCGAGCTCGACCCGACCGCGCCGCGAGACCTCGGCGCCACGCCCCCGTACGCCGCCCGTCTCGCTCGCAAGTACGGAGCGAGCGTCGCCGAGGCGCAGCAAATGATCGATCGCATGACGGCGACCGCGGCCGTGGATGGCCTCGAATTTCACTTCGAGCGCATCCGCCCCGGCAACACCTTCGATGCCCATCGCCTGCTTCACCTCGCTCATGAGCGCGGCCTGCAAGACGCCCTCAAGGAGCGCCTGTTTCGCGCGTATCTCAGCGATGGCGAGCCGATCGGTGATCCCGCCACGCTGGTGCGCCTGGCCGGTGAGGTCGGACTCGACAGCGAGCAGGCCGCGGCTGTGCTGGCGGGCGAGACGTACGCCCGCGAGGTGCGGGCCGACGAGGAGGAGGCGCGCCGGCTCGGCATTCGCGGCGTGCCCTTCTTCGTGTTCGCGGGTCGCCACGCGGTATCCGGTGCGCATCCCGCCGAGGCGTTGCTTGCAGCCCTCACGACCGCATGGGCCGACGTGCAAGGGCAGCAGGAAACGCTCGAGGGCGCGGCGTGCGGCCCGGATGGCTGCGCCTGATCGATAGATTTGCCGATTGATCGTCACGAGTACGGGCGCGGTCCTGGCACCGGCGTCCGTGCTTGACATATCGGCGCATGCGGGCTGAAGTCCTGATCGATGTCACTGAAGCTCTGGCTCAGCGCGCGCACGCCCTACGCGACCCAGCCCTCGTCCATCGATTTCCTGCTGCGCATCTCCAACCTCGGCACCGAGCCGGTGCGGGGCCCCGAGCCCGATGGAATGTGCATCGAGACGATCGACGAGCACGGGGCGCGGCTGTCGTATGTGCCCTGTGGTCCCTCGCCCTTCGCCCCCCGCATCCTCGAGGTTCCCCCTCAATCCTTCCACACCCTGATCAAGCTCTCGTCCCGCGCGAGCGGGAGCCCCCGCGACATCGGGGTATATGAGGCCCGCTGTCGCTGGCAGGGCGCCACCAGCAATTCTGTAAAATATCGCGTGATCGCGGATCGCGGGGCTTATGGGGTGACGATGCGGGCCGTCTCCGCGACGGTCATCGAGGTCATGCTCGCCAACCATGGCTCCGAGCCGATCGAATGGCCGCAAGAGTGCTCCGAGCAGGACCTGACGCTCTGGGCGGCGGATGGCACACGAATGGAAACCGTGCTGAGCGACGATACCGAGGTCACCCAGGTCTTGCCGGGCGCGATGGCGGTGCTGCGCTTCGAGGTGCCGGGCGCGTCGCGGGGCGTGAAGTTCGACGGCCACTTCGTGCGCGAGCCGTTCGTCTCGGGGACCGTGGCGCTCGTGTTGTGAGCCGCGGCTCGTGGTAGCTTCGCGGCATTCCGGGCTTCGACCTCAAAGTTTGCCTCGAGCAGCTCGCGCGGCATGAACAGGACGTGACGGGCTGCCTCGAGGCCGTGCGCGAGCTGCTGCGCTTCGCCCCGGTGCTGGCCAGCGACCTCGACATCGACTCGCGGCGGCAGGCGGTGGCGGGGCTGCGCGCGACCCTCGGCGCCGCCGCGCCCGAGGTGCTGGAGGTGGACTTCATCGCCCTGGCGCGCATCGATCGCGCGACGGCGACGACCGCCGGCTTCGTGATGTTCGCGCGCCTCGCCGGGCAGACGCGGGGGCTGGCCTCGCGCCTGCTCGCGCAGCTCGGACCGCCGCCGACACCGACGGTCGAGCGCTGTCTGGGATGGCTCGCCTGCGAGGACTCGTTGCTCGGCATGCTCGCGGCCGAATCGCTCGGTGAGCAGGGGCCCGCGGCGGTGGCGGAGCTGCTTGCCCATTTGCGATCTTTGCTCGGTGGTTCACGCAGCACCGGCGAGGAGCGAGCGCGCGGACGCATCGCGCACGCGCTGCGAAGGATCGGCCCGGGCGCGGCGCCGGCGATCTCCGCGTTGATGAGTCTGCTCGAGGACGAGGCGGTGTATCGTGACACTCGCTGGTATGCCAAACAGGCGCTGGTGGCGATCGGTGCCCCGGCCGCCGAGGCGCTGGTGCAGGAGCTGCGCGCCCGGCCGCGGTGGGTCGTGCTCGAGGCGCTGTCGGAGATGCGCGCCGAGGAGCTGACGACAATGGTCGGCCTCGCCGCTCAGCTCGAGGCGCTGCGCCGCGGCGAGGATGAAGCGCTGCAGGGCATCAGCGCGGCCATCCTGCACAAGCTGCGATAGCGCACCTGTGGGGGGCCCCGGGGCAGCGTGGGGCCGATAATTCACGATTGTATGTGGGTGAACGCATGTAAGACTGGACGATCGGCGCGACGCGGGCCATCCTCGGTCCATGAACCGCTCCCGGCTTTACAGCGGCGTCGACCCGGCGGACGTGCCGGCGTATACGCTTGCCGAGGCTGCGGGGCTGATCGGTGTTCCTGCGTCGACCCTGCAAAAATGGACGAGGGGACGGTCGTTCCAGACAAAGCGGGGGACGAGCACGAGCTCACCGATCATCAAGACCCCGGTGAAGGGCTTTCTCTCGTTCACGAACATCGTGGAGGCCCATATTTTGGCCGGGCTGCGGAAGGAGCGCATCGGACTCGACAAGATCCGGACGGCGGTTCATTGCGTCGAGCGGAGCTTTGGGGTCCAGCATGCGCTGGCGCGCGAGCAGTTCAAGACTGATGGCGTCAGTCTGTTCGTCGACAAGTTAGGCAAACTCCTCAACGTCAGCCATGATGGCCAGGTGGCGATACGTGAGGTCCTCGATCGGCACCTCAAGCGGGTTGTCTTTGACGACGGGCGTGCCGTGCGTCTGTTTCCTCTCCACCGTCCAGAGGCGCCCCGCACGATCGTCATCGACCCAAGACGGGCATTCGGCCGCCCGACGCTCGAGGGAACCTCGGTTCCGATCGTCGACATCAAGTCGCGCTTCGATTGTGGTGAGGATGTCGAGGTGCTGGCCCAGGACTATCAAGTCCCGGTTCAAGCGGTTCAGGAAGCCCTGCGTGCGAGCGGCAAAGCTGCCTGAACCCTTTGTTTTCTTCATCGACGAGTGCCTTGGTGCGTCAGTCATCAAGACCGCTCTGATCGCAGAATGTCGTGATCGAGAGACAGTCAAGACGCTCCCGCAGGGGACCCTTGATGAGGTCTGGCTGCCTCAGGCCGGCAAAGAAGGTTGGGTCTGTTTCTCGAAAGACCGACGGATGACCATCCGGCCCAATGAGCTGTCTGCGCTCCTCGAAACCCAGGTCGGCTTATTTACGGTGGGGGCGGGCAGCGGGGCCGATCATGCCCGCCTCATCGTCCGGACGCTGCCGATCGTGCGTCGCGCTGCACGCCTGTTGCACCGGGCCTTCGTGGCCAGGATCGATCCCGGCGGCGCCCTGGTAGTGAGTATCAGGGACGGGAAAAAGTTGGCGAACGCCACTCGCATCGAGCCGAACATGCACGAATGGCCCCGCTGCGATCTGCCTCAGCCCGGCAAGAAGCCGGGCCCGAAGCAGCGGTAGGCCGCGGGTCGTGGTCACGGCTCCGGGAGCTTGCTGCCGACCCGCACCTCGGGCAGCACGCGGTCGCGTGGGCTCGCGGGCTTGCCGAGGACCAATGTGAATTCGAGGTCGCCCTGGCGCAGGGTGAGGGTCTCGACGGGGGTGCCTGGCGGGCCGAACTTGGCGAGGGTGCCGGCGGGGTCCTTAAAAAAGAATTCGTCGGGTCCGCTGGCGTGTAGCCACTTCGCGCCGTGCATCGGTACCAGCATGAACAGGCGGCCGACGTCCTCGTAGACGCGCACGCCCTCGAGCAGGTCGAGGCCGCTGTCGTCGACGACGCGCGCGAGCTGGTCGCGCGACCGATCGCTCAGGCTGTAGTCGCCGAGGTAGCGGCGGAACATGTCCGGAGGGACAGGCTGCTCGATATACTCGACTGGCGGCTCGACGGTCTCGCCGAGGGCGATCGCCGCGACGTCGTGGGCGACCTGCCGGCAGTCGATCGCCTCGGTGTTGGCGAGCGCGATGACGGTCACGTTGCCGACGCCGATGTAACGCAGCCAGGCCGCGTTGAAGCCATCGACGCCGCCCGGGTGGCCGACCATGGTCCGGCCGTGGTCCTGCTGCACGACCCAGCCGAGGCCGTAGCTGTTGCGCACGGGCGTGTACATCTCGGTGAGCGATTGTTCGGAGAGCAGCAGGCCGGGCACGCGCAGCGCGTGGTCGAGGCGCACCAGGTCGTTCGCGGTCGAGACGACGCCGGCCGCACCACCGTAAACGGAGAGGTCGAGGGCGGTGACGGGCACCAGGACCTCGTCCTCGCTGAACTCGTGGCCGGTGGCCATCGGCGCGCCGGGCAGCGAGGCGACGCTCTGCACGGTGGTGTGGCGCATGCCGGCGGGTCCGGCGATGTCGTCGCGGAGGACATCGCCGAGGCTGCGCCCGCTGACGGCCTCGACGACGAGGCCGAGCAGGAAGTAGCCGGCGTTGCTGGGGTCGAAGTCGGTGCCGGGCGGGAACTCGAGCGGCAGGTTCTCGAAGCTGTCGCGGACCTGCCGGGCCGTGTAGGCGCGCTTCGGGACGATGCCGGCGCGCACCAGGTCCTCGGTGTAATTGGGGATGCCCGAGGTGTGTGAGAGCAGCTGGCGCAGGGTGATGGTGTCGCCGATGCGCGGGTAGTCGCGCAGGTGCTTGCGGATCGGGTCGTCGAGCTCGAGCTTGCCGGCGTCGCGCAGCTGAAGGATCGCGATCGCGGTCAATTGCTGAGTCAACGAGCCGACCTTGAAGCGCGTGTCCGCGGAGACTGCCTCGGGGGTTTTGAGGTCCGTCACGCCGAGGCCGCGCGCGTAGACCAGCTCGCCCTCGCGGACCACGGCGACGCTGCCGTGGAACTTGAAGGCCTCGCCGTAGCGCCGACCGAAACCACCGAGGTACTCGTCGATCTTCGCGGCGACGTCGGTGGGGGCCGCCGCGGGCTTCGGCGCCGTGGGCAGCGTGGTGCCGATGGTCCGGAGCTCGCCGTCCTTGTCGATGTCGGTATCCGGGGCGCTGCGCTGCTCCTGCCGCGCGGGCGCCGGCCACCATTGCACGGCCGCGGCGACGCTGCCGACCAGCGCGGCGGTGACGAGCGCCGCGGCGGCGAAACGAGGCCAGCGCCAGCCGAGGCCGGGCAGCTCCGGGACCTCCAGGAGCGGCGCGGACTTCGGGCGAGCGTCGGCCGCGAGCACGCGGTCGGCGAAGCCAGGCGGCGGCTCCTGGGCGGTCCAGGCGGCCAGCGCCTCGCGCTCGAGATCGCTGCGGGGCTCATCGTGCACGGTACACCTCCTCGAGCGAGCGGCGCAGGGCCGCCCTGGCGCGGCTCAGCCGCGATTTGACAGTGCCGAGGTCGATGGCCAATGCGCTGGCGATCTCGGCATATTCGAACTCATGATATTCGCGCAGCAGAAACGCGGCGCGGTGCTCGGGTGATAGATCGTCGATGGCGCGCCGCAGCACCTCGGCGAGGCGCTGGCGCTCGGCGTCGGCGTCGCTGCGGCCCGGACCCGCCGGATCGAGGGCGGCATCGAGGGGCTGCGTCAGGACCCGACGCTTGCGGATGGCGTCGATCGCAAGGTTGCTGGCGATCGTCAGGATCCACGTCGAGAGCTTGGCGGGGCCGTCGCGGTCGAAGCCCGGAAGGGCTCGAAACACCTTTAAAAAGGTCTCCTGGGCCAGGTCCTCGACGCCCGGGGGCAGGTCCTTGCGGTGCAACATGCGCGACAGCAACGCGAACACCGGCCGCTGGTAGCGCTCGACCAGGTCGCGGCGCGCCCGCGCGTCGCCGCGCTGCGCCCGGGCGATCGTCATCTCGTCGAGTTCTGCAGGGGCAGTGGATGGCACGGGGCGCACGTCCCGCTGGGCTGCGACGGTCACGAGAGCATTGCACGGCCGCGGCGCGGCAAGGTTCCCAGGGGGCGGAAAAAAGGCCCGGGTGGGGGTCGTTTCGGAAACTGTGCGATCCAGCGAAGCTCGCCGCGCGCAATCGCAGCTTGTGGCGGCTCGACTAGACGGCGCGGCTCAGTTCGCTGTGGCCGCTGCCGTAGCCCCACTGCAGGAGGCGTTTGATCGGTGCTCGGCGCTCGAGCTCGTGGTCGATGAGCACGCGCATGCCTTCCTGGATGCCGGCGCGCACGAGGCTCGGCCAGGTCACGGCTCTTGCGCAGGCGAGGCGGAAGCGGCGGACCACTGCGGCGTCGACGGGGCGGTCGGCGAGCAGGGCGGCGCCGGCGTGCTGGGCCGCGAGCTGGCCGCTGCGTAGGGCTTGCCAGATGCCCTCGCCGCTCAGGGGGTCGACGAAGTTGCCGGCGTCGCCGCAGACCAGCAGGCCCGGGGCGCCGCCGAGGGGCCATGGTTGCAGGCTGAGCGGCAGGGCCCAGGTGCGTGGCGGGCCGGCGGGGGTGGCGTCGGCGAAGCGCTCGGGGTGGCGGGCCAGGAATTCTTGCAGGAGCACACGCAGGTGGGTTCCCTTGTGTTTGGCGTTGTAGTGGTCGGCGCGTTGATAGACGCCGACGTTGGCGAGGCCGTCGACGGGTGGGAACAGCCAGCCGTAGCCGCAGGGCAGGTCGCGTTCGAAGTAGTGTTCGCTGATGCCGGGCTGGGCGGGGGCGGCGTTTTGCAGATACACGGTCGCGGCGACGCCGAGCTGGGGGCCGCGCGGGTAGGTGCGGCCGAGGGCGGCCCAGGCGACGGAGCCGGGGCCATCGGCGGCGAGCACGACGCGGGCGTGCCAGCGCAGGTTCGGGCCCTCGGCGCCGACGAAGGTGCCGTGGTCTTGGAGCAGGGTGCGTACGGCGACGCCCTCGTGGAGGGTGACGCCGGCGGCTTGCATGCGCTGGCGGAGGTGATCGTCGAGCACGCGGCGGGGGACGATCGCGCCGGGCTTTGCTCCGTAGTGGCGGACGATGCGGTCGCCGTCGGGGAGCAGCGCGGCGGCGGCGAGCACCGGCGCGTGTGGGATGGTGGAGAGGTCGCCGCCCATCGCTGCGAAGATCTCGAGGCCGGCACTGGAGACCGCGTCGCCGCAGGTCTTGTCGCGGGGGAAGTGGGCCCGGTCGACGCAGGCGACCGACAGGCCCATGCGGGCCAGGAAGGTGCCGGCGGCGGCGCCCGCCGGGCCGGCGCCGACGATCAGGACGTCGCTGCGACCGGTGAGCATGCGAGGCGCAGCATAGAGAGGCCGATCGCCGGGCACAAGCGTGCAGGTGCGGTCGGCTCGCATGACGAGGCCGTTGCATGCGCAAGCCATGGGTGGTGCAGGTGGGGGCCGGCTCGGATAGCATGGCCGCCGTGTCCGCCCCCCTGCGTCGCGCATGGATCGCGCTGATCGGCCTGCATCTGGTCTTGCTGGCCTATGCGTTTCCGCTGGAGGTGGTGTTCGGGGACGGGCCGCTCGGTGGGGCCGACTATCAGACCCACTACCAGCACACGCACACGCTGCTGCAGGTGCGGACCGAGCTGGGGCAGGCCTGGGCCTACGATCCGAAGCTGCTCGCGGGGCATCCGAGCGGGCTGATCTTCGATGTCGACAACAAGGTGCACTTCGGCTGGTGCGCCGCGCTGGTGCGGCTCGGTGTGCCGCTGCCGATCGCCTTCAACCTGTTCGCGGTGCTGGTCGGGCTGCTCGCGCCCTTCACGCTGTGGCTGAGCGCCCGCCTGCTGGGGCTGCAGGGCGCGGCCCGGGCGACGGTGTTCGGGGTCGGCGTGCTGGTGTGGAACTTCGACCCGACCGTGCGCTTCTGCTGGGGCAGCGGCATGATCTCCTTCGCCGCGGCGGCGCAACTGTGCGTGCTGGTGATCGCCCTGCTGCATCGCCTGCTCGAGGGCGGGCGCCGGGTGCACGCGCTGGCCTTCGTGCTGCTGCTGCCGCTGGCGCTGCGCATGCATGTGTGGAGCTTCGCGGCGCTGGTGCTGCCGTTGACCGGCCTGTACTTGCGGGCATGTCGCAAAGTACCTGTACGAACGCACATGGCCGTATGGACAGCCGCGGCGCTCGGCCTGCTGGCCAACCTCGACTGGCTGCTGCCGGCGCTGGCGCACCGCGAGCTGATCGTGCCGTCGGCGGGGCTCGGTCAGGCGACCCCGCAGTTCCTGATCTACGACTTCATCGAGCAGTTCGTCGACTCGCGCATCACCGGCGTCGTGGTTCAGCGCACGCTGCTGCGCGGGCTGGTGCTGCTGGCCGCGGTCGCAACCTGGTGGGGCTGGCGACGGGCCCGTGACGCACGCAGCGGGGTCGGCGGGCTCACGCTGTTGTGGCTGGTCGGGTTGACGTACTGCGGCGCGCTGGTGCCGGTGGTCCAGGCGACCGAGCCGTATCGCTTCGCGGTGCCGATGGTGTTGTGGGCGACGCTGCTGTCGGGGCCGTGGCTGGTGCGCGCGGCGGCGGGGCTGCGCGAGCTCCGGGGGGTCGCGCGCGGGGCCGTGGTGGTGCTGGGGCTGCTGCTGGTGCCGCGGGTGTATCAGCAGGTGATGCCCTTCATTCCGGAGCTGAGCCCGGTGCCGCCGCCGATGGCCCCGGCGGCGCGGATGCTGCAGAGCGGGCGGTTGAGGGCGGTGCCGGAGGATTTCAAGGCGGTGCGCGACTGGTTGTCGGCGCAGCCGGACACCGGGCGGGTGCTCGTGCATGACGGGTCGATGGGCGAGTATCTGCGGTGGGCCACCGACCGGCCGATACTCGGCGGATTCCACGATCGCAGGATGATCTTCGAGGACGCGGACCTGTTCTATTTTCCGCTCGATGATGCCCGCTATGATAAGGGGCTGGCCGAGTACCTCGAGCGGTATAATGTCGCCTATGTGGTGATGAGCTATCCGCACCTGCCGGCGCTCGAGCGGCACACCGACCTGCTGGCGCCGGCGGGCATTCAGGGCGGGCAGCATCGGGTGTATCGCGTGAAGCGCAGCAGCGGGTACTTCGCGGCGGGCAGCGGCGAGGTCCTCGCGGGCCTCAATCGCATCGCCGTGCGGGCGGCCAGGCCGGCGCCGGGGACCCAGGCCGTGACCCTGCGCTTTCATCACATGGACGAGCTGCGCTGTGTCAGCGAGGGCGCGGGTGCGTGCCGGGTCGAGCGGGTGGAGGTCCCGGGGTCGCGGGCGGGCTTCGTGCGGGTGGTCGGCGAGCCGACGCTGCCGGAGAAGTTCGTGCTCGAGCTGGTGTATTGAGGGCGGGGCGGTCGTGATGGCGGGCGCCGCTTCATGTTAGCGTCTGCGGGCATGAGCGCGTTGCCGACGACCGCCGAGGCGGGGCCCACCGAGTTGGTGCTCGGCGATTGTCTGGCGTGGATGGCCGCGCGGGCGCCGTGCTCGGTGCATGCGATCGTGACCGACCCGCCGTACGGGCTCAAGGAGTACAGCGCGACGGAGACGGCGAAGCTGCGGGGCGGTCGCGGTGGTGTGTGGCGCGAGCCGCCGAAGCTCGATGGTTGCACGCGCAGTCCGCTGCCGCGCTTCACGGTGTTGACGGCGGGCGAGCGGGCCGCGTTGCAGGCGTTCTTCGCGGAGTTCGCCCGGCATGCGCTGCGGGTGCTGGTGCCTGGCGGTCACCTGATGCTCGCGGCCAACCCGCTGTTATCCACCGAGATCTACCTGCCGATCATGGCGGCCGGCTTCGAGAAGCGCGGGGAGATCATTCGTCTGGTTCAGACCCTGCGCGGCGGGGACCGCCCGAAGAACGCCCACGAGGAGTTTCCGGAGGTATCGGTGATGCCGCGCTCGGGCTGGGAGCCGTGGGGTCTGTTTCGCAAGGCCTGCGAGGGGCGCGTGCAGGACAACCTGCGCAAGTGGGGGACCGGAGGGTTGCGAAGGATCTCGAGGGAGGCGCCGTTTGGGGATGTGATTGTGTCGGCGCCGACGAGGGTG
>ERZ795056.4897-NODE-4897-length-13640-cov-4.160839_pt1 | contig 13640 bp, 9 predicted proteins | sample MGYA00375140_ERZ795056 | MGnify/ENA primary metagenome ERZ795056 (study PRJEB30185, sample SAMN05720227) | activated sludge metagenome | isolation source: Anaerobic digester | place: USA | collected 2015-03-09 ...
AAAACGCATCATTGGGTACATTCCCGAGTTGGCCGATTTGTACGACGTCCTTACTCCCTTGGAATTTTTGATGCTAATCGGGCGCTTACATGACCTGGAAGACCAACAAATTGAAGAACGGGCCACCCGTATGCTCGATTTTTTGGGGCTCAAAGACCAGTTGCATCAACGGATGGATACTTTTTCCAAAGGGATGCGCCAAAAAGTACTGCTGGTTTCGGGTTTGTTGCACAATCCTGAGATCATTTTTATGGACGAACCCCTCAGTGGCCTGGATGCCAATGCGGTGATTTTGGTCAAAGAAATCATTTTGCGGCTGGTGGAGCAGGGCAAAACCGTAATTTACTGTTCGCACAACATGGATACCGTTGAAAAAATTTCAGACCGCATCATTTTGATTGCCGAAGGAAAAGTAGTGGCAGATGGTACTTTTCAGGAGCTCAAGCGCAATGAAGGGGATACCCTGGAGAAACTTTTTTCGCAACTCACCGGACAACCCGATTTTGATCAATTGGCCGAGGGCTTCACGCAAACCTTTAACCCCTAATTATTTTTTGGCTATGAACAAGTTACTCCTCGGATTGCTCAGCCTGTTTAGTGGTTTTTGGCGCAGAATGGATGTAAATCCCGTCCACCTCAGAAACATTTTAGCAGTAAAACTCAAAATGGATGGTCGCCGCAAAACGGCCTTCAACTACCGCCAATCTGCACAAAAAAAAGAAGTAAAAGGTCAGGACATCTTGATGATGTTCATGATGTCTATGATGGGTTTGTTGTTCATGCTGCCCATCTTACTGTTTAAACAGAGTGGCACAGGGATGTTTATTTTGCTTAGCGGCTGGATGTCTTTGTTGACCCTTACCCTAATCAGTGATTTTACCGATGTACTGATTGATGTTCGCGACAATTACATTCTTTTACCCCGACCTGTTACCGGCAAAACCCTGGCGATCTCCCGAATTTTACACGTTTTTTTTTACCTGGTCAAACTGATGATTCCCTTTAGTCTGCCAGGCATGATCGGGATTGGCATCAAGTTTGGGCTATTTCCGGTATTGTTGTTTGTCGTGTTGATCTTGCTGAGTGTTTTGTTGACCATTTTTGTAGTCAACCTCTTGTATTTGATCATGCTCAATTTGTTGTCTCCCCGCAAATTCAAAGAGATCATCAACTATTTTCAGATTGCATTTTACGCTCTGGTATTTTTGGGGTACCAAATCCTGCCCAGGATGATGGATTTCCGTTCCCAGGGAGATGTCAATCTTTTGGAAAAAATTTATTTATGGCCCTTACCTTCGGTTTGGCTGGCATACATTTGGGAGATTGCTTTTGATTTCGATCAACCCTGGACGGCTTATGTTTTGGCTGGACTGGGTTTGTTGACCCCTTTTTTGGCCGTCTATCTGGTGACAACTGTACTGAGTAAAAATTTTAGCCAGAAAATGTTCTCGATCGGTGAAGGAGGAGGAGCGGAATCTGCTCCGGAATCGAAAGGCGATTTGCTCCAAAGCCCCCGCAAATCCTGGTCATCAATTACTGGAGTATGGTTTTGTGCCTCAAAACTCGAACGCGCAATTTATGCGTTTACCTGGAAGCTGACCGGACGTAGCCGGGATTTCAAACTCAAGTATTACCCCAACCTGATTATGCTCCCAGTTTATTTCGTATTTGCTTTCGTTTTTCCCATGACCAGATCAGAAAGTGATGGACTTGCAGCCCTTCGCCAAAGCAATATCTACTTGTTCGGCTTTTATTTTTCCATGATCATTCTTTTGTCTGGCCTGACCATGTTGCAGTTTTCTGAGCGTTACAAGGCAAGTTGGTTTTATCGGGCTATGCCATTGGCTCAGCCGGGCCTCATTTTAACCGGAGCTTTTAAAGCCATCATCGTAAAATACTACCTGCCTATTTACCTGTTGATTACACTTTTTTCCGGATTTGTGTGGGGTTGGCACATCCTTGATGATGCGTTGTTGGCGTTGTTTACCATTTTGGCGTTGACTACGGGCATTGCCACCCTGACCAATCATGTTTTACCCTTCACCCGCTCCTGGGATGAGGCAACTAGAAGCAACATTGGTTTTACCTTGCTGACCATGTTCTGTGCTGGCCTGTTTGGGTTGTTTCATTATTTTATTGCCAACATGGGTTGGGTCATCTGGATCCTGATTCCAACTGCGGCAGCTTTGTTCTATTTGGCCATGTATCAATACCGCAAAACGAGTTGGAAGCAAGTGAAATGGGAATAAAAAAGAAGCGAAAAAATCATGCAAAGCATGATCACCTACTCTACTCGGGAAAAAAAGAAAATGTATCATTTGGTCTCTTGGGGAAAAAAATCGCGTAGGTGATACGCTTTGCATGCCCCTTTACAACGATACTCTACTTCGTAAAATGTTGCAGCGTTCGGTTTTTTGAGAAAACTCAGGGAAAACCCTTGTACTTTTTTTAGGGTTTTCCCTAATTTGATCAGCTTGTACAATCAATTGGCCAGCTGGCTACACTTTTCCTTTTCTCCATATTTTTTTCTAAAAACTATCTATCTTTGCACCGCGAAATCAAAAACTTAAAAAAAGTAAGTACACATGTCGGTAGCAACTCAATTGAAGTACAAAGTAAAAGACATTGCCCTTGCCGATTGGGGGCGCAAGGAGATTACCCTTGCTGAGGCTGAAATGCCCGGTTTGATGGCACTACGCGAAAAGTATGGCCAAATCAAACCTTTGAAAGGTGCACGCATTGCTGGTTGCTTGCACATGACCATCCAAACCGCAGTGCTGATTGAAACCCTCAAGGAACTCGGTGCAGACGTTACCTGGTCTTCTTGTAACATTTTTTCTACTCAAGATCATGCTGCGGCAGCCATTGCAGCGGCGGGAATCCCCGTTTTCGCCTGGAAAGGAATGAGCGAGGAAGAATACGAATGGTGTGTGGAGCAAACTTTGTACGCCTTTGAAGGTGGCAAAGGGCTTAATATGATCCTGGATGATGGTGGTGACCTGACCAATATGGTATTGGATAAATTCCCGGAATTGGTACAAGACCTGGGCGGTATCTCTGAAGAAACGACCACAGGTGTACACCGCTTGTACGAACGGGTAGCCAAAGGTACCCTTCCTGTTCCTGCCATCAATGTGAACGACTCGGTTACCAAATCGAAATTCGACAACAAGTACGGTTGTAAAGAATCACTGGTGGATGCCATCCGCCGCGCTACCGACATCATGATGGCCGGTAAAGTAGCGGTTGTTGCCGGATACGGTGACGTAGGCAAAGGCTCTGCTGCTTCACTACGTGGTGCAGGTTGCCGGGTGATCGTTTCTGAAATTGACCCCATCTGTGCGCTGCAAGCGGCTATGGACGGGTTCGAGGTCAAAAAAATGATCAACGCCATTCCTCGTGCGGATATCGTGGTAACGGCTACTGGCAATTGCCGCATCGTAGGCCCTGAGCATTTCCGTTTGATGAGAGATAAAACCATCGTGTGCAACATTGGCCACTTCGACAACGAGATCGACGTAGCCTGGTTGAACGAGGCCTATGGCCATACCAAAGATACCATCAAGCCTCAGGTTGACTTGTACAACATCGATGGCCGGGACATTCTGCTCTTGGCAGAAGGTCGCCTGGTGAACCTGGGTTGTGCTACTGGTCACCCTTCATTCGTAATGTCCAACTCCTTTACCAACCAGGTATTGGCTCAATTGGAATTGTTTACCAAAGGCGAGAAGTACGAAAACAAAGTATACATGCTGCCCAAAGAATTGGACGAGGAAGTTGCACGCCTGCACCTGGCCAAAATCGGGGTAGAACTGGAAGAACTGACTACCGAGCAAGCGGATTACATCGGTGTAGAAAAACAAGGGCCATTCAAGCCTGAGTACTACCGGTATTAATCGATGCTCAACTGCATACCGAAGTCCATGTCACATCCGTGTGGCATGGACTTTGTTTTTTTGGTGAAAATTTCCATTTGTTGCTTTATTTTGATAAATTGTACAAAAATTAGAAGAGATGTCGACTACTGTTGCACTTTCTGAATACGAAATTGAACGCGGAAAACCTATGCCAGATAAGAATCATGCCCTTATTCAAGGAAATTTACATTTCTTATTGCGATTAATGTATCGTGAAAAATACACCATTCTTCTTGAAATTAACTTAGATCTTCCAATCCGAGAAAGAGTGCCAGATTTGGCTATCTATCCTGTGATGAAATTTAATCCCGACGAAAACGAAATTCGCATGAAACAAGCGCCGCTTTGTGCCATTGAAATTTTATCAGCAAAGCAAGATTTATCCGAATTGATGACCAAACGCGCCGAATACTTCACTGGAGGAGTATTGTCTTACTGGCTGGTATTGCCAGCATTGTACACCATCTATGTATTTTCTTCCCCGACGGAATACCAAATCTTTTCTGGAAAAGATAAACTTCAGGATGCCAAATTGGACATTGAACTTAACCTGGAAGAGGTTTTTCAATGAACTATCCATACACTTCCTTAAAAAAGGCCTCTAACTTCACTGGATCCAAATGCCCATTGGTACGCACCCCGCTGCACAAATCCAGCCCCCAGGGCTCGACCGCATCCATTGCAGCTTTCACATTTTCGGATTTTAGCCCTCCCGCCAGAAATACGGGTTTAGACGATTGATCCACAATTTGGCGACTTAAAGCCCAATTGTGTACACGTCCAGTCCCGCCCAACTCTTTCACCGCCAGGTTTGGATTGCCAGAGTCGAGCAACAAGGCATCTACTTGTGGGGCAATTTCCAGTGCCTCATCTACACTTTTTTCATCAATGACGTGAATGACCTGTACAATGGAAATTCCCGGTAAAGCCAGGCGCAATTGTGCATAAGTACCCGCAGTAAGTGCATCGACAATTTGTACCGTATTTGTTGCTACCGCACGTTGGTGCTCAGCAATACCCGCTACATCGGTGCGGCTGGTCAGCAAAAAGCTGGCAATCGGGGGAGGAACCGCAACCGCTATTTCACGAATCAGTTCGTCACTGATCGGCCCTGGGCCGCTAGGCATTTTGGCCACTAGGCCCAGCGCAGAAGCACCGAATTGAACCGCGAGATGGGCTTCTGCCAAGCTGCTGATGCAGCAAATTTTGACTTTTGGAAACATTTCTTTAACACTTAAATCATGTCAAATCACCCATTAGGGTTATGAATTCGGGGGATAAGCCCCATACCTTTGAGGTATTCAAAAACACCAAAACGCCTCAAGAATATGAAAAAGAATTTGCTTTTCCTAACGCAGTTGATGTTTGTGCTGGGGGTCTTGTTTTTTCTGCAAGCCTGCACAGAAGATGAATTGACCGACCCTGTTGGGAATGAACTTACTGTTCAAAAACGCATCGACCACAACCTGACTGTAGATGGCAAAAAGCGAGAATTTATTGTCTTTCAACCAGCGGGCATTCAAACGAGTACCGCAGTCCCGGTGGTATTCATGTTGCATGGTACCTCAGGAGATGGTGAGAAATTTTACAACATTTCCGGTTGGAAAGAAAAAGCAGCCAAAGAGAAGTTCTATGCTATTTTTCCTTCTTCCTTGGCTTATTGCATCACCGAAGATGGGGTAAAATCCACCACGACCAAGTGGAACCATTACGATCTGGACTCTATTGCTTGTCCTGGCCAAAAGCTGTACGATGATGTGAAATTTTTTCGAGAAATGCTGATTTTTTTGCAAGCTACTTATGAGATTGATCCAAAAAGGGTATACGTAAGCGGATTTTCAAATGGCGGGCAGTTCACTTTTAGGCTTGCCGTAGAAGCATCGGATATAATTGCTGCGGTAGCTCCATTTGGTTGTATTTTTACCGAACAAAATAAAGCGCCTTTGTCGCTGATCCCCATCTATCATGGTTTTGGGAATCAAGATGACCGTTTTTTTCCCTTGAATAACAATCAACCCCTACCGATGGGGCCAGCCTTGATGGAGCTTGGCGGTATAAAAAAGTCTACCAGCACCATTTGTACTACTTTTGCTTTGACTTATGCTAACTCCCTGAAGGAGACAACCAATGCTGCATTTTGGACTTTTAACACCCCTACCAAAGGCAATAGCAATGTATACCACCTCCACGAGTTTAAGAACCTGACGCATGAATACCCGAATGGCGACAATTACCCCATTGCTGCAACGGATTTATTGTGGCCGTTTTTTAGCAAATATTCTAAGTGAAGAGCTAAAAGCGAATAGCGAATAGTAAGCAAACACTTATCTTTTCGCTATTCTCTTTTCGCTATTCTCTTTTCGCTTTTAGCTATTCGCTATTCTCTTTTCGCTCTCCAGGTGTCTTTCCAAAATTCGATCTGTCGCTTCGTCCAGCATTTGAAAGACCTTTTCAAAGCCCTCTATTCCCCCGTAATAGGGATCGGGAACCGTCCGGTTTTTGCCTGGTTCGGAATAATTCATGATCATCTCAACCTGGGCTTTCGTTTGGCTTAATTGTTTAGCGAGCAATTGAACCTGGCGCAAGTTGGAATCGTCCATAGCCAAAATGAGGTCGAAATCAAGCAGATCCTCTTTGCGGATCTGGCGAGCGCGTTGATCGGTAATATCGATACCAAAACGCCGGGCAATGGCTATCGAGCGCTGATCGGGCAACTCCCCCGCATGCCAGTCTCCAATACCCGCCGAGTCAACTTCCCATTTCAAACCCGCTCTTTTCACCTTGTCTTTTAAGATGCCCTCCGCCAGGGGAGAACGGCAAATGTTGCCAAGGCAAACCATTAGTATTCTCATGGTATCAATGCTTTTTTTTCCAACGAAAAAAAAACTACTTTTGTTTTCTGTTGGTCATTTGCGATGTGTGTAGGTATAAAAGCAAAAACCCGGCGAGAAATATCCCCCGGGCTTGCGGAAACTATCAGTCCTTTTTCAACTCTGCCAGATTTGCTATCCAAATAAGAAAACCAAATAGACCGAGTAATGCCTCCCAAATGGGTGGCAACAACTATGGTTAGGGCATGGGTAGACGTGGTCTCATTTCTCTCAGTTCCCGCCCATGACAACCAATGGCGAAGATGTTTACATGGATCATAAAATCCATTCAATACTACGCTGTGTTCCTCTTCGCTATTTGAACAATTCAAAATTAGATCGTAATTTCATGTTTGGGTAGGCATTTTTGTCGTTAATTGTGATCACCAACCTATACCAATACAATTGCGCAATCAAACCCACTGAGAATAATACCGAATTGTACACATTTCAATTGTCTGGTATTCAAATTTTTAAAGGAGAAACTTTAGTTAAAAAAAGCTTTAGTCGTTCAAAAACCAATGTTATGCCCATCTCTCACGGAGATCAGCTTTTTGAAATGATTCAGTCCCTTACTAAGGCTGAAAAACGCAATTTCCGACTTTATGCCAAGCGCATACAAGGAGAAAGTGACGCTAAATTTCTACAGCTTTTTGATTTGCTCGAAAAACTCAAAGATTTTGATGAAGAAGTAATCATTCGCAGACTCAAGGATTCGAATAAAAGTCAACTCTCCAATTTAAAACGCCACCTGTATCAGCACATCTTGACTTGCTTGCGCTTGATGGAGATCCATAAAAGTGAAGAGATTCAAATCCGGGAGTGGATCGATTACGCAGTTATCCTTTACGGTAAAGGGCTTTACCTCCAATCTTTGAAGCTATTGGCAAAAGCCAAAACCCTGGCCAATAAAATCAATCACGATATCCTGCAGTTGGAAATTGTGGAGTTTGAAAAAAGAATTGAGTCGCGCCACATTACGCGCAGCACCACGGAGCGAATGCAAGGTTTACAGGACGAATCGAAAGAACACAGTCAAACAAACTTGCACATTGCTCAATTGTCGAACTTCAAGTTGGCTTTACAGCGGATTTTCATCAATAAAGGGCACGTCAAAACCGAGGAAGAACGCAGCAAAATAGAAGAGTATTTTCGTCGCAAATTGCCAATCCAGGAAAAGGATGCCAATACTTTTTTTGAAAAAATTCACCTTTACCATGCCCACTATTGGTACCATTACTTGTTGCAGGAATACGACAAGTGTGAAGAGTACGCTTCAAAATGGGTCAAGCTCTACGCGTCTGAGCCCAAAATGATCGAGATGGACATGGACATGTACATGATTGGCATGCACCAGTTGCTCGTAACGGCGTTTTACCTGCGCAATTATCCGGTGTTCCTCGATACCCTGGATCGTTTTGAGAAATTCCGCAAAGAAGTATATCCCAAACTCAACTATAACTCCCAAATTCTATCCTTCCTGTTTGTCCATCAAGGGCGTTTTAACCGCCATTTTTTAGAGGGGAGCTTTCTGGAGGGAACCGGGCGCACCCTGCAACATACTTTGCGGCGCATTCGCCGTTATGACAACAAACTGGACGCCCACAAGCTCTTGATTTTTTATTTTAAAATTGCCTGGCTTTGGATGGGCGCAGGAAAACCAACTACGGCCATCGACTACCTCAACCTCATTTTGAACCACCCTGGCAAAGCCTTGCGGGAAGACATGCAGGCCTACGCCAGTTTATTGTTCATCATGGCCCACTATGACCTTAAAAACATGGATTTTCTGGATTATGTGATCAACAACACCGCCCGCTTCATCAGTAAAATGGACGACCCCAGTAAATTGCAAAAAGCCAGCATCAGTTTTTTCCGTCGGCTGCTCAATGCCAAACCTGATGATACGAACAAACTATTTCTAGATTTTCGCAAAAAACTGGAGGAGCTCAAACAAAGTGACTTTGAAAAAAGATCTTTTATCTTTCTGGATGTCGAATCTTGGGTAGAGAGCAAAATACAGCACAAGTCTTTGTCACAAGTTGTAAAAGAACGGTTTGAACGTCGATTGGAGCAAAATTCTTAACAGTATAAAAACAAGAGTTTTCTATATTTCAGACCTTTTTTTCGCTGGCCGGGTGTAACCTAAAACAATATTCCTCGTTATGGTACAGCAAATTGTCTATAAATTGCGGAGATTTTTTCATTGACCTTACTGGTGAGGAGCGAGTGTACTGCTGCAACGTGAAGCAAACCGTAAGTGTCTTATTCTTTGGCTAATCTAAGTTTCATACATTATTTATCTGCCGACTGCATTTTGGGGTCGGCTTTTTTTTTGCCAAAAACCACAAAAAAGCGGAGGCAGTTCATAGTATCCTATAAACTGCCTCCGCAGAGTTTCGTTGAGCCACAAGGTTTATGGTACAGATTCCTAATCCTTGAACACTTCAATCTCGTGCTTCTCCACTACCAGATCCGTAAATTTGCCCTTGAAACGGGTGGCCTTTACGATGTGGTTGTCAATCCAGTGGTAGTTTCCTCCACGGGGTTTGCCAAAAAGAATGCCGTGGTATTTAAACCCATTCCGATTGAGCCATTCTTCAGTTACCTGACGGTGTTCTTCCGTCCGCGAAGTAAAGAAGGTAACAATGTGGCCTTCGTCGTACCATTTGTTCAGGATACCGAGTGCATCAGGATAAGGCAACACCGTCACCATTCGTTCGGGCTCCTCATTGGGAATGTCATCACAGATGGTTCCGTCAATGTCAATGAGGAAGTTCTTCACTTCATGTGGTAAAACGGGGCTAATCGACTCCCCCTTTTCATTATAAGCTGCCTTAAGCTGCTGGTTATTCTGGTCCATGAAAATGTTGTATTGTCTTAAACTGTGTTTGGATAAAGGATTGATAGACAGAATAATTTGGTTATTGTTGGTCAGAGCCTTCCGATAAAACGCTGCAATATCCGGTTTTTTAAGAAAAATGAAAAGGAAAATAATTCAAGAAGTGTGGTACAAATGCTGGAAAGAGGGAAAAGCGCACTAAAATCGCTTAAAAAGTAACGTAATCTACTGGGTTGACGGGCTTGCCCTTGTGCCAAAGTTCAAAATGCAAGTGTGGGCCGCTGGAAAGTACACCCGTATTGCCAACGATGGCTATCGCCTCGCCTGCGCGTACAAAATTGCCCACTTTTTTGAGGAGGGCGGAATTGTGTTTGTAAAAAGAAAGAATACCGTGGTCGTGCTGGATGCCCACAGTGTTGCCTGTTTCGAGGGTCCATTCCGCCAAAAAAACGTAGCCATCCATGGCGGCTTTGATGGCCGTGTTCCGCGGAGCCAGCACGTCTATGCCATAATGTGATTTCTGGCGGTCAAAATGTGCACTGATTTCACCATTGACCGGCGCAGCAAAGAAGAGCTGTTCCATCGGTTTTTCGCTGGGTGCGAAACCCTGCTCGCGGCCTTTTTTGGCAATGCGCCCCACCTGCTCCAATTCCATTTCGCGCCGCAATTCTTCGTCTACTTTAGACATGCCCACTTTTTTAGCATCACCTTTGGAATTATTTTGCTCTGGCGATACCTGGGGTACATCGCGCTCGCGCAGTGGATTGCCCGTAAGCATGCGCTGCAGGTTTTTGATGTACACCTCCTGGGCTTGCATTTCTTGTCCCATCCGGTTGACTTCGCGGGTAAGTTCCAACATCCGGCGGTCATTGTTGCTGACGGGCTGAAACCCCGGCAAATACTCTTTGATGGGTGTATACGCAATCAAAAGAAAGACCAAAAAGGTCAGCACCACCAAAAGGGTACTGATGAAGACATAAAGATTCATCAAGGTAAGTTTGTACGAACCTACCTCCTCAAAAGTATCTTCATTCATGATCACGAAGCGAAAGTGTTTGTTGTTGTATTCTCGCCACTTCTGCCAACGTTCCGCATTAAATTTCCAAGCCATGTTCTTCGATTTGAAATCCGGTCTAATCAGGGTTTGTTTTTTCCTAAAACCAAAATAAATTTGCCCCTTTAAAGTTATATGATTGGCAAATTTACGGTTTACTTTACGGTAAATCACTGCTGCACATTGATTTTAACGAATTTATTCAGCTAAGGGTTTAACCACCCTCAAAATATTCGGCCTTGAAACGAGTACTTTACGCCCTTTCGGTGATGGCTATTGCCCTGATGATTGAGAGTTGTGTCGCCGTCAAAAGCAGCAGTAAGGAATTGTCTGGATTGGGTAAAGTCTACCACAATACTACGGCCCAATACAATGGCTATTTCAATGCCAATGAGATTCTGGAAGCCACCATGCTGACCATGGATCAGCAATACAAAGACAACTACACCCAAATCCTGGCGGTATACCCGTACATGGGCATCGATAATCCCAAGGCTGCCGCCCCTGAATTGGATGAGGCGGTTAAAAAGGTAACCAAAGTAGCCGCCCTGCACCCCAAAAGCGATTGGGTAGACGACTGCTATCTTCTGGCGGGTAAAGCACATTTCCTGAAACAGGATTTTGAAACCGCCGAACAAACCTTGCGGTACCTCACCGTGGAGTATTCACCAGAAAAAGCCCGCTTGAAAAAAGCGGTGCAACGCAATGCCTCCGGGCGCACCACCTCTTCTTCTCGCCCCCCGGCAGTAGATGCAGATGGGAACGTGCTCAGTGCCAAAGAAAAAGCCAAAGTCCGCAAGAAACTGCAAAAGGATAAAGAGAAACAAACCAAAAAAGTGGCCCAGGCACGCAAGAAATACAATGCGGATGTTGCCAAAGCCCGCAAACAGGGTCGGCCTTTGCCGCCTAAGCCGGAAATCCTGAACAAAACCAAAACCGCCACGCCCAGCACTACTTCAACCACCAAAACTCCTGCCCAAATTCAGAAAGAAAAAGCGCGTAAGGAAGCCGAAGAAGCCAAACGAGAAGAGGATTTTTTGAAGAAAAAACCCGCTTACTACGAAGGAGTACTATGGCTGGGGCGCACCTTGATCGAACGCGAAAACGAAGATCTAGCTTTCCGCAGCTTGACCCAACTGGAAAGTGATAAAAACACCCCAGACAAGGTTCGTGCCGAGTTGGCACCCCTCCTGGCTCATTTTTACATTCAGAAAAAACAGTACGAGGAAGCGATCAAACCTTTGGAAGAAGCGGTTGAACTCGCCGATAATCCCAAAAGTAAGGCGCGGTATAATTTCATCCTGGCCCAGTTGCACCAACGCGCCAGTCGTTGGAATGAGGCTTATGCCGGTTTTGAAAAAGTAGCCAGCTCATCGGTGAACTACGAAATGCAGTTCAATGCCCGCCTGAACATGGCCCAAAATTCCTGGCTGAGTGGCAAGGGTTCTGCTGAATCGGCCACCGCCCAGTTGGAGCGTATGCTCAAAGACCAAAAAAATCAGGAATACCGCGACCGCATTTATTATGCCCTGGCCAACGTGGCTTTGAAAAACAACGACCGTCCTACTGCCATCAAATACCTCACCCTTTCGGTGCGCAGTGGAGGCAGTAATCCAGCACAGGTGACCGAATCCTACTACACCCTGGCACAATTGTATTTTGACGAGGAAAAATTCATCCCCACCAAAAACTACCTCGACAGTACCCTCACGGTCATGGACAAAAAGGACGATCGCCTCAAAACCGCAACGACATTGCGCGACAACCTGGTGGATATTGCCAAAAACCTCAGCATCATTCAAGTGCAAGATAGTTTATTGCTCTTGAGTGCCTTATCTGATGCAGACCTTAAAAAAAGGGCCGCCAAAATGAAAAAAGATGAGGACGAAAAACGCATCCGGGATTTAGAAAATGCCAAAGCGCCCAGCAACAATGGCCCCACTTTGGGAGCGCCCACTGCTCGCCCCTTGCTCAGCGCTGGTGGCCAGCAAGCTGAACTATTCTGGGCTTACGAAGACAAAGAACTCAAGCAGGGCAAACGCGATTTTCAACGCTCCTGGGGTGAACGTACCCTGGAGGACAACTGGCGGCGCTCCCAAAAACAGGGCGGCAACAATGCCAACGAAACCGCCAGCACTCAGGAAGAAACACCCGCCGCTGCAGCGGCCACGGCCAACACCAACAACGCCGATGATGCCAACGACGTAGCCACCTACCTGGGTCCGGTGCCCCGCACCGATGCCGAACGCCGCAGCGCCGAGATCAAACTGATCGATGCGATGTACAAACTGGGCGTATTGTACTACGACAAACTGGAAAATTTCCCCAAAACGGTCTCCATACTGGAAGGTCTCAACAATCGTTTTGGCCGCCACAATTTTGAACTCAACTCCTGGTACTATCTCTATTTGGCGCATACCAAACTGAACCAAACCGAGAAGGCCAAAGTCTATTACGATAAAATTGTGGTGGGATACCCTACCTCCACTTTTGCGCGGGTGCTGCAAGACCCCAACTACGCCGCCGAATTCCTCAACGAAGAGCGCAAAGTGAACGTCTATTACGATGAAGCCTACGCCGCCTTCAAAAACGGCAAATACCCCGAAGCATTCCAGATGGCGACCAACTCCAAAGTACGCTTTGGGGCGGAAAACAAGCTGGCTTCCCGTTTCGCATTATTGGCAGCTTTGTGTACGGGCAATATTCAAGGCAAAGAGGCTTACGTCAGCGCGCTCAATGAAGTGATTGCGCGCTACCCCAACTCGGAAGAGCAAAAACGGGCCAAGGAAATTCTCCGGCTCTTAGGTGCCAGCGGTGTCCAACTGCCCGGTGACGAAGAACGCACCCTCGACGAAAGCCAACGCTTCCGCCCCGACGAAAACGCCATCCACTTTATCCTCGTGGTATTCGAAAGCAATACCAACCTGGATGCCGCCAAGGCCAAAATCTCCGACTAC
>ERZ795056.4898-NODE-4898-length-13640-cov-3.918292_pt1 | contig 13640 bp, 9 predicted proteins | sample MGYA00375140_ERZ795056 | MGnify/ENA primary metagenome ERZ795056 (study PRJEB30185, sample SAMN05720227) | activated sludge metagenome | isolation source: Anaerobic digester | place: USA | collected 2015-03-09 ...
CGTCCTGGGCGGGCATATAGCTTTGCAGCAGAAGAAAAACTTTTTCGCCTTTTTCGTTTGCCGCCGTATCGGCCACGATTACGGCGTGGCCAGGAAAGCCGCCTTTTACGAATACGTCGCCGCACCTTATTTCTTTGGCGCTTTTGACTTTTTTCAGAGATTTTGAAAGCGAATACGTGCCGGCGTATGAAAATATATAAATCATATATTTCTGAAAATTTTCATAGGTGGCGGCTTTTAATATTTCTGTTTCGCCGGCCGGACGGCCGCTTTTAATCAGTCTTTCCTTGAGCCAGCCGGTGAAAGGAGTGAGCTTTCCATCGCTGAGCATGAACGATATGGATTTTATTTCGCCTCTGGCGAAAAGATATTCGGCCCGGAGCCTCATAACCGCGTCGGCGCATTGCTGAAGGTCCCGCGTGCCGCAGCCGATATCCACTACCGCGTAATGGGCGCTCTGGTCGGCTTTTAATTTTTTATTATAAAGATATACCGGCGGCTTTCCGGGCTTGAGCGGGAGCGAGCGGAGCCATTCGGCGAAACTGCCCGGTTCCTCCGCCGTTCGTTTATAACCTTCGGGCGGCGCTATTCTTGATTTTATAGAATCGGCTTCGTCGTAAGAGGCGAGCCATAAATATTTTTTGTCCGCGGCCGAAGAAAACTCGCAAACCGTTAATAGGCCTGCGGTAAATATAAGGAAGACGGCCAATGCCAATGCATATTTATAAATTTTAAAGCGTTTTATCACAATCGATCTCCGTTCTGAACTCTCGACTCGGTTAAAGTGTTTTACTTATGCGATATGAGAAAAAAACAATATTTTTAACTGCATGCAGGATTTTTTTGACATTCACCGATCTATTTTGTATAATTATAACATGAAAAATAAATTTTTAAAACAAATAATAAGCGTCTTAATTATTTCATACGTTTGCTTCGCGTTCATGTTCGGATTAAAACCTCCGGCAATGGCATGGTCCACCTATACCCATGCCGCCATCAGCGCGGAAGCGCTTTCTAAATTTTCGTCTCTCATGCCGCAGGCCGTTTTTTCTTCGTCCCTGCCGGATATCACTACAGATTTTATAAGTCCCGCTTCAAAAGACGAATTTTATTCGATATTCCATGGCGATAATTTTTACCGCGCCGCGTTGAGGCTTCTTTCAAAACTCGATAAAAGCCGCGATAAAAACATGATTTGCAATATTTACGGATACCTGTCGCATGTGGCGGCCGATGAAACGGCCCACGCCTCAACAGGGTACGCAAATTCAAAAAAGACTTTCAGGGTAAAAACCGAGCTCGACCATTACGTGGCGTATCTTTTTATGGATATGCTCTGCTATTACGATTACTTTTACGGATACAACTCCAGGTTCGGCAAATTCGTTCCCGACGTGGATTCGTCTCTCGTTAAAGCCGCCCTGGACGAGTACAACCTCGCGGCTGAAAAAAAAGCGGCGTTCGATAAAGCTTCTTTCGCAAAAAAGGAAGCGCTTTTCAAAGCCGGAATCGCCGTTCAGAAAGCCATATTTGATATAATTATAGACGAAAATCCCGAACTTTTCGAGCAGGCCAGGTCGTTTTACTCAGACTGCTATATGGGCGTCAACTGCGCGGGCGGGTTTTACGACACCGCCGGTTTCGTCGAGGCAAAAATTTCCGCCGGAGCAGGTATCGATATCTCGGAAAACGCGTTCAAGTCTTTTATAAATAAACAAATCAGCGATATCACCTATATCGGCATGCAGTTTGCATCGGTTATCGCGCGCGACACGGATTTTATTAGAACGTCAAAGCTGACTTCCGGTAAAATAGAAAATTTCGTTTCAAAATTTTTCGAATCCAGGTCTAAATCCACCCAATCCATGGGCAAATTCTTATCGGCGCTTTTACTGAAAAAAGGCCTTACCTACGAAGAAATAATCGATTATACCGACGGCGCGGCTTCTCAAAAGCCGACCGAAAAAGAAAAAAAATATAAATCCGCTTATAAAAAACTTAAAGAGCCCCGCTGGTATTCGTTTATCCCGGGCTCCGATTCGGGCGAAAAACGCGAATACATAGACGCCTTTATCGAATATCAAAAAGAAAAAAACGAGGCCGAAATTAAAGCGGCCGGTATCGCCGCCGCGCCGGCTGAAATTATCAGAAAAGCTCAAAACGAAAGGCTTTTAGCCTGCCGTGAAGCTTACCTGGCCTCTAAACTGAATCCCGTGAAGTATATCGCAAAACAGGCAGCGAATGACGCGGCTTTCATTAGCGCCGGCGCGGTTAAAAGCTACGCGGCGGCAAGAAGCGCTGCGGCCGCTGGAAACGACGCCGCCTTATGCGCCGCGCTGGACGCAAAAATAGCCGCTTTTAAAGATAAAACTGCAAAGCGCGCAAAAAGCTATTCGGAAAAAACGTTCGGCCAGAAAATATATTCGCCGTTAAAAAGCCTTTACGAAAAAGAATACGCTCTCGCCGCCGCGGCTGATCCGGCCGGGCTGGCGCAAGCCCTCGAATTTTTTAAAACGGGCGCAAAAGGCGCCGGCGCGTTAGGTCCCGCCGAAGGCCCTGCGCCGGCTGATATGGCTGAAAAAAAATCAACGCCTGCCTTTTCCGGCGATAAATCACCGGGTTTCGCCGAAGCCCGCACTCTTAACCAGGCCATGGCTTTAATGAAGAAGGCATATAAAGATTACGCAGACTATCTCGCGGCCTGCGATTTAAACGACGAGCGCTGTCGCGCCGCATTAGAAGACCGTCTCAAGAAATATATATTTTATAAAAACGCGTATGAAAAATTTCGCGGCGAAGCGCAAAATTCCGGCCGCGATTAAACTGATTCATCTTCAAGGCAAAACCTGGTATCATGCCTTTTTAATCGATTTAACATGCAATTCCATTAAAAATAATATAGAGGTAAATATGGAACAGAAAAAAACGCCGTTTATAACGGTAACCGTTACGTGCCCGATATGCCTTGAACAGTTTCAAACCTACAAAATGAAGGTAGGCCTTTACGCAGTGCTGGACAAAGAATCCGACCAGCGTCCAAAATCTTATAAATGGACCGAACCCGAATTCGCATCGATCAACCCCATGCATTATTCCATGTGGCGCTGCCCGAAATGTTATTTTACCGATTTTACCGAAAATTTCGAAAAAAAGACCGATTCCAAAATCCTGGCGATGCGTAAAATATATAAGCCCGCCGAAGTTATTAAAATGCCTTTTATGAGCGAGATTTTAAGATATACCGATCTCAGCATCCCCTCTTTTGAAACTACCGTAAACCAGTATCTGACGGCGGCGTATATAAACGAAATCCCCACCAGGGTCGAAGATAAAAGCTATTTCAAGCTCGCGCGCATATACTTGAGGCTCGCCTGGCTCTACCGCGAAAAATACGGCACTCCCGATAACAGTGTGGAATCGATACGGCTTAAACAAATTTTTAAAAGCTTCGACGAGATAGATTCTAATTATTCAAAACTCGAAGCCAGCGTTACGAAACTGCTCTCCAACATAAAAAACAGGCTTTCCGAAATTTACGGCGGCGAAACGCCCATGAATAATCCTTATTACGCCAATATAGCAGGCTTTTTATCGAACGTTAAAAATATACCCGCGAGCCTCGGCCGCCTGAAAACCACCGCGGTGTTGGACCAGCAGGGAAAATTAAACGGCGACACGGCCTCGGCCGGCAATCAGCCTTATTACAATTTTCCTTCGTTCGTAGATTTTTTGATGTCGCTGATGACTCACTGGCCCGATCTTCCGCTGAACGAAAAGTCCGCGCTGTCGCTGGCCGTAAAAAACTATACGCTTTCATATACCAACGAAGATTATTTCGATACGCCCGAAAAGCGGCTGAACGCGGTAGATTTAATCGAAGACCTTTACGTGCGCCTCGACGATTACGACAGCGCGCTAAATTACGTCACCGAGATATACCGCAGCGGAACCAAGGACCGCCAGGGGCTTTATAATAAAATGAATTCGAAGAAGGCCGACGGCACCTATCCCACTCAGAGCGAAAAAGACCGCATCGAGTCGCAGATAGCCAGGATAAACGCCACGCTGTCAAAGGCTTCCGATAAAAAGAAAGACCTCGAAGAAAAACGCCTGTCTGTAATGCTGCCAAGAGTTATGGCGATCATCAACCAGAACCCGCAGATACTCGAGGCCGAACTTCTTATAAAGCTGGCCGAAATCGGACTCCCTGAGTCTATTTACGCCGATCTTAAAGAAAAAAATATGATCCCGGCGCTGACCGGCGAAGCGGAATCCGAAAAAAAAGATGCCGCGTCCGCGGAAGGCGCAGGCGAAAAAGAAGAAGCGTCGCTGGTTTAAGGTGAGGCGGCCTCCGCCGCGCCCGGCTGCGGCCGGACATAATAATATTGAAAAAAATAACGGGTTGTGATATAATATTAAAAAAAATAAAGTATAGAGTATTGTAACACACTACTTTATTGATAAAGGGGAATGAAGTTATGAAACCGGAAACAAAAGTCAAAGGCGCACTGGAACATTTTATGAAATCTTATGAAAAAAAAGACGTTAACGGCGTTATCGATCTTTTTTCAAATAAACCCGGCGTTGTTTTTATAGGGACCGGCAGCGACGAAAGATGCCTGGGCCTTGATAAGTTGAAAAGCCAGTTCGAACGTGATTTCGTTCAGTCCGAAAAAGTCCATGTAAGCCAGAAATGGGAAACGGTTTCCGTAATGGGCGAAGTGGCATGGCTCGCCGCCGAAGTAGATTTTAAAACGAAGATAAAAGGCAAAACGAAAGAATTTTTAACCAGGCTCAGCGCGGTCCTCGAAAATCAGGACGATCAGTGGCGTTTCGTGCATATGCATATTTCGCTTCCGCCGAGCGAACAGAAGGCCGGAGAATCCTTTCCCACCTGCGATTTATATTAATTAAACCGCGCGCTTTATAAATAAGCCATACTAACGAATAAATAAAAAATAAACGCGAAGCCTTTTTAGCGGCGGCGCGTTTATTTTTTTATACCGGAAGTTATCGCGGCGCTTATCTGCATTATAGTCAGATGTGCTTCGTCGAGTGCGGCGGAGTCGGGCTTTATTTGCGCGCAGCGTACCGAATAAAAAAGATCGGCTATCTTTTCGCACCTGGATTTGTATTCTTGCGGAAGGATATCGAGGCCGAATATTTTGCGGTTGAATTCGTAAGGCGTTTCGGAAGGCCTCTTTACGATCCCCACGCGCGCGAACGCGCCGAGAAACGCGCGGTAAAATTCCACGTCGGACGGGCGGGCGAGCGAAATTATTTTCGCGATTTTATAAGAAGAGCGTTCGTCGAGAAACAGGCTGAAGAATTTAAAAGCGGCCAATTTGACGGCCGGCGAAAAGATAACGATGAACAGGAATATGAAAAACGGAGAAAATAAAAGCAAATTGCGTTTGAAACCTTCCATGAATTCCCCGGCCTGGCGCGAATCGGCCCCGCCGGCGGCGGAACCGCCGCCGCTAAAGATAAAATACGCCCCATGGATAAGGTCTTTGAGCGAACGGTAAAAATTTACGGCAAGCCCTATCAAAAACTCGTTGCTGTAGTAAGAAACATAATTTTCGATATAAAAATTAATGTTATCGATATATTTATTTAAAAACGAAAAGTATTTGAACCGCGACCGTTCGCTTTCAATGGAAGCGGCCGTGGGATCGAATGTTACGAACCCTATGTTGGGAAAATACACTTCTACCCAGGCGTGGGCGTCGCTGCCGCGCACTATGAAATAATTGCCGTTTTCATTGTATTCGGGCGAGGCGAAGCCGCTCACAAGGCGCGCGGGAATCCCTACCGACTGGCACATCAGCGTCATCGAAGACGCGAAAAACTCGCAATGTCCGGCCTTTATTATAAAAAGGAAAACCTCGTTGGGATCGTACTGGGAGTTTTTATACTCGTCGTACAGGTCGCCTACCGCCGTGGTGTACCTGAAATTATTCTGGAGATGGTTCACTATGGCGTTGACCTTGTCGAGCCTCGATGCGTGCGGGGCTGTAAGCCGCCACGCCAGATGCCTTATGCGCGAAAGCTCCGAAGGGTACATGAAATAATAATAGTTGGCTATCCTCAGCGGATCGGGGCCCTGCGTTTTTCGGAGCGTTTCTTCGTCGGGGTTTATTACGTATGAGCTCGTTTTTATGGTGCCTTCCGCGTCGCTCGCATAAAGATTTTCTATATAGTCGTTATAGAGCATGGCGGTGTTCATATTGACCGAAAGAGGAATGTATAAATGCGGCACGTAGCCTTCGGAGTTGGATTTTACATAAAAAACGGCGTTGACTACTTCGCCATTTGCGAGCGTTAATTCGGAAGTGTCGTCGTTTATTAAGTAATTGCGTTCTTTATCGGGCGCTAGTCTCCGGCTGCCGAAACCGGTGGCGATCCATTCGCGCCTTCTGTGCCAGTAACGGTTGTAAGATTTCATTTTATAATAAGTTCCGGCTTCGTTGTCTTTGGTTATGCGCATTATTACGGAAGAGGATTCCTTTATGTTTTCGATGGAGTTGAAGCTGAATATAGAAGCCATGCCGGAGAGCCTGAAATGAAACGGATTGAAAAAATTAAGCCTTATGCGCGGCATGAGTATGAAAATGGCGAGAGAAATAAACATGACGTAAATTACGTAAAGCCTTGCGAGCCTGTATAGATGAAAGCCGCCGGGAGCTTCGGGGACTGGTTTTCCGCCGGCGCCGGCGATCCCTGCGCCCGCGGCGTAGTGAGCGAAGTGGGCAATTATAAAATAGACCGAAACGACGATAAACGAAGTGAAATATAGTAAAATCCAGATTCCGCCGTGGTTGGGCAGCGAAAGATAAAATACGCCCAGATATATAATGAAGCTCATCAGGTAATTTTTGAAAAAAGACCCGTCTAAAAGCCTGGTTATTTGATAAATGGTCAGAAACCCTATCACGGCGAAGTTTATATTGTGCCTCAGCGCGATAAACGCCACATAGACGAACGAAAAAATCCTCAGCAGCACTATGAAACTTTTCGACATTTTATGGTCTTTGACGAATACTGCATAAAACGCCACAAACAAAGCGTATAGCGACGCGTAAAAAAACTTGTAGGCGTAACGCTCGAAGAGCGGCATGAATATCATCAAAACCATGAACAGCATGCCTGGAAGGTATATATTTTTATTTTTATAAAAAGGCAGAGCCTTTAATGATTGAAAGTTCATAATAACCTGTTTTAACGCGGCCGTCCGCGCGGCCTTTGAAAGCGTTTACCTTAAAGCGATTCCGCTCAAATTTTCAAGCGAGGCGATTACGGCGGTCCTGCCGGAAGCCGCCGCCGGGGAAGGCGTAGCCGCGTCCCCCGCCGTTATGATTATTTTACGAAGCCTGTCTTTGAAGAATTTATTCAAATAATCCAGACCGTCGAAGCTCTGAGAAGAAATTACGAATACGCCGGACGAATCGTGGGCGCTTTTTACGGCGCGCGAAAGAGCGGCCCGGCTTATGCCGCGGTTGTGCTCCAGCAGGGCCAGGTGCGAAAGCATCTTTTCGGCCGTGGCGCTTTTGGACGAGAGCGCTTTGACCTTATCGGAAACGGTGATAAGGTTGAAAGAAGCGCGCCTGTCGGAAAGGGCCTTGGCGAGGCTGGCGGCGGAGCTGACAGCGAGTTCGTAGGGCGCGCTGCCTGCCGCGTGGTCCTGCGGCAATAACAGTAAAATGGAATATTGCGAGCGGAGCCGTTCATTGTTTTGGGGCACTATGAGCGTTTTAGCGACGGAATAGTGCCGCCAGTTTATCTTGGCCGGAGAGTCGCCGGCGCTGTAATCTTTGAATTCGCTCAATTCGCCGTAGTCGGAATTGAAGGCCGACTTCCTGGCGCTGCGCCGGGCGCCGCCGCGGAACTGCCCGAGCCTGACCGGCGCGATTTCGGGAAAAACGATAAAGTGCCTGCCTGCGTCGAAAGCGGAGCCGCCGCGGCCGATTAAAAGCGGGATTGCGGATTTTACCGTAAACGGCTTTAATATGAGCGCGCCGCGTTTTTTGAAATTGAAGCGGAATTTGATATTTTTGGCGCAGCCGGGCTCGAGATACGGTAATTTTAAAGTTTCGACGCCGTAGGATGGGTAATCGGCCGCTTCGAATTCCAGCATGAATTTTTCGGAGCCCGAGCAGTTGAGTATTTCGGCCGCCACGGATTCGCCGCTGCCGCCGCAAAAAATAGGGCCGGAAGGCTTGAAATTGATTTTAAGCCCGCGCGCCGCGCCGCGGGCGATAAGCGCCGGCGCGGCAAAAAAGGCCGTGAAAAGCGAAAATACCAGGTAGAACAAATTGTTCGCCGAGTTGAAGGCGCTGACGAGAAAAAAAATCCAGATAAAAAAAAGCAGGTAATTCATTATTCACTTTATTCCACGGCGACGTTGTCCAGGCAGTCTTTTATTATATTTACCGCCATATCGCGGTCCATGGCGTATTCGGAAGCCGGCTCGATCCTGTGGGCCAGAACGAAGGGCGCCATATATTTGATATCGTCGTATATTATGTGATCGCGGCCCGATATAAGCGCAAAAGCGGCGCCGGCTATTTTAAGCATGATCGCTCCTCGGGTGGAGGCGCCTATCGCCACGCGCGAATCTTTCCGGGTTTGCTTGACTATATTCATGATGTAATCCAGAACGCTGTCGGACGCCTTTATCGAAGCAGTTTCGGTCTGCAGGAACAATATGTCTTCTATGCCGGCCACGGCTTTTATTTCGGAGTCGTTGATTTTTACGTCGTTATGCGTTTTTATTATATTTTTTTCGTTTTCATAATCCGGATAGCCCATCTTGAAAGATACTATGAAGCGGTCTTTTTGCGACTCGCCGAGCATATAGCAGCCTTCGTACTCCATGGGGTTCTGCGTGGCTATCACCATGAACGGCTCGCCGAGCTCGAGCGTCTGGCGGTCTATGGTTACGCGCGATTCGGCCATGCACTCTAAAAGCGCCGACTGCGTGCGCGGAGTGGAGCGGTTGATTTCGTCGCATAAAACTATATTGGCGCAAATCGGACCGAAACGGACTTCGAATTCCTGCGTTTTAGGGTTGAACACCAGGCCGCCGATTATATCGGCCGGCAGCATGTCGGCCGTCATCTGTATGCGCCTGAAATCCGCGTTTATGGAGCGGGCGAGCGCCATGGCCAGCGTGGTTTTGCCTATGCCGGGAATGTCTTCTATAAGCACGTGCGATTTTGCGAGAAGGCCCGTGAGCGAAAGAATTATGGCTTCGCGCTTGCCGCGGACGGTTTTTTCTATGTTTTCGATCAACGCCGATATTATTTTAGAGCTTTTTTCGGAATTCAATTTTTATTCGCCCCGCTTTTAATGACTTTGAGGAAATTGACGAGCATTTTAGCGCAAGCGTCGGCGTCTGAAAGCGCCCTGTGGTGGGCCGTCATGGATATTTTAAGCTTCTGCGCCACCGAACCGAGCGAATGCGACTCGAAGTTGGGATAGAGCATTTTAGCCAGCTTGAGCGTGCAGATTATGGGGTTTATCATTTTCTGGTAATATTTGCGGTAAAGCGCCTCGTTGATGAATGAAATATCGAAGGCGGCGTTATGCGCCACGAAGACGGAATCGCCTAAAAAATCCAGGAATTCGGGCATCACTTCGTCTATGGGGGACGCGTTTTCGACCATGGCGTTGGTTATGCCGTTTATCTTGGTTATTTCTTCGCTGATAGGGACGCCCGGGTTTACGAGTTTTGAAAAAGTTCCACAGAGTTGATTATCAACGATTTTTACGGCGGCTATTTCTATTATGGCGTCGTTTTTAGGAGAAAGCCCGGTGGTTTCTATATCTACGGCGCAATAAGAAGGCGCGTTGAAAAGCTCCGCCCCGCGGGGCGCTTCTTTCAGCCGGCAGACGCCGCCCGCGAACCTGAAGCGCGGATCGTCGCCTATATGCGTTTCGGCCATTTTTATTGAAAGCGGGCCTTTGACGCCCTTCATTTTCATTATCGTCTCCACAATGAATTCGGCGCTGACCCCGTCCTGCCTTTCGGTTTTTAAAATATTATAAAGCGGGTCCAGCGAATGCTTTTCTTTGCCGAGGTTTTTTCGCTTTTTAATTATCTCATCGTCGGTTATCATCTGTTTTCACCACTTCCGTCAGTTTCGCCTTTTTTTCTGTCGAAACGCGCCGCCGCGTTGGCGTTATATATTTCGACTATGCAGTTGGCTATAATATCTATATTTTTTACGTCGGTAAAGTTTAAAACGTATGTTTTTGCGTTTTTAGTGCCGTCGCCTATCATTACGATCCTGTCGCGGTAAGAAACCGGAAGCGCGAGCGGGTCGGGCGATTTGATAAAGCGCGAAGCTTTTTCGTAAACGTCGCTGAATTTATCGTAAGCGAAAGTATAGGCGCATTCCGGCATGAAAGCTTCCGGCGCTATCAAATTTTTAAATTTTATGCCGTACTTATAATCGCCGTTTTCATCGGTTCCGCCGTTTTTTATTATATCGAAATCTTCGGCGCCTTCTTTGATGAACATCAGCATCAGAGGCATGGAAAGATATATCTCTTTGTTCTTCATTAAAAACGTCCGGCAGCGGAGATTGGCGAAACCGCCGCAGTCGTCGAAGTTTACGTACCCCTTTTTCATCGCCGATTCGTCGAACGCTTTATAGGGGCGCGTAACGTTAAATTCGCGCGGCAGGCCGCCCCAGTTTTTATAATAACTGTTGGGGTCTATTATGACTTCCGTCGCGAGCGCCACGCGCGAAGTGCGGCGCAGAAGATCTATCATGGCGCCGTCGATCAAAGAAGGCGTGTCGTAGAGCATTTCAACGCCCACCGCCGCCGCGCGGGCCCTGATAAGATAGTCGCAGACGGTCTTTACCATTTTAGAGTCCGGGAATTTTTTGAGTTTTTCAACGCAGCCGTCGGTTATTTTAATAACTCTGACGCCGTCGCGCGGATCGTAATAATCCAGCGGCCCGGTAGGCCTCGAACGCCTGTATTGTTTGGATTCGCCTTCGCGGAAGCGCTTTTCTTTTATGACGCGCATTTTATCGCGCGCCTCTTTAAGGCCGTCGAGCTGCTCGAGACCGCCGCAGAAGGCTTCCGGCGGGAACGCGAGAACCGCGGCGGCGGCCAGAACTATCGCGGCCGCGATTAAATAGAGAATATAAACGGTTATTTTTCTTGATATTTTCATATATTTATTTTTTATGCCTGCGATAATTTAGAAATATTGCTCTGCGTCTACCACGTCGCGGTTCATTTTCTTGAGGCATGACTCTATTTTGGCGAACGCCGACGGGTCCTGCACCAATGTGCGCCTCAGCTGCCTCAACAAATCGACGCAATTTCTGAAAAGCCTTATGAGATCGCCTTCCAGCAGCAGCGTCTGGCTGGACGTTATTTCTTTGAACGTGGCGCCGGCGCTCCAGCGGTAGGCCGTTTCCGCCATGGCGTTTTCGAGCGGCTTGACGCTGCCGAATTTGCAGTGCTGGAGCTCTATTCTTACCATGTCGTCTATCTTGAGCCTGAATTCGCGCAGGACATGCTTTAACTCGCGGTTGGAAATCGTGTAGGCGGCGCGGGTTTTATTTTCGAAAACGATCCCGCATATTACGGCGTTGAGCTCGTCCTCTGTGAGCCGGCTGATATAGCCTTCGAAATAAAGCTCCGTGGCGTGTATTTCGTAGCCGAATATCTGCGAGGCGAACTCGCCCCTGGGCAGAAGCTTTTCTTTATCTACGTAACCGATGGCTTCTAGAAACGAAAACTTTTCATCAAGGTCGAAGCCCATGTAATTGCTGATTTCGTAAAGGTCTTCTTTGGCCTGCACGTAACCGTCGGCCAGCGCTATGCAGTTGGCGTTGTAATGGCAGTGCGAGCATTTGAGCCGCTTCATGTCGCGACGCATGAAGTTCATGTCGTTTTGGGCCTGATGCATCTGGGAGCGGATTCCGGCGTGCTCTTCGGGCCTGGTTTTTCGGAGAGACCTTTTCAGGTCGTTGAAATTTCGCTTGTGCGCTTCCATGTCTTTGAGGTTTTCCACGTATTGCACGAGCGTTTTGCGCGGCTGTGGCAGCTGGCAGTCGATCGTATCGAAGCTTTTTTCTATAGTTTTGATCCGGTCGATTTTGCTCTGGATGATATTTTTCATCTGGAAGTAGCCGAAGGATTTATGGCACAATTCGATGATCTGATCGCGGTCGCGGTCGGCGTAAAGATTGAGTATGCTCGAATATGAAAAAGCGAACTGGCTTTTCAGCGGCTCGATCTTGCCGGTAAGGGTTTTGCGGACCTCGGCGTAGTTATAAAATTTCGGGTCGATCAGCGCGTAAACGAAGCCTTTAGGATCTATTCCGCGACGGCCCGCGCGGCCGGACATTTGCTGGTATTCATGCGATTTGAGGTAGCGGAAAGAGACGCCGTCGTTTTTTTCGAGGCCGTCGAAAACAACCGTGCGTGCGGGCATATTGATGCCCACTGCGAAAGTTTCGGTGGCGAAGAGCAATTTGATTAAATTTTTAGAAAACAGTATTTCGACTATATCTTTTTGCGGCGGGAGCATTCCGGCGTGGTGAAAAGCGGTTCCGTGCTCTACGAGCCTTCTTAAATTCTGGCTGGAAAGGTAGTTTTGAAGGTTGAAGCGCGCGATATGCTCGTCGTATATTTTAACGGCCTCCGCCGATTCCTCGGGCGTGAGAAGATTCATATATTTATAGAAAAAAGCTTTCTTTTCGCATGTTTTGCGAGAAAAGCTGAAGCAGAGCGTAGGGATAAGCTCCCTGCCTTTTAAATACTCGAAAATAGGAAGCCCGGTGCGCTGCTGTTCGAGAGTCGCCCCCGAAGCGATGAGCTGTTTTTTTCTGTCGGCTATGGAATTGGCGTATGAAAGAGCGTTGTTGAGATTTTTCAGCGGAAAAGCCTTGTTGCCGCCGTCTATATAAACGAATGACTCGAGCGGCACGGGCCTTATGGTGTGAAGCACTATCGAAACTTCGTGGCCGCGTATCGACTGCATCCATGCGGCCAGCTCTTCTACGTTGGCTATGGTCGCGGACAGGCTTAAAAATCTTATGTGTTTGGGGGCGAGCATTATGCTCTCTTCCCAGACCGTTCCGCGGCGGGGGTCCTCTATGAAATGTATTTCGTCGAATATGACGTATTTAACGTGAGTGAGCCGTTGCGGATCGTCGTAAACTATGTTTCTGAAAATTTCGGTGGTCATTATAAGGCAGGGCGCGTTCTGGTTGATTACGACGTCGCCGGTGATGATTCCGACTTTGTCGCCGTAGGCGGCTTTGAAGTCGCGGTATTTCTGGTTGGAAAGCGCCTTGATTGGCGCAGTGTATATGACTTCGGCGTTTTCCCTGATGCATTTATCTATTATGTATTCGGCCACGAGAGTTTTGCCGGAGCCGGTAGGCGCGCAGACTATCACCGTGTGTTGATTGTCTATGGCTTCGAGCGCCTGGACCTGAAAATCGTCTAACGTAAAATCCTTATACTGCATTAAAAATGTTCTCCATTCATACCTTATTACCTGTAACGTTCGTTTTGGTTTCGAATCTATTATGGGCTATTTAACTTTATATTATACAATAATGGACCGAATAAATCAATCAATCTTTTTTTTGTATTTTTTT
>ERZ795056.4900-NODE-4900-length-13637-cov-7.923502_pt1 | contig 13637 bp, 8 predicted proteins | sample MGYA00375140_ERZ795056 | MGnify/ENA primary metagenome ERZ795056 (study PRJEB30185, sample SAMN05720227) | activated sludge metagenome | isolation source: Anaerobic digester | place: USA | collected 2015-03-09 ...
CGCCCATTCCTTCAAGCTTCTTTTCCAGGTGATATTTTCCATCCTCGGCTACCTTCCGCTTTTCTTCTTTCAGGGCATCTTTGATCTTACTTTTGGCCTTTGTCGTAACAACATGGTTCAGCCAGTCTTCGCTCGGTTTCTGTTTATTGCTCGTAATGATCTCTACCTGATCGCCGCTGCGCAACTTGTGGTGAAGGGGTACCAGTTTATGATTAACCTTGGCGCCAATTGTTTTTGCCCCCACCGCACTGTGGATGGAAAATGCGAAATCGAGCGCCGAACTGCCAATCGGCAACATTTTCACATCACCACGGGGGGTGTACACATAAATTTCCTCAACAAGAAAACTCGTTTTAAAATCATTCAGAAAATCAACGGTATCGGTATCCTGTGTACTGATTACATCCCGGATCTGCTGAAACCATTTATCAAACCGGTCTTCGCTTGAAGAGCCCTCTTTGTATTTGTAGTGCGCTGCAAGGCCACGTTCGGCAATTTCGTTCATACGGGCGCTGCGAACCTGCACCTCTACCCACCGGCCATTAGGGCCCATTACCGTGGTATGCAGGGCCTCGTAGCCGTTGCTTTTGGGGCGGCTCAGCCAGTCGCGCAGGCGCTCGGGCTGTGGATTATATTCGCTTGTAATGATGCTGTACACCTTCCAGCAATCGCCATGCTCCTGTTCGGGCGGGGAGTGTAATATTACCCGGATGGCAAAAAGGTCGTACACCTCATCAAAGGATACCCCCTTTTTCTTCATTTTATTCCAGATGCTGTGTATGCTTTTTGGCCTGCCGTAAATTTCAAAATTCAGGTTGGCTAATTCCAGCTTTTCGCGCAAAGGCCGGATAAACTCGTTAATATAGCGGCTGCGTTCGCGCTTGGTTTCACTGAGGCGTTGGGCAATATCGCGGTATGCTTCCGGCTCCATGTATTTCATGGCCAGGTCTTCCATTTCTGTTTTAATGGCATACAAACCCATCCGGTGGGCAAGCGGGGCATACACCCAAACGGTTTCGCTCGCTATTTTAAGCTGTTTTTCGCGCTTCATGCTGTCCAGTGTGCGCATGTTGTGCAGGCGGTCGGCAAGCTTAATCAAAATCACCCTTGGATCATCGGTAAGGGTAATCAGAATTTTTTTGAAATTTTCAGCCTGTTGTGAAGAATTAGCGTCAATAACATTACTAATTTTGGTCAGCCCATCCACAATGCGGGCAATTTCGCTGCCAAATTCGCGCTGAAGGTCTTCCAGGGTAACCTCGGTATCTTCCACCGTATCGTGCAGCAGGGCGCAAATGGTGCTGCGTACCCCGAGGCCAATTTCCTCCACACATATCATTGCAACTGCAATGGGGTGCAAAATATAAGGTTCTCCACTTTTACGGCGCATGGTTTTATGCGCATCGGCGGCCATTTCAAACGACTGCCGCACCATTTCACGATCGCCCGGTTTTAACTTGGGTTTTAGTACCCGCAAGAGGGCGCGGTAATGCCGCAGGATCTCTTTTTTTTCCTGATCCTCAGTTAAGTTATATTGTTTTAAATCGGGTAAGCCCAGTTCCATCGTGCCGAAATTAATGGATAATGCGGGTTTGGCAAAAACAAGCCTCTGAAATTGATTGAGTTGATCATTCTTTGAGGTTTATTGGTTATATATTTTAGGACATGGTGTTTTTTTAGCCCTATACTTATCCGGGCTTAAAAACCAACCATTTACAGGTGAACTATTTTATTTTAAAAACAGGTAAAAAGTCAATTTTCCATTGGTGAGAGAAGAAAAATAAAAGGAAATTTGCATTTTTGTTTAACCTTTTACCTCCGCATCAGCCTCCACCCTTCAAATTCCCTCCAAATGTTTTATTAATTCAAAGATTTACGGGTCAAACGGTAATAAATCGTAAATTAATGCTACTAACTTGCGCAGAAATTATAAATTATCACACAAAAACTAATTCAATGAAAAAATTATTTGTATTCGGCGCAGCATTTTTTATGGGTATTTCCACATTTGCCCAAAATGTTGATGAAATTATTTCAAAACATATTACCGCTATTGGTGGTGCCGAAAACTGGAAAAAAGTAACATCAATGGTTACGGAAGGCACTGTAAATGTTATGGGCAACGATGTAAACGTAAAAGTTACACAGGTAAACAATGAAGGTCAGCGCCAGGACATTTCAGTAGCAGGCATGACGGGTTTTATTATCATGACGCCAAAAGGGGGATGGATGTTCATGCCTTTCCAGGGACAGCAAAAGCCTGAACCAATGACTGCGGATGACGTAAAAGAGAGCATTGACGACCTTGATATTCAGGGCAACCTGATTGATTACCAGGCAAAAGGCCATAAGGTAGAACTGATAGGCACCGAAGAAATTGAGGGAACTGAATGCTACAAAATTAAAGTTACCCGCAAAACAAGCGGTGAGCAAACGCTGTTTATTGACAAAGCATCGCACCTTGTATTAAAGGTATCTTCCAAGAAAAAGGCTATGGGTCAGGAAATGGATGTAAACATAGAATTTGGTGATTACCGTGAAATAAATGGTATTAAAGTACCCTATTCTATTGGTCAGGGCTTTGGAACCATGGTGGTTACTTCTTTGAAAATAAATGAGGCTGTTCCTGCAGAAACCTTTTCTGACCCTAAATAAGGCGGTCGGACGGATTTAACTTTTATTCACACTTCATTTTAATGTTTATGATGTCGAAGAAAATTTCGGCAGGGTTGCTTCTATTGGCAATATCCCTGTCCTATACTGCCGTTGCACAAATCGGCAGTGCAAGTTTTGGCGCACTTGAGGCCCGCTGGCTTGGACCCGGAACCATGAGCGGCCGTATTACCTCAATACAGGGAGTTAACAATGAACCAAAGACCATTTATATAGGTACTGCCGGTGGAGGAATTTGGAAATCAACCAATGGCGGCGCATCATTTAAATCCATTTTTGATAAATATTGTCAGAGCATCGGCGATATTGCCATTGATCAGGCTAACCCCCGTACCATTTATGCGGGGGCGGGTGAAAGTAACATGCGTAACAGTGTTTCGTACGGCGATGGCATGTACAAAACCACCGACGGGGGCGATAACTGGACCAAGATTGGCCTCGACAGTACCGAGCATATTGCCAAAATTGCGGTGCATCCAAAAAATGGTAATGTGGTTTTTGTAGCCTCACCCGGTCCTTTGTTTAAAGACAGCCCGCATCGTGGCCTTTACAAAACTGAAGATGGCGGCAAAACCTGGACCAAATCATTGTATATCAATGAAAAAGCAGGTGCTGCAGATGTTAGCATAGATCCATCGAACCCTGATATTGTTTATGCAACTACCTGGGAATTTCGCAGGATGCCTTATTCTTTTAACAGTGGTGGCCCCGGTGGCGGCATTTGGAAAAGTACCGACGGCGGAAAAAACTGGAAGCGCATACAAAATGGTTTACCTGAAGGATTAATTGGCCGCGTGGCCCTTACCCTTGCGCCCTCGGCACCCAACAACCTGATAGCTATTGCCGAGTTGGAAAACAATAAAACCGGGCTGTATATCAGCGATAATGGCGGCGAAACCTGGAAATCGCAAAGCGCTTCCCTGAATGTAATAAGCCGTCCTTTCTATTTCTCAACCATAGTGGTTGACCCCAAAGATCCAAAGCGGGTTTACCGTCCGGCCTATTCATTTTCTTACAGTGCCGATGGGGGTTACAGCTTTGCCGAAGCCGGAGGAGAGAGCGGACCACCACATGCCGACCACCACGCCCTTTGGATTAATCCCAACAATACCAATGAGTTATGGCTTGGCACCGATGGCGGGGTTTATGTAAGCCTGGATAAGGGTGCTAACTGGACCTACAAACACAACCTGCCTGTTGGACAATTTTACCATGTAGCTACCGACCGGGCCGAACCTTACCGGGTGTATGGCGGCCTGCAGGATAATGGCAGCTGGATAGCGCCAAGCGCAAGCCCTGGCGGGGTAAATAACAGCGTGTGGAAGGATATTTTTGGCGGGGATGGCTTTTGGGTAGTACCCGATGGAAAAGACCCGAATATTTGTTATGCAGAATCGCAGGGTGGTAATATTGGCCGGGTAACCATCAGTACCGGCAAATCGGTAAACATTCAGCCGCAACAGGCGCCGGGTGAAGAAAAATTACGCTGGAACTGGAATACCCCGATTCATGTTGGGCCTGTTAGCAAAGCCTTGTATATGGGCGCACAATACCTGTACCGCAGTACCGATCAGGGCCGCAACTGGACACGTATTTCGCCCGACCTTACTACCAACGACAAGGCAAAGCAAAAACAGGAAGGCAGCGGTGGCCTGAGTGCCGACAATACCTCGGCCGAAAACCATTGCACTATTTTTACCATTGCCGAAAGCACCCTTGATGCCAATGTTATCTGGGTGGGTACCGACGATGGCAACCTGCAGGTAACCACCGATGGCGGCAAAACATGGACCAACGTTTCCGGGAATATTACCCCGGCAGGAGTACCGGCTCAAACCTGGGTAAGCAGCATACAACCGGGGCAGCATAACAAACAGGTGGTATATGCCACTTTCGACAACCACATGTATGGCGACAACAACAGCTATGTGGCAAAAAGTGAAGACTTTGGAAAAACATGGACCCTGCTGAAAGGTGGTGAGGCACAGGAAGGTTATTCCCACAAGATAAAAGAAGATCCGGGCAATAAGAACCTGCTCTTCCTTGGTACTGAGCGTGGATTATATACTTCACTCAATGGGGGAAAGGAATGGTTCCGTATGAAAAATAATGTGCCCTGGTACGGGCTTGTGCGCGATATTGACATTCACCCAACCACCCACGACCTCGTGCTGGCCACCCATGGCCGCGGCATTATTGTGGTGGATGATATTCGCCCCATCCGCAACATGAGCGAAGAAACAGCCAAACAGCCTGTAATACTTTTTCCAATGGGTACGGTAAAAATGTCGGACGGAACATTTGGCGGCAGTGGATATCCCATTCAGGGAGGCTGGAACGCTGGAAATCCTCCGGCTATTCCTGCCATTGAATATTACCTGAAAGACCGGGTAATGAGCGGTGAGGTAAAAATTGACATCCTGGATGCAGCAGGCAAACTGGTTCAATCTATACCCGGTACCAAACGTAAAGGGGTAAACAGGGTGTATTGGAATCAGCGGATGAAACCACCTAAAACTGCCGAAGGTGGTGTAAAAATGGATTTTGCAGCATTCCTGGCACCCATGGTAATGCCCGGGGACTATACCGCAAAACTTTTTGTTTCGGGTAAAGAATATACCCAAACCATCAAACTGGTACACGATGACAAAAGCGGTATGAGCATTGCCGACAGGAAAGCACAATACGAAGCTTCCATGAAGATTTATGGTATGCAGGAGGAACTTGCCGCATTGGTGGATACTATCACCAAAACGCAGACAGCCTTAAAACCGGTGATTGAAAAAGCCTCCAACAAAAAAGCCAAACAAACGGCACAAGCCTTTTTAGACCAATCAGAATTGCTGAGGGGCCAATTAATGGCTACCAAAAACAAGAGCATTTTTGCTGACGAAAAACGATACAAGGAAGAATTGGGCGAATTATATGCGGCAGTAGCCGGAAACGAACAGGCCCCAAGCAACCTTCAGTTGCAAAGGCTTGAACTTTCGGCAAAACAATTAAGTGATTATAAAACAGAATGGGAAAAATTGCAGGTGAAGTATAAAGGGGTATCGCTTGCGGGGCTTTAATAAAAAATGAATTTTTTCCTTAAAATAAATAGAAAAATGCCCACATTACCGGGCATTTTTCTATTTGAATTATTTTGCCACCCACAAGCTATGTTTTTTTGGATTTTGAATATACCTTTGAAAAAACAATAAGCCTATGTCTTTCGAAATTCAGGAACCAGCCGTAGCCTACAATCATCTCGATAGTATTGAAGAATTTCTTGACTATATAGACCCACTTGAAGGAAAATATGAATTTTGGGATGGGGCTGTAGTCATGATGGCAGGTAGTACGCAGGACCATGCAGAAATCAGAGATAATTTTAATGGCCAACTGAAAAGTAAATTAAAAGAAAGAGGTTGTAAAAGTTTCCAGGAATCGGTTTACCTGCGAATGAAAAATAAGGACAAAACCCTATACCTCCCAGATATTATCCTTACTTGCGACCCGGAAGATATTTCAGGAAAATCACGATTTGTAAGAAACCCCTCCATAATTGTTGAAATATTAAGCGATTCAACTTCATCATACGACCGTGGTGAGAAATGGGAGCAATACCGAAAAATTCCATCGCTCAGGTATTATGTTCTGGTAAGCCAACAAAAACCCCTGGTTGAAGTGTTTGGTCGCCCACACGCCCACTCCCTTTTCTATTTTGAGGCCTTTGAAGGTTTAGATGCAATTATTGACCTGCATGAAATGGATTTGAAGATATCTATGCAGGAAATTTATGATGGATTTACATTTGAAACAATTGGCTAAAAATTTTATTGTATTAATTACAACCTTCCGGTAACTAAATCATGCGATTACCTAAAAAGATAAAGACCCCGGAAAACGGGGTCTCTATCTAAATTTTCAAAAAAATATTGCTGGAAACTTACACAATAAAAGGATTAACAATCGTCAAAATCTGCGCCATTGAAAGCGGCTCGTCAAATGCTTCCGAAGCAGCCTTTGCAGTATTAAACGCACCTCCCAAACCCATGATGTTTACTCCGGCCTGCGTTGCTACTTCTTCGCCCGCATAACTTAAATTAATATTGGATTGAGCTGGAGCATATTCAATACCACTATAATTAAGGGTAATCCATGGCTTTAAGGGCATTTCAGAAACTGGAACTGCAACGCCAAGGGCCCTGCGCATTTGCCGGATGTGTGAAGCATGCCGGGCTTCTACCGAATGGATATTCAATGCTGCCGTTAACACCGTTTTATTGGACTGAAGATTAGGTGCCTGTCCTTTGTATGCTCTTACGCCTGTGTCCTCAAACGTTTGTGCCATTGCCAACTGTACCGGATAACTTGCAAGGTATCCTGCAAAAGGTCCGGTTCCTGAACCCTTACCACCTGTAAAATCAAAAGTAGGTTTTGCAACAGCAGCCCCACCCAAAACCGTTTTCAGGAAAGCCACATGCTTATTTTCATCGTCCCTTATTTTAGTAAGGGCTGCCTGAGCGGCAGCGCTGGCAGTTAAAAACCCGGGTGACCCAACGATATTGGTATAAAACTCAGCTTCGAGATACTCTAAAGTTAAAGCAAAATTCAATACCGCATTTACCTCGGCCGGTGTTTGTCCATAAGCCTTATTAAACATGGAAGATAAAACTAGGGGAGATGCGGCAAGTGCAATTTTACCCGTTAAACCGGCAAACATTTTCATTGCATTTCTTCTGCTGCTGAACCTGTTATGAACCTCAGGATCAACTTTTTCAATTTCAGAAATTATATTTTGTAAATTCATTATATATATATTTTATGAGGGTAAATTACTGGCATTAATTTTTGTAACAATATAGGTATCTGCAATCGCCAGCACCTGGGCAGGAGTCCGGGCCATATCAAGGCCATTTGCATCGGTAGTAGCAGCAAAACTTCCGTTTGAAATTAAATCTGCTATCAATGCAGCATGCCTTGCCTCAACCGATACAATTTTCCCTGCAAGTGCCAGGTAGGTGGGGCCATTACCTGATGTTGATATTAGCTGCCCGGCACCATTATAAGCAGTTACCCCCAAATCTTCAAAGGCCTTGGCTGCGCCAAGCACACTATCCCTGCTTGTAAAATTTATGGAAGAAAAATCAACCTCCAGTGCAGGAATTATCATAGTGGGAGCAGCTGCCGTAATGGCCATTTTGAAAAATTCGCGGTGAGCCACTTCATGGTTTCGCAAATCTGTCATGTACTCCAACTCCAAAGCAGAAATACCGGAATAAGGAGACGAAACTACCTTTTCATAAAACGCAGCTTCCAGTTGCTCTAATGCATACGCATAATTGAGGATACCCACATCTCCACTACCAAGGTTTACACCATCATTATTATTATCGTCTTTTTCGCAGGCAGTTCCTACTGCTAAAAGGGCAACCGAAGCCCCCATGTATTTGACCATTTTTCTTCTTTGCAGGCCGTAAGAAGAACTTGTTTTGCCCGAATGAACAGGCAAAATCCCATTTTGATTTTCCATAGCTTAAAAAATTGAGTGTGTTTGAAAATTGTTTAAATAAGAACAGCGATTTTAAGTGCTTAATTAAACAAATTGATAGGTTATTTAATTTTATTTATCATAGTAAAGATAGAAGGGCGCCATGCGGCTGTTGTTACACTATTATCCTTAGTTTTTATACAAACCCTTGTTTAACATAAAAAAGGCTTTCAGGTTAATTTAATACCCTCAGACAGACAGGAGAAAGACTTTGTCTATCAAACAAAAGAACCGGCTGTTGCCTTAAATGCCCTAAAATCAGCCATTTATACTTTCCAGTGGTAGTGGGTTTTCGTACCTTTGTCATCCCTTTTTAGTAAGGATCAAGATAAATTTTACAAAAGCCACAGGTACTCATGGATAAATACAACCGAATACTCGTAACCGCTGCCCTGCCATACGCCAACGGACCCGTACACGTAGGCCACCTTGCCGGGTGCTACCTTCCCGCCGATATTTACGTTCGTTATCAGCGTTCCCGCAAGCGCGATGTAGTGTTTGTAGGGGGCAGCGACGAACACGGTGTTCCCATTACCATCCGGGCAATGAAAGAGGGCATAACCCCGCAGGATGTGGTGGACAAATACCATTCACTGATAAAGGAAAGCTTTGCCCAATTTGGTATTTCCTTTGACGTGTACAGCCGCACCTCGGCACCCGTTCACCACGAAACCTCGTCCGATTTCTTCAAAAAGCTGTACGACGATGGTATGTTCGAGGAGCGGGAAACCGAACAGTATTATGATGAGGAAAAGGAAACCTTTCTTGCCGACCGCTATATAGTGGGCACCTGCCCTATTTGCCAGAACCCGAATGCATATGGCGACCAATGCGAGAAATGCGGGTCGAGCCTGAGTGCCGAACAATTGATCAACCCGCGGAGCGCACTCAGCAACAATCCACCGGTTAAGCGCAAAACCAAACACTGGTATTTTCCGCTGAACGAGTTTGAACCCTTTTTGAAAGAATGGTTGCTTGATGGACACAAAGAATGGAAAAACAACGTGTACGGGCAGTGCAAAAGCTGGATTGACAGCGGGCTCCAACCCCGTGCCATGACCCGCGACAGCAGTTGGGGAGTACCCGTGCCGCTGCCCGGTGCTGAAGGGAAGGTATTATATGTGTGGTTTGATGCGCCTATTGGTTACATAAGTGCCACACGCGAACTGCTGCCCGATACATGGGAGGATTACTGGAAAAAAGAAGATACCAAGCTGGTTCATTTTATAGGCAAGGATAATATTGTATTCCACTGCATCATTTTTCCCGCTATGCTTAAGGCCCATGGCGACTATGTACTGCCCGATAATGTACCGGCAAACGAATTTCTAAACCTGGAAAACGATAAGGTAAGTACTAGCCGCAACTGGGCAGTTTGGCTGCACGAATACCTGAACGACTTTCCGGGTTGCGAAGATGTGCTGCGCTATTACCTTACCACTATTGCCCCCGAAACTAAGGACAGCGATTTTACCTGGAAAGGTTTTTTGGATGCCAACAACAGCGAACTGGTAAGCATTTTCGGCAATTACGTAAACCGGGCTTTTGTGCTTATGCACAAACTTTGCGGAAGCAAAGTTCCGCCGCTTCACCTCGATGTAATGGACGATGAGGACCGAAACATGTTTGCCGATATAAAAAGGGCGAAGCATACCATTGAGGAACTGCTGGAACACTACAAATTCCGCGAGGCACTTTTCGAAGTTATTGACCTTTCGCGCAAGGGCAATCAATACATGCAAAAAAAGGAACCCTGGATTAAGGCCAAAGTGCTAACCGATGACCTTGCCACCAACAAGGGCGGGCTTGCCAACGCAGAACAGCTTGCGGCAAGGCAAAGCATTGACAACACCATGCATATCTGTCTGCAATTGTGTGCCAATCTCGCCATTTTTATCAACCCGTTTTTGCCCCATACGGCAAAAAAAATGATCCATATGATGAAGGTGGTGGAGAAAATGCTGGAATGGGAAAACGGAGGTAAGGAAAAACTGCTGAGCGTTGGCTATACCCTGCGCGAACCACAATTGCTTTTCCGCAAAATAGAAGAAACGGAAATAGCCGCTCAACTGGAAAAACTACAACAATCAAAAAACGGCAACCTGCCAAAACCTGCAGAAATTTTGGAAAATAAAACACCGGAATACGCACCCGTAAAGGAAGAAATTGTTTACGACGACTTTGCCAAACTCGATCTGCGCATTGGCACCATTGTGGAGGCAGTAAAAGTACCCAAGGCCGACAAACTGCTGCAGCTTACCGTAGATATGGGTTTTGAAACCCGCACCATTGTAAGCGGTATTGCCCTGCATTTTGCACCGGAAGATATTGTGGGAAAACAGGTAACCGTAGTGGCCAACCTTGCTCCGCGCAAAATGCGTGGTATAGAAAGCGCCGGCATGATACTGATGGCGGAAGATGCTGAAGGAAAGCTGCATTTTTTGATGCCGGAGAAGGTGATTAATGCGGGTGCTACGGTGAGTTAAGGAGTTTTATTATTGGTTGGTGGGGACACCAACCAATAATACCGATTTTTTACAGGTTGGTGTCCCCACCAACCTGTAAAAAAATCACCTATAGCAATCCCGCATCCGGCTAAAATGCATACCATACAAATAAAATTGGCCATTGCGCAGTACGAAATGGAGATAGTATTCTTTTTGTTCATTTCGCTGGGGTGTAAAGTATTCCAACACAAATAATTCATTTTGGTCATCCTGAAAATCAATTTTCGGTCGAATCCAACTTTTATCAGGCCGCGTCCAATAAAAATTTTCAAAATTATTACCAATTGAATCTTTTAAAACTGTATGCCGCTTAGAATCATGCTCATACCATTCCTTCCAATCTCTTTCTTTAAACTTTTCATAGTTTACTACCCTTCGATATTTACGTAAATAACCCTTTATATCAGGTAGAAATCTTATTGAAAAATCGCTTTTATTTATAACAGAGTCACAAACCCTAATTTCCGGAAGTAGTAATAGATTGAAATTTATCATATCGTCTGATTGTGAAGCCCTGACTAATTCATTATAAAATCCCCCAAATAGCTTGAATTGTTTAAGCGTTAATTTCAATTCCTTAGGACTTTCTACTTCTACTGGCTTTTGCTTTTCATCCGATTCAATACCATCATCCTCTTCAATATCAGGAAAGTGTAATACCCCATTCGCATCCACATATTTTTCATCAAAAATTGCGGATTTAAGTAATAATCCCTTTTCATGTTTAAATAAATCAATGACATCATTCCCATACATGGTAACCATATCAAACCTATTCAGATAATAATAAGGCTCCGGGTACCACTCCCCCATTTCTTCCAACTCATCAGGAAAATACAAGCTATCTTCATAAATGTGCATCTTTTTTTTCACTGAATCAATATAGGGCATTATTTGGGGTTTTAAGTTAACGGTATCCCTATCCCATCTCCATGCATCCGGAGGTCCGGCCCAACCTCCATTGTTTGTTGGATATACATTGTAATAGCTATATCTTTCCTGTGTATAACTGCCATGTCTGTTTTTATATACATATAACAATGCGTATTTTGAATCCATAAATGGAAATGCGCCATAATGATCATAAGAAATCATTTCTAAAGTACCAGGAGGTTTTACCAATCCATAAACCCATTCCTTCACCAGATATTTCACCCGTAAAACACCATCCACCATTAATGGGTCATTTGGCCAACGGGCAGAAGAATCCTTATTGAGTGATTGGTTGGGTACAGGGGTTCCTATAAAAACGGTAAGGTCGGGGTAATACCGTTGGAACATGGTATCCGTTGCCGGAATTAAAGGTTGGGCTATGGAAACAAAAACAACTCCTAAAAGCAAAATTGGAAAAAGAAAGAAGAAGGAGAACCTTTTAGGAAAATCAATGATATTAACTCCGCCTTTTCCAATAAAAAACCGGGATGGTGCTTCTTTGTAAATCTTATGAAAAGGGTTTGTCATTGGGAAATTGGTTTACTTGGAAGGGATAATTTTTATTTTCCAAATTTAATCAATAAACCTGTTCAATAAATGTCGTATTTCAAAGTTAGAATTATCAGCAAAATCTATATAAAGTAAGGAAGCGATTAATTAAAAATCCTCACAAACTTGTATCCTTTTTCTAAGAAATGTAATAAAATTACCTAATAATCGGATTTTTTCCGATATTTGATAAAATATTTTACAATATGGACTTTAAAGAGGCCTTACAGGAATACGCTGAAGCACCATTGCCTCTTCAGGTAATATTGGATATGCTAAAAGGCTATAAAAGGCCATACGATAAAATCAATGAGTTGGTCAGGCAGCAGATTTTGTTGCCGGTAAAGAAAGGTTTATTCATTCCGGGGGCCAAAACTACCATAACCAAACCCGAACCATTCCTGATAGCAAACCACCTTTGGGCGCCAAGCTATGTTTCGTTGGAAACCGCTTTGGCCTATTGGGGTTTTATTCCCGAAAGGGTTTTTGAAATAAGTTCGGTTACGGTAAAAAGCACAAAAACCTATCCTACAAAAGCGGGAAGGTTTAGTTATTACCATGCTTCCCTACCCTACTATGCTTATGGTATAAAAAGTATCGCCCTCACAAAAAAACAGACAGTTATGATTGCTTCCCCGGAAAAGGCATTATGTGATAAAATTATTATGACATCAGGTATTCTTTTGCGGAGCACAAAACAGGTGAAAGAATTTTTGATGGAAGATTTAAGGATGGATGAAGGAATGCTGCTAAAGCTGGATGCAAATGAAATCAATAGCTGGGTGAACTCAGCGCATAAGAAAGAAAGTTTGGTCATGCTGGTAAAAACATTGAAAAATCTATGATTAGAGAATGGATACAGAACTATAACCCGGCAAACCATCAGGAAGCAGAATCTGCACTTCGGGAGATTATGCAGGAAGTGGCCTTGGCAGGGTTACAAAGAGCAGGTTTTTTTGAAAAGGCTGCTTTTTATGGTGGTACAGCGTTACGCATATTTTACGGCCTAAACAGGTTTTCAGAAGACCTTGACTTTTCACTGCTCGAGGTAAATCCTGATTTTTCGCTTGAGCCATTTTTCAGTAGCATCCTTACTGAATTCGAAGCATTAGGGATGAAGGTAAACATTCAGGAAAAGAAGAAATCAACCACAACAAATATTGATTCTGCGTTTTTGAAATCTGAAACTGTTTGGAGAGAACTCATTCTGGAAGAAGTAATACCACAGGCAGGGCTCCAATCCTTTCCCCACATAAAAATCAAGATTGAAGTTGACAAACTTCCTCCACTTGGATTTGAAACTGAAGAAAAGTTATTGCTCCGGCCATTTTCATTCTATGTAAAATGTTTTTCGTTACCTTATCTGTTTGCCGGAAAAATGCATGCATTACTTTTTAGAAACTGGAAACAGCGCGTAAAAGGAAGAGATTGGTATGATT
>ERZ795056.4901-NODE-4901-length-13636-cov-6.107061_pt1 | contig 13636 bp, 13 predicted proteins | sample MGYA00375140_ERZ795056 | MGnify/ENA primary metagenome ERZ795056 (study PRJEB30185, sample SAMN05720227) | activated sludge metagenome | isolation source: Anaerobic digester | place: USA | collected 2015-03-09 ...
AACTACCTGAGCATATGGCACAATATCTACGTCAAATTATCCCAAGCCGAACAACCGTTCTTTTTGATTCGTAGAACTAAGTATAATGCCAGCAGTCTAAACCAACTACCAATCAGAAGAGAAGCCTCTGTGTATCCACTTGTCAGGCCAACTATGAGTCCAATACTAAAATCAAATATTGTCAATCCGACGAACAACCAAAAACCAAGCTCCTTAGAGCGTAGCAACAAAAGCATAGAAAACAATGCAATAACTCCACGTAACAATAAAGCTATCTCTAGAATGTTTCCAAGAGCTTCATAGGTAGCTAATGTCACACTAAACAAGAAAATTATTCCATATAATACGTTTAACCAGAGGTAAATCGTCACAATTATGTGTCTATCACTATTCATATCGGCCTCCTTGTAACATGCTTTCCTTTTGATGTTGAGTCCCAAATGTTGGTGTAAATTCCAACTCATTGTTTCTCTGGTTGTTTGAGGGCATCTGATATCCCTCGTTACTCACAATCTATGTATGGCCAAGCGACCAATTGCATTGTTTGCATCTTGCTAATCCAGGTCAAGTACTTTTTCATAAATAATCTACCTTGCTGAGACGGGATGGAGTCCTGCGGAGGAGGCGTAGCCGACTTAAGCAGGGCTCCATCCCGTCGCGCGTTGCTTCAAATGGTATAGGCATTTTCAGGGTATCCTTGATTCTTTCCATTGGCTCCGATAGGTACATTTTCCCGCTTATCCAGTCTTCGGAATAGCCTTGCAGGATCGCACCAAACAGCCGAAGGCAGCTCTTTTCATCAGGGAACATCCGGATGCATTTCTCCCTCAAGTCTGAGCTCCTCGTTTAAGCGCTCCAGCGAGTTTGTGCACTTGATTCTGCTCCAATGTGCAGTAGGGAAATCAAGATAGACCGATATCTCATGGTAAGTGCTATCCAGCCCAGATAAATATCGTTACCCACGCTGCTGATCTGGCCGATCGCATCAGGAGCCAGTTGCATTCCGTTCCCCGGAAAAGCTCTATCTTCCGCTTGCCGCGCATCCCGTGATCCGGTCAGGCAATACTCATGCTTCCGCATGACCTGTATCCGACCGGCTCTCTATATGAAAATGAAGTAGAAGATAGCACAAAGGGATGAGGAATACTCGAGACCCTGAAAGGACATCAAAACCCTGGACAACCAGGAGAGATCAGTATCTGATATTGTCGCCCGGAAGCAAGGGCAAATCAGGGGCATTCACTTTCATGCTGCTTCGGTCAAATAATGCCTCAGTAGCAAAAGGCCGGAATCCATAATTCCGGCCATGATTCTTTCTACCACTGCAAAGGCAAGTGGCTGTTTCAAATAGTGAAGGACTATTTCACGCGCATCACTTTACGAACCGCGTTATTGCCATCTTGCTGAACCCGTATGAAATAGATACCTGCGGGAGCGGAGCTGCCGTCGCTGTATTTCCCGTCCCAGGTGATGCTATGGCTGCCATCGGTCACGAAGCTGCGTACGTTTTGTCCACGCAGGTTGTGGATGCTAACTCTTACGGGAGCTTTGCTTTCGGAACGGAGCGCGATTGTGATCTCGGATTTGAAGGGGCTGGGATAGGCATTCACCTGCAGATTCAGGGCTGGAACCACGCCGTCGTGATTGGCAGCAGAGTAGTTTTCCCAAGTGTAATCCACGCGTTCTTCATCCATCCACTCGGAACCGCTATAGCTTTGGCCGATGGTAAAAACGGTGTTGCCATTGGCATCGTAAGTATAGGTTGTCAGATAGTCCGGGGTCCAGGTTTCGTTCATGTAATACTGTTCCTGCTGAGTGACAATCTTCAATTGAGCGTTATATTCCATTAGCGCGCGATCACTGGGAATCCAGGCGCTGCCGTCCCAGTCAAAGTACTCGTTCAGAGTGATGAGACCGGGGAAATCGAAGCCATCGTTCGCCAGCATCATGGAGAGTCCGGCCGAGACGTATTCGATGAAGCTTTCGCCGGAGGAAGTATCTTGAGGATGGTACACGTAGGTGTCTTTGCTATCCTGAACCCAAGACGTGGAATCCGGAGATTCATAGCTCAGCTCTTCAATGATGCGGCCATGGGAGTCATATTGAAAAGTGCTGTGAAAATACATGGCGGTGCGGAGATTTTCCTCGAGTTCTTCCCAGCTATAGACTTCGAAAGTAGTCCCGGAGCCGTAGATGATGTGCATCCTGTTTTGGATTACCCAGTTACCCAGATTGACCATGTCGCCGCCATAGACATAGTTTTTGATGATGCGGTTCTGATTGTCGTAAAAGGATTCCACCTTCGCCATGGGGATCAGCATGTTCATCATATTCATGTATATGGTGTTGCTGACAATGCGTCCGGCGGCATTATAAACAAAATAAGATTTCATCACTCCGGGCATCCACTCTTCGGAATCGCTGTCGTACATATCCATGTAAAAGGAATCGATCACGGCGGATTCATTGTTGCGATAGAAGGGGACCACACGGGTGACGGGAAGCCACTGGTCGCTTTCTTTGGTGCTGGTAACCTGTTCCAGCATACGATAAGCGCGGCCAAAGGCCATGGAAACATCAAAACTATACTGATGATTAGTGTCAAAGACGCTGCCCAATAGAATCACCGGAAGCAGCAATACCATCATAGGCACTATACTTTTCTTCATTTTACACCTCCTGGGGGTAAACTATACGTACATAATAGCAATAGTGGATTGCCTGTCAAGTGAAAACGCTATCCCCTCCATCTTAACTTGCCACATATAACCTCGGTACACCAGGCCACCATGAACCACCAGGAGCGGTATGGGACATCGTGAAACAGGATAAACACTCCTTTCAAAAGGTTTGAAGCGAGATTTGAGCCTCTGTGCCGGCCCTGGCTATGCATCTTTGACGACCTGCTAGATAGTAATCCCCAGTTCATTCAATTTGCGCGAGAGATTACTCTGTTGCAGCCCCAGGGCATCGGCGGTCTTGCTGATGTTTCCGCCGTGCAACTTCAATTGGGTGCTGAGATAGCGGATTTCGAAATCACGCTTTTTATCCTGATAGGTGGCGGTTTCCTGCCAGAAAGCAGCCTCGGATTCGCCGCCAATATTGGTGCCGGGCAGCACGGGAATGATGTCTTCCGGCTCCAGGATTTCTTTGTCGCATAGCAGGTAGATTCGTTCCATGATGTTCTTTAGTTCGCGCACATTTCCGGGATATGCCTGAGCCTGCATCCGCTGCATCGCGGAGGGTGAAAATTGCTTTACCCGAGCGGCGAGTTCCAAGGCAAGCTCGATGGCAAAGTGATTGATCAGAAGCGGAATATCGCTGATGCGTTCGCGCAGGGGCGGGCTCTGGATGGGCACTACATTGAGCCGGTAATAGAGGTCTTCGCGAAACTCCCCACGCTTCACCAATTCCGGAAGGTCTTTATTTGTAGCAGCGATGATGCGGACGTCAATGCGATGGGTCTGATTGCTGCCCACGCGTTCAAATTCCCCTTCCTGGATCACGCGCAGGACTTTGGCCTGGGCGGCCAGCTCCATATCCCCGATTTCGTCCAGAAAGAGACTGCCTTTATCCGCTTCCTCCAGCTTGCCTTTTTTGCGCGCTGCGGCTCCGGTGAAAGCGCCTTTTTCAAAACCAAAGAGTTCGCTTTCGATCAGTTCGCGGGGGATGGCCGCGCAGTTGAACTTCACGAAAGCCTTGTCTGAACGCATGCTGCGGGCATGGATAAGGCGCGCGATCAGTTCTTTGCCGGTTCCGCTCTCCCCGTGGATGAGGATTTTGGCGTTGCTTGGTGCCACTTTGTTGATCAATTCGGAAAGCTTTTGCATCACCGCCGAATCGCCGATCATCTTCCAATCTCGTTCGCTATCGGCCTGCATGCGCAGTAGCTTGAGGGACATTGCGTAGAAATCGAGAGCTTTTTTGACTGTAATCTTGATTTTGGGCAGGCTGAGGGGTTTTTCCAGAAAGTCAAAAGCGCCTAGCTTGATTGCCTTTACAGCGTCGCTGATATTGCTATTTCCCGAGATCATGATCACCGGGATCTGCGGCATGCTTTTCTTGATGCTTTCCAGAGCTTCGATGCCATTGCCATCGGGCAGCTTCACGTCCAGTAAAATGGCATCCGGATCGGTGCTATCCAGCATTTCCAGCCCTTCGGCTACCGTGGCAGCAGTGTGGCAGATATAGCCTTCATCCTCCAGGATGTTGCACAGAGTGATGCGGATGTTCTTTTCGTCGTCGATTACGAGGATATTCATTGGTTCAGTGCCTCGATGATGAGGATAAACTCACTGCCTTCGCCGGGCTTGCTCTTCACTCTGATGATGGTAGAATTGGCGTCGCAGAGCTTTTTTACCAGCGCCAGACCCAGGCCAGTGCCCTTGTTTTTCTTGGAGAAATAGGGCTCGAATATGCGCTGCAGATCGGCGCTCTCGATCCCTTTGCCCTCATCTTTGATGCTGAGCACTGCAAAGGAGCGCTCGCGGTAAAGCCGGATATTGATCGGTTTGGGTTCCTCGCAGGCATCGATGGCGTTCTGCAAGATGTTGGTGATAATCTGATAGAAATGGGTCTTGTCAAAATTGATCTGCAGATCTTCATCCAGTTCCAGGATGATCTCAAAGTCCTGCACGTATGATTTCACGATCTCGCGGATGGAGGAAGCAGGATTCAGCGGTTCCAGAGCGGGCTGATTTACCTTGGCATAGTTCGAAAAATCCTGCGCCAGGAGCCTCAAATTCTCTATTTCCTGCGTGATGATGGAGATGGATTCTCTGAGGATATCCTTCACGCGCTCGGGATCGGTCTCCAGACGCTCTTCCAGGCGCTGAATGGCAAGCTGGATGGGGGTAAGGGGATTCTTGATCTCGTGAGCCAGGATGCGGGAGAGATCCTTCCAGATCATTTCTTTCTCGGCTACCAATAGCCGGTTTTGCACGGCTTCCAATTCCCGGCTCATCACATTGAAACTGCCCTTCAATTCGCGCATTTCGGGGATCCCGGTTTCGGGCATGTGCACTGAGAAATTGCCCTGACGAATCTGATCGGTGGCGTTTTTCAATTCCCGTAGGGGTTTGCTGATGCGGGAAAGCACGATCAGGAAGATGACGGTGGAAGCCACAATGATGATCAGGAGAACCACGGAAGACATCATGCGTGAATCGCTAAGCGCTATATTAACCACTGCTTTGGCTTCGTTGAAATTGTGCATCAAAGCTTGAGCTTTGAGGGAATCCTCGTGACTGTATTGCCTTATTTCCCGCAGGTGTCCGCTCAGTTCCATCACTTCGAGAGCTTCATGGATGTTGGCGTGTTTACTCTGAAACACATTATTCAGCACCATCAGTCCGCCGATGGAGACCACAAGAAAGAGCAGGAAGATGCGAGTTCTAAGTCCGGTTTTGGGCATCGATTCTCCTATGAATCCCTACGCAAGTCTATCTGCGCTTTGATGGAGGGTTTTTTGTATTTCCACAGCACCATCAGATCCACTTCTTTTTTCAATTGGGCAAAATGCACCTTGGGCAAATCCGCCTCCAGCTTCACCGTCACCACACCCCAGGAGTGCTGATAGGGTAAAGCATACTCAAAAGCAGAAAGCTCGCGCTTCACCTGCTCCGCAGATTCCGTGAAAGCAGTGCGGCTGCCGTTTTTGAATATCTGATACACCCCGGTGGTTGGGTCATAGCTCACTTTGTGTACTACCCGGCGTTTTATCATCACGTTGCCCCCGCTTTTTACCTCCAGATTGTAATGCACGGGAATCTCCGATCCGGAAGCAAAAATGCTGGGAAAATCGTTCTCAAATGCCGTTTGAAGCTGAGCCCTCAAGTGCACATAGCTGCCCGTCTTGCTATAACTGAGGTTCCCCAGAGAGGGATCATTTCCCTGAAATGAGGAAAACAGGAGCATAGACAGAGATACTACTCCGGTGAGTAACTTGGCGCCAAGGGCTTCAAACATCGGATCTCCTTATCTTAGCTGATGGGGATGATGCGCTCCACCACTGGGGCAAGGGCAAAAGCAATGCGCAACATGCCGTTGATGTAGCTCACCTGGGGATTTTCTTTGTCCAGAGCTGTGTCCGGGAAAAAGATCCGGCGCTCAAAGTGCCCGGTCTCGATCTCCATATTGAAGTAGCTAAGGGAACAGTGTGTGGCGGGGAAAGTCCTGTAGCCGCTGATGCGCAGGTATTCCGGGCTCAGCGAGATGGAGATTTCGTCCTTTTCCACTCCTGCCAGCTCTGCCACCACGATCCAATGCGTATCGGTCTGAAACACATCACATTTGGGATGCCAGGATTCGTCAATGGCTTCTTCCAGAGCATTGGGGCTGTTGGTGAGGGAATTCACCTCACCAATCAGCTTCAACATCTCTCTTTGCAAGCCGACGAGATTGGTAAAAAGCTTCTCACGCACGGCTTTATCTCCTCATCTACCATTCATTGCGTTCGCGGAAAAAGAAGTTCTTTTCCCCGCCGGAAGGAATTTCGATGACGTAGGTAATCTTATTTTTCACTGTATCGTGCTGGTAGCGCAATTCGCTCTGCACGATTCTGGCGTTTCCGCCCAGTGTGTATACCACGTTTATGCTTTTGGTTTCTTTGGAATTATTCTTCAGGTTTACGTGAATCTCCCGTTCCGAGGCGCGATTGCTGATGCTCTTTTGATTGCGCACATCGGAAGATGCCACCAGGTCAAAGGCGCGGCCGGTGGTTACGTTTACTTCCTCGTTTACCGAAGTGTGGTCGATGCTATCCTCACCGATGAATTCCAGATTGCCATCGGAATCGGATTTATAGACCTTGATTGAGCCTTTGGGCAGAGGTTTGCCCAGACCCTGTTTTTCCGTATTGGTAAAGCGGATAATGCTGTTTACCCCGCTGGAAAATATGGGGTACTCATAGATGGATTCCGCCACCACGTTTTGCATCGGATAGAGTTCCAATTGTTTGGTTTGATTATTGGCAAAGGATACCTTCTGATCCAGCGAATACATGTGAAAATCGTGGAAAGCCTTTTCTTCAAAGGACGGCGCTGACATACCGGCGGCTGATTCCATCATTACATCGGCGTCCATCGCGTATTTACGGTATTGATTACGGATCTGATTGATTTCACCGGCGATCAGCTTCAGATTTACATCCTTGAAAGCTTTACCGGAACGGTTGTTGATGGTGACCCAGGAATTCATCATCAGACGGGTGCCTGTCCATACGGCGTTGTAGGTAACATCCCAGGAAAAGCCTCCGCTGAGGTAACTCATCTGCATGGGATACTGACCTTTTTTGGGAGCGATGATCTCCCAGGCCAGGGTTGGTTTGGTAAAGAAATTGGAGGGCAGCGAGGCAAATTGAATCCATTGCACTTCGCCATCAGAAATCACCAGCAAGCGGTCGGTATCGCTCTCTATGATGCCCAGATTGGTCCCGTCAAAGAACTTCAGCACACCTTGCAGACGGGATTGATCCTTCATCACTGCGATCACTTCCTGATCCAGGTATTTTGCCATGATCTGATGCTTGCCGGCCAGGTCATATTCGTAATTCTGCTCGGCAATGCGAATGCCATTTCCCCCTACGATCACCGAAGCCGGCATGATACGGGAAGTGATATCGTCGTAGTGGTATCTGGTCTTTCCCATCGGCAGATTCAATTCAAACTTGCTGCGAATCAAAGAAAGATCATCGTTGTAGATCGTGATCCAATCTTCCGCAAATAAGGGCAAAGCAAGGGCTGCAACCAGCACAGCCGTAATGATAAGTCTGATCTTCATACAGGGCTCCTTTTAGTGATCTCATGCGCATTGGCGACACATTATCGCTTACGAAGGGCAGGCTATTTGCATGGGCAGAGTATGTCAAGCGAAGAATTGGATTAGTAGTGGCACGGCCCGGGTTTTCGAGCTGTGCGGTGTGCTCGATAACTGAGTGAAACAGCTACGTAGATTTCCAAAGCGACCAGTTCTGGTTGTCTTTTTTAGTGTCCTGACTCCTCCAGTGCTTGTCCAGGTCCTCCGGCCTTATTGGTGCCGCACAAGCCTTGATCATCTCAAACACATCCTGAGCGCGGCTTGGGTTGTGTTTGAGATGTGTTTGACATGTATATGAGACATCAGCCCGCAATCATTAATGAAATCAAAGGGGGCCAGAGAAACAGATGAAGTCATTTTGAGAAAATTGCACCTTACGGTAATGCCAGCCGGAGCTCAGGCGCTTCCGGGCGTAGGTCCATTTAGTAGAATAAATGTACAATGGTCCCAGAGGCTTTATTCAGGCAGATGCATGATGCCACCATCCGGAAGCTTAGTCTATTTCACTTCGCGCTCTTTCTCTCGCTCCAGATCCTTCTTTTGCAGGGTATCACGTTTGTCGAATACCTTCTTGCCTTTGGCAAGGGCAATGGTGAGCTTGCATTTCCCCTTGTCGTTGATGTAGATATCCAATGGGATCAGGGTCATGCCCTGTTCATCCACCTTTGCCTTGAGGCGGCGGATCTCGGTTTTGTGCAGCAGCAGGCGACGGGGGCGTTCCGCTTCGTGGTTAAAAAAGGATGCCTTTTCCCAGGGGGAGATATGGAAGTTCATCAGAAAGCATTCCCCTTCGGAGATTTTGGCATAGCTATCCTTGAAGTTTATCCTGCCGGCGCGGATGGACTTGATCTCGCTACCCGTGAGGGCTATTCCCGCCTCCAGCTTCTGGATCACGTAATACTCAAAGAGAGCGCGTTTATTGCTGATCGCCTTCACAATCCTATCTCACTTACTATCTTTTCTTTCCAGTAGCTTGCCCTATCCAGTAGCTGTGCCACATCGCCAAAGACCGGACGATATTCGTTCACCACAATCTTCCCGGCCACCATCACGTCGCGAATCTGATGGGAGGACATGGCATAGACCAGATGGGAATAGGGATTGTACAGCGGCTGGCTCTGCAAATCAGAAGTGCTTATAATGCAGAGATCTGCGGCTTTATCCGGCTCCAGACTGCCCACTTCAGCATCCTTGCCCAAAGCCCGGGCAGCATCGATGGTGAGCATAGCAAAGGCATCCCGCGCGGGCAAGAACTCCGGATCGTGATTGAGGGCTTTATGCAGCTTGGCTGTGGTGCTCAACTCTTCCAGGATGTCCAGATTGTTGTTGCTGGCCACTCCATCGCTGGCCATTGCCGCCTTAACACCCCGCTCCCGGATGGCTTTCAGGGGCAGGAACCCGCTGCTTAGCTTCAGGTTACTATCTGTGCAAACAGCTATGCCGCAATTGGTTCCCTGCATCAGGTCGATCTCCTGACTGCTCAGCCACACTCCATGCGCGAAGATGCATCTTTGCTCCAGGAAGCCGAGGGTTTTAAGATACTCCACCGGCAGCATTTTATGCTCTTTGAGGCAATTCTCCACTTCGCTTTTAGTCTCGCTAAGGTGCATGTGGATCATGAGATTATCTGCGGCGGCTATCGCCACCATCTCGGCCAGGATATCTCTGTCACAGGTATAGATAGCGTGAGGAGCCAGAGCGCAATCCACCAGGGCCTGACCGGCGTATCTATCCTTGATCTTCCTTACGCCATCGCGGATAGCCGACAGTGGACCAGAAAAGGTATGGCTGATCACGGCTTCACTCACGATCACCCTGATGCCGGCCTCGATGCAGGCATCAGCAATCCGGTCGATGTGAAAGTACATGTCGTTGGTCAGAGTGATCCCGTGGCAAAGCATCTCCGCGGCAGCGTGCAACGAAGCGTCGTACACAAATTCTGGGGTCACCATCTTTCTTTCCAGCGGCCAGATGTACTCCTGCAGCCACTTATCCAAGGGCAGATCATCCGCCAGACCGCGGAAATAGGTCATCGGCATGTGCGTGTGGGCATTGATGAAGCCCGGCGTGATCAGGCAATCCGCGGCATCGATGGTTTCGCGCGCAGCAAAATCCATGCTGCCGCTAGGACTGAAGGACATTATCTTCCCGTCCTTCACGGCCAGGTCATGATTTTCGAGGATGCGGAAGGAGGGATCCATAGTGATGATGCATCCCCCGCGGATCAGAGTGTCGCAGTGTATCATAATTGCACCTTTTGCGCCGCTGTAGCGGGATCGAAGACTCCTTTGTGAGTGATAATGCCGCTGATGTAGCACGCGGGAGTGATGTCAAATGAAGGATTTAGGGCTTGTGATCCGGGATTGGCCAGATAGCTGCCATTGATGCGTTTGATCTCATCCTCATCGCGAATCTCAATCGGGATATCCTCGCCCCGGGCACAGTTAAAATCGAAAGTACTGTATGGCGCGGCAATATAGAACGGCACTTCATGCACTTTTGCCAACACGGCTTTCTCGTAGGTACCGATCTTATTGGCGATATCACCATTGAGGCATACTCTGTCCGCACCGGTGATCACCACGTCGATCTCGTTTTTCCAAAAGTAAAACCCCGCCGCCGAATCAGTGATGATGGCATGCGGAATTCCTTCCTGTTCCAGCTCAAACGCGGTCAGCCGCGCACCTTGAAAGCGGGGACGGGTCTCATCCACATAGACAAATATGTTTTTGCCCTGCTTGTGCGCCTGACGGATTACCGATAGAGCTGTACCGTGATCCACGGTTGCCAGCGCACCCGCGTTGCAATGGGTCAATATCCGTGCCCCTTCAGGGATCAGCGCGGCTCCGATGACGCCCAGTTCCAGACAGTCCTCCGCGCTCTTGTTGGCATACTCATTGGCAGCCAGAACGCTCACCTGACGCGCGTGGGGAAGATCGGGGATAAACTTCAGTGTGCTTTCATACACATGATTTACGCCGATGGAAAGATCCACTGCCGTGGGACGGGTAGAGATCAATTCCTGATGTGCGCTTCGCAGATAAGCCCGGAACTTCTCGTCCGGGGCACTGAGCGCTGCCAAGGCCATTGCATAGGCGCCTGCAGCACCGATCGCCGGAGCTCCGCGTACCGTCATATCGCGGATTGCTTCCGCCACCTCCAGGTAGCTGCTGTATTCTCTCACGGCAAAATCCAGAGGTAATTTATTCTGATCTATCATTTTCAGGCGTCCATGTTCAAACCACACTGAACGGTAATCATGTCCATTGATTCGCATTTGTTACTCCAAACATACACTGTATTGGAGTGAACCTGTCAGGATGCCAAAATGTGTCAACAACTTCCTTCTATTCTTTGGCCCCCAGAAAGATGTAATTACCGTCCATTGAACAACCAAAACCGTAACCAAGAGATTCAATATCCTTACCTGCGCGGTACACAATACTCTGTTCTTCGGTCTCCATATCATAGCGGCTAATGGTTTTGCCTACCATTAGATACAGCTCATTGCTAAGAGGGGCGTAGCAGTAACGGCTGAAGCCGCCAATCCTTTGCGTAATGGTGTTTTGACTGATGCTAAACTTGCAGATATCTGCAGATACCACCAGCAAGAAGCTTTGCTCCCCAGGCAATAGTATGCCGCCCCTGGGATTGGATGACGCAGGAAAGGCGTGGACCATACTTGACATGCTGCCATCTGGCTTGATTGACCACAACTCATCGTCAACCAAGCAGTAGATCCTGTCCAGACTGGATACATAAAAAGCGCCACCAAATTTATTCATGAAGGAGCACTGGATGATGTGATGTTCTTTCTGGAGATCGTCCCACAACATGATGTTAACTATTCCATTGGTGGAACTGCTTGTGTAGTAACAAAGATAGCGATTGTCATCCGAGATATTGCTCAGACTCATGTTCTCGATCAAAGAATCGGGAAACAATGTCTCCTGCAGGTCATAATCGGATAGATAGCGCCTGGAGTTACCGTAATACATATAGTTCCCGTCCCATGATATCCGACAGTTGCTTCCGTTTAAGCTGCCGCCCCATACTTTAGTCCCGTTTATCCTGCGCAATTCGAGCCGATCACCCGTTTGGTCAAAACGACTCACAAGTACCAGGTCTGTGGCGGTCCCATACAGACCCACCCCCATTAGTGTATAGTTTGGAAACATCCATCCGTCGGCATATGTTGGTAAAGAATCATACACCTGCTTGTCCTCGCCATGGCGGTTGATCCGAAAATAGTACCCATTGGGAATTTCATTGCATTCGCTTGCCATAGAGCCAAACAGGACAATCAGCAGTATGGAATACAGTAAATATCGTCTTGCTTTCATCTTTGTACCTCGGCATTACTTTGCGTGAAAGGGTACCCCGCGCCGGACACCCCGTTCTCATTATCTACTTGGGGACCAAGAATGTACCTGCCATTCTTTTTGTCCACATATTCTTTTCTTTACAATCCAGCTAGTAAACCGTTATCCGCTTCCTGATCGTGTCTGCACCGTCCAGTTTTAGGCGCAGGATATAGGTTCCGCTGCTCACCGGCTGGCTTTTATCATCTTTCAGATCCCATTCGTAGGTATAATCCGCTGGATTCCTGGAACCCACAGCGCTGAAACCGCGTACCCGCTGACCTTTGATGTTGTAAATCTCCACCTGGTGACTGGCATGCGCGGGCAGCTTCATCTCAATATTGAGGATGTGCTTCACCGGATTGGGATAGGTATTCATCTGCGCGATCTGGACCGCGGGGATGCCGGGATCGTCATTGGACACAGGCATCTGGAAGCGCTTGTGGAAAACCTCACCCAGGGCATTCTCGTCCGTTCCGGCTGACACCCACAAGAATGCGTCGAGCTGATTGTTTCCCGGTGCCTTCAAATGCAAATGGCCACTGGCCAGATCGTACTGATCAACGTCCGGCCACGTGTTGAATTGCTCCAAAGTGCCATCAGCCTGGATCCTGCTGAAGACGATGTTTCCGGAATCGTAGCGCGCCAGGATCTTGGTGCCATTTGGCAATAGGCAAAAGGCTTCCGGCATTCTCAGCGGGCTGGAGGGATAGCTATATGTATTTACAATCTGAGCCGGTTGGGCTGGATCAATTTCCGTGATCACGGTGAAAGCTTCGCCGCTATCCATCACCCTGTATTGATGCAGCATTGGATGCAGTTCCTGGTTTAGCTGTACATTCAGGATTATTCCGTTATCCGTGGTCAATTCACTCAGATCCAGTACGGGAAGTTGCTCATAGTCTTCTCCAGTATCATATAGCAGAACATCATTTACAGCATAAACAAAGCTCCCCCCGCGGGAATCCATGCACTTGCTTAGAATAGCTTCATTTAATGGGCTATAGGCTGTATATGAGTAAGGATCAGATTCTGGGTGATCAACGTATATATATACCCCCGTTCCCCAGAAGCGATTGTACAAACTATACCGATCCCGGTAAAAATCCAGCCTCAGATCTGCATTATACTGCTTTTTGTAGCCAACTCCCAAGCCCACTGCTCCGGGGTAATTCATCCCGATCAGACCGATATCACCCAGAACGGGATCGATGATCGATTGCGGATCGGTGGGATATCCGCACATGTCGAGCTCTATATCCCAGATTCCACTGTTGGAGGGATATTCACTGTCATCATAACTGCGGTGTATATAGCCACGACGTCTGCTGTAGATATTTCCCCAGAGCGAGAGCACGCCGCGCTCCAGATACGGCTTAGCTTCCGGCCAGAGGGGATTGTACCAGGGCAAATCCAGCCGCTGCTGACCGAGATCGGGGCTGGGCCAGGGCTGAACTTGA
>ERZ795056.4905-NODE-4905-length-13629-cov-4.497422_pt1 | contig 13629 bp, 9 predicted proteins | sample MGYA00375140_ERZ795056 | MGnify/ENA primary metagenome ERZ795056 (study PRJEB30185, sample SAMN05720227) | activated sludge metagenome | isolation source: Anaerobic digester | place: USA | collected 2015-03-09 ...
TAAAACAGAACACAGAGGTGGGGTGCTTCTTTGTTTTGTTGATTCTTTTTTTTGCAGACATAGCCTTTTCGTATGCAGCAATCGTGTCATTCTGATTTTCAATACGAAATAAAATGTGGTTAACTTCAATGTCTTCTTTTAAACGAGAATATGCTTCTTTAACTAATACCTCTTTTATGCTGTCGTCTGTAAGATATGGACGAATCAACTGGTTGCGATAACTATTAAATTCGTCTTTGAACGATTTTGCCGTATCCAGTTTTTGCTCATATGCATCTGCAACCTTAAGTTTAAAGTTGATGAACAAATCTACGTATTCATCAAGTGATATGTAATTTGAACTTGTATTGGAATTGTTTTTGTGATAAAAATATTCAAATTCTTGTTTGCTTATATCTTTACCATTTATGTTCATCACAACTTGTGCATTTGTGTTAATCAAAAAGAATATCGCGATTGTGCAAAAAACGATTTTTTTCATTTGTTATTCTCCTCTTGAATAGTTTGGTGCTTCTTGTGTTATTGTTACATCGTGTGGATGATTTTCTTTAACTCCGGCAGTTGTGATGCGTGTAAATTTAGCATTGTGCAATTTTTCTATATTAGAAGCACCGCAGTATCCCATACCGGCACGTAATCCACCAACTAATTGATATATTACTTCATATAAAGATCCTTTGAAAGGAACACGTGCAGCAATACCTTCAGGAACTAATTTTTTGATATCATCTTCCATATCTTGGAAATAACGATCTTTAGAACCCTTTTGCATAGCTTCTAGTGATCCCATACCTCTATATGATTTGAATTTTCTGCCATTATATATAATGGTGTCACCCGGAGATTCTTCAACTCCTGCTAGTAGTGAACCTGCCATAATACAACTTGCACCTGCTGCCAATGCCTTTACAATATCACCGGAGTATCTTATACCACCGTCACCTATTAAAGGAACTCCAGTGCCTTTAAGTGCTTTTGCTACATCATATATTGCTGATAATTGAGGAACACCTACACCTGCAATAACGCGTGTTGTGCATATAGATCCAGGTCCTATACCTACTTTAACAGCATCAGCACCTGCTTCTACCAATGCTTTAGCTGCAGCTCCTGTTGCTATATTACCTACAACTATATCTATTTGCGGGAAACGCTTTTTAGCTTCTTTAAGAATCTCTATTACACCTTTTGAATGTCCGTGAGCAGTGTCAATTATGATAGCGTCAACACCTGCATCAACTAGTGCAGACATACGATCAAAAGTATCTGCGGTAACACCAACTCCTGCGGCTACTCTTAGTCTCCCTTTTGAGTCTTTGCAAGCCATAGGTTTATCTTTGGCTTTTGTGATATCTTTATAAGTAACTAGTCCGACTAACTTACCGTCTTTGTCAACTACAGGTAATTTCTCTATTTTATGGTTTTGTAGAATTTGAGCAGCTGCTTCCAAGTCGGCTGATTGATTTGTTGTAACCAAATTTTCTTTGGTCATAACTTCCTCTATTGGACGTTGTAAATTTCTTTCGAAGCGTAAATCTCTATTGGTAACAATACCTACTAATTTTTTATTTTCATCAACTACAGGTATTCCGCCTATTTTATATTCACTCATAAGAGCAAGAGCATCAGCAACCTGTTTTTCTCTTCTTATGGTAATAGGATCATATATCATGCCATTTTCAGCTCTTTTAACGCTGTGAACTTGTTTGGCTTGCTCAACAATAGACATATTTTTGTGAATAACACCTATACCACCCTCACGCGCAATTGCAATGGCCAATTTCGCTTCTGTAACCGTGTCCATGGCAGCAGATACGATAGGAGTTTTTAACTCGATGTTACGCGAAAAACGTGTTGTTAAATCTACATCACGCGGTAATATCTCTGAATAAGCTGGAATTAAAAGGACGTCATCAAAAGTAAGTCCGTCCATTACGATTTTGTCTGCAATAAATGACATAGTGTGGCAGGATTAAAATTTATTGCGTGCAAATATACGAAAATATCTTTCCGGATGTTCTATTGTGCCGTTAAAATATGTTGGTATTTATTATAAAATTCACCCCATAATTAATGTTTTAACACCACAAAAAGTTAGTCTGCACCAAATTGACTTTCAATTACCACATAATATTTTTTGTTATTTAATAATAGGATTATTTTGTGATATCCAAATATAAATCGATATGATCTGTGTAAGCGACGTAAGAGTCAATCAAAGAACTGATATCTTGAAAAAAATATTTACAAAAGAAGAATCTTGTCGAATTGAAGATTCTGCAGTAGATATATCTTTTTTTGAGTTTAAAGAACGGGGTAATGATTCTAATGTTAGAGAACTGCAACATTCGTTTTTAATCCCATCATTTATAAAAACATCAGATGATGCTGTAAATGAAAACAGTAGTTTTAGATATCCTATGGTAAGGCCTCCTCATCACAACGAGAATGCATGCATATTGTTGTTTCATGGTCTTAATGAGCGAAGCTGGGATAAACATGCGATATGGGCTGAAACTTTAGCAAGAATGACAGGTAAGCCCGTAATCCTATTTCCGATAGCATTCCATATTAATAGGACTCCATCGTCATGGTATAACCCACGTGTGTTAATGCATTGGGTTGCGGATAGGCGAAAAAGGACAGCTTCTGCCGAAAATGTTACATTCGCAAATCTTGCTTTAAGCTCGCGCTTGAGTTCCTCTCCTCTTCGATTTTACACTTCGGGTCGAGAGACTTGTTATGATGTAGCACAGCTAATGGACAACATAAAGGCGGGTAAACATCCATATTTGAACGAAAATACTAAAATAGATATATTTGCATATTCTATTGGAGCGTTAATGTCGCAAATAATGCTTTTGTCAAATTACAAAAATATGTTTGAAAACGCTCGACTATTTATGTTTTGCGGAGGTTCTATTTTTAATATGATGAATGGAAATTCGCCGTATATTATGGATTCTCAAGCATTCCTTGATATGATTGCTTATTATCAAAATGATCACCTATTTCAGGCAATAAATAATGACGATCCATTTGATTTACCATTTAAATCGATGATTGATGCTAATTATTATACCGATTACAGAACCGATTTTTTTAATAAGGCACAAAATAGAATCCAAATTATTTCTTTGGCAAAGGATAAGGTTATACCATATAAAGGTATTTGTGCTGCATTAGGTGCGGAGGCGGCTGCAAAATGTGTAATTAAACTTGATTATCCATTTGAGTATTCGCATGAAATGCCATTTCCTACAAAGATGAATGCTACAAATGAAGTTGACAAAATGTTTATGGACGTATTTGGAAGAGCGGCTAACTTTTTATCATAGCTGCTTACCATTGAAAGTGAGTTTTATCTTCAGCAAGTTTAGTGTTAGGAAATACAGAACGAGCCTCTGCTAAAAGTTTATTTAAATTTTGGTATCTTGCAGAATAGTGTCCTATTAACAGTTGACCAACTTCTGCTTTTTTTGCTATGTTGGCAGCTTGTAAAGCCGTTGAATGTAATGTGTCTTTAGCTCTTGAAATTTCAGATTCTTCAAAAGTCGCTTCATGAAACAAGCAATCAACACCGTGAATTAATGGAATTATGCGTTCGCTATATCTTGTGTCTGAACAATAAGCATAGCTTTTAGATTTAGTAGCCGGTGTTAATAGATCTGCATTGTGTATAATAGTTCCATCAGGCTTTATCCAGTCTGCTCCTTCTTTAATATTCTTGATATCTTTGACACCAATTTGAAAAAAATCAATTAAATCTTTATTTAGGTGTGGTTGATTCGGTTTTTCTTTAAATAAAAATCCACATGTAGGAGTTGAATGTACTAATGGAATAGTATTTACTGTTAGGCTTCTGTCTTCGTAGATTAATTCACTCTGTTTTGGATTAAATGGCTCAAAATATACCTTATATCTTAAATCGTCGCAGAAATAATCAATTTGTGGTTGTAATAATTCAATTAAGTCAGGATGAGAATGTATATATAAATCAGCAGTTCTGTGCATCATGCTCATTGTAGATATAACTGCCATTAGACCGAAACAGTGGTCGCCATGTAAATGAGATATAAAAATATGTCCCATTCTAGTTATGTTTATGCCTAACTCACGCATTCTGAATTGTGTACCGTCTGCACAGTCAATCATAAAACTTTTGTTGTGAGTTGATAAAACTTGAGAAGTAGAGAATCTTCCAAATGAAGGAATTGCCGAACCCGACCCTAATATAGTTAATTCAAAGTTCATTTTTTTATCAGATATATAGTTTTTTTGTTTTCTGTTGCAATTGTTTTTTCATCCATCAATTGTCTTATTACTGTAAAAATTGTTTCTTCAGAACAATTAAGTTTTCCTATTAAATAAGATATTTCTTGTGGACCATCCTTTAAAAGATCAATTATTTTTTTGTCAAGATTGTTTGTTTTTTTGTTATTGCTCTTCTGTTTTAGGCAAAAATCGCATATACCACAATTATCAGAATCTTTTTCTCCAAAATATGCTAGTAGTATGCGACTACGGCATGCATTATCTGATGTTGAATAATCAGACATTGCTTTAATTCGATTTTCAAAGCGTTCTTTCCGATTTTCATATACATCCTTTCCTATGATAATTCTTTCTGTATGTTCACGTTGACGTGTATATACTATATAGGGTGTTTTTTTGTAAGGAATATAGCTTATAACATTTAGTCTTGACAAATCAATCAAACTTTTAAGTACGTCTGATTTGTCAAGTTTGGTCCGTTTTGCAATAAGATCTTCATCAATGTTTACATAATCGGCAAACAGACCCGTGTAACTCCTTAATAAACATTTCATTACAACATCTGTTTTGTCGGGTATGTCGTATTTGTACAGTTCATCTCGGTACATCGAAAACATTATTCGTGTATGAGATTCAATCTCTTCTGTATACTCAATATATCCGGCTAGTTCCAATATTTTCAGTGCGCTGTGAGTAGGATTTATAGACAATTTAAATTTGGTACAAAAATCAATCAAATTAAAATCAAAAACACATCCTTCTGCACTTTCAACACCTACCTGATAGTAATAAGCCAAGTATTCGTAGGTACGTAATATTTGCTCTTTAGTAGGAAAATTATCAGATAAACGTTTCTTTAATTTTGTAATATCAGCATTTTCATACAATAGTACAGCATATGATTTTAATCCGTCTCGTCCTGCGCGTCCTGCCTCTTGAAAATAGGCCTCTATACTATCCGGTAAATCTATATGAATAACAGTTCTTACATCAGCTTTGTCAATACCCATACCGAAAGCATTAGTTGCTACTATTACGCGGCAATCTCCTGACTTCCAACGTTCTTGACGATTATCTTTAGCTGAATTAGGAAGCCCGGCATGAAAATAATCAGCACTTATATTGTTGTTATTTAAAAAATCGGCTACTTCTTTTGTCTTTTTTCTGTTTCTGACATATACGACCGAACTACCATTGACAGAATTAAGAATATGTAATAACTTTTGTAACTTATCCTCTGTTTTTTGTACTACGTATGCCAGGTTTTCTCTTTGAAAACTTTTTTTGAAAACATTATTTTTTGCGAATTGCAATTGTTTCTGAATGTCCTCAACAACCTCGGGCGTGGCAGTTGCGGTTAATGCCAACACCGGAACATCAGGCAACATTTTTCTAATTTCGGCAATTTTTAGATATGCAGGCCTAAAGTCATATCCCCATTGTGAAATGCAATGTGCTTCATCTACAGCAATCATGCTAATATCTAGCTGTGGCACTTTTTCTAAAAACACTCTAGTGCCTAAACGCTCCGGTGATACATACAGAAATTTGTAATGTCCATATATGCAGTTATTGAAGGTTGTCATAATCTCTTCATAACTCATACCCGAATAAATTGCAGCTGCCTTTATCTCTTTCTTCCTTAATCCATCAACTTGATCTTTCATTAGTGCAATCAGTGGTGTGATGACTAAGCATAAACCATCCATCGATAATGCAGGGACCTGAAATGTTATTGATTTACCTCCACCTGTAGGCATTAAACCCAATGTATCTTTACCACTTCCTACAGAACTCACAATATCTTCTTGAAGGCTACGAAAATCATCGTATCCCCAATATTGTTTTAGTATAGAGCGATAGTCGGTCCGGTTCATTTTTTATAAACACATTTCTTCCAAACACTTATATGCCTGACGGATACCATTAACACCATCAATCGATATCAATCGTTTGTCTGTTTGCTCTTTAAATTTTGTATTACTATGATGTACCATAGCATATTGCAAAATCTTATTAAATATTTCAGATTGGTAATAATGTGACTGGAAATTATTAGTAAAGTATGCGCTTAATCTATTGTTTTTTAGTGTTATTTTTTCAATTCCTAAACTCATGCACAGCCATCTAAGTCGAATAACTTGTATAAGTTCTTGTGAAACTTCAGGTATTTCTCCAAAACGATCAACCATTTCTTTTTCAAATGATATTAATGCATTTGCCTCTTTTATTGCATCTAAACGGCGATACAAATCCATCCTTTCAGATATGTTTTGTACATAATACGAAGGGAATAATAGCTCTAAGTCGGATTCGAACACGCAATCTGTTGCATATATATTATCTTTTTCTTTGATTTCTTCCGCAAATACATCAGCAAACTCGTCGTGTTTAAGTTCGTGTATTGATTCATCCAATATTTTATGGTATGTTTCGTAGCCTAAGTCTGAGATAAATCCACTTTGTTCTCCCCCCAAAATATTACCGGCTCCACGTATATCCAAATCTTGCATTGCGATGTGTATACCGCTGCCTAAATCGGAGAAGTTTTCTATAGCTTGCAATCTTCTACGTGAATCTGTAGGAAGGCTGCTGAGTGGAGGTGTTATAAGGTAGCAGAATGCCTTTTTGTTGGTTCTGCCTACACGTCCCCTCAATTGATGCAAATCGCTTAATCCGAAATGTTGTGCGCTATTAATAAACATGGTATTTACATTTGGTATATCTACTCCTGATTCGATGATTGAAGTAGCCAATAAAATATCATATTCGCCATTTATAAAGTTTATTAAAATTTCTTCTAACTTTTCGCTGTCCATTTGCCCGTGTCCTACGCAAATTCGTGCTTTTGGTACCAATTTACGTAGGTGTATTTCCAACTCAGGTAAATTACTAATTCTGTTGTTTACAAAGAATACTTGTCCACCTCTGCTAATTTCATATTCAATAGCATCCTTAATTACATCATCATCAAATGGGATTAATTCCGTTTGTATAGGATATCTATTAGGTGGGGGAGTGTTTATGACTGATAAATCTCTAGCTCCCATTAATGAAAATTGTAATGTTCTTGGTATAGGAGTAGCAGACAAAGTTAGAGTATCTATATTTGTACGTAATTGTCTGAGCTTTTCCTTTGCCGAAACTCCAAATTTCTGTTCTTCATCAATTATTAGTAAGCCTAAGTCTTTGAATTTAACCTCTTTACCTAATATTTTGTGTGTGCCAATCAGAATATCTACTCGTCCTGCTGCAGTTTTTTCCAATATTTTTTTTGTTTCTACAGGCTTTCGTGCGCGGCTAAGATAATCGATATTACACGGGAAGCGCTTCAATCTTCGCGAAAAACTTTTATAATGCTGAAAGGCTAAGACTGTGGTTGGAACAAGCACAGCTACTTGTTTATTATCTGATACAGCCTTAAATGCCGCTCTAATAGCTATTTCAGTTTTTCCGAAGCCAACGTCTCCACAAATTAATCGGTCCATCGGCTTCTCGCTTTCCATGTCTTTTTTTACAACAGCAGTAGCTTTTGATTGATCAGGAGTGTCTTCGTAAATAAATGATGCTTCTAATTCTTGTTGCAGATAGCTGTCAGGAGAATAAGAAAAACCTTTTTCTTCTCTACGTTCTGCGTATAATCTAATTAATTCTCTGGCAATGTCCTTAACTTTTTTCTTTGTTTTCTCTTTTAAGTTAGTCCATGCTGCTGTTCCTAATTTATTTAATTTTGGAGGCTCGCTATCTTTACTCTTATATTTTGAAATACGATGTAAGGAATGGATGTTTACAAAAATGATGTCGTCGTCTTTGAATGTAAGTTTTATGACTTCTTGCATTTTTCCACCCATCTCCGTACGAATCAGTCCGCCAAATTTGCCAACTCCATGATCTGTATGTACAATGTAATCTCCAATTTGAAATTGCATTAACTCTTTCAGAGATAGTACAACCTTACCTGTTCGTGTTTTTGCTGATTTGAGAGTGTATTTTTGGAATCGTTCAAAAATCTGATGGTCAGTGTAAACACATATCTTTAGGTCGTTATCAATAAATCCTTCGTGCAATATCGATAGTACCGGTATAAAGATTATATGTTCCTCTCTATCTTCAAAAATATCTTTTAAACGTTCAATTTGTTTTGAGTTGTCACTAAGTACATATACTTCAAAGCCTTCGGACTGCCTTTGCTTAAAATCGGAAGCTGTTAAATCAAAATTTTTATGAAAAATAGGCTGTATACTTTCATTAAATTGGATAGTTTTTCTACTGCCGAAATGATTTCTTAGACCCCATTCAATTATTTTATATGTTTTTATACGTATTTCAAATTCGATTGCCGTTATAAAGCATTCATTATCAGTATTTTCTTCAATAATAGTTTGTAATACCTCAGATAAGTAATCTGCATCGTATAAACCGAATAAAGTTTCTATGGGAAAGAAATCGAAAATAGGAACTAAATTTTTAGTTTCTGTATTTATTGTGTTTGATATGATTGATACCTCGTTTTGAGAATCTTCCGACAATTGACTTTCAATATCAAAATTTCTTATCGAATCAACTTCGTCTCCAAAAAAATCAATTCTGTATGGTAAATCATTCGAATATGAAAACACATCTATGATACTTCCTCGTACAGAAAATTGCCCCGGTTCATAAACAAAATCAATTTGCTCAAAGCCATATTCAGTCAATGCTTCAATAACAAATTCGATGCCCGGTTTTTCTCCTACACGTAGATGTAAAGTCTCTTTTTCAAGCTTATTCGGCTCAATTACTTTTTCTGATAATGCTTCGGGATAAGTGACTATAGTCCAATCAGACCTCATGCTAATGGCATTTAGAGTTTCTGTTCTAAGTACTTGATTAGCAGAGTCTTTTAGAATGCCATCTTTTACTTTTTTCTTATATGATGATGGAAAATAAAATATATTTTCATCGCCATAAAACTGTATAAGATCGTTGTAAAAATACCCGGCTTCTTCGTGGTCATGTAATACGTAAACAGCCGGTAAATGATGTCCAATTTGTGCTTCGTGCAAAAAAATGGATGCAGAAGAACCGCAAAAACCATTTATTTTAAGATTTTTGGATGAGGACGATACCCATTTTTGAAGTGTATCAAAATTTGGATGTTGCCTTAGAATTTTTAAAAAATCGGAACTGTCCATTTACTTTTTGCAAACAATTTGCATAGTCTGAATCGCAAAGGTAATTTGATTTTAGTGTTTTTGCAAACAAATAAATCTTGTACAAGTTAATTTTATTTCACCCTTTTTAATCCATAGATTGTTGCTGTATAAAAATCTTTTCATAATTTTGGAGGACTAAAAACAAATACAATGTCAGACAGTATTGTCCTTATACCAACTTATAACGAAAAAGAAAATATTGAGAATATAATTCGTGCGGTGTTTTCGTTGCCAAAAGAATTACATATTTTAGTTATTGATGATGGCTCTCCTGATGGAACAGGAGCTATTGTGAAAAGAATGCAAGAAGAGTTTCCTGGTTCCTTACATTTAATGGAAAGATCCGGTAAGCAAGGATTAGGTCGGGCATATATTGCAGGATTTAAATGGTCGCTGAGTCATGGTTATGGATATATTTTTGAGATGGATGCAGATTTCTCTCATAACCCTAATGATTTATTAAAATTATATGCGGTATGTCATGATGAAGGTGCAGATATGTCAATAGGTTCTCGCTATGTATCAGGCGTAAATGTTGTAAATTGGCCAATGGGAAGGGTCTTGATGTCATATTTTGCATCAAAATATGTTCGTTTTGTAACAGGATTACCGGTGGCGGATACAACAGCCGGTTTTAAATGCTATAAACGTGAAGTATTAGAAACAATAGAACTCGATAAAATTAGATTTGTAGGCTACGCATTTCAAATAGAAATGAAATTTACAGCGTATAAGTGTGGTTTTATAATAAAAGAAGTTCCTATAATATTTATCAATAGAGAACTTGGAACATCTAAAATGAGTGGGGGTATTTTCGGTGAAGCTGTTTTTGGAGTTTTAAAACTCAAATGGAATAGCCTTTTTAGAAAGTATCCTAAGAAACAAGCGTAAAAGATTTTTTATGTACTTAATAAAAGATGCACATATTGTAAATGAAGGGCGAGTTTTTAAAGCATCAGTTTTAATTAAAGATGATAAAATTGATTCAATATTTAAAGCTGATGTTCCTGAATCTATTATACAGAGTGCAGAATTAATTGATGCCTCTGATTGTTGGCTTATGCCTGGAATCATAGATGACCATGTACACTTTCGTGATCCCGGTTTCCCTGAAAAAGCAGATTTTTACTCAGAAACATGTGCAGCCATTGCCGGTGGTGTGACATCTGTGATGGATATGCCAAATACAAATCCTCAAACAACATCAATACACAATTGGGAAGACAAGATGAATATCGCGTCTGATAAATCATTGTGTAATTATGCCTTGTATTTGGGTGCTACGAACGACAACCTTTCAGACTTGCTTCAAGCAGATCCGACTAAAGTATGTGGAATAAAATTGTTTTTGGGTTCATCAACAGGAAATATGCTGGTTGAAAAAAAAGACGCCATAGAAAATATATTTGCAAAAAGCCCCTTATTGATAGCCGTTCATGCTGAGGATGAGGAAATTATACAAAAAAATAGGTTGCACTTTACTAATTTATATGCTGACAAAATTCCTATAGAATTTCATACATCAATTCGTTCTGCAGAAGCTTGCTTTAAGGCATCTGCCATGGCGGTTGAGTTGGCTCATAAATATAATTCTCGTTTACATTTGGCGCATATAAGCACGGAAAAAGAATTAGCTCTTTTCAAAAATAAATCAATAGATAAAAAGCGCATAAGTTCGGAAGTTTGTGTTAATTACCTATGGTTTAGTTATAAGGATTATGAAAAATACGGAGCAAAAATAAAATGTAATCCATCAATTAAAACTGAAACAGATAAATGTGCTTTATTGAATGCATTGTCGTCTGACAAAATCGATGTTATTGCAACAGACCATGCACCGCATTTATTGTCAGAAAAAAATGGATATTGTATGCAGGCTGTTTCGGGTATACCAAGTGTTCAGTTCTCTCTGCCTTTAATGATGGAATTTGTTAAACGAGGAAACATAAGCATTGAACAATTGGTTACTAAAATGTGCCATAATCCGGCTAAAATTTTTAATATTGAGAAGCGTGGCTTTATAAGAAAGGGTTATAAGGCTGATTTAACAATAGTGCGTAGAAAAGAACTTTGGCGTGCAGATCAATCTTGTGTTTTGTCGAAATGTGCGTGGTCTCCGTACGAGGGAGTAGAATTCACAACAAAAGTGGCATATACATTTGTAAACGGACGTAAGGTATTTGATAATGGTAAAATGTCAAATACCTTACGTGGTGAAGCGCTCTGCTTCAATGCATGAAAAAAATGTTGTAAAAGTGCTATTGACTGCCTATTTAAAAAACTGCTGTTGAGTCTAATGTTGTGCTATTGTCTATTGAGTCGTTCACATCAATAGTATAAGAATTAGGGTATGAAGAATACCATTGTATTGTCGTGGTATTTGCTTGGTTCCTCCAATTTTCCCATTCTGAACCGAATTCTTGCAATCTATTGATATTTCCAATACTAATTCCTACTAGAGTTATTATGCTCAATAGCCAAACAATTAATAGTGTCCATCCGAACCATTTGGATCTTGATCCGTTTTTATGACGTATTATTCTAATACATATGGTTACCAATCCTATTAACGGACATAAAATTATAAGTAAGGCGCAAATTCCAATTATAGTAGCTAAATAAGATGGTAATACCGTGAAAGGAAGTAATCCTACAAATAAAGCGGGATTAGCAAATACGCATACGGCTGCTGTAAGTAAAGCACCGATTACAATTAATCCGATGAATCCTGCAAAACACCCTACAATAATTAGAATGACTTTGCAAATTGTAATAAATATATCTCCCATTGTTTTTCCAACAGATTTAGCAGATGATTTAAAATTATCTGATTCTACATAATCTTTGGCTTTATTAAATTGGCCTTTAATGTTTTCTATCGTAACATCTTCGCCTCGCATTTCTAGCTTTTGAGCAGCTGTACGAGCCTCAGGTGCAATAACCCACACTACTATATATAAAAGTATTGACCAACCGAATCCAAAAATTACAGTCAATATTATAAGAATACGAATTAAAGTGACATCCCATCCTAAATATACAGCAAGTCCTGCGGCTACACCGCCTAACATGCTATTTTCAGGATCTCTATAAAAATGCTTATTACGTTTTTTTGTAGCAGTATTATTGTCTGTTTCCGTATTGGCTTCTTCGCTTTCGAACTGATTTGGTCTGCCTAAAACGTCTATAACGCTATTTACGTGATTTATTTCTACAACATTTTTACTCTCAGCATGTAATTTTTCCGAAAATAATTCGGCAATACGTGCTTCTATGTCTTTAATAACCTCTTTGTCCTCATCTGTATTGTAATGTGCGCTTATTTCTGAAATATATTGTTTCAGAGTTTGATAGGCATCTTCGTCAATATTGAAGGCGATACCATTTAGATTGATAGATAAAGTCTTTTTCATTTTATATTTGGTTTTTATTTGTTTGATTTAATAAATTCAACAACTTGTTTAATGTCTGTCCATGCGCCATCAAGGTCTTTTAAGAATAATTTGCCGTTTTCTGTTAAGGCGTAATATTTACGTGGTGGACCTTGAGTTGATTCAACCCATTTATAGTCGAGAAGGCCACTATTTTTGAGCCTTGTAAGTAATGGATATAATGTTCCTTCAACGACTATCAGTTTAACACTTCTGAGTTCTTGTATTATATCGGAAGTGTAATAAGGCTTTTTGTTGATTAGCAGTAGTATGCAATACTCCAAGAAGCCTTTTCGCATTTGTGATGTGATGTTGTCTGTGCTAATTGCCATATCTTTCGTTTTTTATAGGTGAATATTATACACCGATTTTTATGACACAAAGATATGTAATTTATTTAGTACTATGCACTACAAAGTACTAAATAAATTACAAAATTGACAACATTTAACAAATTAGGCTTAAAAAACTAGAATTTAAACTAGAATTTAAACTAGAATTTAAACTAGAATTTAAACTAGAATTTATGAGTCCAATCTTTATTTTCCCAGATTTTGTACGAACGAAGTGCTTGATATACAAACATTTCCCATCCATTGTAGATTGTTGCTCCTTTTAATTCTGCTTGGTGCAGAAATAAACTGCGTATTGGATTATATATCAAATCGTAAACAAGATGATCTTTTGTGATATATTCGTATGGTATTTCAGGGCATGCTTTTACATTG
>ERZ795056.4906-NODE-4906-length-13626-cov-43.233586_pt1 | contig 13626 bp, 16 predicted proteins | sample MGYA00375140_ERZ795056 | MGnify/ENA primary metagenome ERZ795056 (study PRJEB30185, sample SAMN05720227) | activated sludge metagenome | isolation source: Anaerobic digester | place: USA | collected 2015-03-09 ...
CGATGACGCTTTCGTTTGTGGATCAGTGGTTGCTCGGTCGCTTGCAAGAAGCCAAACGCGACATCGCCGAAGGCTTCGACACCTATCGCTTCGATTTCGCTGCCAAGGCTCTCTACGAATTCGTGTGGGACGAGTACTGCGATTGGTACGTCGAGTGCGCGAAGGTGCAGATCGCTGAAGCCGAAAAAGCGGGCGACGACGCCGCAGCACGCGGCACGCGAAACGTACTCGTGCGCGAGCTTGAAGCCACGCTTCGTTTGGCGCATCCGATCATGCCGTTCATCAGCGAAGAGCTGTGGCAGACGGTTGCACCGTTGGCAGGCAAGTCGGGCGCGTCGATAAGCATTCAGCCGTTCCCAAAATACGGCGCTGATCGCATCAATCCTGTGGCTAACGCGAAGATGGTGCTCCTTAAACAAATCGTCACCTCGTGCCGCACGCTGCGCTCAGAGATGAAAATTTCTCCCGCAGAACGCGTGCCGCTTTTCATCACCGGCGACGCCGCAGCGCTCAAAGACTTCGCACCGTACATCGCCGCGCTCGGCAAGCTCTCCGAAGTGCGCATCGTGGACACGCTGCCGGGCACTGATGCGCCGGTGCAAATCGTTGGCGACTTCAAGCTCATGCTCGAAGTAAAGGTGGATCCCGTGCAGGAGCGCGCACGTCTCGACAAAGAGATCGCGCGTTTGACCGGCGAAGTCGCCAAGGCGGAAGCCAAACTCGGCAACCCCGCGTTCGCCGACAAAGCGCCGCCAGCGGTTGTTGCGCAAGAACGCGAGCGTCTCGCGGGCTTTGTCTCAACGCTCGAAAAGATGACCGCGCAACGCAAGCATTTGGGCTGATTGATGGCAAAGATCGCGGTCGTCGCAGGCGCCACAGGGCTAACGGGCAGTACTCTGCTGCGGCAGCTCGCAGGGGACAAGCGTTTCGACCGTGTAGTCGCGCTGGTGCGATCCGCGAAGCGCGGCATGCCGGAGCGCGTCGAGTCCGTTATCGTCGACTTCGAGGCACCCGCCAACGGTGACGCAACTATCGCCGTCAATCACGCGGCGACCGATCAGCTGGTCGTGTTTTGCTGTCTTGGCACCACGATCAAAGTCGCGGGCTCTCAGGCCGCGTTTCGTCGAGTCGATTTTGACTACGTTGTGGCCATCGCTCGTTGGGCGAAGGTGCAACACGCAGTTCACTTTGGGCTGATCTCCGCGCTCGGCGCGTCTGCCAAGTCGAGCGTGTTTTACACCCGCACCAAGGGCGAGGCCGAGGACGCACTGCGCGCGCTGGCGCTCCCAAGCGTGCACATCGTGCGGCCCTCGTTCATCGACGGCAATCGCACCGAATCGCGTCCCGGCGAGAGCGTTGCGATTCGCTTCGCGCGCGGCATTTCGCCGCTCCTTCTCGGTCCGTTGCGGCGTTACCGCGTGGTGACTGCGGAGGCGATTGCGGCGTCCTTGCTTGCCGCATCGATGTCGCCCGTGGCCGGTGTAACGGTTACCGAATCGGAAGCGATATAGTCTTTGTGAACGCGGCACTCCGCACATTGAACCTCATGCCATTACTGCCTCACACTCCTTCGCCCTCCGCGCGTATCGCCCTGCTTTCGCTGTCCGGCGCGGTTGTTCCCGAACGTTTAGGGGCGGGCATAGAGCGCTTACATGCGCTCGGCTACACGACGATTGGCGCAGAGGCGGCGGCAGCGCAATGGCGCTACTTCGCGGGCACGGACGACGCGCGCCTTGCTGCGCTCAACGCGGCGCTAGACAGCGACGCCAAGATCGTTATGTTCACGCGCGGCGGTTACGGCATCTCGCGTCTGCTGCATCGCATTGACTGGGCGCGCGTCGCCGCATCGGGCAAGGTATTTTGCGGCTTCAGCGACGTCACGGCGTTTTCGCTCGCGGCGCTCGCGCAGGTGAACTACGTAACGTTGTCTGGCCCGATGGCTGCTGCTGAATTTGCCCAAGCCGATCAGCCCGACGCACGTGACTTCACCGAGGCGCAGTTCCGCGCTTTTTTGCAGACGGCGGGTGGCTATCGCTATCCCCAATGCACGAGCGATGTTCTGGAGAGCGATCGCACCATTGAGGGCACGCTGTGGGGCACGAACCTTTGCGTGTTGACGCATTTGATCGGCACGCCTTACATGCCGCAGGTCGACAACGGGATACTCGTGCTCGAAGACGTGGGTGAAGCGCCGTATCGTGTCGAACGCATGTTCTGGCAACTTAAGCACGCGGGCATTCTCGACCGCCAGCGCGCGATCATCCTCGGTGCGTTCACGGACTGCGGCGCACCTGCGGGCATGCGCTACCCCTACAGCATGACCGAGGCCATCGAGACGCTGCGCGAAATCGCGCCGTGCCCTGTTTTGACCGGCTTTCCGTTCGGACACATCCCCTCGAAGGTCACTCTGCCGATCGGTGCGCCGGCGCGGCTTGAAATGAGCGGCACGAACTACACGCTTTCGGTGAGCAATTACCTGCGTTAGTTCTCGCATCAGCATCATTCGCGCTTCCTATCTGCCGCCTGCGGAATCGAGTCGACGCGATCCAATCGCAAATCCGAGCTTCAGTACTTTGACTCTGAGCCTAGCAGCGTAGTATTCCGGGTCACAGGCTTTGTTCATGGATGCCGCGTTGGTGTCGCACGGAGCCTCGGAGTACTCAGATGTCGCGCACTCACTTTTTACTGAAAATCGCTGCCACCGCAATGGCTGCAACGCTAGCCACGATAGCCTTTGCACAACCCGCAGGCTACCCATCGAAGGCGTTGACCTACGTTGTGCCATATCCTGCCGGCGGCGCGGCAGACGTGTTCGCACGCTCGCTAGCGGCGGAGTTGGGCAAACGCATCGGACAAACGGTGATCGTTGAAAACCGTCCGGGTGCGAACGGTAATCTTGGCAGTGCGTACGTCGCGCGTACCGCGCCCGCCGACGGCTACACGTTTCTCCTCGGCTCGCTCTCGACGCTCGCGATCAACCCGCACATTTATTCGAGCATGGGCTACGACCCGCTGAAGGACTTGCAGCCCGTATCGCTCACGCACCAAATGGCCAACGTGCTCGTGGTCAATCCTGCGACGCCATTTAAATCCGTCGCCGACGTCATTGCCGCAGCAAAGGCAAAACCCGGCAGCCTGAGCTACGCCTCGGCGGGCAACGGCAACACGATGCACATCGCGGCCGAACAATTCAAGGCGCAAAGCGGCGTTGATATCGCGCACATTCCATACAAAGGTGGCCCTCCAGCGCTCAACGACGTGTTGGGCGGTCAGGTTCCGATGATGTTCAACAACTTGCCAGCGATTGTCGAATTGGTGAACGCAGGCAAGCTCCGCGCATTGGCAGTAGGTGACGCGCGCCGCGCCAAGCAATTGCCGCAGGTGCCGACGATGGAAGAGGCCGGTCTCAAAGGCTACAGCTCCATCGTGTGGAACGGCGTACTCGTACGAGCCGGAACGCCGCCCGATATCGTGCAATACCTATCCAAACAAATCGCCGCCGCGCTCGAATCTCCCGCGCTCAAGAAGCCGCTAGAAGATCAAGGCTTCGAAGTGCTTTCGTCCACGCCAGAGAAATTCTCCGCGCTCATGAAGAGCGAATACGCGGCGATGCTGCCTGTGGTTAAGAACTCTGGGGCGAAGTTGGATTGAAGGTGAGCCTTGGCTGGAAAGCGCGACTACTCAAACTCGTGCGGCTCGCGCTTGCCACTGAGTAGGTCGTACGAGGAAATCACCGAAAACGTCACCTTCCAGGTCCCACCGTAAAAACTGCAATTGATAAAGTCTTTTGGCTTGAGGGCTGGATGGGTTGCTAGTTGGACGTAACCGAAACGCTCATCGCGCAGTATCTCGCCTTGCTGGACGCGGGATAAGTCCAAGTACTGCACTTTCCACGAAGAGTCGTCGCCCCAAAGACATCCCCAGACGAAACCGAAATTCCCGTTAGGTTGCTCCATGTCGGTAGTCCATGACGAACTGCCGGGCAGTATGGAATCGTCGTGAATATCCCACCAGTCCGGCACGTAGAAACCAACCGGACAAAATCCGTACGAGTTTGGCGTTTCGGATGCGATGATTTTTCCTGTCTCAAGGTCCATCACCGCCGTCGTGGTGTAATCCGGCGAGACCAGAGCCAACAATTTCTCGCCCTGCCGGAACGGCTCAAATGTCCCGTACATGATGGGGTAATTTCGATCAAAGTGTGCAATAGCGTTCCCAGCGATATCCAAGATGTCAACGCGTAACGTGTTCCAAGCGCCCGCTTGTGACTCTACGGGAGTTGTGTTGACTCGATATTTGTCCCGAGGGGCCGGACGGTCGGGGAGTTCAAACAACCCCATAGTGTCAATTTCCTCGATCCACCACCGACAGTGATATTTTTCTGCCCAGTCCTTCGCGGCACCGGTAAACCGTTCGCGGAGGATGCTTTCAGCCGCGTCCTTCGTGTTCTTGGCACCCCAATAATGCAATTTGCCGTCGCTCTTGGAAACCGATCGCACCTCATAGATTTTGCGATTGGTGTTCTTTGTGATTGCGACTTTTTCGACCATTGCCCTTACTTCCCCGCCAACCCCACCAACGCATCCCCCGTCGCGCGCACGATGCGCCATTCGGGCATGACGGTGGCGCCCATGGCTTCGTAGAACTCGATCGACGGCGTGTTCCAGTCGAGCACGCTCCATTCGAAGCGGCCGCACTTACGCTCAACGGCGATCTGCGCTAGGCGCACTAAGAGTGCCTTGCCGTAGCCTTTGCCGCGGCATTCGGGCTTGACGTATAGGTCTTCCAAGTACAAGCCTTTGCGGCCGAGGAAGGTTGAAAAGTTGTGGAAGAAAAGTGCGAAACCGATGGCGACGCCGTTCTCTTTGGCCACGACGGCTTCGATGACGGAGCCTGAGTCGAAGAGCTCTCGCTCGAAGTCAGCGGGCGTGCTGATCATGAGGTGTTCAAGTTTTTCGTATACGGCGAGTTCGCGCACGAGCGCTTGAATCGCGGGTGCGTCGGCACGCGTGGCGGGGTGGATGCTAAAGGCTGTCATGCGAATGATTATCGCCTACGAAAATTGTGCGAAATTCGGTGCGCGCTTTTCGGCGAACGCGCGGAAGGCTTCTGCGGCTTCCGGGCTTTGTAGGCGCGCAGCGAAGACATCGCTTTCAGCGTCCATCGTCGCGGCGATCTGCTCCCCGTCCCGCATCAGACGTTTCGTTGCTTTCAGCGCGCCAATTGGCTTAGTCGCGAGTAGTGCTGCGACTGATTGCGCCTTCGACTGCAATTCTTCCGGCGCCACCAAGTAACGTGCGAGTCCCCATTCGACCGCGGTCTTTCCATCCACGGGATCGCCCAGCGCAACCATCGTGAAGGCACGCGCGTAACCAATGCGTGCCTGCAATAGCTGGCTCGATGCGGCCTCAGGCACCAACGCCAAATTCACAAACGGGGTGATGAGCCGTGCGGACTCGGTGACGCAAACGACATCGCAGTGCAGGAGCATGGTCGTACCGACGCCCACTGCCAAGCCATTGACGGCCGCGACGATTGGCTTCTCCGCTCGCGCGAGCCCATGCAAAAAACGCGTGACGTGACGGACTGCAGGGCCGTTGCCAGCCGAAATAGACGCGAAATCGCTTAGGTCGTTGCCTGCGGTGAAACTATCACCTGCTGCGCGTATGACGATGCAGCGAATCGCTGGGTCGTCGTGCGCCTGCTGCACGCCATCGGCAAGCGCTCCGTACATCGCGTTGGTGAGCGCGTTTTTCTTATCCGGGCGGTTTAGGGTGAGCGTCAGCACTGGGCCGTCAACGCTAGTAATCACATGGCTGCTGGAATTCAAATGAGGCTCCTTCTTTATTGGGAGCAAGAATAGCGTGTGGAAATTGTGCGCTCACTTCAAACAAGATGTTTTTGCAACTATCAGTTGGTAAGCTACGGGTAACGCCGAAACTTGTCGCATGACTATGAAAGCCCCACAACACGTTGCTGATGTCTATGCGACTTACCCGCCACACATTCGGGCGCGCGTACTCGCGCTGCGCAAGCTGGTTCTTAACACGGCCGCCGAAACGGCCGGCGTCGGAGCGCTTGAGGAAACGCTCAAATGGGGCGAACCCGCGTTTCTCACCAAAGCAACGGGAAGTGGAAGCACGATCCGCATTGCTTGGAAGCCGTCCAAACCACATTTGTACGCGATGTACTTCAACTGTCAAACGACACTTGTCGATTCATTCAAAAACATGTTCCCGACCGCGTTTCGCTACGAAGGCAATCGCGCGATTGTTTTTGAACAGGATACGGAGATTGCGTGGCCCGCGCTGCGGATTTGCGTCGCGATGGCATTGACGTATCACCTCAATAAACGCTGAAGCAGTGTGCATTCGTAGCGCTATCGCGAAAATCGGATTGCCGCTCTGCAACAATGGATGACATTCAACTTCTGCGCTTCGCATGAGCTTCTTCCGCGATCTTTCGCTTTCCGCCGTTGTTACCGGCTTTGTCGTCGTGTTGGTTGGATTTACCAGCACAGGTGCATTGGTGTTTCAGGCGGCACTGAGCCTCGGCGCGACGCAAGCGCAAGTCAATTCTTGGATGTGGGCGCTTGGCATCGGAATGGGTCTGGCGTGCATCATTCCATCACTTATTTACAAGAAACCCGTCGTTGCAGCGTGGTCCACGCCAGGCGCCGCGTTGATCGCAACGAGCGCAGCTGGTGTGAGCATGCCCGAGGCGATTGGCGCGTTTGTTGTGTGTGCCGCGCTCATCATTTTGGCGGGCGCAACGAAGGCATTTGAGCGCTTGATGAATCGAATTCCGATGGCGATAGCGTCGGCAATGTTGGCCGGTGTGCTGCTGCGCTTCGGGTTGGAAACGTTCGGCTCGATCAAATCGGCACCTGCCTTGGTGATCGCTATGTTCGCCGCGCATTTGCTTGGGCGGCGTTTCTGGCCGCGCTATGGGGTGGTAGGCGTGCTGCTGGTCGGTGTGTTGATCTCTGCTTACGCAGGCTCGCTCAAGTGGTCGGCCGTGAGCGTTGAATGGGCGACTCCGGTGTGGGTGACACCTGCGTTTTCGCTCTCCGCAATTGTCGGGCTTGGGCTACCTCTCTTTATTGTGACAATGGCGTCGCAGAACATGCCAGGCGTAGCGGTGATGCGGGCGGCAGGTTACGAAACGCCTGTCTCGCCCGTCATCACGACCACAGGCATTATCAATATCTTGCTCGCACCATTCGGTGCCTTCGCGTTGAATCTTGCTGCGATTACGGCCGCTATTGCAATGGGGCCGGAAGCCCACGAGGATAAAGATAAGCGCTACACCGCGGCGGTGATGGCGGGCGTCTTTTATGTGTTGATCGGACTGTTTGGTGCCGTGGTTGGCGGCTTGTTCGCAGCGTTTCCGCGCGAATTGATCGTGGCGCTTGCCGGACTCGCGCTCATGAGTACGATTGCCAATGGGCTGGCTGGAGCGCTCCGCGACGAAATCAACCGAGAGGCGGCGATCATCACGTTTCTAGTGACAGCCTCTGGGATGTCGATCTATGGAATCGGAAGTGCGTTTTGGGGGTTAGTGGCGGGTGTGGCCGCGATGGTCGTTTTGACGCGACGGCCAGCATGAGCCCAGGTTCCGAATCTCCTGCTGAGATCGTTCCCACAGGTTGGTCCGCGCGACTTAATATTGGCTTCGAGCGGCGAGATCTCGATACCGCAAAGCGCACCGTGATGGCCGAGCGCCGCCACTTCGGCCCGCTACGGATCCTGAAGCCGCTGTACCCCGAAGGTGAGGATATTTGCCACGGCGTTATCGTGCATCCGCCGGGCGGCATTGTGGCCGGCGATCAACTCTCCGTGGATGTTCGAGTGAACTCAGGGGCGAACGCGCTCATCACCACGCCCGGCGCACAGAAATGGTATCGGTCGGCCGGAAAGCTGGCTAGTGCCGTGACACGCCTGCATGTTGCCGATGACGCGTCGCTGGAGTGGTTGCCGCAGGAAACAATGGTTTTTAATGGTGCACGGGCGCAGCAAACGCTTGAGATCTCTTTAGCTGCGGACGCGCGATTCTTGGGATGGGAAATGCTTTGTCTTGGGCGTACGACGCGCGGCGAGCGATTTGACGTGGGGCAATTTCGACAACGCATTGAATTGGTGCGTGCCGAAACCAATGCACCGTTGTGGCGCGAGTCGATGGTGTTGAACGGTGACGACGCGCTGTTGGTGTCACCGCTGGGCATGCGCGGCCATCCGGTGCTCGGCACAGCGTGGATGCTCTATCCGCAAAGCGCGCATGATGGCGCCGCGCTGCTGGGCGACGTGCGTGAGGCGCTTGGGGAGCAGACCCTAGCGGCCGCATCGATGCCCGAGCCGGGCGTCATTGTGGTGAAGGTGCTTGGCGACGCGCCGGAGACGGTACGCAACTTGCTAATTGCCGTGTGGCGCAAAATGCGATCGCAAGTCATTGGACGCGAGGCCGTTGTTCCTCGCATCTGGAGTACATAAAAACGTGGAAATGCAATGGACCTAAGCCCGAGAGAAAAAGACAAGCTACTGATCTTCACGGCGGGGCTCGTCGCTGAGCGCCGCAAGGCGCGCGGTCTGAAGCTCAACTATCCTGAAGCTGTTGCGTTAATTAGCGCTGCGGTGCTTGAGGGCGCGCGCGACGGCCGGACAGTGGCTGAACTTATGAGCTTCGGCACCACGATTCTGACGCGCGGGGACGTGATGGAAGGCGTGCCGGAAATGATCCCTGACATTCAAGTCGAGGCGACATTTCCTGACGGCACCAAGCTCGTCACTGTGCACAATCCGATTCAATAGGCACCTCGCGAGGCGAACATGATTCCCGGTGAAATCCTCACACTCGATGGCGAGATCGAACTGAACGCAAAGCGAAAAACGCATACGCTCGCGGTATCGAACAGTGGCGACCGTCCGATACAAGTCGGGTCGCATTACCATTTCTTTGAAACCAACAACGCACTTCAATTTGATCGAAAAATTGCGCGTGGCATGCGACTCAATATCGCGGCGGGAACGGCGGTTCGCTTTGAGCCGGGCCAGTCGCGAACCATTGAGCTCGTCGAGCTTGCTGGCGACCGTGTTGTGTTTGGCTTTCAAGGGAAAGTGATGGGCGCACTCGCGAAGAAGCCAGTCGCCCGTGCCGTTGCAACCAAAGCGAAAACTGCAAAACCTTTATCCAAAAAGCCAGCGAGCAAGATTGCGGCCCAGGCCAAAGGAGCCAAACGATGACCATGCTTTCACGCCGCGCCTACGCTGAAATGTTCGGCCCGACGATCGGCGACCGTGTGCGTTTGGCGGACACGAATATATTCATTGAGGTTGAGCGCGACTTGACGACGTACGGCGAAGAAGTCAAATTCGGCGGCGGAAAGGTGATTCGCGATGGCATGGGCCAATCTCAGTTACCCGCGGCCAAAGTCGCCGACACGATCATCACCAATGCGCTCATCGTCGACGCCAAGCTCGGGATTTTCAAAGCAGACATTGGTTTGAAGAATGGTCGCGTTTGGAAGATCGGAAAGGGTGGCAATCCAGACGTTCAGCCGAATGTGACCGTGCCAATTGGCGGCGCCACCGAAGTGATCGCGGGCGAGGGCATGATTGTCACCGCTGGCGGAATTGACTCGCACATTCATTTCATTTGCCCGCAGCAAATTGAAGAAGCGCTCTCAAGTGGTGTCACCACAATGCTGGGCGGCGGCACCGGCCCTGCCGCGGGAACAAGCGCCACAACAGTCACCCCCGGCGTGTTCCACATGCGCGAAATGCTGCGCGCGGCCGAAGCTTTTCCTATGAATTTAGGCTTTACCGGCAAGGGCAACATTAGTCGTCCTGGTCCGATTGCCGAGCAGATTGAGGCCGGCGCTATTGGTTTGAAATTGCATGAAGATTGGGGCACCACGCCCGCTGCGATTGATAACTGCTTAACTGTTGCCGATAAATACGATGTTCAGGTTGCGATTCATTCCGACACGTTGAACGAATCGGGTTTTGTTGAGGACACGATCGCTGCAACGAAGGGCCGCGGGCTCTGCGCGTTTCACACCGAGGGCGCAGGCGGTGGGCATGCGCCGGACATTCTGCGGGTGATTGGCACCGACAATTTTTTGCCGTCGTCAACGAATCCTACGATGCCGTACACCGTCAATACGATTGACGAGCATCTCGACATGCTGATGGTTTGTCATCACCTTGATCCGGCGATTGCCGAAGACTTAGCGTTCGCCGAATCGCGCATCCGTCGCGAGACGATTGCGGCCGAAGACATATTGCATGATCTTGGCGCGATCTCGATGATGTCGTCGGATTCGCAAGCGATGGGGCGCGTGGGTGAGGTCGTCACACGGACATGGCAAACGGCACACAAAATGAAGGCGCAACGTGGATGGCTAGCGCCAGATGTTTCAGGTAAACGCCCGGGCGCTTCGGGCGTAGAGGCCGAGAGTCGCAACGACAATTTCCGTGTGAAACGTTACGTGGCGAAATACACGATTAACCCTGCGATTGCTCATGGCATATCGCATGAGGTGGGCTCGCTCGAAGAAGGCAAATGGGCCGACATTGTGATCTGGCGGCCGGCGTTCTTCGGCGTGAAGCCTTCAATGATTTTGAAAGGCGGCCAGATCGCTTGGGCGCTCATGGGCGACGCCAATGCATCGATCCCAACGCCGCAACCTGTGCACGGTCGCCCGATGTTTGCTGCATTTGGCGGCGCGTTGAAATCTAGCTCGATTACTTTCGTGTCGCAAGCGGCGCAGAAGTTAGGTGTCGCGAAAAAATACGGGCTCGAAAAAAATGTCGCGGCCGTGAAAAACACGCGCAAAGTTCGCAAGCCTCACATGGTTCTCAACGGATACATGCCGCACATGGAGATCGATACCGAAACTTACGACGTGCGCGCCGACGGTCAGTTGCTCGGCTGTGAACCAGTCGCAGTGCAGCCCTTGGCGCAGCGCTATTTTCTGTTTTGAACATGCAAATTGCGACCCACTTAGTTCCGCGTGAAATTCAAGCCGTGGAATCGGTAGAGCTCACGTTCGACCAACGCGAAAAATCGCGCTTACGTGCGACGCTGGCAAGCGGTGAAGCGTTCGGTATCCAGTTAAAGATTGGCACGATCCTCTCACACGGAGACAAACTTGCACTGCCCGACGGGCGTATCGTTGAGGTGATCGCTGCGGACGAAATGCTGCACGAGGTGCGCGCCGCAGACGCAACGCGACTCGCCCGCATTGCGTATCACGTTGGCAACAGACACGTGCCGTTGCAAGTGTCTGACGGTTACTTGCTCATGCTGCCAGATCACGTGTTGCGCGCGATGGTCGAAGGGCTTGGCGGCACAGTGGCGGAAGTGCGTCGCGGGTTCCAGCCCGAAAGCGGTGCGTACGGTCATAGTCACGTTCACCACTCGCACGACGACCAAGGTCACGGCGGAAAAATTCACGATCATCTCGCCCCGAAAAACGAGGAACGATAGTGGTGGCTATCACGCGCTTGCTGCAACTCGCGTCGCCTGCGCTGCCGGTCGGTGCGTACAGTTACTCGCAAGGATTGGAGTGGGCGATCGAGTCTGGTGATGTGAATAATTCGGCCACGGCGCAACGCTGGATCGAAGACCATCTCGCGCTTGTATTTGCGCGCTTTGAGGCACCGCTCTACGCGGCCGCGTTTGCGGCGTGGTCGTGTGAGGATGTCGCGGAAGTTGCGCGCCTGAATGCGGACTTCATCTCGACTCGCGAGAGCGCAGAGCCGCGCGCGGAGACGGTGCAGGTGGGCTTCTCCTACGCGGCGTGGTGCCGCGAAGTCGCGCCGCTCACCGACGCGCAACGCACGACGCTCGCCGCGATGGACCACGTCAGCGGCCCCGTGGGCGCGGCGCTAGCAGCGGTTGGGAGTGGCGTCAAAGTACGCGATGGGTTGCTCGGCTACACATTTGGCTTCACAGAAAACCAAGTGATGGTGCTCGCCAAAGCGCTGCCGATGGGGCAGATTGCGGCGCAGAAATTGCTATTCGCTTTGGGCGGAGCTGTTGGCACGGCCGTTGACATTGCGCTTGCGTTGCCGGAAGACAATTGGTCTAGCGCGTCGCCGTGGCTCGCTATTGCGCAGATGAAACACGAAACTCAATACTCACGGTTGTTTAGATCATGATTTTTTATTCACATCTTTCAATGCAAGCGGTAACCACGCTATGAACCAACACGGTCCTCTACGCGTAGGTATCGGCGGCCCAGTCGGTTCCGGTAAAACAGCGCTGACGCTAGAGCTCTGTCGCCGGTTTCGGGACACGCACAACATCGCGGTGGTTACCAACGACATCTACACCAAAGAAGATGCGCAGTTCTTGGTGGATAACGCGGCACTCGCCGCCGATCGCATCATCGGGGTTGAAACTGGCGGATGTCCGCATACCGCGATTCGCGAAGACGCGTCGATCAATCTCGAGGCGGTGGATCGTCTAAACAAGCGCTTTTCCGACCTTGACGTGATCTTCGTTGAGAGTGGCGGTGACAACCTCGCCGCCACGTTTTCTCCCGAACTTTCTGACTTGACCATTTACGTGATCGACGTCGCTGCTGGCGAGAAAATTCCTCGCAAGGGCGGCCCCGGCATCATGAAGAGCGATCTGCTGGTGATCAACAAAATTGACCTCGCGCCGTACGTTGGTGCGTCGCTCGAAGTGATGGATCGCGACGCGAAAAAAATGCGCGGCGCGAAGCCGTTTGTGTTTTCAAATCTCAAAGTGGGCAAAGGGGTCGACGAGATCGTTGCCTTTATCAAACACCAAGGCATGTTGGGGTAACTCCATGAAGAAATTGATCACACTTCTTTCGATTTCGTTTGCGGCAAACGCGACGAACGCGTTCGCGCATCCAGGGCACGATGTTGCTTCCGGGGCGATGGCAGGCTTCATGCATCCGTTCACAGGCATTGATCATCTCGTTGCGCTGCTTTGCGTAGGCGTGCTGCTCGCAGGAGCCTCGCATCGCGTGCGCTGGCAAGGAATCATTTTGATGGTTAGCGCGCTGGCATTAGGCGCTGGGATTGGCCTGGCGGGATTTGTACTGCCCGCGGCCGAATGGATGATTGCGTTGTCTGTGCTGGTAGCGGGCGTGATGCTGGTCTGGGCTCATGCTGCCCGTCCGCTGCTCTTGCTGCCGGGTATTGCCATCTTCGCGCTCTTTCATGGCTATGCGCACGGTGTCGAGGTCACTGGGTCGTCGGTTGCATTTGTCGTGGCATTTTTGGTGGCTTCTGTTGCGCTGGTTGGCGCTGGGAGCTACGCAACGTTGGCCGCATTGCGCCCGGCGACACGCGTCATGGTTGGCGTGTCGGCGACTCTAGTGGGAATCGTTTTAGCGGTGTCGCGTTTCGGTTAGTTACAGCTCTATAGGTCGATCGACTGCCAGGCGGTCGTTACGGGCGAATTTATTGATAAGTCGACTTATGTCATAAATCGCTTGAAAGCCATTTGTGGTTGTCGTTGAGGCGAGAAAGTTGTACACGACGGAACGTACCGAATCACGTTTGCGTTATCGCAACACATGTGAGCGTCGGCAGCGGCGGCGTGACTGCTCGCAATACACTGCGACCGATGCAGAGTCCACGTCAACTC
>ERZ795056.4910-NODE-4910-length-13617-cov-5.939906_pt1 | contig 13617 bp, 13 predicted proteins | sample MGYA00375140_ERZ795056 | MGnify/ENA primary metagenome ERZ795056 (study PRJEB30185, sample SAMN05720227) | activated sludge metagenome | isolation source: Anaerobic digester | place: USA | collected 2015-03-09 ...
GGCCGCATGCGGGCCCCGGCGACGCGCAGAAGTACGCAAGCCGCGCCTGCTGCCGACCCTCTCAGCCGAGCATCAGCCGAACCACCAGAGCGAACAGGGCAGCGAGCATCACCCCGACCGCGATCACCAGCGCCCGGCCGAGCCTGCGCCGGCCCGACTGCAACATGTACGAGGCGCCGCCGGCCAGGAACATCGGGAAGATCGCGTAACGACCGAGCGCCTCACCGAAGTGATACGGCGTGATCAACCGACCCGAGGCCGCCGCCACGCCGCCGATCACGATGATCATCGCTAGCGGCATGAGGGCGTGGATCGTCACGAGCTTCCACGAGATGGTGTAGGGCCGCGGCTCGCTCACCCGCCGACCATACGCCGGCGCGGTGCTCGAGGGCAAACCCTGGCCCCTCAGGGGCCAGTCTCGGGCCAGTCTCAGCGGCCGCCGCGACGACCGCCGCCGTTGCCCGCGGGCGCGCCCGGACGACGGCCACGACCACCACCACCGCCGCCACCGGTGCGCGGCGGACCCTGGCGCGGGGGACCCTGGCGCTGCGGAGCCGACTGCGGACGCGGGGCGCCGGGCTCACGACGACCGAGGGTGGTCGCCGGCGGGAGCGGCTGCGAGGGCGGGAACGGATGGTTGTCGACGCGCTCGATGTGCTCACCGAGCAGGCGCTCGATGTCCGCGAGGAAGGTCCGCTCCTCGCTGTCGCAGAACGAGACCGCGATGCCCGAGGCGTCGGCGCGACCGGTGCGGCCGATGCGATGCACGTAGGTCTCGGGGATGTTCGGCAGGTCGAAGTTGATCACGTGCGTGACGCCGGTGACATCGATGCCGCGCGCGGCGATGTCGGTGGCGACAAGGATCGGCAGCTCGCCGGAGCGAAAGCCGTCGAGCGCCCGCGTGCGGGCTCCCTGCGACTTGTTGCCGTGGATCGCCGCCGCCGCGATGCCCGAGCGGCTCAGGTGCTCGGCGACGCGGTTGGCCCCGTGCTTGGTGCGGCTGAACACCAGCGCGCGCTCGACCTCGGGCGCGCGCAGCAGGTGGACCAGCAGGTTGCGCTTGGCGTCCTTGTCGACGAAGCACACCTTCTGCACGACCTTCTCCGCGGCCGAGGACACCGGCGACACCGCGATGCTGACCGGGTCGCGCAGCAGCGACTCGGCGAGGCCGCGGATCTCCGGCGGCATGGTGGCCGAGAAGAACAGGGTCTGACGGACCTTCGGCAGGGTCGCGACGATGCGGCGCACATCGGGCAGGAAGCCCATGTCGAGCATGCGGTCGGCCTCGTCGAGCACGAAGATCTGGATGTCCGCGAGCGAAACGATGCGCTGATTGATCAGGTCGAGCAGGCGGCCGGGCGTCGCCACCAGGATGTCGATGCCCCGCTTCACTTCCTTCTCCTGCGGCGCCTGGCCGACACCGCCGAAGATCACCGCGTGCCACAGCTCGAGGTGCTTGCCGTACCGCGCGAAGCTGTCGCCGATCTGCGCCGCGAGCTCGCGCGTCGGGGTCAAGATCAGGGCGCGGATCTTCGGGTCCTCGCCAGCGAGGGCGTCGATGCGCTGAAGGATCGGGAGGGCGAACGCCGCCGTCTTGCCGGTGCCGGTGCGCGCGCAGCCGACGATGTCGCGGCCCGCGAGCGCCGGCGGGATGGCCTCGATCTGAATGGGAGTGGGATCGGTGTAGCCCGCGTCGGTCACGGCGCGGACAAGGCTCGGGAGGAGCCCCAGGTCGCTGAAGTTCACGCGCCTCCCGTGACACATTATCCGCCGCACGTCGAGAACCATCGGTGGCGCCTGCCTCGCGGCCGCACATCATGCACCCGCCACGAGCCCGGCCCCGGACGCCGCCCTCGACCCTGGATCGCCGACAGGCCGGCTCTGGTGGCCACACGGCGGCCCTTCGCTCGTCGCCTCGCCGCCCGCGATGCCCGTGTGGGAATTCACGCAGGCCCTCACGCCGCCTTGTGCGATCGTCGGCGCGGCCATGAACTTCTTCCTCGCCGAGCTCACCGGCACCATGCTCCTCGTCCTCCTCGGTGATGGCGTCGTCGCGGGCGCGCTGCTGCGTGGCAGCAAGAGCGAGGGCGCCGGCTGGATCGTCATCACCGTCGGCTGGGCGCTCGCCGTCACCTTCGCCGTGTATGCCGCCGGCAGCATCAGCGGCGGACACCTGAACCCCGCCGTCACCCTCGCCCTCGCAGCCGTCGGCGAGTTCGCCTGGCCGCTGGTCCCGCAGTACCTGCTCGCGCAATTCCTCGGCGGCTTCCTCGGCGCCTGCCTGGTGTGGCTGCACTACCTCCCGCACTGGCGCGTCACGCCCGACCCCGCGACCAAGCTCGCGGTGTTCTGCACCGCGCCCGCGCTGCCGAGCGTCGCCAGCAACTGCTTCAGCGAATTCCTCGGCGCCTTCGTGCTGCTGTTCGGGCTCTCGGCGCTCGGCGCCCATCACTTCGCCGAGGGCCTGAACCCGCTGGCCGTCGGCGCGCTGGTGCTTGCGATCGGCCTCTCGCTCGGCGGCACCACCGGCTACGCGATCAACCCCGCCCGCGACCTCGGCCCGCGCCTCGCCCACTTCCTGCTCCCGGTCGCCGACAAGGGCAGCTCCCAGTGGAGCTATGCATGGATCCCCGTGCTCGCGCCGATCGTCGGCGGGGTCTGCGGCGCCGCGGCCCACCGCGCCCTCTTTTAATAAAATCAGTCACGCCCGCTCGGCGACGATGAGCCCGCCTCACCCCGCCTCACCCCGCCTCGCCCGGTCGTGCCCGGTCGTCGACCTGGTCTTTCGGACAGGCGCAGTTGCCGTGCTTGCGCGCCCGGCAACTGCGCCCATAAACCACCGGGGCCGCCATCGACCTGGGGCCACCACGGAGACGCCATGGACGTGAACAACCTGAAGAACACCCTTGAGACCGGCCTGAACGAGCTTCGCACGCTGCGTGACGAGATCCGCGTTCGACTCCACCTCGTCGGCCAGGAGGCGCGCGACCAGTGGGAGAAGCACCTGGAACCCCACGTCGGCCGCCTCGAGCAGCAGCTCAAGGAGTCCCGCGACGACACCCGCGACGCCCTGAAAGAGGGCCTCGAGCGCGCCAGGACCGCGTTCCGCGAGTTCCGGGCGCGCATGAGCAAGGACAGCAACGCCGCGCTCGACGACGCCAACGAGCCGCCGAAGAACCTCGCCAGCTGAGCCCGACCACCGGTTTTGCCCCCGGGGACGCGTCGACCACGGTCGGCCCGTCCCCGTGCATTTGCCCACGCTTCAGTGTTCGGGGTCGGGCGGGGGCTCCTGGAAGTCGGAGAGGCTCATGCCGCCGACCTCGAGCCGCGTATTGAAGATCGAGTAGATGAGGAAGGCCGCGAGCGCGGGCTGGTTCTTGATCCACGCCGGCTCGTAGCGGGGCGGTGCGATCGCGCCGGCCCGGAAGTAGGCGTCGAGCTCGAGCACGTCGCCGAGGGCCATGCGTCCGGCGAACAGGTCGCGGATGTACTCCGGCCGGCCCTGATGGATCGCCTGCAGGAAGAAGGTGTGCACGCTGATCAGGCCCTGCAGGTAGACGACGTCCTTGGTGAAGACCACGCGACCGCGGACGTCTCCGCCGCGAAACACCCGCGCGGACGAGTAGAAGCTCTCCTCGAGGGTCTGCCCGGCCTCGAGGAAGAAGCGAAACAGGTCGATGAAGTCGGCGCCGTCGAGGCCCATCTGGATCGCCTTGACCCGCAGGGCGAGGCGGCGCAGCCGGGGCAGGTCGATCGAGTTGGTGATCAGCTCGGCGAAGGTGGCCATGCCCTCCTGCGTCGCCGTGGTACGCGGAGAGCCGAGGCCCATGCTGCGAAGGATCGGCTGTTCGCGCCCATTGATCGACGTGAGGCTGTGCACGAAGACCTCGTGCTCGGCGAGCTGGGCGATGTCCTGATTCGAGAAACAAGTCGCCCCGCGGATGCGGATCCGCGTCGCTCCCGCGGCCGCCTTCGAGGTCATCTCCGGGTCGATCTCCACCGTGATCGGGTGAGCGTGGAACACCGGCGTGATCCGCTCCGTGAGCCGCTCGGCGACGTACTCCGGGCGCAGACAGACCTCCTCGGGCGCGTCGCCGACCAGGCGAAAGTCGTCCGTCATCGACAGGAATTGCTCCGCCGCCTCGAGGTTGGTCACCGCGTTCGGGCCGATGCGGTCCCGCGGCGCTCCATACAGCTCGATCGACCGCTGCGTGAACTCCGGCGTGCCCACCCGTTCGACCATGCGGGCCGCCGTGACGTAGCTACGCGCGGTCCGAAACAGATATCGACCGATCGGCTCGTCGAGCTCGCAGGCGGCCATCACCGCCCGCAGCTCGTCGACGTTGGCCGTGAATTGCGGCCGCGCTTTGGGCGGCTCCGGCAGGCGCGGGTTGTGCTGCTTCCAGTGCTCGAGAAACTCGTTCAGGAGCCGCGCCGGCCACGCCAGCTGGCTCAGGACCTTCACATCGCGGGCCGCAGCGACCAGCCGGGCGTCGAAGGCGCTGATCCGCTGGAGCGTCTCGGGGTCCATCACCCGCCAGCTTAAACCGCAGTCGCCGAGCGGGGCAAAAAAACAATGGCGCGCGCGTCCTGGCGCGTACCACATGCGCCCCGATCGCCGCCAGTCTCAACGTCCATCTCCGCCCGGCCTCGGAGCACTGTTCGGACAGCTGTCCGGGTATTGCACAGGTTGGCAGCGAGGCCTCCCTGCCGTATTGTTTGCCCCCTGCCCATGGCCTTCAAAGTTGGCGAGGACATCGACGCGTGGTGCACCAAGTGTCGCACCGATACCCTTCACGTCGTCGTCGCGCTCAAAGCCGGCGTACCGGAACCCAAGCGCGTCGAGTGCAAGGAGTGCCACGGCCAGCACATGTATCACGCGCCCAAGATCGGGGCGCCGAAGCAAGTCGCTGCTGCACCCGCGGCCATCAACCGCACCGCCGCCGCCCGCTCGCCGGCCAAACCTTCGACCCCCAAGGTCGCCAAGGTCCCCAAGCTGTCCAAGGCCTCCGCCGCGGCCGCAGCCGCCGCGCCCTTCAGCCAGCGCGAGTGGCAGCGCCGCATGGATGAGCTGGCCATCCGCCACGACGCGGCCATCCGCTCGTACTCGATGCGCGAGACCTTCGGCGCCGGCGAACCCCTGCAACACCCGAAGTTCGGCAAGGGCGTCGTCATCGAGGTCCTCGAAACCAACAAGATCGCCATCCTGTTCGAGGAGGGCCGCAAGGTCCTGGCGATGAACGCCGGCGCGGCCTGACGCGCTGCCGGTGTCGGCATCGACATCGGCATCGACATCGGCAGCAGCAACATCGGCATCGGCGCGAGCCCGCATCATCCGCACATCTCCGGCAAGCGCCGCAGGTGGGCCGCCTCGGCCATGTGGACCTCGGTCGCCGGCGCGTCGGGGTCCTGGCCGTTCACCGCTTCGAGGTCGGCGATCGTTCGCGCGACTCGTCGCAGCCGATGCATCGCGCGTGGGCTCAGGCTGCGCGCCTTCGCCAGCGTGAGCAGCAATCGCTCGGCGCCCGGGCTCAGCGCGCACAGGGTCTCGATCAAGCCATCGAGCGCCGGCACGTCGGCGTTGCTGCGCCAGCGGGTGCCCGCGAGTCGCCGCCGCTGCAGCGCCCACGCCAGCGCCACCCGTTCGCGGATCTCCGCCGAGCGCTCGCCGGATCGCCGGCGCGCCAGCTCCTCGGCGCTGGTCGGCTGCACCGGCACCACCAGATCGATGCGGTCGAGCAGCGGACCCGACAGCCGCTGCTGATAACGCTGCACCGCCGTCGTCGGATCGACGCAGCTGCGCTCCGGATGCCCGAGGTAACCGCAGGGGCACGGGTTCATCGCCGCCATCAATTGAAAGTTGGCCGGAAAATGCAGCGCCCCGCGAGCCCGCACCAGGTGCACGACCTTGTCCTCGAGCGGCTCACGCAGACCCTCGAGGCAGCCGCGCGAGAACTCGGGCAGCTCGTCGAGGAACAACAGGCCGCGATGCGCCAGGCTCACCTCGCCGGGCCGCAGCGGCACACCGCCGCCGAGCAGGCCCGCGCTGCTGACGGTGTGATGCGGCGAGCGCAGCGGGGCCCTGCGCACCAGGCCGCCGGGGATCGGCCGCCCGGTCAGTCCGTGGACCCGCGTCACCTCGAGCGCGGCCTCTCGCTCGAGCGGCGGGAACAGGCCGATCGCTCGCCGCGCGAGCATGGTCTTGCCCGCGCCCGGTGGTCCGTGCAGCAGCAAGTTGTGACCGCCCGCGACCATGACCTCGAGGGCGCGGCGCGCGAGACCGAGGCCGCGGATGTCGGCCATGTCGCCCTCCCCCGGCGCCGGCAGATCTTCGAGCGGCTCGCTGCGAATGTGCGGTTGCAACGGCGCCTCGCCGCGCAGATGTGCGACCAGCTCCGGCAGCGAGCCGACCGCATACACGATGAGGCCGGGGATCAGCGCCGCCTCGTCGGCGTTGTCGCGCGCCACCGCGAGCGCCGTGAAGCCGCCACGACGCGCGCAATCGGCGACGACCAGAGTGCCCGCCGCGGTCCGCAGGGCCCCGTCCAGCGCCAGCTCGCCCCACAACATCAGGCCGCCGAGGCCTTGCCATGGCACCACCTCGTGGCTGGCCAGCAGCGCGCAGGCGACCGCGAGGTCGATGCCCGGACTGTCCTTGCGCTCGTCGGCGGGCGCCAGATTCACGACCTGCTTACGCGGGTGGATCTTGTGTCCGCAATGACCGATCGCGCTGCGGACCCGCTCGCGCGCCTCGATCAGCGCCCCGCTCGCGCGGCCCACGATCGTCAATCCCGGGAGTCCGAGCCCGACGTCGGCCTCGACCGTCACCACGGTCGCCTCGACGCCGGCGATGCACGCCGCATAAGTCCTGGTCAGCACGACCCACCACCATTCACGTCCCGTGCGCGCCGCCTTTACTTGTATCTTCAGCACTTGCCCGCATGAGCGCGCGCTCCGCCGTCCCGCCCGCTGGCCGCCCGTCCCGCCCGCTGGCCACCATTCGGTCCACGCATTCCCCCGCTGGCAGATGACCCGACACCACGATCGCCACCGCGCGCCGGGCATGTAGGTCTCGCCCGCCACCGCGCGTCCGCGCTGCGACATTCGTTCACGCTGCACATGTCCCGAGAGACACATGACAGGCACCTTATGCCGTTGTCCTCCGACCCCGGACAGGCGCACCATGGTCGTCTCGTGGCCTGCCACGACCCACACCCTGCACGGGCGATACAGCGCCGCCCGTGACGACTCAGAGGATACCCCTCGATGGCCGAGCCACTTCCACCGATTGACGCGCAGGAGGCGGCCCGGCCGGGCTTGCTGCAGCTGGACCAGGTCGCGGCCCCGCTCGCGCTCTGCGACACTGCCGGCCGGTTGCTCGCGTGGACCGAGGCCGCCCGCGAGCTGCTGGCCCGCTGCGGCGCCGACGCGAACAGCCTGCCCGAGGCGCTGTGGCGCGAGCTGGCCGCGGCGCCTTGCGGCGAGGCGGTGACCTGGCGACCCGAGGGCACCATCTGCCTCGGCTGCACGCGCTACGCGGTGGGCAGCACGCAGATGTTGGTGTTGATGCGCGAGGTCTCGGGCAAGCAGCGCGAGCTGTCGCAGCGCATGCAGCAGCAACGACTCGAGGCGACCGGCAGCCTGGTCGCGGCGATCGCCCACGACATCCGCGGCGCGCTGGCGACGGTGATCTTCAACGCCGACGTGCTCGCCACCCGCGGCGTCGAGATGGACCGCGCGACCCTCGGCACCTTCCTCACCGAGATCATGGGCGGCGCCGAACGCCTCAAGGAGATCGTCGACGGCCTCCTCGACTTCGCCCGCCTGCGCGTCCAGGTCCAGCCCGCGATCGCCCTCGACCCGGTGCTCCAGCGCTGCGCCGCGCTGCTGCGCCCGAAGTTTCGCGACCGCGGCGCCGAGCTGACGATCACCCACGCCGAGCCCGACCCGCGGGTCCGCGGCAACCCGCTGATCATCGAGCAGATCGTCCAGAGCCTGCTGCAGAACGCGCTCGAGGCCGGCGCCCTGCACATCTGCGTGCACTCCGAGCCGAACGACGGCGGCCGCGTCCGCTTGCGTGTGCACGACGACGGCCCCGGCGTCGCCGCCGACCTCCACGAGCGGATCTTCGAGCCCTTCTTCACCACCCGCAGCACCAGCACCGGCCTCGGCCTCGCTACCAGCAGAGAGGCCGCCCGCCACATCGGCGGCGACCTGTTGATCGACCCCGCGGAGTACGGCGCGAGCCTCAGCCTGTTCCTGCCCGGCGGAGGTGCGAGCACGTGACCTCCATCTTCGTCATCGAGGACGACCCCCACTTTCGCAGCGCGCTGCGCCGCGAGCTCGAGGGGCACGGCTTCGAGGTCCGGGCCGCCGGGGGCGTCGACGAGGCCCTCGCGGCGCTGGCCGAGAGCCCGTCCGACATCGTGCTGACCGACCTGCGCCTCGGCGGCCAGGACGGCATCGACCTGCTCAAGCGCCTGCCCCCGGTCGCCCCGCGGGCCCGCACGATCCTGATGAGCGCCTATGCGACCGCGCGCGACCACCAGATCGCCACCGAGCTGGGCGCCGTCATGGTGCTGGTCAAGCCCTTCACCTCGAGCGAGCTGCTGCGCACCATCCAGAAGGCGATCGACTGCGAGACCGGCTTCCAGGGCAGCATCCACGGCCTGTCGCTGATCGACATGGCGCAGATGTTCCACCTCGCCCAGCGCTCGGTGTGCATCCGCGTCCATCTGCCCGGCGCCCCGCCGAGCAAGATCCACTTCCTGAAGGGTCAGATCGTGCACGCCGAGCACCGCAACCTGCGCGGCGCCCAGGCGCTGCGCACGATCCTCGCCACACCATCGGGCACCCTCAGCACCGCCGCCCTCGCCGACGACGTCCCGCAGACGATCGATCAGCCCTTCGAACAGCTGCTCCTCCAGAGCCTCAGCGAGCTCGACGAAGAAGCCCACGCCAGCCGCCGGCGCTCGCGGGCCGCACGCCGCAAGGCCAGCTTCGGCGACCTCGCCGACCTGCTCGGCGAGCCCGAGCTGGAGCCCGCGACCGCCCAGCCCGACGAGGACCTGCCCGGACCCAGCGACGACGCCACCGACGACACCGACGACACGATCTACAACGCCTCACAATCGTCGGTGCACATGGTCGCGCCCGGCGCGGCCAGCGAGGAGCTGTCGGCCCCGCCGCCGCTGCGCCCCGCGCTCTCGCAGGCCTGCAAGGAGCTGCTGCTGTCGATCGACGCCGCCGTCGTCTGCGTGATCGTCTCGCTCGAGACCGGCTTCCTGCTCGGCGCCCACCAGCTGAGCGAGCTCGACGCCCAGGCCGGCCTCGCCGTCGCGGCCGCCACCCGCGACGTCTTCTGCGGCCCGGCGATCATCCGCCTCAACGCGCTCGAGACCCCGACCGGCCGCGAGCTGTCCCGCCAGGAGGCCCAGCTCACCACCCCGCAGCACTACTTCTTCGCCAAGCTGCTGCCCGACGAGCGTAACGCGATCGGCCTCCTGACCCGCAAGACCATCAACATCGGCATGGGCTGGGCCTTGCTGCGCGCCAGCCTGCCCAAGGTCGAACCCCACCTGCCCTGAAGTGCGTCCGGCTTCATGGGTCCTCGTGACCCCGCCCTGCGGTCCGTCAACCCCTGCAGTAGTTGCGTGACAACCCGCCGCTGACTTCGTTAGGCTGCCAGCGTGTTGGAGCGCTGGATCACCGTGACTGTGCTCGGGGAGGCGATCGGTTTCGGCGGCGCCATGGCCGTCGGTCGCGGCGTCTTCAGCCTGGTCGGTGAACCCGGCACCGGACCCCTGGCCGAGCTGTTCGTGCTCGCCCTCTCCGCGAGCGTCGGCCTCGTCGAGGGCGCCTGCCTCGGCCTCGCCCAGTGGCTCGTGCTGCGCACCGTGTTCCCGCGGCTGCCGCTGCGTCACTGGGTGCTCTACACGGCCGTCGGCGCGGCGCTGGCGTGGACCATCGGCATGGGCGCCGGCTCGCACGCGCCGGCCGTGAGCCCGCCGCCGGTGGTACTCATCGCGATCATCATGGCCGCCGGCCTCGTGCTCGGCGGGCTGCTCGGCGCGGCCCAGGCCCTCGCGCTGCGCCGTCACCTCGCCGCCCAGGTCGTCTATCCGTGGATCTTCGCCAGCGCGCTCGGCTGGATGATCGGCCTGCTGTTCGCGTTCGTCGGCGTCGCCCTGACCCCGGAGCCCGGCACGAGCCTCTACAACATCGTGGTGATGATCGCCTGCGGAGCCGCCATGGCGATCGCCCCGGCGATCACCACCGGCCGGGTCCTGCAGGCCTTCGCCAACCACGGCGCGGCCGTCCGCTACTGACACTATCGATCCCTGATCCGGCCCCCGAAGGCGCCGGACCAGCGATCTGCGGCCTCAGCCGAACAGCTTGCCGAGCTTCATGGCCACGCCCATGTCGCCCTCGATCTTGATCTTGCCCATCATGAACGCGGTCGTCGGGTCGAGCTTGCGCTCCATCAACTTGGCGAAGTCCTCGAGGCTGACCTTGACGGTGCAGTCGGCCGGCGCCGCTTCATCGTTGGTCACCGTGTTCGGCGTGCTCTTGCCGTCGATGTACAGCGCGCCGCCCTCTTTGAAGGCGAACTTGATGGTCGACTTGAGGTTGGCGTCGGCGCCGACCTTGCTGCGGACAGTCTCCGTGAATTTCTCGAGGCTCATCGGATGTTCCTTTCCCCGCGGACGGGTCCCTGCAGCCTGCCTACCACACCGCCACCGACGGTGCGACCGCCCCCTCGCCCGGCAAACCCGGCGGCCGCCGCGAAAACTCGGGCTTTTCCGCCGCCCGCGCGACCCTGGAGGCCGTGCGCCCCCGCGTCACGGCCCCCCGCGCTTCCTGCTGTACCGGCCGCCCCGGGCGCGTAAGATGCACCGCCATGGGCGCCTACCGTTCCGTGTTCCGCAAGGACCTGTTCGCCGGACAGTGCGTGGTCGTCACGGGGGGCGGCAGCGGCATCGGACGCTGCACCGCGCACGAGGTGGCATCGCTCGGCGGCCACGTCGTGCTGGTCGGTCGCAAGGCCGAGAAGCTGAAGGCCACCGCCGCGGAGATCGCCGAGGACGGCGGGGCCGCGACCTGGCACGTCTGCGACATCCGCGACGAGGAGGCCGTCAAGGCCACGATCGCCGCGATCGTCGAGGACCGGCGCCAGATCGACGGACTCGTCAACAACGCCGGCGGCCAGTTCCCCGCCCCGCTCTCCGCGATCTCACAAAAGGGCTTCGAGACCGTCGTGCGCACCAACCTCGTCGGCGGCTTCCTGGTCGCGCGCGAGGTCTACACCCAGAGCATGGCCGCGCGCGGCGGGGCGATCGTCAACATCGTCGCCGACATGTGGCACAGCATGCCCGGCATGGGCCACTCCGGGGCCGCACGCGCGGGCATGGTCAACTTCACCCAGACCGCCGCGGTCGAGTGGGCCTCCTCCGGCGTGCGCGTCAACGCCGTCGCCCCCGGCTGGATCGCCTCGAGCGGCATGGACCACTACGAGGGCGCCGCCAAGGCCCTGATCCCGCGCCTCAAGGCCGCCGTCCCGCTCGGCCGCCTCGGCACCGAGGCCGAGTGCAGCGCCGCGATCTGCTTCCTGCTCAGCGAGGCCGCCGCGTTCATCAGCGGCTCCACCCTGCGGGTCGACGGCGCCGCCCCCAACGCCAGCCTGATCTGGCCCGTGCAAGAGCACGACAACTCCCACCCCTTCGACGGCTTTCACCGCTCCAAACCCCCCGAGGTCCTGCGCTGACGCAGTCACTGCCATGCCCGTGCTCGCCTCCAAGATCGACACCACCGCCGACGCCTTCAAGGCCAACCGCGACGCCCAGCTCGCCCTGCTCGCCGAGTTTCGCGCGGCCGAACAGCGCGTGCGCGACAACTCCAACCGCCAGGCCGCCAAGTTCGCCAAGCGCGGCCAGCTGCTCCCGCGCGAGCGCATCGCCAGGCTGCTCGACCGCGGCCGGCCCTTCCTCGAGCTCTCGACCCTCGCCGGCTACCAGATGCACGACGACGACGGCGGCTCGGACGCGGCCGGCGGCGGCAACATCTCGGGCATCGGTTATGTCAGCGGCGTGCGCTGCATCGTCGGCGCCAGCGACAGCGCGATCAAGGGCGGCTCGATCGCGCCGATGGGCCTCAAGAAGAACCTGCGCACCCAGGAGATCGCGCTGCAGAACAAGCTGCCGCTGGTCTCGCTGATCGAGAGCGCCGGCGCCAACCTCCTCTATCAATCGGAGATCTTCGTCGACGGCGGCCGCGTGTTCGCCAACATGGCGCGCATGTCCGCCGCCGGCATCCCGCAGGTCACCGTCGTGCACGGCTCATCCACTGCCGGTGGCGCCTACCTGCCCGGCCTCAGCGACTACGTGATCGCCGTGCGTGGCCAGGCCAAGGTGTTCCTCGCCGGCCCGCCGCTGGTCAAGGCCGCGCTCGGCGAGGACAGCGACGAGGAGCAGCTCGGCGGCGCCCTCATGCACGCCAGCATCACCGGCACCGCCGAGTACCTCGCCGAGACCGACGCCCACGCGATCCACGTCGCGCGCCAGGTCATGGCCAACCTCGCCACCGCCCCGTGGAACCAACGCCAGGGCGACCTCAGCCCGCGTTCATTCAAGCCCCCGCGCCACGACCCCGAGGAGCTGCTCGGCTTGGTCCCGGTCGACTTCAAAAAACCCTACGACGCGCGCGAGGTGATCCTTCGCCTCGTCGACGACTCCGACTTCCTCGAGTTCAAGCAGCTCTACGGCAGCGCGACCGTGTGCGGCCACGCGACGATCGAGGGCCACGCGGTGGCGATCATCGGCAACAACGGCCCGATCAACCCCGACGGCGCGACCAAGGCGGCCCACTTCATCCAGCTGTGCTGCCAGTCGGGCACGCCGATCATCTACCTGCAGAACACCACCGGTTACATGGTCGGCACCGCGGCCGAGCAGGCCGGCATGGTCAAGCACGGCTCGAAGATGATCCAGGCGGTCGCCAACGCGACCGTCCCGCAGATCACCCTGATCATCGGCGGCAGCTTCGGCGCCGGCAACTACGGCATGTGCGGCCGCAGCTACGACCCCCGCTTCGTGTTCGCATGGCCCGCCAGCCGCATCGCCGTCATGGGCGGTGAGCAGGCCGCCAAGGTCATGGAGATCATCACCGTCGCCAAGTTCGCCCGCATGGGCGTCACCGTCGACGCCGACGCCATGGCCGCGATGGGCAAGTCGATCAAGGACAAGCTCGACGCCGAGTCCACCGCCCTCTACGCCACCGCCCGCCTGTGGGACGACGGCATCATCGACCCCCGCGACAGCCGCCGCGTGCTCGCCGAGGCCCTGGCGATCTGCCGCGAGTCCGAGACCCGCACCCTCCGCCCCAACACCTTCGGCGTCGCGCGCATGTGAGCGCATCGCCAACCTCACCGCCGTACCAAGGACCGACCCCATGCTGTTTTCCGACGAGCACGAGCTGCTGCGCAAGAGCCTGCGGAGCTTCTTTGAGCGGGAGATCAACCCCCACGTCGAGGCCTGGGAAGAGGCCCAGATCTTCCCCGCGCACGAGGTCTTCAAGAAGCTCGGCAAGGAGGGCTTCCTCGGCCTGACCAAGCCCGAGGAA
>ERZ795056.4913-NODE-4913-length-13615-cov-4.695280_pt1 | contig 13615 bp, 12 predicted proteins | sample MGYA00375140_ERZ795056 | MGnify/ENA primary metagenome ERZ795056 (study PRJEB30185, sample SAMN05720227) | activated sludge metagenome | isolation source: Anaerobic digester | place: USA | collected 2015-03-09 ...
CATTAGATTTTAACTTCTCATAAGGAACAATTATCTCTGCTTCATTTAAAAGCCTCCCATACTCATTGAATTCATCAGAAAATTCACTTTTCAACTTTTGTGCATTACTATTAAGTTCCAGTGGACGGGTAACGGCATCATAGCTGAAATAAGTATAGCTTAATACCATTATGAATGTGAGCATTGAAAACAACCCGATTGCTGATGTGGAGCTTACAACATCTATCACGCTTAGGTGTTCATACCTGCTTCCGGAGACCGACTTGAGTAATGGTGCAATAAGAAAAAGCAAAATCATTAATAGAATTGCATACAATGTTCTGGTAGAATCAAATGATGATGCGCTTGCTTTAAAATCCTTAAGTTTCACAGAGGCAACAATAGCTACCTTCTGATCACCATGTTCAGGTCTGAAAAAATAAATATAATATCTGGCATCATTTAGTATAGTGTCATTCACTACAAAATTTCCTGATCTCTTTTTCTGTCTGATCAGCTCCATATTGGGTTCTGATTCTCCATTGAAGCAATAAATTTCCTTTAGACTATCATTTACAATTGCTACTGAATTAAACTCTTTTGAACTAAGTATGGGAGCATAAAAAGTTTTTAATAAAAAGGTGTCCCTAATTTCAACATTGGAATTTAAAGTAACCTGTATTCTATCCTGCTCATATTTCACCGTTCTTTCCTCATCATCAAGCCTGCAGCTATCGGGATTTTCTGAATTGACTGTTTTGCCAATATCCTTGTTGATTTTATCGATCTGTTCTCTTAAATGGTAAAGCGTATTAAAATGTTCCTTGTCTATTCTGTTTTCATTTTCAGGAATAACCAGGAATATATATACAACTACCATCACCAACAACAATAAAGTTGTTACAAGCGTTACTGAAAATATCTTAAAAGTTGATTTTAGTGTGGATGCCATCAGGATTTTATTTTGGAATTAATTAGGATACTTATGTGGTTGATAGTTCCATAATTTCCTTCTGGATTATTTCTGTACAACATATTTGGATTTTTTACCATTAAAAACAGCTATTACATCTTTAACAACATCAGTTGATGTATAATAATACCAGTGATTTAATGTTCTTTCTTCAAGTCCGTAGCTTCTGTCAACTTTTGTTCCTGTAGCATCAGCATCACAAACATCAATCTGGCTTTGATCTATTTTCTTTCTGCCGTATCTGCCAAGTCTATTACTAAAATTTTTGGTGTATTTCGATATATCAAGCACCTTATCGTTTTCATGAAAATATATATGAATCCTTTTTCCAAATTCTATGAGTTTGTTAAATGGCTCATTGGGTTCAAACAAATCAAATTCAATATCAGCAGCCATTAAAATTATCTCCTTAAAAAGGTCGGGATATGGAAGCCTGTTTTCCTTCATTTCCAACATCATGTGCTTTACTACACGATGACCCATACTATGCACCATTAGATGAATATTTCTTTTGCAGGGAACGTTATCTCCCTTCACCAGGAAATCTTTAAAAAAGCGGATCACCTTTTCCATTCCTCTTGCCAGAGCTTCCCCTGATCGGATGGCATCTTTTCTGTCATCAAAATAGTGATACGGAACTTTCGGACTTCTTCCAGGCCAGGTAAAAATTACAATATGTTTCACTGGAGAAGCTGGATCATCAACATATTTTTCTTTAAGATTTTTAAATGCTGATTGTACATCATTCAGATCAGTATTAAATCCATGAATAAAGAACAAAACATCATTTTTATTTCCTCCCGAATCAATGAGCTCCTGATACAGTTCCCTAAAAAATCTAACCGAGCCTTTTAATTCGTCCTTTTCCTTCAGTAGCAAATCCTGATAGTTCGTCTCTGATTCATAGGCTGGCTCTTCAAATAAAATAAATTTATTGTTTTTAAATTCACCAAAGCGCAAATTATCACCGGCATGTTCACGTCCATCTTCCCGTATTCCTTCTATGCCATTTTCCTCTATTATTTCTCTGTTTGTTATAAATAGGTTCATGTTGTTGGTTATTTTATGATTTAATTAAATTGGAAGTGAAATGTTAAGAACTGTTTTAATTGCTTTGGCAAGAATATTAATGGCCGCATTGATTACTTCCTGCGCCGCAATAAGACCTATTCCTTCAATTGCTAGTAAAACATTTTTTAATGCCAGCTTCTGAAGTTCCAGCCTTGCTTTCAACTCAGCATCATTAATTTCATTATTAATTCTAAGGTTGGCCAGAAATTCTGCGTTCTCCGTAAATTGCCGGAACTCATGTTCTGCATACGGTTTAAATGAATGCCACTTACTTTCAAGTATGCCTTGTGCTGAGCCGGTTATTTCAACCACTATTTCCTGAATGTTTATTGATGCCATTGTGTTACTGTTTTTCGGTTGTTTTACCTGTTGACTTGAGTTCTTCCTGCAATTTTATTACTGCATCAAAACTTGAATTAATTGCATTTCTTTCCGAGCGGTGATCATCCATGCGGCTGTCCTTGAAACCCTGTTTATGCAATAACATAAATCCAATCATAATAGAGTCAAGATTTTGAATTTGCTTTTTTACTTGTGCTGATTTGCCCTCTAAAAATTTTGTTCTATCATTCACACAAATCAAATCCGCCTGGAGATTATCATAGTATTCCTCAAAATTATTTATGTGTTGATTGTTTGGATCATCATCCTGTAATGTTCGTACTAGTTTTATAAAATGCAGATTAAAATCCCGTTTCATTTTTGTAACTGAATTATCAAGTACTTCGTCGTATCCTGTAATTAAAACTACCTTACAGGAAAAAGAAAATAGTATGATAATTAATAAACATATCTTTTTCATTTTTGATGATTTATCCGTTTCTGTTTATAATGTTATTTCTCTGTATTTCGTTTGACGGTTACTGTTTTTGTATGCCTCCAGTATTTGTCTTCTGTTTTTTGATGGATCATAGCTTATGTGTACCCATGCATAGTTGAATTCATTTATCATCTGATCGAATGGAAGTTTAAGTTTTGCAATACGCTTTAATAACTCTTCATTGCCAATCTGAAAACATTGAATGTCGGCAGCATGTGCGGTAAGGTGCTGACTTTTTGATGCACCACCAATGGCAGTATTTAAACGCTGACAACGGTAACCACTACTCACAGAAATACTTGTTTTCAGATCATCTCTTAATGGTTGTAAAATATTTTCACAAAGTGCTTTCAGGTTATCAATAATTTTTTCTGTAGGTTCATACTGTTCTTCAAATTCATAACGGCGCGCAGTTTGACTTTCCAGCATTTCATAAAGCCAGAAGTTTTTTGAGAGTTTTATATTTTCCACCATATGGGCTGATTGTTGTGTTATCAATTGATTGAATTATTAATATATATAGTGCTTCACTTATTTTTTCTCTTGTTTTGCCATTCTGTATTGTTGCTTGTTCACGTGACGCTGATAACGAATTGCTCTGCGCGTGCCTTTCACTTTTGATTTTATCTTCATTCTTTTTTTAGATGTAGCATCTCCATCCCTTGAATAGGTATCATAATCCTGTGCTTGCGGATCGAAAAAACCTACATAACCACCCGGGTTTACACCAAAGGATTTTAATGATTGCTTCTTGCCATAGGTTGTTCCCAGAAAATCATTTCTGCCATCGAACTCATCTCCACCTGTAAAATATAAAGGCAACACGAAATTGGAAACCACAATTCCATCAATAGTATAATGCTCCGATTGTACGGCATCACACATCTCATACCAGTGAAAAACATCTCTTTTCTGTTTTGGATCAGGATGTGGTCCCATCACAAGCAGATTGACTTCCGGATCACCCACCAGTTCCAATGCTTCATGAGATAATGTTACAGTCCAGGGCTCCTTAAGTTCTTTTGCTATATCAAGAAAAATAAAACCAAACGGAATGCCTCTGTTGTTAATATCGTGATATCCTATAGCATCATCAATATCTGACTTATCCCACAAATAAATTACAGCATCTCCTCTCATATCGCTTAGACTTTGCTTATTGGGATTTGCGCTACTATGACCTTCCAGTCTTAATGTTGCCCCAAGACTCCAGTATGGTTCAAAATCTTCTTTAATCTGTCGGTTAATTGCTCTGATTGCCTCTTGTATTACAGCATCAGAAAGCTTACCGTTAGAGTGGTTGATAATCGAAATAATCATATTTAAAAAAATGTGGCTTACTCTTCAATGGATTTTCAGCAAACTCCAGCATGAATTCAACTTAACTAATAAATCCTATCGTAGTTATAATTGTTTAGTGACTTAAAAAGAAAGTACTAAACTGAATCGGATTACTTTTTTTAGAACATTTTTAAAATCGTGGTTATTATGAAAAAAGTGGATACAGTTATTAAGTATAAAACAGGCGAAAAGTAATATCGGGGTTTACTATTGTCAATAGGTACTTTCCCTAAATCTTTATAGTGGTTTTCCACTAAGCAGGTATAGGTACATACCCTAAAAATCCAAGGGTTTTCCACTACTTATTATGCAACATAAAATGCGAAAAGCTGCAAGGAACACCCGCAGCTTTTCTGAAAATGGTTTCAGTGATTAGTGGTAAAAACAATCAGGATTATCAGAATAAACGCTATTAAGAATTCTGAGCCTGTAACGCAATGACGAAGCAAAGGAATCTGTTATCAGGCTCATCTTTCAGCGTAATTGTACCTGAATTCATAATCACGTATTTATACCTGTTTCAGTTGTTGGTAAATGATGTATTTTTATTTTTCCAAAAAAAACAATGCTTGTAACGTGCCATGTCAGCATTGTTTCCTGTTTGATACATCCATTAATCTTAATAAATATGAAAAAGCAAAAACTTAAATTAAGCAATCTAAAAAAGAAAAAAATAGCACCTCCAAGGCCGACTATTATACCCTTAGAACTGGGAGAAACGGAGGTTTGGAACTACCGACAATCCTTTTTGTACGATTTTACCGCCGGCTTAAAGGCCTTTTATATTCCGCATGAAGAAATTAATGAGTTTTTTTTAACTTATGCTGGTCAGGGTGTAGGTGTACGAGCATATCTTGGGATGAGAGAAAACACCTATTTTCCTCATGAGCCAGGAGATCTGAAACTAATATTTGTTGCTACAGCGATAGACCCAAAAACAGGCGATCGTAAAGATCAGATTTTTGAAGGTCGTTATGTTTTTGATCTGTCCCAGCCTTGTCCGTATGAATGCGATGCAAGCAGTCCGTTATTTGATCCTCCTGCTCCAATAACAACTAAAAAAAGAAAATAGTTAAGTGGCTGACCTGGATGTAGCACGAACGCTGATACGCACCATCAGCTCATGGATTTCTATTGTTCCAATAGTTTCCGGCTTATGGTTGTGGAATAAACTTTCTGCTGCATTCAGGTTTATTTGGTTGTATTGTTTGCTTTCCCTGATTGTGGAACAACTGCTTCATTACTTTGCAAAAAATGGAATAAACAATATGCCCTTCTTTCATTTTTTTCCTGTTATTGAGTTTGCGTTGTTTGTTTTGTTTTTTAAGAATGAATTGAAAGAGATAGTTAATACGAAATTTTATTACCTGTTGCCATTATTATTTATGCTGATTACTATCATCAATATCATTTTCTTCCAGAGTTTGTTCGAATTGAACAGTAATACTACTTCTATTGAATCTGTTGTTTTAGTATTTCTTTCTTTATATGCTTTTTATATACTCGTAAAGAACATGTCGCTTACCAATCACCTATTTGCACGATTATTCTGGGTCAGTTCGGGAATACTTATCTATTTCTCCGGATTACTTCTCTTTTTTATTCTGAATAATTTTTTTGCTGAAAATATATTCAGACTTTATACTATTGGCTGGATCTATCATGCTTTTTTAAATATCAACTTATATGTATTCTTGTCGATAGGATTATGGAAACAACAGAAAATCTAGACATCTACTTTTTCTTTTTTGGCGCATCTGTTTTAATCTTGCTGCTGGCTGTATCTATCATTGCCTTTATGGCCATTTACCGCAAACGTATTTTTAATCAGCAACTGGCAATGGAAAAAAAAGAAAGTGAACACCGACTGGGTCTTATTAAAAATGTAATTACCACAACAGAAACAGAAAGAAAACGAATTGCTGGCGACCTCCATGATGAAATCGGTTCTCACTTATCTACTATAAGAATGATGCTGAACAGAATTCAATCTGGTGAAAATGATCAATCAATTGAAATTGCCAGTGAAAGTAAGTCTCTGCTGGATTCAACTATTGCCAGTGTACGAACCATTTCACACAGCCTGCTTCCTCCTACGCTTGATAAGTTTGGATTAATAAATACGGTGGATGATCATTGCACGAAACTTCGAAATACGGGATTGCAGGTAATATTTGAACATACAGGTGATTTCTCAGCATTGTCAAAAGAAAAAGAACTTGCGCTGTTTCGTATCATACAGGAACTAACAACAAATACGTTGCGACATGCTCAGGCTACGGAAATAAAAATTGACTTTATCAACAGTAACGGTTTCTTGGAGCTTAATTATTCTGATAATGGAGTTGGATTTGATGAGTCTGTTCTTACGGATAAAAAAGGAATGGGATTAATGAATATAGAAAGTCGTGCAATAGCAATCGGAGCAAGTGCAGGATTTTATTCTCCTCAACATAAAGGGTTTCAAGCAATAATTAAAATGCCGCAATAAATATGGATTCGAAAATTAAAATTGGTATTGTTGATGATCAGCAACTATTTCGTAAAGGAGTTGCTTCTCTCTGCAATTCATTTAACAATGTATCAGTTGTGCTGGAAGCCGGAGATGGTAATGAATTGCTGAAAATGATTCCAGAATTACAGGAGTTGCCTGATATCTTACTCCTCGACTTAAACATGCCTGGAATGGATGGTATGGAAACAACAAAAAGATTAAAGAGAACTTTTCCTTCCATAAAAATTATCATTCTTACAATATATAATGAAGACCGTTTCATTCTACATCTTTTAGAAAGTGGTGCTAATGCCTATCTCTTTAAAGATTGTGAACCTGTGGAATTTGAAAAGGCGATAAGGGCAGTATATAATGATGGATATTATTTTTCAGAGTTCATATTAAAGGTACTTCATGAAAGCTCACAAAAGCCGCGTAAAAATATTTCCGGAGAAAATCCTTTCGTTGATATTACTGCACGCGAAAAAGATGTGCTTTTGCTAATTTGCGAAGAATACACAACACAGGAGATTGCAGATAAACTTTTTATCAGGGCACGAACAGCGGAGGGTCACCGTAATAATCTACTGGTAAAAACAGGATGTAAAAATACGGCAGGACTGGTTATTTTCGCTATTAAGAATAAGCTCTTTATGCCGGCATTTTAAAAAACTGCCCAATCAATAAAAGTCATCAATTGGGCAGTAGTAAGGGTAAATTGTTCGCAAATGGTTTTTAATGTCTGATTTTAATATTTGATTTTTCTGTGATAATTTTTCCTGATTTATTCTGATAAAGTTCTTTGTATTTAATATATAATGATTCGCTTTGAAGTACTTCGTTTATATATAATCCGGTACCGGTAAGTCGGAATTCAAACTTCCCGTTCGGATCTACAAGATTATCATCACTCAACTGTTTGATGATTTCATTCATGGTGTTTTTATTCCTTTCCTTCTCCGGCATTTTATTCGATTCAGATGTAGCTTCTTTATCCGAATCCGCCTTCATTTGGATTCCCTTGTTTAATAGTTCCTGATGTTGATCATACTCAGAAGGATCAATGAGCTCTCCATCTATTTTCAGCTCCGAAACTTTTTCTCCAATCAGCATTTCTACATTTCTACCATTCTCTTCGAAATGAACTTTTGCCTTTCCCGGAAAATAAAAAACCTCTTTTTTAACACTCACCCTCTCTTTAAGTTCTGATATTGAAGTATTGATTGCAAGTTTTTTTCCTTCTGTTTTTTGTTTTAGGTTTTCAATGTTACTACTAGATATGTTCTCTGTTTTAGCTGATGCTTCATCTATATTTTCTATTGCAGGTAATCTATTTACCTTAACAGTATTTTGATCAGCATTGGAACTCATGAAATAAAATGCAACGCCAGAAACAATACTTAAGCCACCCAATAACCAGTATTTATATTGTTGAAAGAGCAATGCCGCAACAGCCGTTGTGCCAGCGCCCTTTAATATCTTTGATACTTCTTCAGCCGAAACCACAGGAGCTTCCAGCTTGGCCAGCTCAAAGTATGCCTCCAGTTTCTTTCCTGACTCTTCCTGTTCTTCCGTCATTGCTGATTTATTTTACAAATTTTATTTCTTCTGATTCCAGAATTAATTTCTTTAGTGTTTCTCTGCCTCTACTAATCCTCGACTTTACTCCGCTTAATGTTCCACCTTGTATACTGCAAATCTCTTCTTGTGAAAACCCTTCTATTTCAAATAATACTATAGCTTCTCTTACCGGTAAAGAAAGACGACTAAGGGCTTTATATAAATCCTTCACTTCAAGCGTCTTGGCTGTATCTATATCAGTGGCTGCTATTTGCAAGGTTTCTTCATCATATTCGGTAAATCTATTATTCTTTTTATGGAGGAGTGTAATCAGGCGGCTGGCAGTTTTAAATAAATAGTAGATAAATGATTCTCTCTTTTCAATCAACTCAAATCGTTCATATACTTTTAAAACTGTTTCACTAATAATATCTTTCACATCATCCTTATTATATACCACCGACTGCACGTACCTGGTTAAGCGCGCATGCGACTGTTGATATAATTCCAAAAATTCTTCCTGCCTTTTGGCCGGGGATTTATCCATTTTAGAGGCTGATGTATAACTGTAAGAGCAATTTTTCCGGATAAAGTTGCACAGAAATTATTTTTTTTATGTAAAATTTTAAGAGTTTATCCTCAACTTTGAGCGCAAGGTAATGAAACTAAAATTATTCCTTTTATTGGTTCTGTTAAGTGCGTTTATGCTGGCAAATGCCCAGGAGATCCGTTTTAACAAAGAAAACTTCCCAGGCAAAGAGCAGGAGTTTTTAGCAGCGCATAAGTGGCTAAACAACGGAAACAAACACATGAATAAAAGAGACCCCGATTATTTGTCTGCTGTTTCAGAATATTTAAAAGCCAATTCCTTTAACCCTTCCGATGCTCAACTGAACTTTAATCTGGGAAATGCCTTTTTACATCTGGGTGAGCCTCTGAAGGCAAAAAGTTTTTTTTTAAATGCACAGAAATTGAATCCGGGTATTTCTGAAGACCTGTCTTTCTTTCTTGGAAAAGCATATCATCTGTCTGCTGAATGGGATAGCGCCCTTTATTATTATGAGAATTTCAAAAAACTTTCTGATCCTATTAACCAGGAAAAGCAGAATATCGTCAGTAAAAAAATAATGGAATGTAAAAACGGTCTTCTTCTTCGGAAAAATGAAAATACCTATTCTATCAGGAATGCCGGGAAAGGGATTAACAGCATTTCGGAAGAATATGCTCCTTATATCAATCTGGATGAAACGAAATTGTTTTTCACTTCTCGAAGGGAGGGAACCACAGGAAATGGTTTTGATAAAAAGACCGGTTTATTTTTTGAAGATATTTACTATTCTTTGAAGGGGAATGAAGATTGGGGTTTAAGTATAAACGCTGGAAAAAACATTAATACAGAGTTTCATGATGCTGTATGCGGAATTTTCCCTGATGGACAAACACTGATAATTTTCCGGGGTGATATTAATGATGGCGACTTGTTTTATGTAAGGAATCATAATGGCAAATGGTCGGAACCGGCTGATTTTGGACCAGCTATAAATACGGAATACCATGAGTCATCTGCATGTCTTTCAACCGATGGAACCAAGCTCTATTTTGTGAGCGACAAACCTGGTGGTTTTGGTGGCAGAGATATATATGTAAGTACGTTTGATATTGCAGAAAATACATGGGGACAATCACAAAACCTCGGTAGTATTATCAATTCTGAATATGATGAAGAGGGTGTATTTCTTCATCCTGACAATAAAACTCTTTTCTTCGCATCTAATGGAGGGCGTTCCATTGGAGGTTATGATATTTTTAAAAGTGAGAACGATAAAGGTATTTGGTCAGTTCCGGATAATTTAGGGGAACCTATAAATACTCCAGAAGATGATGTGTTTATTTCCGTTTCAAGTAATGGCCGTAATTTCTATTTTTCCTCCAGAAGAAATGATGGATATGGTGGAAAAGATATATATATAGCTACACCTGACAGTATACGATTCATTCCTAAAATGACATTGCTTACCGGTGATGTAACAGATGAGTTCACAGGAAAACCTATTGAAGCTCGGATTGATCTGATTGATTTGTCAACGAATAAAAAGATCAACACTTATCAAAACGACAAGGAAACGGGTAAATATGTAATTCCTCTTCCTGGTGGAAAAAGTTACGGTACCGTTATTTATGCTGATGGATATATTTTCGAATCAGAAAATGTAGAAGTCGCTGATACCGCTTCTTACGCAGAGATTAAACATCACAAACGCCTTAAAAAAATTGAAGCAGGTTCCGTTTCTCTTCTCAACAATATTTTCTTTGAATCCGGTCAATCTGCCATTCTACCTTCTTCAGAAAACGAACTTGATAACATAGCTGCCTTTCTGTTTTCCAATGAATCTATCCAGATTGAAATTTGTGGACATACTGATGACGTTGGTGATTTTAATGCCAACATGCAACTATCTGAAAAGAGAGGGGAAGCTGTTTATCTCGAACTTATTAAAAGAAACATTCCTCCACAACGTATGTCATTTAAAGGTTATGGTGAAACACTTCCTGTAGTTTCAAATGCAACAATGGAAGGCCGCAAGAAAAACAGAAGAATTGAATTCCGCATCATAAAAAAATAGTTTGCACATTAATTGTGATGTGAGTTGACTATTTTTTTATGATGATGCAACTTAAAGTTGTTTTTCTGCTCTTACCAGATATATTCTGGAGCTTATATGCAAGTTGTGCGGTATGTTATTATTATTATTACTTGTTTTAATATTTCTATTTCTTCTGCTGCTGTCACTATTGATTCAGTATTAACACAATCAAGTAGCTGTACGAACAATGGTATTGCAACTGTGTTTGCCAGCAGTAATATTTCCGGAGGATTATTATATGCATTGGTGGCTGGCCCTTCAACTTCTCCTTTACAAAACAGTAATGTATTTGCCTCACTTTTTCCGGGTACTTATAGTCTTCGTGTTTACAATAATAATTTCGACAGTACAGATACACAATTCACTATTAATGGAAATTATCAGTTACCTGCCTTTACAGTTACTGGAGTAAATCCAACCTGCCCGGGCTCTGCAGATGGAAGTATTCTGGTATTGCCAGATACAACATCAGGTTTACAACCTTTTCTTTTTGAAATCATTTCTCCTGTAATCGTACCACAACAATCTTCTCCCTATTTCCCAAATCTCTCAGATAACAGTTATGAGGTTCGTATTACGGATGCCTGTGGTAACTACCAAACTCGCACTTCAGTACTACAAAATAACGGAACAGGAATTGGTGGAAATTACAATTCCTATATAGTTCCCAGCATCTTAAAAATCGGTTGCGACACTATTGAAATTTCAACCTACGTTTATATATATAATGAAAAAGCCCATCTTCCCTATACGGTTACCTATAATACATCTGTTGGTACAATTGTAAAACCCGCATTTCTTATTCCTATAGATACATTTAACTATAATCCGGGAATATATAAAATTCAGGATACTATTCCAGGACTTACCTATGGAAATTTTTGTCAGTTTAATATTGCCGATGTATGTGGTGTAACTGTATCGAGTATCATTAATACGATTGCTCCTTATGATTTCGAAGTTTTATTTAGTGCAACCACTGTAAATTGTGTTGCATCCTATACAGGTAGCGTAAACCTTAAATATTATCCGTACTATCCTTATGATTATACCTACCAGAACTGGCCGTGTTATTTAACCTTAACACATATTGCTACTAATACGATTGTGGATTCCTGTTATTCCGCACAGCCTTTTCAGGGTTTGGTAATGGGCATGCACACTCCCGGAGAGACCTATCATATTAAAGTTACTGATGGCTGTGGAGAAATATGGGAACAAGATATAGTATGGCCAACTCCAGGTACTCCTGAGGTGAATGTTTATAATTCGGTAGGATGTATCGATTCAACGGCAACCTTATATTTCCAATATCTCAACTTTCAATCGTTGGCTACCCTTACCATACTTTCAGGACCAGCTAACGCATCCAGCTCCAAGCACCATTATGAATATTCCGATACCATAATCTATCCACAGAGTTTTATCGGTTATATTTCAGGCTCTTTTACAATAAAAGATTTTCCTGCGGGTAATTATACCTATGTTGTTTCCGACTCCTGCGGAAACACTATTTATGGAAGTTATGTAGTAGAAGATTATATGGTTTCTAATCTGGCCTATTCCTGGTATGTGAAACCAAGCTGCCTGAACAACAATACGCTTTATTATGAATTTCTGATTGGTACAGCAATGGCAGTTTATGCATCTGTTACCAATCTGGCAACTAATCAGGAAATAGTCATTCCTTTATCATACGCTCTCGACTCGTTGGCTACACTAAGTATTGGTACTTATGCTTTACAAATTGATTATGGTACACACAATGGGAATGGCAGCTACTTTGATGGCGGATTGGTTCATAATGTAACTTCGTGTTGGGTTCTTCGCGACACCATAACTATTTCGCCCTATGCAAACAATTACTTTATTACTGATAATACCATTTTCTGTAATGGTGATTATTATGTGGAACTGATTGTTGATTCTAGTCGTGGTGTTCCTCCTTATAAATATTCTATTATAAGTGGCCCTCAAACTTTTCCTCTTCAGGATTCTGCATTTTTTCAGATTAATTCTTTTGGCAACTATGTAATCAGCATGGAAGATGCTTGTGGTAACAGTTACATTCAACAAATTTCCGTAACGTCAGATTCCTTTCCGCCTATTATTAAAAACGGTTACTTCTGTGAAGGTAATACGGCTGTACTATCCGCTCATCCATCTGTATATTCAACTTATATCTGGCAATTTCCTGATGGTAGTACTATTATTGGTGACTCCATCATCTTTCAACCATTTTCAGCATCCGATACCGGGCTTTATCAAATATTAAACATTACAACTATCAATGGATGTACGGATACTTTATTCAGTGAATTTTATTTATCAGGAAAAGATAGTATCAATCAGGCGTTTTCAATTTGCACAGGTGATTCCATTGTTGTTGGAAATAATATTTATACTAACCCCGGAATTTACAGAGACACATTAAGCACCTCTTCAGGCTGCGATAGTTTAATAATTACTTCAATTAATCAGGCGCCTATGCTCATTGACAGTAATTATGTTTCTATATGCAATGGTGATAGTGTTTTAATAGGAGGCAGCTTCTGTTCACAATCAGGAATATATACTGACACCAGCACCGCTCCCGGTTTTTGTAAAAAAATTACTGTTACTTTTTTAAATACATTGCTCATTTATGATAGCCTTACCGTGAATCTTTGTCCGGGAGATTCAATTGTTGCAGGAAATAAAGTTTATTACTCCGCAGGATCCTATCTGGATAC
>ERZ795056.4916-NODE-4916-length-13611-cov-6.734804_pt1 | contig 13611 bp, 8 predicted proteins | sample MGYA00375140_ERZ795056 | MGnify/ENA primary metagenome ERZ795056 (study PRJEB30185, sample SAMN05720227) | activated sludge metagenome | isolation source: Anaerobic digester | place: USA | collected 2015-03-09 ...
TGTTGTCGCGCAGGTAGTCGAAGCCGAACTCGTTGTTCGTGCCGTAGGTGATGTCCGAGCGGTAGGCCGCCTGCTTCTCCTCGCGCTCCATGCCGTTGACCACGCAGCCGACGCTCATGCCGAGGAAGCGGTAGATCTTGCCCATCCACTGCGCGTCGCGCTTGGCGAGGTAGTCGTTGACGGTCACGATGTGTACGCCCTCGTCGCTGAGCGCGTTGAGGTAGAGCGGCAGCGTCGCCACCAGCGTCTTGCCCTCGCCGGTCTGCATCTCGGCGATCTTGCCCTGATGCAGCACAATGCCGCCGATAAGCTGCACGTCAAACGGCACCATGTCCCAGGTCAACGTGTGCCCGCACACCTCACGCGAGGTGCCGCACAGCCGCCGGCAGGCGTTTTTCACCGCGGCAAACGCCTCGCACAGCAGATCGTCCAGCGACTCGCCTTTCGCCACGCGCTCCTTAAAGGCGGCGGTCTTGGCTTTGAGCTGATCGTCCGACAGCGACTGGTACGATTTCTCCATTTCGTTGATGTGATCGACCAGCGGTTGCATCCGCTTCAAATCACGGTCGTTTTTCGTTCCAAAAATCGTTTTAATCAAATTCATGTGTCAACCTTACGCTTCACGGGCCGGAGCAAGCCGCCCTCCCAGATGAAAAGGGTTTTATTTAACCACACTCGACCGTCTGTTTCCAGTTCAACCTTTCACGGATGGTATTCGGTTAGCCACGGGGGAGTGGCATACTGATGCGAGGGGAAGAGGAAGATACGGGGTGGCTGGCCCCGTTGGTGTCCCGGCTTTAGCCGGCTGGGGCGAACCGGGCCGACTGAAGTCGGTACACCAGCCTGTGCCGCATCAGTTCCGCTTTCCCTCGCGCTTCGTCTGCCCCCCCCCCGTCGCTAACCGAATACCACGGATGAGGGGAGATCTCGCCCATGGAAAGGGGCTTCACCTCGCCGTAAAGGTCAACGTATAGCGAGCACCCGTTTTGCGTCGGCCGGCTACGGGCAGCAACGCAAAGCGGTCGGTCACCAACGCCGCGCCGGCCGGCTCGCACGCCACGTTCGCGATATCGCGCAGACGAACCGGAAGCAGGACGGCCAGCGGCCGGCCGCCCCACTTCGGGTCTTCCCACACGCCAGCCCGGCGGACGGTCGCGGTCAGCGTCCAGCGCTCTCCCTGCCGCGTCAAAGCCACCTCCGCCGCCGAGCTTTCGGCCGGATAGCGCGCCGTCCAGGCGGGATCGCCGTAAAAGGCCACGGCATCACGGTCCCAAAGCAACCCCAATTCGTCGCGTGCACGCACGGCGTGGCGCTGGCGAAAGCTATCGACGCTGCGGTAATCCTCCGCTCCGGGCTGCGTCTGCAGCGCGTGCGGGAAACGCTGTTCCATCTGATGCAGCAGGGACTGGTTGTTCAGGAAGAAGGCCTCGCTCAGGGTTAGGCGTCCATCCTCGAACAGCAGGCCTGTCCCCCACCCCATGTACCCGTAAAACGTCACTGCGGTATAGCCAATCATCTGCGCGACCCCCCCACTGTGCAGCCACGCGGTGGCCAGGCAGTCGCGCGTGTCGATGTGGCCGATCAGGCAGTTGCCCACCGGCAGATAGACCTTGGGGTTGGGCGATGCAAACGGGTGGCGCGTGGTGTCGGCGCTCACCGTGCACAACGCGCCACGCTCATGGACCACCGCGCCGCCCGGCAGGTTGTAGGCGATCTGCCAGTCCCGTTCGGTGGCGTGGCCGCTGGTGTAAAACACATCGACCGGCATCTCGCGGAACGCCTGGGCGAGGGCGTGTGCGGCATCGGGTGCCACGGCGCGGTATGCCGCTCCGGCACTGCCGGCGGGCTTCCGCCAAAAATCTGTCGGCGCGTTCTCGTTTGTGGCGAAGCCGGCGTCCAACCGCTGCAGCAGATCCGGCCCCATGCTGGTCGCGCCGCGCCGGATGATCAACGGCTCGCGTAGCGCGGCCACGCGCACGGCATCGTCGGCCGTGTAACCGGTCAGAATACCCCAGAGCAGATCTCCGTACGGATCGTCATCAAGCCGGCGCGTCAGCCGGTGAATCGCCAGAACAAAACCGCGGCCGCAGGTCTCGGGCGGTTCCACGAAACAGGCGTAGTTCGGGAAGAGCCGCCGCAGCCCGGGCAAGGCCTGTTCCGGCTGCCCGGCCGGATAGAGCACGACCTCGGCCTCATATTTCGCGCACAGGATTTCCACCACGCGACGCCACTCCGGCCGTGCGACCGTCGCCTCGCTCGCCAGCACCGCGTAGCTGCGCATCGGGTCGAGCGCCATCGCGCCGGACACGCCGGACAGCCGCCACACAGCCGTCTCCGTCTCCGACCGCGCGGCCCCCGGAGCCAGCAGCAGGCTGACGGCCGCCACCACGCGTCGCGCGGCGGCGAGCCGGCGTCCGCTGGCACACGCCACACTCATGCCAGCAACACCCGGGTCCGTTCGATCTGCTCGTCGTCGCCCAGCACCAGCACCACATCGCCGGCCTCAAGCGTGTCATCGGCGGTGGGATTCACCTGCGTAGCGCCCTGCCGTTCGATGCCAATGACGCTCGCGCCGACGCGCGCCCGCAGGTTGATCGCCCGCAGCGACTGGCCGCATACTGACGAACCTCCGCGCACCTTGAGCCGTTCGGTGTGAATGTCCAAAAGATCGGCGGCCGATTCGGCGGGATCGGTTTCGACCTCCTTGGTCAACACGCCCCGCAACGTCTCCAGCGACTCCGCCCCCAGCCGCCAAAAGAATTTCCATCCGAACACCGCGACCAGCAGCAGGACCACCGCCATGATGATGCGTGCCCAGCCTTGTTCCGGCATGATGGTGCCGCTCAGCAACACGATCTCAATGAAGAGGACGACCATCCCCGAGACCGCGAACAGCACGCGCGTCAGACGTTGAAACGAAAGCGCCCACGAGGTCTCCTGAACCTTGGTCGGGATCAGGATATCCGCAACGGAAGCGCCGAGTGCGCCGGCGCGGTAGAAGGTGAAGATCGCGTTGGGAACCGCCAAAAGACTCGCCGTCCCCCAGAGCAGCATTTTCTTGTTCGCATCGACCAGCGGCGAAAAGCGCGTGTAGTCCAACTGCGCCAGCATCCCCGCCGCGATATAAACCACAGCCACCAGCGCCATCTGCAGCAGCAGCAGGGTCAGGTTAAGACGTAGCGTGCGCACTTTGTCGCTCGACACCGAGCTGTGCAGGAACCGCTCGGTCCAGTTGGCATAGGTTTCAAGATACTCCTTCCAGCGCACGGGAAGTTTGCGCTCGACCCATTCTGAGAAAGGATCGGATGCCCGCAGCAGGAAGGGATTCAGCAGCGTGGTCAGGACCGACACCCCGACCGCGATCTGGTAGAGTGAGCTGTCGACCGCCTTCATCGTCAGTCCGATCAGCGCCACCAGATAGGCAAACTCGCCAATCTGCCCCAGCCCGATACCGGTCTGGATCGCGTTTTTCAGATCCTGTCCGGTCAACAGCGAGCCCACCGTGCAGTTGATGCTCTTGCCGACAATCACCACCAGTGCAATGCCGAGAATCGCCGGCCCGTTGGCCCACATCTGAGCAGGGTCAATCAACAGGCCGATCGTGACGAAAAAGATCGCGCTGAACATCGTGCGCAGCGGCACGCACTGCTGGTAGATGCGTTTCAAGGGCTCGGATTCCGCCCCCATCACACCGACCAGAAACGCGCCCAGAGCCAGATTGTAGTCGAGCCGCGCGGCAACAAACGAGACGAGGAAGCATATACCCAGCATCGTCAGCAGTAGCGATTCGTCATCCCTCAGCCGGGCCACACGGTTCAGCAGGCGCGGCACCAGCAACAGGCCGAACACCGTAACGCCGGTCAGGAAGAGCAGCAGTCCGCCCATGCTGTACGCCATCGCGCTGAACTGGACGTTGCCCGATTTCACGAGGCCGGTCAACAGGGCGATGAGGCCGACGCACAGGATGTCCTCGGTGATGGTAATGCCAAAAATATATTTTGTGAAACGGCGTGCGCTCCAGCCCATTTCCTGGATCGTCTTTGCCAGCAGCGTCGTCGCGGAGTCGCTGATTGCCGCGCCGAGAAAAAGACTTTGCACCGTTCCCCATCCCAAGATCTTGGTGCCGACAAAATGGCCCGCCCAGATCATGACCGCCATATCTAACAGCGCGGTCGGAAAGATGACGTGCCCCACCTTCTTGAGTTTCTGGACGCTGAATTCCAAGCCCAGCGTGAACATCAGGAAGATCACGCCGATCTGCCCGAGCACCTCGATACTGCCCTGGTTAATCACCAGTGACCCGCCGAAGGTGTACTTGCCGATCACGGCACCGGCCACGATATAGCCGATGACCTTAGGCCAGCCCATGCGTGTGAAAATGGCCGAAACCGCACCCGCCGCAACCAAGATGACGGCTAAATCCTGAATAAAAGAAGTTGTATCCATCAGATTGCCTGAGCCTTTAGATCATATGCTTTGCCACCGGTCATGCGCACCGGGATGAACGTCCCGGGACACGCGTCGGGCGGCACGCCGGTCACGCGCGTCTCGCCGTCCACCTCCGGAGCCTGCCGCGGCAGGCGGGCGATCCACGCACGGCGCTCGCGGCGCAGCAGCAGCGCCGTGTCCAGACTGCCCGCGAGGGCGTGCGCCCGTTCGTCCACAACCGCGCGCTGCGCCGCCATCAGCCGGTCGCGGCGCGACGCCGCGACCTCAGGGTCGGGCACGTCCGCCATCTCGAAGGCCGCAGTCTCCTCTTCGGGCGAGTAGACAAAAACTCCGAGGTGGTCGAACTTCGCCTGCCGCACATACTCCAGCAGATGCGCGAAGTGCTCGTCGGTCTCGCCGGGAAACCCCACCAAGCAGGTCGTGCGCAGCACGACGCCCGGCACGGCTTGGCGCAGCCGCTGCGGCAGCTCCTGGATCGCGTCCACCGCCTTGCCGCGGTTCATGGCGCGCAGGATGTCCGGATGGCTGTGTTGCACCGGCAGATCAAGGTAGCGGCAGATGTGGCGCGCGCCGTTCAACAGCGCCAACAGCTCGTCCGTCACGCCGGCCGGATAGCCGTAGAGCACACGCAGCCAGAACTCGCCGTCCAGCGCATCCAGACGCCGCAGCAGCCCGGTCAGGGTTGCGCCGTCCTGACGGTCCGCGCCGTAGAGCAGCGAATCCTGCGAGATCAGGTTGATCTCTTTGACCCCGGCCTCGACCATGCCGCGCGCTTCTTCCACCAGGTCGTCCGCGCCGCGCGAGCGGAAACGCCCGCGGATGTTCGGAATCGCGCAATAGGCGCAGCGGTGATTACACCCCTCTGCGATTTTGAGATAGGCGAACGGGCCACCGGTAAAGAGCAGCGTCGGGTAGAGCGGCGCATACAGGTTGCGCGCCTCGCCGGGTGCCACGACCACGCCCGGATGTCGACCGGCCGCCACCAGGCTCACGATCTCGCCGACCCGCTCCAACTCGTCCACGCCCAAGAACGCATCCACGTCCGGGAAAACCTCTTGCAGACGCTCGCGGTAGCGCTGCACCATACAGCCGGCGACGATCACCGCGCGGCATCCGCCCTCATTCTTGTAGGCACAGGCGCTCAGGATCGCCTCCGCCGCCTCTTCGCGGGCCGGTTCGATGAACGCGCAGGTGTTGACCAGAATCACGTCCGCCGCTTCGGGCGAGGGCGCGAGCACGATCCGGCCGCGCTTGAGATAGCCCGCCATCACCTGCGAATCCACAAGGTTCTTGGCGCATCCGAGACTGATGAATCCCACTGAGACCGGCTTGATTTCTGCTGCGCGCATGTGGTCACTCCACCACGTCGCCGATCAGCATGAGCTGACTGATCCAGACGCGCGTACCCTGAAATTTCGGAGCTTTGAGTTCCGTCTCCGGATCTTTAAGGCGAAACGCCACGCTCTTGCGGTCTGGCTGCTCGGGATGGATCTCGACCGTCACCTCTTGAACCTGCTCCGGATCGCCGCCGCCCCACACGGCGCCGAGGGTGGCGATGCGGTGATAGGTGCAGTAGCTGTCGAAGCGCGGCACCGGCTTGTCTCCTCGCCGGCCGTTGACCGTGATGACTACCTGGCCGCCATCCGGCCCGAGCAGGTCATAGAGCTTCGCGACCCGGCCCTTGAAACGGAACCGCAGCGCGCTGCCGGGCTTCTCGGCGCTCCAGATCTGGCCCATGCGGGCGCCAAAGGCCTTCTGTTTGCCGTCCTCGGGCGGCAACGCGGTCCACTCGCCGCTCAGCATCGCGCGCGTGACCGGCACCATTTTGGCCGCCTCCCAATGGTCGGCGACAAACGGCACGGCCAGTTTCGAGACATGGTCGGCGGGCGGCATGGCCTTCATCTGCGTCAGGCCTTCGATGATCGAAGCCTTGTAGAGGTCGTGCCCCTCGTCGCGCGGATGCACGCCGTCGTCGGCGAAGAGCAGGCGCGTCTCCGCGGCTGCAACCCCCTTCGCGTCCATGACCAGCTTGTTCGCATTGATCAGCGCGGCCACGCGCGGCCCGAAGTTGATGGAGGGAATCGCATAATGGTCAGCCAGAAGCTCCATGGCCGACGCAGAGCGGTTACAGAGCCCTTTGCAGTAGTCGTTGGTGAACGCGGTCGTGATCGTATAGGTGAAGACGATGTCCGTCCGAGGATCCTGCCGCCAGGTCTGGCGCACGATGCCCTCCATGCTGCACCAGATCTGCTCCGGCGGCGTGCCGCCGTCGTTCGTGGCGAACTCCACAAACAGCAGATCGGGATGCTGGGCGAGCACATCGCGTCCGAGGCGGAAGACGCCGAGGTCGCTGCCCGTGCCGCCGATCGCCGCATGCACCTCCTTGAAGCTCGCCCGGGGATAAGTTGCCCGCAGCCACTCCGTCGTCTTGTTGCGCCAGCCGTTCATCGCCGTGATCGAGCCGCCCAGATAGGCCACAGTCACCTCTTGCCCGGCGTTGATCTTGGCCATCGTGTGGCCGATACCGCCGCGCGCGCGCACCTCTTGCGCCTCGACCTGACGATACGCCGGCGCCGCCGGCGCCGCCAGCGCCGCGCACAAAACACCCCAAGTCCACACCGACGGGAAGCTGAATCTCATGACGTCACTCTCTCCTTACAAGCATGTTGAAAGATGCGCCTGAATCATAACCCATCCGCACCAACGCCGACAAGCCCGCATTCCCCGCAAGAAGGCGTTTGACATGCGGCGGCAACCGTGCGACGCTTTTTTCATGAAAAGAAAGCTGGAGGAGCTGGTCGCGATGCTGGACGGCACGCTGAAGTGCCAGGCGTTCAAGGACGTTTCGAACAACGGCCTGCAGATCGCCAACGCGGGCACGGTCACACGGGTGGTCACCGGCGTCGATGCGAGCCTGCGCCTGCTCCAGGCGGCGGCCGAGCGCGGCGCGGACTGTGTGGTGTGCCATCACGGTCTGAGCTGGGGCGGCTCGCTCGCGCGCATCACCGGCCTCAACCACCGGCTGGTGTCTTTCGCCATCGCGCACAACATCGCGGTGTACGCGGCGCACCTGCCGCTTGACGCGCACCCGCGCTACGGCAACAACGCGCAGCTCGGCAAAGCGCTGGGACTCGGGCGACTGACGCCGGCCTTCGTCTATCACGGCGAGACGATCGGCTTCACCGGCACGACGGCCCGACCGCTGACGCTCGCGGCCTTCTGCGACCGCGTGCGCGCCACGGTCAATCCCGAGCTGCGCGTTCTGGACTTCGGCGAGAAACGGATACGTACCGTGGGCGTGGTGTCAGGCGGCGCCTCAGACATGATCGACCAAGCCGCCGCGCTCGGCGTGGACGTGTATCTCACCGGCGAGCCCAGCCTGCAGGGGTTCAACCAAGCCGAACAGTTGGGGCAGAACGTGGTGTTCGCCGGCCACTACGCCACCGAAACGTTCGGCGTGCGCGCGCTGGCCGGTCTGATCACGCGCCGATTGGGGCTGCCCGCCACGTTCATCGACTTCAAGATCGGCTACTAATGTGGACAGAGCCCACAACCCTCACCCCAACCCTCTCCCAGAGGGCGAGGGTGAAAACAACTTGTTATTTATTGTGCTGGTTGGTTCGTAAACCACCGCGCCGGCTGTAGCCGCGCAGGGCGAGGGACAGTGCGAGCAGCCATGCGTACAGCCGTTGGGCTTGGAGATATCCTCGCCGGTCCAGCAATAGGTACAGAGCTGCTCACGCGGCAGGCCAATGGCCTCCACCAGATCGTCGAGCCGCTGATAGGCGAGCGAATAGAGCCCGAGCCGCTGCCGGATGCGCCCGACCATCTCCTGATAGGGCTTGCCGTCCGCATCACGGTATGTCGCGATATCCGCGTCGTCGCCCTCGATCTCTCGGATGGTACGGCGCGTGGCGAGATCCATCTCGCTCTTCGAGCGCGAGAAGTTCAGGAAGCGGCATTGGTAGAGCAGCGGCGGACAGGCGATCCGCATGTGGATCTCCTTGGCGCCGTCGTCATAAAGGCGCTTCACCTGATCGCGGAGCTGCGTGCCGCGGACGATTGAATCATCACAGAAGATCAGGCGTTTGCCTTGAATCAAGCCCGGGATGGGGATCAGCTTCATCTGGGCGATCAGCTCGCGGGCCTTCTGATCCGGCGGCATGAAGCTGCGCGGCCAGGTCGGCGTGTACTTCACGAAAGGCCGCGCGTAGCGGATACCGGCCTCGACCGCATAGCCCAAAGCATGCGCCACGCCCGAATCCGGCACGCCGCCCACGGAATCGGCCTCGACCGGGTTGCGCCGCGCCAGCGCGCCGCCGCAGCGGTAACGCGCCATTTCCACATTGCGCCCTTCGTAACCGGATGCCGGATAACCAAAGTAGACCCAAAGGAACGAACAGATCGCCATCTGATCGCCCGGTGCCAGCACCGTCTCGACCCCATCCGGCGTGCAGTGCACCATCTCGCCAGGCCCCAGTTCGTGTTCCACTTCGTACCCCAGATTGGGAAAACAGCAGGACTCCATGGTGGCGGCCACCGCCCCCTCTTTCTGGCCGATAATCACCGGCGTGCGCCCATACCGGTCGCGCACCGCATACAGCCCGCCCTCCTCGGTCAGCAGCAACAGCGAACAGGAACCCTCGATCTTCTGCTGCGCGTAGCGCACCCCCTCGGCCAGCGTGGGCTGCGAATTGATGAGCGTCGCCACCAATTCGGTGGGGTTGATCCCGCCCCGGCTCATTTCCGAGAATTGCGCCGCGTGGGTGGCGTACAGCTCTTTGATCAGCGGCGCAACATTGGTCACCACCCCAACGGTCGTAATGGTGTAGACGCCGAGATGCGAGGAGATGATCAGGGGCTGGTCCTCATTGTCACTGATCACGCCGATGCCGGCTTTACCCTCAAACCGTTTGAAATCGTTTTCGAATTTTGTCCTGAACTGCGAATTCGAAATATCATGAATCGCCCGCTGAAACCCCTTGTCCGACAGGACCGCCATGCCACCGCGCATGGTGCCCAGATGCGAGTGGTAATCGGTCCCGAAAAACAGGTCCGCCACGCAATCTTCTTTCGCAACCACACCAAAAAAACCGCCCATGCATCCACCTCCAGCCTCTGTTAACCGCCTCTGCCTTACGCCGTACGAAAATACGTTTTTTCACCGTCAAAATCAAGGAGTCCCTTCAGCCGCTGCCGAGCGCTTCGAGCAGCCGGTAGGCCGCGCCCAGGTGCCGCGCGAGCGCCGTCGCGCCGAGCGCGGTGCGTCCCTCGGCCAAGGCGGCCTCATCGCCTGCCGTGCCGTGCGCCCACACGGCCGTCGCTGCGGCTGTGTCCGCTGCAAGCCCCTGCACCCAGAGCGCGCCCGTCATGCCGGCCAGCACGTCGCCCATGCCGCCGCACGCCATGCCCGGGTTGCCGGTGCGGTTGAGACGCGGCACGCCGCCGGGCGCGCACACCAGCGTCCCCGCGCCCTTGAGCACGACGGTGGCCCGGTAACGTTCAGCCAGACGCCGCACCGCGCCGAGGCGGTCCGCCTGCACCTCCGCCGCCGTGATCCCCAGCAGCCGCGCCGCCTCGCCCGGGTGCGGCGTCAGCAGGCGTTCCTGCCCCGTGCGCGGCTGCCACGCCCCACCGGCCTGCAGCGCGGCCAGCAGCGTCAGCGCATCCGCATCCAGCACCAGCCGGCCCGGCACCGTGTCGAGCAGATGCGCGACCACACCGCGCGCCGCCGACGACGTGCCCAAGCCAGGCCCGGCCACCACGCCGTCGAACCGCGAAAAATCGCCGCCCCACTCGGCCAGCGCCGCGCCTGATAACGCGCCGCCCTCAGTCGGCAGCAGGTGCGCCATCGCCTCCGGCGCCCACGCGGCCGCCGCGGCGGCACCGGCAGCAGGCAGCGCCAGCGTCACCAAGCCCGCCCCGCTGCGCAGCGCGCCGAGCGCCGCCAGCACCGGCGCATGCGCCAATCCTTCCGACCCGCCGACGACGCAGAGATGGCCGAAACACCCCTTGTGCGCGTCCCACGCGCGCGGCACGAACGTCCGCGCCAACGCGGGCAGCGCGATCAACTGGCAGGGTTCTTCCGCCGCCTCGCGGTCGCACAGGTCATCGGGGATGCCGATATCCGCTACCGTCAGGTGCCCGACCCGCCACGCCTGGGCGTCATTCAGGGCACAGCGTTTGGGGCGCGCAAAGGTCACCGTGACATCGGCATGGACCGCCGCACCGGGCGTTTCGCCGGTATCGCCGTCCATGCCGGAAGGCAGGTCGGCGGCGATCACTGAGGCAAAAGGCCGCATGCGGTTGATCCAGAGAATCGCCTGTTCCGCCGCGCCGGTCGGGGCGCCGCGGCAGCCGGTCCCCAGCACGCCGTCAACGATCACGCCGTCACGCAGCACGGTGCCGGAGCAGACGGCGACATCCTCTTGCCAACTCTGGGGCGAGGCCAGCACCACGTACGGCACGCCGGCGGTGCGCATCTCATCCCACGCCTCGCGCGCCGCGCCCTTGAGCGTCGCCGGCACGCAGGTCATGAGCACCTGCACGCGGAACCCCTCTTCGAACAGGCCGCGCGCCGCCACGCAGGCATCGCCGCCGTTGTTGCCGTGTCCGGCGATCAGCACCGCGCTGCGCGTGCCGCGCAACGCCGCCACGCGCGCCGCCACGCGCGCCAGTGCCGTGCCGGCGCGCGTCATCAGCAGCATCTCTGGAATGTGCGCCTCAGCGACGGCCGCGCGGTCCGCCGCGCGCATCTGCTCGACGGTCAGGACGCGCATGACGCACCCCCGCAGCCATTCGTTGCCGTACGCCCGATACGTGCGACGACACGTTCAAACTGCTCGGCTGCACGCCGCACGAACAGGCGTTTGTCCTTGTAGCGCCCGGGATAGAACGCGCCCTTGAAGCCGGCAAGCACCAGGCGCTTGAAACCGGCCAGATCCAATGCACAGGCGTCGCTGACCAGTGCCAGCTCGCGGTTCAGGTCGGTATGTGAAACCAGTGTGTTATCGGTCGCAACGGCCACGGCCATACCGTACTCGATCATGCGGCCGACGGGGTGATTGCGGATGTCGCCCGCCAGCTCCGGAATCGTCTGGAGGTTGCTGGTAGGGCAGACCTCGATGGTGATGCGCATGGTGGCGATGTATTCGGCCAGCGCATCGGTATAGGCCGCCTTGTCCTCCACGCCGCGTCCGCGCACGCGACCGGCATCGAAAAGAAAGGTGCCGTGGCCGATACGCTCGGCATGGCAGCGGACAATCGCGGCGTAGATCGACTCCGGGCCGTACGCTTCGCCGGCGTGGACCGTCTTGCGCAGGAAATGGCGGTGCGCCTCTTCATAGGCGGCATCGTGGTGTCCCGCCGGATATCCGGCCTCCTCGCCGGCCAGATCAAAACCCATAACCGGCACGCCGTGGCGGTCGCGCGCCACCACGGCGGCGTGCACGGCCTCAAGTGAGGCGGTCGAAACCAGATCCTTGTGAGCCATGCCGGGCAGCAGATCCAGCAGGTTGTCGAAATACACACCCATGCCGCGCGTGAAGTTGCGCATCGCGCAGCAGATGATCGACCATTCGAACGGGATGTCCTCGCCCTGCAGCACTGCGGGCAAGGCATTGTGCAGGCGCGCGGCACGGGCCAGGCCGTCGCCCACCGCTTTGAGCGCGCGCACGCAGGCGTCTCCGGTCGGCACCAGCAATTGCGGGGCGAAACGGACCTCGACATAGCGGACGCCTTGCGCGGCCGCATCCTCAGCCAGTTCGAACGCCGCGCGCTCCATCGCCTCGAACGAGCGCAGCACCGCGCACGTGTATTGGAAGCCGGCGAGGTACTCGGGCAAGTCACCATAGACCGGCTTGAACACCAGCGCGTTGAGGCCCTCGACCTCATACGACGGCAACGAGACACCCTGCTCGCGCGCCAGTTCGATGACCGTCGAAACGCGCATCGAGCCGTCAAGGTGTGTATGCAGATCGCTTTTGGGGACAGCCTGAATCAGGTCGCGCGCAATCATGAAACGTCTCCCTTCTTCACGCCGATGCCGGCACCAGATCAGGCCGCCACTGGCTGAGGAAACAGACGGCGTAGCCCCTGAAAAAATAGGTGTACGGCAGCAGGACCACCGCGTTCAGAAAGGGCAGCAGCAGCGGAATAAAACCGACACAGCAGGTCAGCAGGCCAGCGGCCAAGATGACCAGGCCGGCGAAGAACGCGCAGGCCATGCCACAGCAGAGGTAACCCAGCACAGCGAACGGATAGCGATTGCAGAGCGAAAAAACCGTCAGCCAGGCGCGCGAGGCCGAGACACCGTGCCAATACATGACCGGCACCACAAAGGCCTTGGCCAGATGCGCGATCACCTGCACGGCCATGCCGAGCAGCGCGGAGAACGTCACACAGACGATGGCAGGTCTGACCAACGCCGCGTGCCACCGGTAGCCGGCCGCGACATACGGGCGCACCACCGTGCCGTAGCCGAAAGCTGCCGTCAATGCGAAGAGCAGCGCGGCGATCAGAAAGAAGTAGACGCGCCAGACAAACAGTTCGCGCCCTGCGGCGCGCGAGGCCCACCAGCACTGGCTGATCGGCGCATCCGGCCGGTACCAGCGGTGCAGGAACATGAAGTCGCCGCGCGAGCGCAGACGGCAAAACAGCAACGCCAGCACCAGCGTGAACAGGATGATCGCGGTGCCGAAAGCCAGTTTCTGGGTGTCTGCCAGCATCGTAACGCCATGACGCAAGACGCCGTCGATCTGCTGTTTAAGCGACTCAGCCGACGCCGCGCCGGCCTGATTGAAATTAGGCATCGCGTTCTGCGAACCGATATAGGCGAGCCACGCGCAAAAACCGATACTGAACCAGCGCGTGACATCGAACCCCCGGAAGAGCACCGCCGTCATGCGTTCAAACGCCTGCGAGGCCGCGTTGAAGCCCGAAGGCCGCGCACCGGGCACGCCGGTCAGCGGGACATCGGCGCGCGTCGCGTGATCCGGCAGGGGCGGTATTTCCGCGAGCTGCGGCGAGAAGAGTTCGGGCACCTCGCCGGCCGGTCGCCACACGTTGCCGAAGGCCGGCTGCCACACCAGGTCGGATGGCTGCAAGGCGCCCGAGGCCGCGCGTGCGCGCAGCTCGTCGAACCCGACAGGCCCTTGCTGCATG
>ERZ795056.4919-NODE-4919-length-13600-cov-5.738058_pt1 | contig 13600 bp, 15 predicted proteins | sample MGYA00375140_ERZ795056 | MGnify/ENA primary metagenome ERZ795056 (study PRJEB30185, sample SAMN05720227) | activated sludge metagenome | isolation source: Anaerobic digester | place: USA | collected 2015-03-09 ...
GTTCCGATGGTTCACCCAGAGCGAGAACGATGAGTGGTTCTTTCGATCGTACGGGATATCCCCTACAGCTTCTGCAAAATTGGTACAGGTGCTGAGCATATCGCTCGCGAAAGGGAGACCGAGGCACGCTGCTGCCTTTGGATGGATAGCCGTGCAGATCAACCCCCCCCCATCTTTCCTCATAAGGGCAATATCTGCAGGGCGCACCATATCTGAACGAATGGCAAAATCCGTTTCACCTTCCCGGTCATCAAAATCATAGAGCAGGATAAACTTCCCCTGGCGCAGGGCTGTCAGTGCTTCTTCCATCATGGTGCCACCTCAACTTTTACTTCATCCATATCATTTATTCTCAATGCTTCCCTGAGTGCGACCGGCGCGATCAGTTCGAGGACATCATCGGGGTAATGGGTTCTTCCCGGGATTACAATGCCGCAGGGGATACCGGCAATACTACAGGGAAGACAGCGGGCATCCCCGAATGTACGGCCTTCAGCTGAAAAACCATGGATCCGCACCCATTCCAGTTGATCAAGCCTCTTCCGGACCTGCATGCTCGATGGTTCAAGCCTGATATTCAGGGTCCCCGGGTAGGGGGCAAATCCGATCTTCTGGGAAAACTGTTGCACATAGGGTTCGAGACTCATGTAATACCGGCCCTCTCCAAGACCGGAGATGACGGTCCCCTGGAGGACGAACTCTTCCCGCCCGCTTCCAAATACCCGGCAGTAATCTGCATACTCATGCCTCAATATCTCCTCTCCACCCCTCGTAACCGTGACATACTGACCATCGGGATTGACTGAACGGGAGAGATATTGTTGTCGCTCAAGGGACTGGAGTCGCCGTGAAGCAGTCTGCGGGCTGGTTCCAAGCGCGCCCCCAAGCGATTGGGAAGAGACCCACACCGGTCCTTTCAGGCCACCCTTCAGGGCAATCTCTTTCAGGCACTGGAGATCCTCGGGCAAGATCATATCCTTATCAAAGTTGAGATGCTTATTATTTATGAGTATCTATACCGAGTATTTTCGTGGAATGTCGAAGCCATGTTCGTTACTTTTATCAACCCCCCTGTCCTCATAGTGAGGCATGAAATCTGATGTGCGGTATCAGCTTGCCGAGAAGATGGCAGGGGAGATAACGCTTTCAGAATCTCCGGGGAAAGCCCTGAAGAAATGGAGGATGAGTTTCAACATTCCCCAGGGCGTGCTCTGTGAACACCTTCAAGTCTCCCCTTCCGTGATCAGTGATTACGAAAGCGGGAGAAGAAAAAGTCCCGGTACTGCTGTTGTCGGAAAGATTGTTGACACGATACTTACCATCGATGAAGCAAACGGTGGAAAGTATATCAAAAAATTTGCGAAGATCCTGTATACCGATATTGACGATAATGTCATTTACGACATTTTTGATTACGCGAGTCCGGTACCGCTCACCAGGCTTTCAGAAGTGCTCTCCTGCAAGCCTCTCTGTGGGTCGCTGAACCAGTCAATATTTGGTTATACGATCGTCAATAGTCTCAACGCAATTACCCAGCTCTCTGCAAACGAGTTCAACCGTATCTACGGCTGGAGTACCGAGCGGGCTCTCATCTTTACTGATGTAACTTCTGGAAAATCCCCGATGGTGGCAATCCGGGTCACTCCCTTCAAGCCACGCTGTGTAATACTGCAGGGAATCGAGCCTGAGCTCGTTCACCCTCTGGTACCAAAGATGGCCGAGAGGGACCATATCACCGTACTATGCACAATGATGGGCATCGATGAGATAGTAGATATTTTGAGGGAAGAACGATGGTAGGAATCATCACATACGGGGTGTACATTCCCCGGTATAGGATAAAAGTGGAAGAGATCACCAGGGTCTGGGGCGCAAATGCCGAGGATGTGACGGGAGGACTAGGAGTGTATTCCAAGTCAGTCCCGGACCTGGACGAGGACACTGCCACAATTGCTGTTGAAGCTGCACGAAACGCGCTGAAGCGCAGGGATATTGATCCCTGCGATATTGGAGCCGTTTATGTGGGCTCGGAATCCCATCCGTACGCTGTCAAGCCGACCGCATGCACGGTTGGTGAAGCGATCGGAGCTACTCCCTGCATGACCGCTGCCGATTACGAATTTGCCTGCAAGGCAGGTACTGCTGCAATCCAGACCTGCATGGGGCTAGCAAAGAGCGGGATGATACGGTATGGCTTCGCCATTGGATCAGACGTTGCACAGGGTGCACCAAGTGATGCACTGGAGTATACGGCCGCTGCAGGGGGTGCAGCATTCCTGATAGGAAGGGATGACCCCATCGCACTCATTCACCGGACCTGCTCATTTACCACGGACACTCCTGATTTCTGGAGACGGGAGGGTCAGGACTACCCCCGCCATGGGGGTCGATTTACCGGGGAGCCTGGCTATTTCAAACACATCGAAGGAGCAGTCCGCATGATCTTTGACCAGTCTGGAAAAGGCCCAAAGGATTATGATTATGCGGTTTTTCACCAGCCGAATGCAAAGTTCCCCCAGCGCGTGGCAAAGATACTCGGCTTCTCCCCTGACCAGATCAGGCCAGGACTTGTAGTGTCCCGTCTTGGCAATACGTACTCCGGCTCTTCCATGATCGGCCTTGCCGCGACACTGGATATCGCGACAGCAGGTGACCGCATCTTTGTTGCTTCCTTCGGCTCCGGTGCCGGAAGCGATGCATTTGACATCGAAGTGACTGATCAGATCGAGGGCGATTCGTTCCGAAGGGCTGCAGTGCCGGGGGTTGAGCAGTTGCTGAAAGATCCAATCTACATCGGTTATGCACAGTATGCCAGACACAAGGGAAAGATCGTGATGCAGAAATGAGAGAGGTAGCAGTGATTGGGGCAGGGTGCACCACTTTCGGAGAGAAATGGGATACTTCGTTCCGGAACCTCTTTGTAGAGGCAGGTGCGCTGGCGCTTGAAGATGCAGGAGTTGCCGGCGAACAGATAGACGCCCTGTATGTGGGCAATATGAGTGCAGGGCGTTTTATTGAACAGGAGCACATCGGTGCACTGATCGCGGACTATGCGGGCCTTGCATCGCACCATGTACCAGCGACACGAGTCGAAGCAGCGTGTGCTTCAGGTGGGCTCTCTTTCCGCCAGGCAGTGATTGCTGTGGCATCAGGACTTGAAGATATTGTGGTGGCAGCGGGGGTAGAGAAAATGACTGACGTCGGCACAGGTGCAAGCGTGGATGCCCTGGCCGGTGCCGCTGATCGGGAATGGGAAGGATTTGCCGGTGCGACATTCCCAGGTCTCTATGCTATGATTGCAAGGGATTATATGCACCGATACCCCCTCACCCGTGAGCAGCTCGGTCTTGTTGCCGTTAAGAATCACTACAACGGTGCGAGGAATCCCATTGCCCAGTTCCAGCAGGAGATCAGCCTTGAGACGGTCCTCAGATCATCGCTTGTCGCGGACCCTCTCCGGCTCTTCGATTGCTCGCCTATTACGGATGGTGCAGCCGCGGTGGTGGTAGCCCCGCTCGACCGTGCCCGGGAATTTACCGATACCCCCATCAGGGTGCTCGCAAGTGCCCAGGCAAGCGATACCATCACCCTCCATGACCGGCGGGATATCAGCACTCTTGATGCAACGGTCGCCGCAGGGCAGCGGGCGTTCAGGATGGCTGGACTCTCTCCTTCGGATATCGATATGGTAGAGGTGCATGACTGCTTTACCATCGCCGAGATCTGTGCCATCGAGGATCTTGGATTCTGCCGGAAAGGGGAGGCGGGCCGGATCACCGAGGAGGGGATTACTGCGCTGAACGGAGACCTGCCTGTCAATACAAGCGGCGGGCTGAAAGCATGCGGGCACCCTGTTGGCGCAACCGGGATTAAGCAGGTTTACGAGATCACCCAGCAGCTCAGGGGAGAGGCTGGACGTCGACAGATCACGGGAGCCCAGATTGGGATGACGCATAATGTCGGTGGTACCGGAGCAACGGTCGCCGTGCATATCCTGGGGGTGTGATGGATGTCGGTCGCTCGTTTCTGGAGAAAGATTCCCCAGCGCTATAACCTGATCGGGACTCGCTGCACAACCTGCGGGCGATACTTCTTCCCGCCGCGCTCCTTCTGCCCGGAATGTCGCAGGGCAGGAAAGATCGTTGACCACCAGTTTGCGGGAAATGGAACAATTGTGACGTTTACCGTGATCCGCACGGCCAGCGAGCAGTTTGAACAGCTCACGCCGTACGTTTTTGCTATCATTGAACTTGATGAAGGCCCGCGGATCTCAGCGCAGATCGTCTGCTCACCGGATGATGCCCGGATAGGGATGAGGGTAAAACCAGTATTCCGGAGGATAGCCGCAGACGGCGAGAGTGGCGTCATTTACTACGGGACCAAGTACGCTCCCGCAGAATAATCCTCTTTCAACACTCTCTCTAGGGTGCGCGATGCTCCCCTGATTTGGCTCCGATCAAATCTGCCATTCCTGTCAATTTTTTTTCCGTTAGATGCTATTATTCAGGATTTTTTTCGTATATCATATACCGCATGCCATCGCCCAGGTGAATAGGAGCGGACGACCCGTTCAGTGATCTCGGCCACCGGGTAGTTCTGAAGTGCTGCTAATGCTTCTGATTCGTTAGACTGGATCAAATAGAGGTGAATATATCCCCCCGGCTTACACAGGCGGAAGGCCTGGGGCAGGAAGGCCATTGAGCCCGTCGGATGGTTCATAATCACCCGATCAAAGGTCCACGAGATGAGATCAGGAAGATGATATGCATCGGCAAGCATCGGGATGACATTGTCGGTACGGTTCAGGTGGACATTGCGGACCATGAGGCGGATAGCACCAGGATTGATGTCAACACCAAGAACATGCCCCGCTTTTCTCGCAAGAACAATAGCAAACGGACCGATACCAGCGAACATGTCAATGACATGCTCCCCGTCGTCCTGAAGCCCGACAATTCTCTGCCGCTCGGTGGCAAGACGTGGTGAGAAGTAGGCTTCTGAAAGATCGATCTCGAAGCGGTACCCGTACTCAAGGCAGCGGGTATGAGTGCCCGCCCGGCCTGCCAGCACCTCGAACCTTCTGGTGCGGAACTCCCCTTCAACATCGCTTAATGGAAAGAGAACGGTATGGAGCGAGGACCGGAGCGAGAGAAGCTGTTCCGCTGCTGCGGGATCGTGGTTCAGCATGATTGCTATCCCTCCGATGAGTTCATGACGGGGAAGTTCAGGGAGCGGATTCCGGGTCTCGAACAATGCCCGCTCAGCACCCTCAATCCATGTAGTCACCGGCAACAGGAGGGACTCTCCGTCAACCCTGGGCTTCTTCTCACGGTCCAGGATACCGGCGCGGATCAGCTCCTGCCGCATCTTTTCACCCCATACCAGGGGTACTCTCACCATCCACTGCTCCTGCTCCATCTCTCCTCAGTCACCCTCATGTATACCGGGAACGCACACCTATATCTATGGAAGATTATCTCGAGAGGCTTAAAAGGGGGTCGCTGAAACTCTATGCGCTCGAGGAGGAACTCCCGGCAGATGAAGCTGCCCGGGTCCGGCGGGCATATATCGAACGCGAGACTGGCATCGCGCTTTCTGTGGTGGGTGCATATAGCATCCCGGTTGACCGGGTGGCAAAAAAGAACTGTGAGAATCTTATCGGCGCAATCCAGATCCCGGTCGGGATCGCCGGACCAATCGCCATACATGGAGAGTATGCGAAGGGTTCGTTCTTCCTCCCTCTCGCTACCACGGAAGGGGCGCTGGTCGCTTCGGTTAACAGGGGATGCAGCGCCATCACCCAGGCCGGCGGGGCAGAAGTCCGCATTTTCAGGGACGGTATGACCCGTGCACCGTTATTTGCTGCAACTGGCGTGGTCCACGCACGCGCCATTGTTGACTATGTGCATTCGCACCAGGATGAGATAGCTGCCGCCGCGGAGAGCACCACCTCTCATGGGAAACTGACGGGAATCACCTGTTCGGTAGCGGGAACAAGCGTCTTTGTACGGCTCGAGTTTGATACCAAGGACGCAATGGGCATGAACATGGTGACCATTGCAAGCGAAAAGGCGGCAAAACTGATCGCATCCGAGACCGGCGCACATCTGATCGCACTGTCCGGCAATGTCTGCACGGACAAGAAACCGGCTGCCATCAATATGGTGATGGGGCGTGGGCGGACGGCAGCTGCCGGAGTGCTGCTCACTGATGAACTCATCCGCCATGTGTTAAAGACGGACGCTGCCACCCTTGCAGAAGTGAACCTCCGTAAAAATCTTGTCGGATCGGCAAGAGCAGGCTCGCTTGGGTACAATGCTCATGCTGCCAATATCATCGCCGCGCTCTTTATCGCCTGCGGTCAGGACCCAGCCCATGTGGTGGAGGGGAGCCTGGCAGTGACAACGGTGGATCCGGCTCCCGGGGGAGTTTATGTATCAGTGACGCTCCCCTCATTACCGGTCGGTACAGTTGGAGGGGGAACCGGGATTGCGACCCAGCAGGAATGCCTCCAGCTGCTTGGGGTTGCCGGAGGGGGAGATCCGCCAGGTTCCCATGCGCGGAAGTTTGCGGAGATCATCGCGTCTGCAGTCCTTGCCGGCGAACTCTCGCTGCTTGGAGCGCTCAGCGCCCAGCATCTTGCCAGGGCGCACAAGGCTCTTGGCCGCTAAAACCGGAACCATTTCATCATAACAACGGCGTCCTCACCGTTTGCATAGTAACGGTCGATGTGGAAGACCTCTCGGTATCCGATCTTCCGGTAAAACTGCTGGGCTGCGTAGTTGGAGAGCCGGACCTCCAGCTGAACACCAGTTGCAAGCTCGATGGCAAACTGGTGCTCCTCTCGCCTGACAAGCATCCGTCCCACTCCCATGCCCCGGAATTGCGGTGCGACTGCCAGGTTGCAGATGTGCCCATACACCTCTTCCCCGGTGTCTTCAAGGCCCCCGGCGATGAACCCAATAATCGATTCCATGAAGGTGGCGACAAAAAAGGTCTTTGAGAAGTACCCAAGTGTCTCGGCAAGGATCCCCGCACTCCAGGGATCCGGGAAAGAGATCCTCTCGATCTCAGAAACAGCGGGTATATCTTCAGGCTTTGCCCGCCGTATAGTGATCATGTCGCCCATTGCCACGTACTATGGGTGTCACTGGAATAATATACTGTCAGAGGAAATGAATAAAGAGAGCCGGGAATTTTCATGGTGAGAATCTATCCTTTCGCAGCAGTTCGGCCGGTCCGGGATGCTGCCCCCCAGGTGGCTGCGGTGCCCTACGATGTGGTAACTGCTGATGAGGCACGGAGGATCATCCGGGACAATCCGATGAGTTTTTTACGTGTCAGCCGTTCGGATGCCGAGCTTCCGGAGTGTTCTCCGACAGATCCTGGGGTATATTCTTCTGCAAGGGATCGCTTCACTGCACTGGTATCATCAGGTGTGTTGGCACGTGATCCGGCTCCTGGGATGTACGTCTACCGGGTCATCACATCAAATGATACATACACCGGGCTCTGCTGCTGTCTCCATGTCGATGATTACGAGTCAGGGATCATCAGGAGACATGAACAGACACGGTATGACAAGGAGGAGGACCGGACGCGGCATATCGATACGGTGAATGCCCATACCGGCCCGGTTGTACTCATTTACCGCGATAGAGCAGGACTCGCCCGTTATATCACTACCCTTGCCTCAGGAAGCCCTGATGCAGAAGTGCGCTGGAACGATGGATCTGTTCACCAGATCTATCGGATCTCTGATTCAGCAGTGTTCGACCTTCTTGAAGAGCATTTTTCACAGGTAGGCAGGATATACATTGCAGATGGACATCACCGTGCAAAATCCGCTGTGAACGTGGCAGGAATGCGGAGGGATTCGGGCGTTGATATCGGTGAAGCAGAACGATTCATGGGAGTGCTCTTCTCCGATTCCGGGGTCAGGATCCATGGCTACAGCCGGCTTGTGCATGACCTCGGGGGACGTACTCCTGGCGAGTTCATGAAGGAGATCGCTCAGTATTGTTTGGTGATCCCTTACGGGAAGGTCAATAATGGTTCTTTTCAGATTCCCCCGCAGAGCGATCATCCCCATGTCTTTCATATGTACCTGAAGGGATTATGGTACGAATGCATTCTCAGAGAAAAGGCTGGATCCGATCTGATCGGCTCACTTGATGTGTCGCTCCTCCAGCACCAGGTTCTCGAACGTATTCTCGGGATTACAGATCCCCGTGGCGATGCGCGCCTCCAGTATCTCGGTGGCGCCCGGCCGGTTGCTGACCTTGAGGCGATGGTGGACAGGGGAGATTATGCAGTAGCATTCTCAATGCAGCCGGTTCAGGTGAGTACGGTACTCTCAATCGCGGATGCTAACGGCATTATGCCGCCGAAATCAACATGGTTTGAACCCAAACTCCTCTCCGGGCTTGTTATTCATACCCTCTCCTGATCCCTTTCACACAGTCATAAGATCAAACGGAGGAGATCTGGAGATCCAGAGGCATAAGAATTGATCCTGTTAATTATCAGGGATGTTTTTTCTCTCAGCTGTCAAACATAGTATGCCATGATTAATATCGCACTTCCCAAAGGCAGCCTGGAGGCCCAGACCCTCCAACTCTTCAAGGAAGCAGACCTTGAAGTGAAGCGGGGTGACCGGGATTACAACCCAATCATTCATGACCGCAGGATAGGCAAGGTGAAGATCCTCCGCCCGCAGGAGATCCCAAAATATGTCGAGATGGGGTATTTTGATGTGGGCATTTCGGGGCTCGACTGGGTGAAGGAAACAGGGGCACGGGTCCGGGAAGTAGCCCCGCTCTCCTATTCAAAGACAGGAGAAGGAACGGTTAAGATCGTGGTGGCGGTCCACCGGGATGAACCAATTGACGATGTCACCAGGATTCGCCCACACAGCAGGGTAACCACCGAGTATCCCGAGATTACAAAAGAATACTTCGGGAGGATCGGAATACCGGTCCAGCTCTTCCACTCATTCGGTGCATCGGAGGCTAAGGTCCCGGACCTGATGGACGTGGTGGTGGATCTCACGGAAACCGGAACCACACTGCGACGGAATGGCCTCAAGATTATCGGCCAGATCATGGAGTCGTATACTGTCATCATCGCCAACCGCGAGAGTTTCGAGGATGTGGCGAAACGTCGTGCCATCGAAGAGATTGTCACCCTCCTTCTTGGAGTTATCGATGCCCGTCACCAGGTGCTCCTCTCCATGAATGTCCCGGTGGAAGCTATGGAGCGGGTTGTCGCCACACTCCCCGCCCTTAAAAGACCTACGGTCAGCCGGCTGCACGGGGTGGATTATTACAGCATCCAGACCGTCGTCCAGAAAGGCCTGGTCAATACCCTCATCCCAAGTCTCAAGGCCGCAGGGGCACAGGATATCCTTGAGATCCCGATAGCAAAGATCATCAGATAATTTTTTTATCTTCGCGGGTGTTGATACCCTTCCGACATCGCATAGCGGTTTTTTTCTCATACAGGGCACACTAAACCGTTATTTTATCGATCAAAGCAAAAATATTAAATATTACAAGCCCTGAATTTCTTCTATAGGCGCCGGAGGGAGAGAACCGGTTGCAACACTACAGGAACAAGGGGGAGAACGCGGATGATCCGGTGGCCCCCCCTCGCGCCCTGTCGTCTTTTTTCCGACAAGAAGAAACCCCCGGAGTCGCGGCTGCTTTCATTTTTCCGGGACATGGTGATGAACCGATGCAGGAACGGATCGAAATTGTGGTGGACGGGAGCGGGGATGGCCATTCGGTTGCTCTGTTCCCGGAGGAGGAGGTTTTTTTCTCCTATGAACGGGGAGCGTCCAACAACGAGGCCGAGTTCAATGCAGTCATCCTTGCCCTCGAGCACCTGCCTGAACACTCGCATGCAAGGATTCGGACCGACAGCCAGGTTGTAGTCTGGCATCTGTCAGAGTACCAGAAGTCCCGCCATCCTACATTCTTCCGGAAGAAGGTAGCCATTAAGGACCTGATTGTGACAAAAAACATCAGGCTCGATATCCAGTGGATCCCACGGAAGCAGAATGATGCCGACCGGTTTCTGAAACACTATATCGCAAGCCTCTGCGGTGCAGGGGGGGCCGAACCACTCTACCGGCGCGTTCGCCGCCTTGAGAATGAGAATTCCCAGCTCAAAGCGCGCCTGAAACGGGCAATGAAGATGCTCGAGCGGCGGAATGCGATTTCACCGGATCCAATTCCTCTTCAGCTACAGTGAGGCAAGGGAACTCAAGACCAATTTATTTGTTCGATCGATATCGATCCACCTGTTTGCTGTATTCACATGCATCATCGCAGAATGCACGTTTTTACCCTTTTTCTCCAGTTTTACCTCCCCAATATCCCATATCCGGGATCCTTATCATATTTGATGGCATCATCCAGCGGCCAGATTCCTGAAGTATAATCGGAGTCTAATTTAGGCTCCGTTTCCGAAGTGATACTAACCTTGAGTGGAAGAGTTGTCCACGCGCATGGAGAAATCTCTTTAAAATAGTTATTTTTTAAAATTAATCGATTATGACCGTTAAAAAGTTTTCTTTTTACCGGGCTTCCAGGAGGGGTGTTTGGAGGGGGTCCGATTGCCTGAACTTGTCCATAAACCGCTTCCAGAATGCGATAGCGGACCTTTTTCCTGTATTTTGAATTCGGGATCCCCTGGCAGGTTGAAAAACGACATTTTTACCTGCTCCAGCGAAGAATTGAGTTTATTTCCCCTTCCTGTCCCCATCTTTTCTAATCCGACCTTATTTTTCCACAATTTCCCTATTTCATCTCTGATTCCTGCTCTATTTCCCCCCCGCTTCCCTGACCATCGGGCAGACATTGCATCCTTCCATCTCCCCGAAACAGAAGATGAACCGCTCCCTGATTGACTTTGGCAGCTGATCTTCAGGGATGGGGGTCCACCCGAAGGTTTTGTAAAAGGAGATCAGGACAAGGGTGGAATGGATATAAATCCGCTCTGAACCACAGGCATCAACAAGGGCTTGCACTGCCTTCCGGGCATATCCCTTTCCCCGGTATTCATCGAGCGAGAAGACACAGTCCATCTCGTTCCCATCCGGATGGCGGGTAAAGCGGGCAGTCGCGGCAAGCTTCCCATTATCTAATACCCCGAAAATCCTTTCAGTGGCAGGATTGGCTTTCTGACCCCGGTACTGCTCCCATACTTTTTCTGCAAGAGGAAATTCAGCAGGTGAAAGCTCACGTATGATGGTTGTCATGGGTCTTCCCTTTCTTCATCGATCAGGTTAATATGAATTGACCAATTGGTTATAAGCTTCGTTTTCTATAACAGCTGTTACGATGCGGGTTCCCCGAAAAATTGACAGGGAAGAGGGGCTCCTTTCTCTCGACTTCCTTATCGGTTTCACGATTTTTCTGATTGCACTTATTTTTGTCGGAGTCATGATCTCCGGTCTGCTTGTTCATCTCCAGAGCAGGACGATCGATTACGATGCGGTTGCCTACCGGACATCGGTCGTGCTGGTTGAGGATCCAGGGGAGCCTGCAAACTGGCAGCTGGCAAACCTGACATATCCTGAAGAGAGGGCCAATGTAAAGAGACTCGGGCTTGCAATACAGAAAAATTACCCGGGGATACTGCTGCAGGATAAAGTTGAAAAATTTTTTAATGATACCACTTCAGCGGGATGTCTTGCTGAAGGAAAATTCTGCAATCCGGAAGATTACCGGGAGAAACTCATTTTCGGGGATTACCCCTATTACTTCAACATATCTCTGAAGAATCTGGATGTACCCTCACCACCATTAACCGTTGGCGATCCCATTCCTGATCGAACGAGGTATGGGTATATAAAACGTATCGTGAAAATCCAGAAGCCTGATTCTATTCATCTATACAATGTCATACCGGACAGTGCATCAAGTTTGAAAACTGCCTCATTCCGTTTCGATATTGCGGAACTCTATGATGTACCACCGCCTTACCGGATTGATCCGCTCAATCAGAATGTCTCCATCCTGCTCCAGGACTTCAGTCCAAATACAACGGGTGCATGGCCCAACATTACCGACATCCAGATCTGTACCTATCCTATCGCTTTGACGGGTGGGGGCTGTATTGGTGCTGATGTCTATGAGGATTCACCAAGGATGATTGTGACTATCGATGGGAACAAGGAGTACGACTCAGGAGATCCGGCAACGAATACGGTAACAGATACTGTGTCCATCAATCTCGAAAAGGGATTCTTCACTAGGATCGGATATGACCGGTTTGGGACCATCGACCTCATAATGACATTTGATCAAAACGTCACAAACCAGGTGGTTTATAGTTATGATTCAGATTCTGCAGCGTCGTTACCTGAACTTCAATCCGCTGTGCTGGAGGTCTGGGTATGGTAAACGACGATGGGCAACTGTATACCATAGAAGGGATCGCTGCTGCGCTCATGATTGTTGTAACTGCATATCTCGTCGTGAGTACAACCACGGTTCTTACCCAACAGGATGTCCATATTATCGATCTGCAACTACAGCAGCTGGGGAATGATGCCCTTGCCATGATGGATACACCCAATAAATACTGGGATAAGAGTAACCTTTCCATTTTCATAGAAGGAAACAAAACCAATGAATTTCATAATCAATTTCTTGCTTATCTGAATGCAGAATCTGGTAGTGGGATGATAACGGGGAATTATGAATATAATGCAACGATTTATTACCAGAATAGTACCGAAATTAATTCATATGTATTTTACGAATCACAAGAATATTATCGCGAAAATTCCGTAAAAGTCCGTCGCTGGGTCTTCCTTTCAGATTCCTCTCCACTTCTCCCTGACCTTGACTTTAGCGTAAACAGAACTGTCCTTCTCGAGGTGCAGCTATGGCGAGAATAAACAATGATGGCCAGTGGATTGTCATGCTTGGCTTCATCATCAGCATCATCCTCGTTTTTCTTGCCCTTATCGTTAATCAATCGGCGCTCGTTGGAAAGACCACTTCTGAAAGTGTCCTGGAATTTCCGAAATCTGAGATCCAGGATCTCCGGGCAGAGATCATGGAGTATTACTGGACCGATGACCTGAATAATCCATATTTTCTACCAGATCTTCACAGATTGTCTCTTGAGAGAAAAGGTTCGGTGGTATACTATGTTCCAGGGGAGAGGATAGAGATTCATTATAACAATGGTTTTACCGAATACAACGAGAAAACATTGGGAGGGAACTGATTTTAATGCAGGAATCATCGGAGAGCGGAGTCAGTGACTTGATCGAATATTTCATCATTTCCGGAATGATGATGATCCTCATCATAATTACTATTCTCACCATAACTCCAGTCGCAATTTATCATCCCGTTGATCAGCTCTCTGAATACGCTTTTATCGATATTGGCAACGGGGTCAGCACCCGTATCGTAGATCTATACGTGATCGCACCAGAGGAAGTTGGGAACATCACATCTAAATTTGATATTCCGGATGATGTCGTTGGAAGGGAGTATGAGGTTGCCATCGAATCAGACGAGAGTGGAGATGTTGTCAGTGTATCATATGGTAATATCAGAAGAGTGGTCCCGCTGGC
>ERZ795056.4923-NODE-4923-length-13592-cov-35.376967_pt1 | contig 13592 bp, 11 predicted proteins | sample MGYA00375140_ERZ795056 | MGnify/ENA primary metagenome ERZ795056 (study PRJEB30185, sample SAMN05720227) | activated sludge metagenome | isolation source: Anaerobic digester | place: USA | collected 2015-03-09 ...
ATCGCCAAGCAGAGCGCTGGGGTCAATTCCTCGACCCGCCCTGCGGGCGCTTTCCAAGAATTGTCGCTTCGGCATTCCAGCAACTCGCCTGAAGCGGGCAAGAAGACCCGGCCCATGCCGTTGTCGGCCCCGGTTGTCAGTTTTGAAGCGGGACTGCGCGTAGCTCCATTCCAAGGGCACGTACTACTTTCAGAATAGTATCGAACCCAGGTGTACGCTCTCCCGATAGAGCCTTGTACAGGCTTTCTCGAGAGAGACCTGCATCGCGTGCAACCTGCGTCATTCCCTTTGCCCGCGCGATATCTCCGAGTGCCTTCGATACGAATGCTGCATCCCCGTTGGACTCCTTAAGACAGGCTTCGAGGTAGGCTGCCATTTCCTCAGGAGTTCGAAGATGATCTGCGATCTCAAAGTGCGACGTAATGGTCTTTCCCATTGTACTCCCTACAGCTCTCTCGCAAGGCGCAGCGCCTTTTCGATGTCCCTCTTCTGTGTTCGCTTGTCGCCACCGCCCAATAGGATCAGCAGATCCTCACCTTGTTTAGTGAACGCGATATCCAGGACCGTAGTCGATTCGCATCTCAGATACACCTTCGCCAACAGGCCTGACATCACCGCCAAGATCGCATTCAAGACGCTTGATTCCGGCAAGAATGCAGGCACGAGCACGAATGTCTCTAAGCCGATCAAGCCACTTTGCAAAATCATCCGTCTTCCGGATCTCTGCCATGTTTTTACTGTATCCTATCGGCTACACTCTGTCAAGAGCATGCCCTTGTGGTGAATGAGTGCGAGTTTTGATTCGTGCAGTATGTGACGAAGAAAGTCCACGAATTTCGGGAAGCCGCACTTCACGAACGAGAAGTCCTTTATGCCGATAGAAAGGGCCTGCGCCGCCCGCCGCAACGGGTCATGTTCGCTGAGATTATGTGCGGCTTCCGGGCCGGTTTATCTCTGTGACTGCAGAGAAGTGGTCGTCCTTTCTGGACGCCGCTCGAAAGTATTACCAGCGATAGATGGTCCTTGTCCACGTCGGATACGGGATACCCGCGCCGCTCGGGATGTTCCCCTAGCTCGTCGCTGACACTCCTCGCCCCCACGCACGGCGCGCCGTGCTTCTACTCCTCGCCGCTGGACGCGGCTCGGAGCAAAGATGGCGCTGGGGCACGCCGATTGATGCTCGGCACGCTAGCCGCATGCCTGCGCTTCCGGCGTCAGCTTGGTCGCTGCCCCGGTTGCCCCTCACGTGACGACGGCGGCTCTCGCCGCCCGGTTCCTTCCGCCCGTCTTCTCGTCTTCATTTTCGGGGGCACGCGCGAAGAGGAAGAGGCTGCGGATTGACGGGCTCCACTCACCAACCACCCCTACGCTGCCTCCGGCGGCAGCAGCCAGCCAAGAGAAGAGCGCAAGCTGTGCGGTCTGGACGACCGCACAGCTTGTTTAGTGCGGCGCTTTGCTCCGGCTGGACGCCGGGGCTTTTTGCGCCTTGTCCGCTGTCGCGCTTTCCCAACGTCTGGAAAAGCGCCCTCGGCAGTCTTCCAACGCCTGGAAATCTTCTCCGAATGCGGTCTCATCCCGTTCGCGCAAGCGTATCAGAACTCGCTGATCTCCACCCCGGCCGCGTTTCAAGTGTCGTTTTCGCCGCGCTCCGTAAACTCCACTCGCCGAAGCCCATCGCTTCAAACACGCCCCCAAAAGCCGCCAGGCAATTCGCCCCGAATGTGTGCCTACGATGCAAACGTCGCGGCCATTTGCCTTGTCGGCGGAAAGACCTGCTGTGCGCTCTTTCGATTCTCACGCCCGGCACCGCTCCAGCTGACACGGGCTGGCCGTTGCTGGGGTCGGGCCGTTGGCCTTCCGCGGATCTGACTAGGCAGTCCGGCTTCTTTGGGTTTGCGACGAAGGAAACTTCGTCTGCAAACCGGAAGTCGCATTTTGCCGTGGCCTCCCTCCCGTCAAGGATATTTCGCTCCCGCTTCGCGGTATGCGATCCTCCTTGCCGGGTCCCTTCCAGCCACTACCGAGGTTTATTTATCCTTGTTTGTCCCATTCTGTTTCACTACTCTGCCCGCAACTTGTCGGACCACATTGAATATGAGTTATGCAAGTGAAAGATGACCGCTGGTTGTCGGTTCAGGAAATCGCGGCGCATTTGGGCGTGCAGCAGGAGACGATCTATATATGGGTTGCCAAGAAGGCGATGCCGGCTCACAAGGTCGGTCGCTTGTGGAAGTTCAAGAAGGAGCAGGTTAATCAGTGGGTCATAATCAGGGAAAGCCAATCCGGGGGCCCAAGTGAAACCCAAGCGCAGGAAGAAATCATGACGCAGATAGAACTTGCCAGCTTCATCTGGTCGGTGGCTGACCTTATTCGCGGCCCTTACCGTCCGCCGCAATACGAACGCGTCATGTTGCCTATGACGGTTCTTCGGCGCTTCGATTGCGTCCTCGAATCCACCAAGCCCGCTGTGCTTAAGGAGTACAGCCGGAAGAAGGACGGCAAGGTCAAAAACCTCGATCCTGTGCTGAACAAGGTGGCGGGAAAGGGTGAAGACATCGGCTTTCACAATCACAGTGAATTGGACTTCCAGAAGCTAAAGGGCGATCCAAACCACATCGCTCTCAACCTCGTGAGCTACATCAAGGGGTTCTCGGAAAACGTGCGAGACATTTTCCTGGACTATTTCGAGTTCGAGAAGGAGATCGAGACGTTGGACGAGGCGAACCGGCTCTACCTGATCGTCTCCAAGTTCGCCGACATCAACCTGCATCCCGACTCGGTGGACAATATCCAGATGGGAACGATCTTCGAAGATCTCATCCGCCGGTTCAACGAAGCGGCGAACGAGACCGCGGGCGACTACTTCACCCCGCGCGAAGTCGTCCGCCTGATGGTTGACCTCCTGCTGGAACCGGACGAGGACGCTTTCAAGCCTGGTGTTATTCGCAAATTGCTTGACCCGGCCTGCGGTACTGGCGGGATGCTTTCTGAATCCCAGAAGTGGGTTCGTGAAGAGAATCCCGACGCGCATCTGATCGTATATGGACAGGACTGGAACAAACGGGCATACGCGATCGCCGCCTCGGACATGCTCATCAAGGGGCACAAAGACAGCAGAATCGAGTACGGCAACACGCTGAAGGAGGACAGGTTCCCCGGCGAGCGGTTCGACTACTTGCTCGCCAATCCTCCGTTTGGGGTGAACTGGGAGGCCGAGCGCAAGTACATCAAACACGAGAACGAGAAGCTCGGTTATGACGGCCGCTTTGGCCCGGGGCTTCCGCGCGTCAGTGACGGAGCTTTGCTGTTTCTGCTCCACATGATTTCTAAATTCGAGCCCTACGACCCGGCCAAGGAGAAGAACGGTGCACGCCTGGGTATCGTGTTCAACGGCTCGCCTCTATTTACGGGTGGCGCGGGGTCGGGGGAGAGTGAAATCAGACGTTGGATCATCGAAAAGGACTGGCTGGAAGCGATTGTCGCCCTGCCGGAGCAGATGTTCTACAACACCGGCATCGGCACTTACGTTTGGATCGTCACTAATCGCAAGGGAAAACACCGCAAGGACAAAATTCAACTGGTGGACGCCCGTGAGCGGTGGTCGCCGATGCGTCGCTCGCTAGGCGACAAACGGCGATTCATCTCCGATGAGGATATCGCGAAGATATGCAAGGAGCACGGTGCATTCAAGGCGACCGACACCTGCAAGGTTTTTGACAACGACGACTTCGGCTACCGCCGGATCACCGTCGAGCGACCGCTCCGTCTGCAATTCCAGATCACCCAGAAGCGCAAGGAGCAGTTCCTCGACACCTGCCCGCATTTGCTGGACTTCATTCAAGCCGTCGAAACCGAGGTAGGCACTGGCTCCTTTGACGACTGGAACGAGGTATGGGAGCAGGTTCAGGAAGTCGCCAAGGAGACTGAAACAAAGTGGACGCCCAGGGAGAAAAAGTTCGTCCGTGATGTGTTCACCGAGCGCAACCCGGATTGCGAGCCGGTAATCAAGAAGCAGACCAAGGCCATCACCGGGACATCGAAGGAGTTGGTTCAGCAACGAACCAAGGCCACCGGCATCAGCCGGGACGAATTGGCCCTCATTTACGGTCACTATACGACCGAAGATAAGGATGTCGCGCAATACGAAGCCGACCCGCAACTCCGGGATTTTGAAAACATCCCGCTCAAGGAACACATTGAGACCTTTTTCCTTCGCGAAGTGCGACCCTACGTTGCTGATGCGTGGATCGCCGAGGAGGCCACCGACGACAAGGACGGCGGAGTAGGGAAGGTGGGCTACGAGATCAACTTCAATCGGCACTTCTACGAGTACAAACCGCCGCGTCCGCTGACGGACATAGACGCTGAACTGGCGGCTGTTGAGAAAAAGATTGTGGGTCTCTTGGGGGTGAAGGCCGAGTGAACTTTGTCTCTAATACTCTGCATCGCACAGTGCGCTGGCCCAAGTGCAGGCTGAAGCATGTCGCGTCAATCAATGACGAAGTGTTGTCTAAAACAACAGACCCCGACTGGGAGCTTGAGTACGTTGACATCAGCAATGTGTCGAACAAGGGGCGTATTGCGGGAATTCAGCGATACTCTTTTGAGCGGGCGCCGAGTCGAGCGCGCCGGATCGTTCGCGACGGAGATATTATTGTCTCTACCGTCCGCACGTATCTGAAGGCGGTCGCGCGGATCAAAGACCCTCCAGACAACATGATCGTTTCGACGGGATTCGCCGTCGTCCGACCGGGACAGGACCTTGATCACAATTTCGCCTCATACGCATTGCAGTCTGAAGACTTCATTGAACAGGTAGTTGCCGAGTCTCAGGGCATTAGCTATCCTGCGATTACTTCCGAAAGGCTCGGATGCATCCCTTGAAGTGGCCCCGGTTTTGTAGACAGCTCGAGGGGCGTTTTGTGTTAAACTCAGGCGGCTTCATGGTTTCCGGTTTTCCGGGTTGAGTATACGGCATCCGGAGTCTTGTATCCCAGCGAAGAGTGCTTCCTCTCCCCGTTGTACCATTCCAGATACCTGCCCAGCTCGATCCTGGCCTCCACCATGTCCCTGTAACTCTTCAGGTACACCTCCTCGTACTTCAAGGTTCGCCAGAACCTTTCGACCATCACGTTGTCCAGCGCTCGGCCCTTCCCATCCATGCTGATCCTGATCCCAGAAGCCTTCAGCAAGCCGGTGAACTCGCTCCCGGTGTATTGGCTGCCCTGGTCCGTATTGAAGATCTCAGGACAGCCATACTTCTCAAGAGCCTCCTCAAGCGCTTCCAAGCAGAACCTCGGATCAAGCGTGTTCGACAGACGCCAGGAGAGAACCTTCCGGCTGTACCAGTCCATGATCACCGTCAGATAGCTCCAGCCTCGAGGCATCCGCACATAGGTAATGTCAGACGCCCAGACCTGGTCAGGACGTGAGATCGTAAGCCCTCTGAGCAAATAGGGGTACTTCTCGTTACTCTTCGCCGGACGACTCGTGTCAGGCCGGGGACATATCGCCACAAGCCCCATTAGCTTCATCAATCGTCCGACCCTCTTACGACCTGCCTTCAGCCCGAGATCCTGAAGATCCTTGCTGATCCGCCGCGCCCCCTTCGTGGGATGAGCCGTGTAGAGCTCGTCTATCGCGGCCATCAACTCTAGCGGCTCAAGAGATCTGCCTGTCCGCTTCCGGTAAAGCGTCGATCGATTAACGCCCAGCATCTCACACTGCCGGACTATGCTAACCGATGTCTGCTCCATCTCAACGGCCGTTCTTCGCTCGACGGGATGAAAGCTCTTCAGCTTTTTTTTTGGCCCAGTCCAACTCAACCTTCGCCTGACCCAACTGACGGTGCGCTTCGTCCAACTCTCGCTGAAGCTCCGCCTCTCGACTCTTCACCGAGCCATCCGAAAAGATCTCCGGGGCTCGATCCAAAAACTCCTTCTTCCAACGACTGATCTGAACCGGGTGCACTCCATACTGCACCGCCAACTCCGATAGCGTCTTCTCCCCACGAAACGCCTCCAAGGCCACCTTCGCCTTGAACGACGCACTATGCACTCGCTTCGGCATGTCCCCTCCCTCAAGAAGCCACGCCCAAATCTAACTACACCTCCTGTCTACGAAAGGGGACCAGCTCACCTGTCTCACTGCCACCGCGCGAGAAACAGCCCGCCATCGCTGACTACCTCGACCGGGAGACGGCGCGGATTGATGAACTTGTCGCGGAAAAGGAGAAGATGCTGGCGTTGCTGGAGGAGAAGCGCAACGCCTTGATCACCCGCGCCGTGACCCGCGGCCTTGATCCGAAGGCCACGATGAAGGACTCCGGCGTTGCCTGGCTTGGCGGTTTCCCGAACACGTGGACGCAAGAGCGCGCAAAGGTTCTCTTCAGCGTTCGCGACGAGAGATCAGAAGACGGAACCGAGGAACTGCTGACGGTCTCTCATCTGACAGGCGTAACTCCCCGTGCCGGAAAAGATGTCTTCATGTTCAAGGCGGAGTCCCAGGAAGGTTACAAGAAGTGCTATCCGGGCGACTTCGTCGTCAACACGCTCTGGGCTTGGATGGGTGCAATGGGCATTGTTCGGGAGCCCGGCATTGTGAGTCCTGATTATCACGTCTATGTCACCGGTCCTCGCTACTTGCCGGACTACTTCGACTATCTATGCCGCTCCGGACCATTTGTTGCGGAGGTCAATCGCCATTCAAAGGGAGTCTGGTCGTCTCGACTTCGGCTCTATCCAGAGGTGTTCTTCAACATCCGTCTGCCAGTGCCCCCGCCAGAAGAGCAGCGAGCGATTGTTGAGGCCTTGAATACCGAACTTTCGGAGGCCCGAGAGCTGGAGACTGCCTTGAAGCAGTCTATCAACCTGCTCACCGAGCGCCGGACGGCGCTGATTACGGCCGCAGTGACCGGGCAGATAGACGTCGTGGGGGCGAACTGATGATCCTGCACAAGCTCAACCTAGCGAACTTCAGGGCCTTCGAGCAGATCGAGATCGAGTTTGTGCGCGATCTCAATGTCATTGCGGGCGTGAACGGGGTCGGCAAGACAGCAATCCTTGACGCGATTGCCGTCATGTTCTCCCGAGCCCTGCCCGAGTGCACCGTTTCCACTGCAAAACCCCGGTCATTCACAGATGACGACATCTCGGTCGGAGAGATCTCGATGGAGGTTTCCGGCATCTACTCCGTTGGTAACCAGCGTTTTCATGCGGTCACGCAGCGAACAGCCGAAACGGAAAAGGGCGACTTGTTCTTGCAGATGCCGGAGCTCCACCACCCGACAGATGCGCCTGAAGCTCGACAAGAAACGCGAACGGTCCTGCACGGGTTGAAGAGTGCCGCTAACCAGCCGATAGCGGTTCTGTTTCCGCCCGGCAGGTTGCTGCGCGGAAGGCCGCAACGGCTCCACAAGCCGGATCTGGCCGACAAGACAAGGGCATTTATCGGCGCTCTTGATGAAGAGCGAACCGTTGAGCTTCGCGAGTTTATGGAGTGGTTCTATGCCCAGGCGGAATTGGAGAAACAACGCGAAGAGGCACATGAGGCCGAGTCCCAGAAGCAGATAATCGAGGCGCTGAAGCGGGTTGTCAAAGAGTTCATTCCCGAGTTCAGCAACCTCCGAGTTGTGTATGATCCCAAGCCGCGCTTTCTCGTGGACAAGAGTAAAACACCTTTGCAGTTGAGTCAGCTATCCGACGGTGAGCGCGGCCTGCTCGCGATCGTATTCGATATCACCCGCCGCCTGACCATCGCAAACCCCGAGCGCTCCGATCCCATCAGTGAGGGAACCGGCATTGTGCTCATTGATGAAATCGAGCTTCACCTTCACCCGAAATGGCAGAGGGAGGCTCTGCGGCGGTTGCACAACACCTTTTCAGGTTGCCAGTTCATTGTGACGACGCACTCTCCGCAGGTGCTTGGGGAGGTAGATGCGCAATGCGTGCGGTACCTCTACAGGGACAGGGAGAACCGGGTTCAGAAATACACGCCGAAGCAAGCCCTTGGCTTAGACTCCAATAGTATCCTCGAAGGAATAATGGGAGCACCCGCGCGCAACATCGAAACAGAAGACTTTCTACATGATCTATTTCGGGCGATTGACAGGGAGAATCCGTCCGATGTGCAAGCGTTGATGGATCGGATCAGTCAGCGCTTGGGCGACTCAGACCCGGAACTCGTCAGAGCCAGATCCATTATTTCATTTTTGAGTGGCCAGAATGAAGAACATCACGAAGAACACTGAACCACGTTCGCTTGCGCAACATCGCTGCAGTCGACATTCCGATTACAGCAACTATGATCATAAAGATGACCTTCGGCACAGCCTACTACAAGAGCAGGGATTCATCTGCTGTTTCTGCATGCGACGCATCGGAGTGAGGGAGGGGATCGCGCTAGGCGATCAAATGAAAGTCGCTCACTGGCACAGTCAGACCCGGCATCCCGACGAGGATTTGGACTATGCGAATCTTCTTGGAGCTTGCAAGGGTGGCGAAGGCATGCCGCCTGAACAGCAGCACTGTGACACGTTTCAAGGCAACAGAGACTTGGCGTTTAATCCTGCAAATCCGGTTCATGATGTGGAATCCAAGATTCGATATCTCGCAGATGGCACGATGGAGTCGGACGATCCGCAACTTGATCGTGATATCAATTGTGTTCTCAATCTCAATAGGGGGTATCGTCTGAAGGAAAGCAGAAAAGCGGTCATTTCCGCGGTCATTCACAAAGTATCGATGCGACCGGGTCCAAGGACGCGATGCGAGTTACATGCGCTTATCGACAATTGGGGCGGACGGGATGCGAACGGCCATTTTAAGGAATTCTGCCGTGTTGCACTCTACTATCTCCAGCGAAAACTCGCCAGAACACGGTGACATGAAGGTCTATCAGGAAAAGCCGTTCGAGGATTTGATCGAGGAACATCTGCTGGCGCACGGCTGGCAGACTGTCCCTCGCGACGAATACGACAAGGCGCGAGCGCTATTCCCCAAAGTGGCCCTGAACTTCATCCGGGAGACGCATCCGAAGAAGTGGGCGAAGCTGGAAAAGCTGCACGCGGACAAGACGGGCGAAGTTGTTCTGAATGACTTGGCGAAGATGCTGGACAGGCTCGGTTGTCTGACGGTCATCCGGCACGGATTTAAGTGCTACGGGCATCTGATTCGCATGGCTTTCTTTCGTCCCGCTCACGGTTTGAATCCGGAGGCAGAAACGCTTTATACCGCGAATCGTCTCGGCGTGACGCGGCAGTTGCAGTACAGCGAGAAGAATTCAAACACGCTGGACTTGACCCTGAGTCTGAACGGCATCCCGGTCGCCACGGCGGAACTGAAGAACCCGATGACAGGTTCGACGGTTCAGGACGCGGTAAAGCAGTACATGACTGACCGGGACCCTCGGGAAATCCTTTTCGAGTTCAAGCGGCGGACCTTGGTTCATTTCGCGGTGGATACCGAGCAGGTCCGCATGACCACCAAGCTCGCGGCGGGAGCTACAACATTCCTTCCGTTCAATCGCGGCTTCAACGGCGGCGCGGGAAACCCCACGTCTGAGGATGAGGCGAAGCACCGAACGGCTTACCTCTGGGAAGAGATCTGGCAGCGTGATAGCTGGCTGGAGATTCTCGGGAACTTCGTCCATCTCCAGATTGAGGAACGCAAGACAGACGAGGGAGAGAAGATCAAGAAAGAGGTCATGGTCTTCCCTCGCTATCACCAAATCGACGCCGTTCGCCGGATTGTGGCGGCGGCCCGCCCGGAGGGACCTGGGCACAATTATCTGGTCGAGCATTCGGCGGGGAGCGGCAAGAGTAATACGATTGCATGGCTCGCACATCGGTTGAGCAGTCTCCACAACGACAAGGATCAGAAGGTTTTCGATAGCGTGGTGGTGATCAGCGACCGGCGCATTCTGGACAAGCAGTTGCAGGATGTCATCTACCAGTTTGAGCACAAGCAGGGCGTGGTACAGAAGATCGACAAGGATTCACGTCAGCTAGCCGAAGCCCTGCAGTCCGGTGTTCCGGTGGTCATTACCACGCTTCAGAAGTTTCCGTTTGTCACCGATCAGTTGCAGAAGATTGCCGAGGAACAGGAGCGACCGTCGGAAGGTCTGCTGCCAAAACGAACCTATGCGGTGCTCATTGACGAGGCTCACAGCTCGCAGAGCGGCGAGGGCGCGGCGGAAATGAAGGAGGTTATAGGCGGCGAAACGCTTCAAGAGCAGGTGAACGCCGAACTGGCCGACGGCGAGGTTGACGTAGTCGAAGCAGAGGTGCGCCGCGCCATCGCCCGTCGAGGGCATCAGAAGCACGTCAGCTTCTTCGCCTTCACCGCCACCCCGAAGCACAAGACCTTCGGCGTTTTTGGCCGGAATGGGAAGCAATTCCATCGTTACACGATGCGGCAGGCGATCGAGGAAGGCTTCATCATGGACGTGTTGAAATGCTACACGACCTACAAGACCTACTATCGCCTGCTCAAGGCATGCGACGATGACCCTCACGTCGCACGGAAAAAAGCGGCCCGCGCACTGGCGCGGTTCATGCGGCTGCATCCCCACAACATTGCGCAGAAGACGGAGATCATGCTGGAGCATTTCCGGACACAGACCATGCACAAGATCGGAGGTCGGGCCAAGGCGATGGTGGTCACGGGTTCCCGCCTTGAGGCGGTGCGCTACAAGCAAGCCTTTGACCGATACATCGAAGGTAAAGGCTACAAGGGGATCAAGACGCTGGTTGCGTTCTCCGGTGCCGTTCCAGACGACAAGATTTCGGGCAAGTCGTACACAGAAGTGGCGATGAACAATGGGATTCGCGAAATGGAGTTGTCCGACAAGTTCGCCACCTCCGAGTACCAGGTTTTGCTGGTTGCCGAGAAATACCAAACCGGTTTTGACCAGCCTTTGCTTCACACGATGTACGTGGACAAGCGCCTTGCCGGTATTCAAGCCGTACAAACACTGTCCCGGCTGAACAGAATGCATCCCCTCAAGGAAGACACCTTCGTCTTGGACTTCGTGAACGACCGCGAGGAGATATTCCAGGCCTTCAAGGATTACTACGAAGGCGCGGAGGTGGGTGAGGAGGTCGAGCCCGCCAAGCTGTATCAGATGCATGGCGAACTCGATGCGAGCGCCCTCTACGCCGAGGAAGAGGTCGAGGCGTTCTGCCGGGTCTTCTTCTTGGCCAAGCGTCGCCCAAGCGCACAAGACCACACGCGCATGGAAGCGGCGCTTGAACCGGCGACAGAGCGTTTTAGAAAGCTGCAAGCAGAGAAAGAGGACGAAGCGGAGGACCTTCGCGCGAAGATCGCCACATTCCGCAACCTCTACACCTACTTGAGCCAGATCATTCCGTTTCAGGACACCGATCTGGAGAAGCTCTATACGTTCCTGAGGTTCCTAAGCGCTAAACTCCCCAAGCGCGGGGCGGGTCCGTCCTACTCGTTTGATGACGAAGTCCGCCTTGAGTATTACCGCCTGCAGAAGATTAGCGAGGGCTCAATCAGTCTGTCCCAAGGTGAGGCCGCACCCCTGAAAGGCCCGACGGATGTTGCGTCCGGTATGGTCCGCGAGAAGCCCATAGAGTTTTCCCGGTTGATCGATATCTTGAATGACCGCTTCGGGACAGACTTCACCGACGCGGATCAACTCTATTTCGACCAGATTCGAGAGGCAGCCGTCCAAAGCTCCGATCTCCAGCAGGCGGCGCAAGCGAACCCGCTGGACAAGTTCCAGCTTCTTTTTGGGGGCGTACTCCGATCCCTCGTCATTGATCGGATGGAGCAGAACGAGGAGCTCACGGCCAAAGTGCTGAACGACGAAACTTTTCAGAAACTCGTGTCTGGCTGGCTGGGCACAGAAGTCTACAGGCGCCTTCGCGAGTCGAAGGTCACGCAGGTGGAGGATTAATAAACACCATGACTGCACTAGAAGCTGCGTTGAGAATCCTGCAGGAAGCAGGAACACCACTTCATTACTTGGAGATCACCAAGCGTATTCTTGCGGCCAAGCTCTGGAAGACGGACGGGAAGACGCCGGCGGCGTCCATCAACTCCCGCCTCGCGATGGACGTGAAGAAGAACGGCAAGGCGTCCGCATTTCGCCGCGCCGGGCGCGGTGTCTTTGCCGTGAACACGGAGCGAACCGACCCCACGCCACTGCAGCCGGAAGTCCTGCGCACGGAAAACCCTGCGCTTTACGTGTCCGGCCCGAAGGCCGGGGGAACGTTATCATTCACGGATGCTGCGGAGCGGATTCTTGAGGCGTCGCCCGGCAAGCCGATGCACTACCGCGATATCACGCGTCACGCTCTCGAAAACAAGATGCTCGATACGTCCGGGAAGACGCCCGAAGCGACGATGTACGCGCAAATCTTGACCGAGTGCAAACGGCGGCAAAGGCGCGGGGAGCAACTGCGGTTTATGATCCTCGGCAAAGGCATGATTTCTTTGGCGAAGTGGCGGGAAAAGGGACTTGCGTTTCAAGTCGAGGAAGCGAACCTTAAGGTACGGAAAGAACTCCTGGAATCGGTCAAGACAATGCCGCCGGGCGATTTTGAGGACCTCATCGGGCGGCTGCTCGCGGCCATCGGATTTGAGGAAGTCGAAGTTACGTGCCGAACCAAAGACGGCGGAATTGATGTCCGCGGTACGTTAGTTGTCGGGGACGTGATCCGCACGAGCCTTGCCGTACAGGTGAAGCGGTGGAAGTATAACGTCCAGACGCAGGTCATTCAGCAGGTGCGCGGAAGTCTCGGGGCGCACGAGCAGGGACTTATCATCACGACCAGTGATTTCAGCAAGCGCGCGAAGGAAGAAGCCGAACGTGCCGACGCAACACCCGTCGGCCTGATGAACGGCGAGCAGCTTATTGCCCTGCTGGTCGAAAACGAAATCGGTGTTCGCAGGACTCCGCTACAGTTGATCCAGCTTGGCGAGCGCTTGGGCAGTCAGAACGCAGAGGAATAGTCACGCCGCCGAGCTGTCGCCCGTCTGCAAGATCCCGTTCCGTCAGTTGCACCCCTCCATGCCGGAGCGCGCAAGGCGCGTCTACGGTCTGTCCGGGGCGCAACGGACTTCACGGCAAATGCGGATAAGCGGCTACATCGCTTGCTGGATAGGATTTCGCGCGCCCCCGAAAACGAAGACGATAGACGGGCGGAACGAACCGGGCGGCGAGCGCCGCCGTCGTAGCGTAAGCGGCGACCGGGGCAGCGACCAAGCTGACGCCGGAAGCGCAGGCACGCGGCCAGCGTGTCGAGCATCAATCGGCGCGGCCCAGCGCCGTCCTTGCTCCGAGCCGCGTCCAGCGGCGAGGAGTAGAAGAACGGCGCGCCGTGCGTGGGGGCGAGGAGCGTCAGCGACGAGCCAGGGGAACGTCCCGAGCGGCGCGTCAGCGGCGGCCCGCGTCTCGCGGGTCGCGAGGATCACGTCACCGAATCGCGTCACCACTCGCGGAAATGCCTCGCCGCGTCTGCGCGTCGAGTTTTCCGAACCTTGAAAGATTTGGGCCTAAATGGACCGAAAAGAAATGGTCGGGGCGGCCGGATTTGAACCGGCGACCCCCTGCTCCCAAAGCAG
>ERZ795056.4927-NODE-4927-length-13585-cov-7.080044_pt1 | contig 13585 bp, 13 predicted proteins | sample MGYA00375140_ERZ795056 | MGnify/ENA primary metagenome ERZ795056 (study PRJEB30185, sample SAMN05720227) | activated sludge metagenome | isolation source: Anaerobic digester | place: USA | collected 2015-03-09 ...
CTGTTATTAACGGCGATACATTGAACCTTTACTTTAAACTAATTAATGCCGGCGAAACCCCTGCGGACAGTTTTTTCATTTATGTTTTATTACAGAAATCAAATAACACTACCGACACACTGTTCAAACACCTCGTTAAATCGCTTGACGGTTTCGGCGAAGAATTATTTAATGTTGAGTATAAAACTAACCCGGCGGACGGGATCGGTAATTTTGCTTTTATTATTAATATTGACCCTCAGGGACATATAAATGAATTGTATAAAGATAACAACATTTATAAAGTACAGTTCAGGGTTAAGCACGATACGGCAAATGTAATCTCCGATCAGGATATCTGGTTTAATGCGGACGGAAGAGAAGTCCTTGATGGAGAATATGTTTCAAGTAAACCGGAAATGAAAATTGAGGTAAAACCTCCTTCCTGGTTCCTGTTTGATGATACATCGGCTATCCAATTCCGCTTTAATGGAAAATTGATCAGCCATACTAATTTCAATAACATCTTTTACGACGAAGCGAGTAAAAGACTGGTTTTCACTTACAAACCTTATCTTGAAGAAGGAGAATATACTTTACGTATCTTCGCTAAAAATAAAACCGGGATTCTTGAAAATAATCCTACATTCGAGAGAACTTTCTTTGTTGTAAATGAAATGAGAATAACACACGTTTATAACTGTCCAAATCCATTTAGTGAATCAACAGCTTTTACGTTCGTTCTAACTCAAGTCCCGGATGAATTATCCATTAGGATCTATACGATTTCGGGCCGGCTTATAAAAGAGTTTAAACGTCATGCCGGGGAACTTTCTGCAAATTTTAATATTATACCATGGGACGGAAGAGACGAGGATGGGGATTTAGTTGCGAACGGTATTTATTTATATAAATTAAACGTTTATAAAGGTGGTAAGAGAGAAACCATTACTGAGAAATTAGCGGTTGTTAGATAAATGAAAAAAACGATTCTGAATTACATCTTTTTACTTCTAAGCATTTCGATATTCCCGAAAAGTGGGGATACACCGATGCCGGTTGAATTAATCTATTTTGAAGGACAAGCTCAAGAGAACAAAATCCTATTGCTCTGGGGGACTGCCACGGAAATAAATAATTACGGGTTTTTCATCCAAAGGACTACTGATTTTTCTTCATGGACTGAAGTTGATTTCGTAATGGGGCACGGAACATCCTATGTTGTAAATCATTACTCTTTTGTTGATTCGCCAATGACTGTTTCCGGCACCTATCATTACAGGCTCAAACAAATGGATACTGATGGTATGTATAAATATACAGACACTATAGCAATATCAATTGTTTCTACAATGTTTGAATTAATCTACTTTGAAGGCACTGCCCAAGAAAACTCCATCCGGCTAACATGGGCAACCGCTTCTGAAATGAATAACCTTGGATTCGTTATTGAAAGAACCATCGACTTTTCTTCCTGGACGACTTTAACTTTTGTTATCGGGCAGGGGAATTCAAACATTACAAACAGCTATTCATTTGTTGATTCACCCATAACCGTTTCTGGGACTTATCATTATCGGCTTAAACAAATTAGTTTCGATAGCTCTTACTCATATTCTTACATTGTCCCGGTTGAGTTTTATTCATCAATGTTTGAATTAATCTATTTTGAAGGTACAGCACAATTGAATTCAATATTATTAAGATGGGCCACAGCTTCCGAAATGGATAACCAGGGATTCTACATTCAAAGATCGGATGACAATTCTGTTTGGACGGAAATTGGTTTTGTTGCCGGGCAGGGCAATTCCAGCATTACAAATCATTATACCTTCATCGATACTCCTATAACCTTGCAGGGAACATACGGTTATCGTTTAAGACAGGTTGACTATTACGGAAACTCAATATATTCTTATGTTGTATCTGTTCCGTTTGTTCCAACGGTTTTTGAATTTGTTTACTTCGAGGGTTCCGCACAAGAAAACTCTATCCGCTTATTATGGGCTGCAACAAATGAAATTAATAGTTGGGGTTTTTATGTTCAAAGGTCCGAAGATTCATCCTTATGGAACGAGATCGGCTTTGTTGAAGGACATGGTACTTCATTCGATACAAACTATTATGCTTTTATTGATACACCGATTACTTCTTCCGGTACTTATAACTATAGATTAAAACAAATTGATTTTGACGGTGCGTATCGCTACTCGAATATTGTCCCTGTTGAAATTGAAGTAACCTCGATAGATGATGATGTACTTGCTATTAACAGGTTTTCTCTTTTCCAGAATTACCCGAATCCCTTTAACCCGGTAACGACGATAAAGTTTTCTGTGCCGTCAAACGTAAAACCCACCCAGGCGGCGGGCAGGCGTGAAATATCAAACATAAAATTAATTATTTACGATATGCTCGGCAGAGAAGTAGCGGTACTTGTTAATGAAAGAAAACAACCCGGGACATATGAAGTGGAATGGAACGCATCAGGACTATCATCCGGTATATATTATTACTTACTGAAATCAGAAGATTTTATTGAAACAAAAAGTATGATATACTTAAAATAGTATTCACTATCCCGTTCATTTAAAATGAATAACGAAGTGAACAATCTCTGAGTCGCTTCCGATTCTAACGGGTGGTCCCCATGTCCCGACTCCCGAAGTTACATAATATTGCGTGTTCAGCTTCTTCATAAAACCGTAGCTGACTTCATAGACTAAAGACGTAATCCAGTTGCCCGGAAAAATTTGCCCATGATGAGTATGCCCCGAAAGCTGTAAATCAATCCCGTGTTTTGCTGCTTCTTCAAGTTCAAACGGCTGATGGTCCAAAAGTATTGTCGGAAGATCCGGATTAATATTCTTCAGAATTTCACCGAGTGGTTTTCTCGGAGACTCACGGAAGCGGGTTATACTTCTATCTTCTCTTCCGATTATCTGAACCGAATTGTTTATTGTTATAAAAGTATCAGCCAACACAGTAATTCCATTTGAAGTGAGAAAATCTACAGCATTTTCAGTATCAGCAATATGCTCATGGTTGCCATTACAAGCATATACACCAAACTTTGCCTTCAGTTTTCTCATTTCATCATCAATTCCATACCTCTTCAAATTGTTCGACTTATCATCAATTATATCACCTGCTATCAAAATCAAATCCGGTTCTACAGAATCCTGAATCGCAATTATTTTATTCATAATCCTTCCGTTATTAACCGGAGTAAAATGAGAATCCGAAAAAAATAGAACACTTAACTTTTCAATATTTCCGCTGTTTTTCGGAATTGTAATTTCATATGTTTTCAAAACGATGTTATTTGCATTGTTATACCCAATTACAACCAATAATGATGTTATGAAAATAACCGCTACAAAAAGCGTTAGTTTTATTCTGGAGTAAGTTTCCTTACTAATTGATTTTAATCTGCCCGTCTTTCTAAGAACAAATCGGATTTCATCAATGAGTAAAGTAAATATCAAAAAATACACTAAATACGCAAACCAGAAAGAACCGAGCCAGAGAAGTATATCATAAAAGATGGAATCACTATTGACTAATAGGCTTTTAGCCGCAACATAGGAGAACACTGGGATTATAAATATAACTCCTAAAATAAGTTTTGCATTTTTTGATATAAGGGATAATGCCTGGGTTCCCCTCCGAAAGAGATAGTAATTAATTGTCGTATAGACAGTAATGAAAACTAATAAAAAAGTAACCATTGATTCCTGTTGTTAATTTGCTTTGTTAAAATAGGTGAACTAATTGTTAAATAAAATGCAAATACAAAATCCCATGTGCGCTGACTAAGATTCTGTATATTTTGTACAGATTAAAACCTGTTTTTGTTGAATTCAGTTCAAACTTTGAATGTTTGATATGTAAAACCATTACAACCTTACTGATTTGGAAATGGATTTTTCGGTCAATAAATTGTATTAGAAAAATAAAGGAAAAATTATGAAATACAGAGAACTTGGAAAAACCGGTATTATGATTTCGGAAATTGGTTTGGGCTGCTGGACGATGGGCGGTTTGAACTGGGTTGACGGTGTTGCAAATGGCTGGGCAAATGTGGACGAGAACGAAATTGCTTCTGCCATTAACTATGCAATCGAACATGGAGTTAATCATTTTGACAATGCCGATGTTTACGGCAACGGCAGGGCAGAGAGAATGCTTGCAAGTATTCTCGGTAGCAGGAATAAAGATTTTGTTGTTGCTACTAAAGTCGGCTGGTTTCATGGTACAGCCGAACATGCTTACTTACCGGTTCATATCAGGCATCAATGCGAGCAGTCGCTTGTAAATCTGAAAAGAGATTACATCGATTTGTATTATTTCCATCACGGGAACTTCGGTGAAAATGATGAATACCTTGATGACGCTGTGGAAATGATGTATCGGCTAAAAGAAGAAGGAAAAATCAGATTCATCGGGCAGTCTGCATATTCGCATGAAGACTTCAATAAACTCGTTCCTAAAGTAAAACCGGAGGCACTTCAAAGTTTTGCAAATGCAATGGATGATAAGTTTGTTGCCGATGGAACTACAACAAGAAATCTTCTTGAAGAGAAAGGAATTTCATTTATTGCTTTCGGTCCTCTGAACCAGGGAATTCTGCTTGGTAAATATAATAAAGATAATCCGCCGCACTTTGAACCGGGTGACCACAGAGTACGGGCAAAAAAATTCACACCTGAATCATTAGCCGAGGTTGAACCAAAAATAATTAAACTGAAAGAGCATTTCGGATCTTCTGTCGAAGACCTGGCGCGTGCAGCACTTCAGTATCTCCTGCACTACAAAGTAGTTGGAGCTGTTATTCCCGGATTCAGAAATCTTAACCAGGTGAAAGTAAATTTGAGTGCCGCAGAAAAGCCTTTAACGGATGATGAATTCAATTTTATTAAATCTGTGTTTCAAAACTAGTAGGAATACAAATGGGTTATGCTATTAGAAATATGAAACCGGAAGAGATGAACTTTGCAGTATCGCTTGCTGCTGAAGAAGGATGGAATCCCGGCATTAATGACGGCGCCATTTTCTATAACACCGACCCCGGTGGATTTTTTGTAGCAGAGTTAGATAGAGAAATAATAGCGTGTAAATCAGCAGTAAGATATGGAAACAAATTCGGATTCATGGGTTTTTATATTGTGAAGAAAAGTTACCGCGGAAAAAACTACGGGCTTCCGTTGTGGCAGTATGCTTATAATCGATTAAAGGATATTCCTTCCGGTATGGATGGAGTTGTTGAACAGCAGGCAAACTATTCAAAATCGGGATATGTTTTGGCATACAGACAGCTTCGTTTTGAAGCGAAAGGGATTTCAAACAAACCGTTTTATAAATTAAATGATTTGAAAGATGTTCCACTTGAAGAAGTGATCGAATATGATTCAACCGTATTTCCTGCCAGGAGAACGGAATTCTTAAAACCTTGGCTTAATCAAACTGGAGCATCCGTAAAGATTTCAACTTCAGGGAATAAAATTAATGGCTATGGAGTGATAAGACCATGTAGAGTGGGTTACAAAATCGGACCTTTATTTGCAGAAAACGGTGAGATTGCGGAGAACATATTTTTAGCTCTTGCAGAATTCACCGAAGGCAAAGAGGTTTATCTTGATGTTCCAGAAATTAATAAATCAGCGATTGAATTGATTAAAAAATACGACATGCGATACGTTTTTGAAACGGCAAGAATGTACAACAATGGAAGACCACAGGACAATCCCGGGAAGGTTTTTGGAGTTACAACTTTCGAGTTGGGATAAAAACTAAAAAAATGATTTGCAATATTTCATAAAGAATAGTAATTTTGCTATCCAAATTATTGAAAAAAGCTGGTGTAGCTCAGTTGGTAGAGCAGCTGATTTGTAATCAGCCGGTCGGCGGTTCAAATCCGTTCACCAGCTCAAAAAGTGCGAAAAATAACCGTTTTCGCACTTTTTTTGTTTCTAAACAAAGTAATGGAATTCATACAAAATATCCGGATTCTGTTTTACTGAAGTCTGGGTAAATGTATACTATAGTTTTAGGAGTTACTTCAGTTTGATTTAGAAATTTAAAAAATCATTCCATATTTTAAAAAGCCTGTAAGTGGCATATATGTCATCACCGCAGTAAATAGCTATCTCTTTTATTTTCCCGGCTTCGTACAGGTTCTTTACTTCCATACCCGAGACCTCTTTTGTTTTCGGAGATTTAATACCGAAAGAATGACAATAGAAATCAAGGTTGAAACGTTTTGTAACTCCGTAAAAAGAGAGTTGCTCAAGCAGATCAACGTGCTGCTTCGTATCGTAACGGTAGCCCATTAAATTTTTTGACGGCTTGATTCCTAGCATAGCAGAACGGATCATCATAAAAGGAATATCGAAATTCCGCCCGTTAAATGTTATTACCTGGTCGGAAACTTCTATTATCCGCCAAAATGATTTTATCATCTCTTCTTCGGATAATCCTTTGTAAAAGACATTCTTTTCTTCAACACTCCATTCTTCTTCCGTTTCACTTTCAAAGTAGACATAAGATTTTTCTTTGTTTACATCGTAGATTCCAATTGCTACAACTCTGGCGGTTAGAGGATACAAACTAAGAAATCGCTCTGCATCAAGCACCTTTTGTGCTTTCAACTGCTCGTCTTTTTCTTTTTCGGCTTCGCGAAGAAGATACTCTTGCTGACTTTCTGCAAGGTCTGTTAATTTACAGCCGTATGTTTCGATGTCGAAAACAATCTGGCGCGGTTTGTTTTGCTGTGTCATTGCTTAAACCTTACTTTGTTTTTAAAACTTTTACGTTAGATTCAAACCCTGTTATCAATCTATAAAATCTTTCCGGTAATGGAGATGATTTTCTCGTTTTAGGATTAACGTGAGCAATCACTCCTTTTCCATCAGCTACAATCTCTTTAGTTTTTGCATTTTCGATTATATGCTCAAACCCGAAAGAAGAGTTTTTTATATAGGACACTCTTGTATAAACATTTAGTTTATCATCATAATGAGAATGAGCACGGTAGTTTACTTCATTCCTTACTATAAAATATAGTTCATCATCTTTAAACAAATCCTTTTCGGGAAATAGTTTTAGATGTTTTAAGTATTGAAGCCGTCCTTCTTCAAAAAAATTTATGTATACGGCATTATTACATACTCCAAGCATATCAACATCATTAAACCGAACCGATACAGTTATTTTATGTTTGAATTCTTGCAACTCCATTTTATCACCTAAACAAAAACTTGTCGAATGATTTTAATCGCTTTCTCTATATCTTGAAAAGAAACATCAAGATGGGTTACGGCACGTAAAGAATCGGCTTTACCAACCGAAAGCAGTAATCCCTGTTCACGGCACTTCTGTTGAGCTTCAGTTACAGACAGCTTAAGCGGTTTGAATATGATTATATTCGTATGTACAGCTTTAAGATCAATCTCAAGACCGGGATTTTCTGCAATAACATTAGCAAGCTGTTTTGCCTTTTCATGGTCTTCAGCCAAACGTTTGAAATTATTTTTGAGAGCGTACAAACCTGCTGCTGCGATTACGCCTGCCTGCCGCATTCCGCCACCCCAGGCTTTTCGTACTCTAAATGCTTCTTTGATGAATTCTTTTGTTCCTGCAATAATAGACCCAATAGGAGCGCCGAGCCCTTTAGAAAGACAGCATGAGATCGAATTGAAATAAGAGGCATATTCTTTAACATGAATCCCGGTTGCTACCGAAGCGTTCCAGATTCTTGCACCGTCGAGATGAAAATAGAGATTATGTTTTTCGGCAAGTTTTTTTAATTCCACAATATTCTCTAATGGAATGATTGCCCCGCTTGCACGGTTGTGCGTATTTTCAACCGCTATCACTTTTGTCCGGGGCATATAATATGCCGAAATCGGACGGATTGCTTCTTCAACATCATTAACCGGCATTACACCATAACTTCCTTTTACCGGGTAAAGTTGAATCCCGCTTATAGCCGAAGGCGAAGCGGACTCATAATTAAAAATGTGTGCATCTTTTTCACATATTACTTCATCACCGGGATTTGTCAATACATTTAAACAAAGCTGATTACCTTGAACACCGCTCGTTACAAATAAAGCTGCTTCTTTACCGAGAAGTTCGGCAGCGTATTCTTCAAGTTCATTAATCGTCGGGTCTTCTTTAAATACATCGTCTCCGACCTCAGCTTCGTACATTGCTTTCCGCATTCCTGCCGATGGTTTTGTAACCGTGTCGCTTCTTAAATCTATATAGTTTGACATAATTTTTACTCTAATTCACATTTTAAATACAAAAATAACTATTTATAGCTTCCATTTCATCTTTAGTTTTATAAGCAGACTCAAGCCGGCAATCCATAATGATATCACAGAGGAAATGATTGGAATGATTAATGGGTTACGCATATAAAAAGTTGAGCCGGGATTTAGTTCAACGTCACCGACCAGGTAACCTTTCGTAAACATCGGTGTTTCATCAACCGTTATTCCGACCGGATTAATAATGCAGCTTATTCCTCCATTGGCTGCACGCACAACCGATTTACGGTTTTCAACCGCCCGCAATATTGCCGTTGCTTTATGCTGATATGGACCGCTTGTGTTTCCGTACCAGCTATCGTTGGTAACAACAGCAATAAAGTCGGCTCCTTTATTACACAGTACCGCTGTATAATCCGGGAAAATCGATTCATAACAAACTGACCCGCACACTTTAATCGTATCGTGTGAATCAAGGTTATTATAGTTTCTCACTATATGAAACAAAGAAGAATCGTAACCGACATTCCAGCCGCTTAGTCCTACTCCCCATTTGATTAAATCGCCAAGAAAAGGAACTTGGTCCGAGAATGGAGTTTTTTCACCGAACGGGACAAGTTTTACTTTGCCGTACTTTTGAATTTCAGAATCTTCCGGTGAAAAGAGATAAATAGCGTTATGTGTTGAATAGTAGTAATCACCCGCTTCGCTATATTTGGCAAAAGGAATTGCATCTTCTTTATTTCCGAAGTATCTGAAATCCGGCATACCCGTTAAAAGAAATACATTATTCTCTGAAACGAATTTTCTAATGAACAAAAGAGCATTTTCATAACCTCCGCTTAGCAGGTAGACAGGCAACGCAGTTTCAGGCCAAATTATTACTTCCACACCTTTGTCAATCGCTTTCTCTGAAAGATTTGTATACTGTTCTGTTAATTCGATTAAACTGCCGCCATTCCATTTTTCGTAGGGATCAAGGTTGGGTTGGATTAATCCGACTTTAACTTTTTTATCAGCCGGCTTATAGTTGTTCAACACGGATGAACCGTAAACTAACGGGAAGACAATAATCAAAGCGGCTAACGTAAAATAGACATAACTTGAAACCTTCTTGATATTGTAATTTATAATTCCTTTATAAATAAAAACATTAGCGAAAAGAATAAAAAGCGATAATCCTGTCGCCCCCACCTGATCAGCAATTTGAATGTAATGTGTAAAGTAAGGTAAAGCGTTTCCAAGTACAAGCCACGGGAAACGGATGTCGGTAATCATGTAAAGGTATTCATAAGTAACCCAGAAAAACGGGAATATGAAGAATGCTATCTTTGCCCCGATAAACTTTCTTGCCAGGTAATACAAAGTAGATGGAATTAGAAATAAAAGCGGGTTAAAAAAAAGTAATACTCCGCCTGCAATCATTAAAAAAGGGTCTTTCCCTTCAGTAAATGCACCTACCCAATAGATTGTTAGCAACGAAAACACGAAACCCATCAGGTATGTCGCCTTGTTTATTTCGTTTAACTCTGTCCGTTTTTCAATTACAAAGAGATATGGGACTAACGCAAAAAAGATTAAATACGGGAATGGAAAAGGTGGAAATGAAACGGCAAGAAGTAACCCGCTCAAAAGAAGCAGGTATCTTTGTTGCCTTCTCGATTTTTTTTCTCCCGGTGTCAATATCGATTTAAAGAAAGGAAGTTTCAATTCTGTTTAGCCTTTCTTTTTGAAATGAAATATTTAATTAGAAACACTGCCACACCTAATCCCAAAATAGAAAAAACTATTGTAGTATAAGTTCTTAAAATGTAATCAACAAATTGCAGGTTCTCAGCAAAGAATATTCCAAGTCCGAGCAGGATTAAATTCCACATTACCGCACTAATTGTTGAAAGGATTAATGTTCTTTTAAATTCAAGTTCACTCAGTCCAGCAAAAAAAGAAATTACCGAACGAATCCCGGGAATAAAGCGGTTGAACAGAATAATAAAGAATCTGTACTTTGTGAACCACTCTTCAGCTTTTTCGAGTGCTTCTATAGAAATAAATTTTACTTTCCCTTTTCTTACAAGTCTTTTATCAGTTTGCGAACCAAGGAAATATAAAGTTAAAAACCCGATTTCACTTCCGATTGTCGTTAAAATAAGTGAGGGAATAAAGCTGACTGTTTTTGTTACAATCAACGTCCCGCCGAGTACTACAATAAAATCGCTTGGTGACGGGGGAAAAATATTTTCTACAAAAGGGATAACCAACAATACTATATAAACCCACAACGGGTTGAAGGTTGACATTGAATTAAGAATTTCTTCGAACATTATTCTCCGTGTTTAAATAATAAAACCGTTGCCATAGCTGCAACTCCTTCTTCCCTGCCGACAAATCCGAGTTTCTCTGTTGTTGTTGCTTTAATTGAAACTTGCTCTTTATCAATACTCAATAGGTTCGAAATAACTTCAATCATTTTTGGAATAAATGAAGAAATTTTCGGTCTTTGTAATAACAGAGTCGAATCAATATTCCCTATTTCATAGCCTTTACTTTTAATCAACGTATAAACATTATCAAGCAGTATTTTACTGTCGATATTTTTATAACTCTGATCTGTATCCGGGAAATGAATACCAATATCACCCAAAGCAAGAGCCCCAAGCATTGCATCGCAAATTGCATGGAGCAGCACATCTGCGTCCGAATGACCGAGTAAACCTTTTTCAAAAGGGATTTTTACACCGCCGATAAATAGGTCTCTATCTTCGGAAAACTTGTGAACATCAAATCCCTGTCCTATTCTGAAATTATTCAATGTCGTATCTCAAATGATGTGAATTCGTTTTGAAAAGAATACCAATTAATTGCATGTTTTGTAACCCTTGAAAATGAAGAACCGATAATTAATTGTTCATACAATTCATGTATCAACCCTTTCTCTCCTTCCGCCAAAGTAAATACTTCACCGGATGGAAGATTTTTAACATAGCCTTTTAATCCGAGAGCCGAGGCACTTCTCAGTACGAAGTATCTAAAACCTACACCTTGAACAACTCCACCTAAAATAATTTCTGCTCTTGTTAAATGTGAAGCCATATTAAAGTTTAATCTTTCGTTAATAATTCGGATATCAAAACACCCGTAAAGATAAAAATACACCCGATAATTCCCAAATAAGACAACACTTCGGTAAGAACAATATATGCAAATACAGCGGCGAAAATCGGCTCCATTGAGAATATTAATCCCGCTCGTGTTGGAGTTACTTCTTTTTGATACCTGGTTTGGAGTAAAAGTGTAATTACAGTTGCAAGAATAGACGTGTAAGCCAATGCAAGTATTAGGTTATCAGTTAATTGAAATTGTATTCCCTCTAACTCGAAAGCTGAAAAAGTAAATGCAGCGGCAAAACCGAGAACTGCGGTAACAGCAATCTGGGAAAAAGCAAGGTATTTGAATTCATTTCTACGACTGATAATATCAAGATAAACGATATACAAAGCGTAAAAAACGGCACAGAGCAGAGTAAGAAAATCACCGAAATTAAAACTCGCCCCGATTTCAAAGAATATTTCAAATACCGAATCTTCCCCGCTTGATAAAAATATTATCCCAACAATAACAAACAGAATACCGGCGATATTCGCCAATGAGGGGAATTTCTTCTCAATAATGGTTTGAAAAATCGGGGTGAAAACTACAAACGTTCCCGTAATGAAAGCTGATTTTATCGCAGTTGTGTACTTTAAACCGATTGTTTGTAAAACAAACCCTACAAGAAGCAGAACACCCAAATTAAATCCATCCATTACCGATCTTTTACTTAGTCCGGACAAACTTTTATAAGCAAACGGTAATAATATCAATGTGGAAATTGTAAACCTGACAGCAACAAACATCATCGGCGAAGAATCCGTTAATGCCGATTTAACAATAACAAAAGTGCCTCCCCAAATTAACGCATTCAACAGAAGTGCTCCTTCTGCTATTAGTTTAATCCTGTTTCTCATTCTATGAAACTGATATTCATTTTATTCTTTCGGTTTAGAATAGCCGAAGTATTTCATCATCTGCTCGCTTGAACGCCAATTCTCTTTTGTTTTAACACGCAGTTCAAGAAAAACTCCTCTTCCCAGAAAACTTTCAATATCCCTGCGTGCTGCTGAGCCTATTTTTTTAATTGCACTTCCTTCCTTCCCTATGATAATCTTTTTTTGCGAATCACGCTCAACATAGATGTTTGCGAGTATATAATCTTTTTCATCAGGTCTTTCTTTAAACTCTTCAACAACAACTTCACAGCTATAAGGAATCTCCTCCTTGTAAAATCCGAGTATTTTTTCTCTTATAATTTCTGCAGTAAAAAATCTTTCGTTTTCATTCGACAAAATATCATCGGGGTAATACTTCGGATGTTCCGGGATGTATTCAATAATTGTATTCTTTACTCCCAAAATATTAAAACCAAGCGATGCCGACACAGGAATAATATTATTGAATATCCCCTTCTTTTCCAATACAGCTATCAGGCTTTTTACCTTAATATCGTTTGATAGATCAACTTTATTTAAGACAAGTATCTTCGGAAGTTTTGATTTTTCAAGAACAGTTTTCACACTTTCATTTTCCAGAGTGGCTTTCCCTTCAGGGTCTTCCGAAATATCTATTAGAACCAATAAAACATCGGAATCCTCAACAGATGCGATAACATGTTCCATCATTTTTTCCTGGAGCAGATATTTGGGATTAAGAATTCCCGGTGTATCGATAAAGATAACCTGGTAGTTCTCTTCGGATAAAATGCCGAGAATACGCTTCCTTGTAGTCTGCGGTTTACTTGTTGTAATTGAGATTTTTTCTCCCAACAGTGCATTCATCAATGTAGATTTCCCGACATTCGGTTTTCCTATTATTGCTGCATAACCTGCTTTATGGTTCATAGTGTGCTTTCAAATTGTAATTAATAAGGGTAAAAGATAAAAAATAATAAAGATAAAAATGCCAGTATCCACAACCCGATATTGACCTCGTTTGCTTTTCCGGACATAATTTTAAATATTGGGAAAAGAACAAATCCTGCGGTCATTCCAATCCCGAGATTAAATGTAAAACTCATTAATACTATAATTGTAAAAACCGGTATTGCATCGCTCAATTCGCTGAAATTTAATTTTGTAATCGGGGACATCATCAACAGCCCAACTATAATTAATGATGGTCCGTATGCAAATGATGGAATACTTGTAAAAAACGGAGCGAGAAACAACGCCAGAAGAAATAATAAAGCTGTTACTACGGCAGTTAACCCGGTTTTACCGCCAGCTTCGATTCCCGTT
>ERZ795056.4928-NODE-4928-length-13584-cov-7.356124_pt1 | contig 13584 bp, 3 predicted proteins | sample MGYA00375140_ERZ795056 | MGnify/ENA primary metagenome ERZ795056 (study PRJEB30185, sample SAMN05720227) | activated sludge metagenome | isolation source: Anaerobic digester | place: USA | collected 2015-03-09 ...
GCGCGGCCTAAACAACTTGTTTTTTATTGGCCTTGTCGGCCGGTAAGGCACTAATCTGCTCGTCGCCGATTGTCGGCCTCATATTCGGCCGGCTCCTCATAAACACGATCAGCGGAGGTGCTGCGGATCAAGCCCACCCGCATCGAGACGATGGGCACCAACATCACTAATTGTTTCCAGGAGATCTCCACCCAAGCCTCACATCGAATCGCTTCCTGATAGACAGACAGCTTCTCGTGATCAAAGCTCGTTTTCATGGGCGCAGTCTACTCGCGAGAAAGTCCGATGTGCAAGATTAAGATTAAGATTAAGATTAAGATTGATTGGCCCCAACAGAACTGCCATGCGCCCCCTGCCGTGCAGTCGGTGAACGGTCAATCCCAAAGTGGACCCCGCCGCCGAGGCGGAAAACAAAGCGCTTGCATGCTTCACTACGTTTTCGTAAATTTCCGCCGACGAAAGTCGGTTTGATGCGGCGCTGAGCGTGCTCGTGAATGAAGAGACCATAACTTTCGAGGAGAAATAAACCATGCGCAAGCATAGATTGTTGGTTTTAATGGTGTTATGCGGATGGAGCGCCTCGGCTGATTTGTCCGGTGATGTGAACGGCGACGGGGCGGTGAATGCCGCGGACCGGGTCCGGGCAGGGAAAATCGCGGACGGAGAACTGGCGTTCGAGCCCGCGGCGGACGTGGACGGAGATTCCGCCGTGACGAAGGTGGATGTCTGGCTGATCCAGGAGGCCGTTCTCGGTCGCTCCGTGCCGGAGCGGGTGGCCGGTACGCTGATCGGCCCCGCGGGAGGCACGCTGTCGCATGGCAACATCACCGTCACCATCCCCCCCGGCTCATCAGGCCAGACCCATCTGTCCCTGATGCGTTGTGCGGAGGATGCCCTGGACGACGGGATGCCGCTGCACGAGGTGTACATGGTCTGCGGACTGTCGACCAACCTGGCCGGGGTCGCAGTCAGCTATGCGAACTGCGGCGATGACACGGGGCTGTGCGCGGGATCGTACCTACAGCCGCACGATGCCGGGGAGATGCGGTGGAACTGGCATGCCTTTCCGGAGTCCGGATTCATTCGGAACGGCACGCAGGTCAGCCGTTCGTTCGCTCCGCCCGGCGACAGCGACCTGGCGGTCGCCCATTCCGTCAAATTCGCGCTGCTCACTGCGGACGAGCCTCCGCCGGTTACTCAGGCGATGACCTTGGCGGTGCGTCCGGAGCCTGTCCCGACCTCAATTCCCGGCAACCGTTACTCAGGTTATCTCTACACGGGATGGATCAGCGACAAATTCGAGGTGTATACCAAGGACTGGGGCACGGTTACCTATGACAATCTGGAAACCGTTTGCGGCATCCTCTACGACATCTACGGCAAAATCCAGGCGATGGGCTTCCCGCTCGATACGACGCACGCCTCGATCTTCCCGCTGGAAGTGCATCTCCGCAGGGGCATGACGGATGATGGCGGCTTCGTGTACAATCCGGTGACCGGCGCCCAGTGGATCGAGCTGAAGGCGAGTCTGCTGTCGAACCCCGCCGAAATGAAGGCGACGCTGGGCCACGAACTGATGCACTACGTGCTCAACGAGTACCAGGGGGGCAATGCGTTCGCCTTTGAAAGCGTGGAGGATGCCATCACCACCTGGTTCGAGGCGGTTGCAGCCGGCAACCCCGACCACCAGTCGGGCAACCACACCGCGCGCCGCGCCGCGCCGCTGAAAGGCCTTTTCCAACCCATCACCCGCGGCTGGACGGGCGGTCGGGACTGGAGCGCCCAGGAAAAGCACGGCTATGGGACCTCCGCCTTCGTCGACTACTGCTTCGACGACCACCGCGGTTGGATCTACGAGCTGGCCCAGAAGGTGAAAGGCGGCCAGACGGCGAAGCAGGCCCTCGACAGCCTGTTCGTCGAAAAGCAAGGGGCTCTTGAAGGTCTGGATCGAACCTATCTGAAGTTTGCCCGCGACTACCTGATGACGGACCCCAAATGCTACAGCGCCGCGGTCACCCCGGACGCGATTTTTTCCAGCGACTCCGAGACGGATCTCTCCAAGACGTACAAGCTGGTTTCCATCAAAAAGGCCGCCCCCGACCTGCTGGAGAAACAAGAGGTGGAACTGAAGGTTCGCGACTACGGGTGCGGCGTGATCCAGTTCAAGCTCTTCAAGCCCGGCCGCATTTTCGCCCCGCATACCCGATTGCGGGCCACCGCGCCGGCCATTTGCAGCGGCGTCGATCTTCTGATGCAAACCCGGAATGCCGCCGGAATCACCCAAACGGAAATCGCGACCGGAATTTTCGGCCAGAATGACGAGGGCGATAATGAATGGAGCTGCGAGATCCCCCTGCCGCCGGATGCGGAGTACATCCTGCTCTCCGTGCTGGCCACGGTGGCAAACCAAGGAGAGATCTCGGACTACGCCGAAGAGCACGACGTCACCGTCGCCTACCAGTTCGTGGGCGACTGCTACATGCCGACACAGGAGAGCTTCGTCCGCTTCACGGAACTCAGCAGCCGCGAAACCTATTACGACAGGCAGATCGTCTGCGATGCGACGCTGCGCGTGGTCGATCCCGCCGGCACGGCAGGGCTGGACCATTTCAACGTCGAGCGGACGGTGGACACCTGGCCACGCCCCCAGGAGAACTACACGCTCAACTGGGGCATCTCGGGCATGGCGGCCACGCGGCGGACGACCGGCGCGTTCCAAATCCAGCTCTTCTCGGATGCGTCGGTGCCGGACTTGCCGCCCTACACCATCAACATCGACCCGGACGGGTACAGTCCCATGACGCGCGACTACCAGACGCCGCTCCTCGCCGGGGACGGAACGCCGCAGATGGAGCTGATGGTGTATCATGCCGGTGATTCCAGCCAGGTCTATCCCGGGGAGGAGGCCTTCCGCATCCAGCATGTCATCACCTCCGCGGGCGAACTGAGACAAAGCGCCGACGGTCTTTCCGGTGGAATCACCGTGGATATTCCCGCCCAAATCGATGGGTACCGATGCCAGATCTATCTGGTCGCATCGGAAGCGGACGGGTCGATGGGGCATACGGCCTTCATCAGCGTCATCTATCCCAAATCGACGGAGGTGCAGTGATGAAAAAATCCACCTTCATCTTTGTTGCAGGCCTGTCTCTCCTGTGTGCGCAGACCCGCGCCAAGGACGCCCTCGAAACCGGCCTGATTCTGCCCTCCGAGGCGGAGTTCGCCGCCTTCGAGGAGAAACATCCCATGCCCGCCGCCCCCCTTGGGGTGTCGCTTCCGTCCCGGGTGGTCAACAGCGCCTACCTGCCTCCGGTGGCGAACGGCTCCCAGGGCCAACTGGGCATCTGCGGTTCCATCTGCATCACCTATTTCACCGCGACCCACCAGCTTGCCAAGTCGAGGGGCTGGACCGCGCCGGGCCATGACGGCGACTGGAGCAAGGTGACCAGCCCGGCCTGGGGCGTCTGGTGCTACAGCCACAACACGAAGAACGGGGCGCCCTGGGGTGCCAACCCCTTCGAGACCATCGAGGAGATCATCCGCTCCGGCATCCGAAGCTGGGAGGATTACCCTTATACGGGCGAAGCGCTCGACGTGAGCTATCTGCCCGATTTCGCCGAACGCGCCGCCGCCCTCCGCTGGCGCGCGAAAACGGCGGTCGCGATCGGCGACATCCATTCGCCGTCCGGCATCCGCAGCCTCAAGCATTTCCTGGCGCAGGGCAACATCGCGGCCACCTCCACGGCGTATGTGGACACGCTGCGCGCCTGGGAAGGCCCCAACGTCGCTCCCGGCGGCGTGGTGATTGCAACCGGCGATTCTGAATTCCCCGGCCATGCGCTGACGCTTGTCGGCTACGACGACGCCATCGCCTACACAGATCCCAAAACCGGCGCGGTCAAACACGGCGCGTTTCTGGTGGTCAACTCATGGGGCGTCGGCTGGGGCTACTCGGTCCCCGAGGTGGGCACCGGCGGCTTCCTCTGGATCCCCTACGACCTGCCGTTCCTTTCCGGCGCCTACAGCCTGAACTTTCCGGCGGAGGACGCCGTGCCGGATCTGTATGCGAAGGTCGCGGTGGTGGATGCCGACGGCGACTGGACCTCATCGGTCATTCCCAACGCAAGATGGTACGACATCTGCGAATTCGAAACGGCCGATCCATCCAAGGAGCCGATGGATCCCCCGGTTGTCAATGGCTATGCGCAGCCGACCAACCGCCATGTGCGCGCCATGGATGCGGGCGACCTGTTCAATCCGGACTTTCCGGCGATCACCTTGTCGATCATGTCGGGCGTCGGCGCCGAGAGCCCGGAAGGCGAAATCGAGTTCTCGCTCTACGATCTTCCCGACGAACAATCCCCGGCGCTGATTGAAGAGAACCTGTCCATCTGGGGCTACTTCCCGTATCGGCGGAAGGTCACCATCTGCCCATTGCCCGAACGCAAGTCCGACCTGGGCATCCTCGTCAAATACGGCGGGGTGGCCGCGGCGGACCTCGATGGCGACGGCGCCGAGGAGTTTGTCGCGGGCTACCTCGAAGGAACTGCGGCGGGCGGCGTCAATTCCGGTGCGAAACGCTTCACGATCGCGCGCAACGACGGCGCCGGAAACTATACCCTCGAACCGCTGCCGGGCGACGGCGCGCGCGCCGGGCAGCCCCTGCTGGTCGACCTGGACAACGACGGCGATCTCGACCTGGTTCATTCCTCACGCGAGCAGACCGACCTCCTGTTCAACAACGGCAGCGGCAGCTTCACCCTCGCCGCCGAAACCCTTCCCGCCGGCGGCATGGGCGGCGGCGCCGCGGTCGCCGACTTCAACGGCGACGGCCGGCCCGATCTGCTGCTGGCCAACATGGAGGAAGGCCTGCTGCTGATGCGTCAGCTTCCCGGCGGCAGCTTCGAGAAAATCCCAGTGAGCCGTTCCACGCCCGAGTCGATCGTCGGACTCAGCGTCGATTCCACCTGCGTGGCCGCCGGCGATGTGAACGGCGACGGTCGGCCCGACTTCGTCTTCTGGGAGGAAACTCGGGAGGGCTATTCTCCCGAAAAGCTGGTGCTCGGCATCAACCTGGGCGGGCTCCAATTCAGCTACCGCATCCTGCCGACACCCGACAACCTGCAATCGGTCGCACTGGCCCTGGGCGATTTCGATCAGGACGGCTGCGACGACCTCGCCTGGTCCGGATGCAGCTATCCGGCAGGATCCATGTCCTATCGCCAGGCCCGCTTCGGGGTGCTGCGCGGATCGGTCGACGGATGGATGAGCCCCGTGCCCATCGCCCCCGATCTGGAACCCGTCTGCGGCGGCGGCATCGCCTGGGCGGATCTGAACAACGACGGCATGCTCGACCTGGTCATGACCGGGCGGGAAAACGACTCGTCCCTTTCGTCGCCTACGGTTGAAGGGGCGGATCAGGGCTTTTACAAGAACCACTTCTATCTGCTGCGCTACGACAACGGCTATTTTGTCGAAGGCGGCTTCAACCTGACCGGCGTCACCGGATCGCATCGCGGCGGCCTGCTCGCCCCGCTCGACATCGACGGGGACGGCGACCTCGACCTCTTCAGCGCAGGCTATCGCGGTCCGATGAGCTCCTCGACCGGGACGGACATCAATGAAGATCTCTACTTCACCGCGCTGTACCAAAACACCTTCGACTCCTTCGCTCTCACCCGCTCCACCAATTCGCCGCCGTCCGCGCCGACCGTTCTGAACGCGGTTCCTTCGGCCAACCAGGTTCAGTTTACGTGGAGCGGCGCGACGGATGCCGAAACCTCGCCCACGGGGTTGCGCTATCAATTGCAGGCCGGCACCACCCCCGGCGCCTGCGACCTGATGAGCCGAGTGCTCGATCCGCAAAACGCCGGACTCCTCCAGAAAAGCGGCGCGGTGCTCCGCGACGTGCCCGCCGGGACGATCTACTGGCGCGTCCGCGCGGTGGACCCCGCCGCGGCGGTGTCGCCTTGGAGCGCGGAGCAGACCGTAGCCTTCCCGACGTCGTTGGCGAAGTCCCGCGTGCGCATCGCCGCGGCTGAGGGCGGGGCCTGTACGCCGGGCACCGGCGAACACCTCGTGGACTCCGGGGGCTCGTTGCTTCTCACGGCCCAACCTGCGGCGGGCTGGCAGTTCGACGGCTGGCTGATCAACGGCACCCTCGTGAGTTCAGATCCCTATGCGTTGGCGCCTTCGGCGCGTTGGATCGATGTCGTTCCTCAATTCAGCGAAAAGGGCGGCACGTCTTCCGAAGTAGGCGAGTGGAGCCGGGTGGTCGGCCCCGAGGGTTTCATGAATCGCTTTGGATTCACCGACTACGCGGCGGTTGCGCTGAACAGCTACCTGTACTGCTTCCCGGGATATGGATTCGCCCAGAAAGCCTGGCGCACCAGCAACGGGGCCACCTGGCTGTCCAATGACTTCATGGGGGAATCAGGGTTCACGCTGCCGTACGCCGATGCCGTCGCCTGGAACGGCAAAATCTGGCTGGTGGCCGAGGCGACGGTCTATTCGGCCGTGCAGGGCACCGGCGGCTCGCTGACCTGGAGCACGAAGACCACTTCCGCTCCCTGGGGGGCGGTCAACATGCAACTGGCCGTCTTCAACGGCGAGCTGTGGGCCGTGAATGCCAGCGGCGGCGGCTCGGTGTGGAGTTCGTCCGACGGCATCTCCTGGACACAGGAAACCGCCGCCCCTTGGCCGGCCCGTCCCTACACACGGCTGGTGGTTGCGGGCGACACCCTGCTGGCCATTGTCTCCACTTCGTCCTATGGAAGCAGTTCCGGCGAAGTCTGGGGCTCTTCCGACGGCGTCAACTGGACGAAGCGTTGCGCGGCTGCGCCTTGGGAGTTGGGCGGATCCTACATTGCCGCTGTCTGGTTTGACGGCGCCGTCCATGTGACCGGCATGCAGAACGACCACTTTGTCTCCACCGATGGCGGCGTGAGCTGGATCAAGGTGCATCCGACGGGAACGGAGACGTCGCACTTCACCTCCGCGTCCGCATACGGGAGCGAACTGATCGTGTTCAATAGCGATTTGTACCTGATTGGCGCCGAGGAGGATTCGGAAGACTGGACGGCGAGCGTCTATTGGAGACTGGCGCCTTCGTCCGGCGGCGGCACGACCATGTACGCGCTCAACATTTCCGTGGATGGGGAAGGCGGCGGTACGATGCCGCCGACCGGCGTGTGGTTCGACGAGGCCGGCACCTATCCGGTCGAGGCCCGTCCCGAACCGGGATACGAATTTGTCTGCTGGAGCGGTCCGGTCGCCGATCCGGCGTCGGCGGCAACCCGCGTGCAGCTTGCCTCCAATACGGTCGTCGTCGCGGTCTTCCAGGCCATGGGCAACGGCGTGGAAACGCCGGGATCCATTCCGCTCGTCACCTCCGTCTTTCCTCCGGGAAGCGGGCGTGTGGGACAATACGGCAATTACAATCTGCCGGCCACGCAGGTGCTGGCGGACGGCTCCACCAAGGTCACCGCCGTCGCGGAGGCGGGCTGGGCGTTCTCGCACTGGCTCGGAGACGGCGCCGCGGAAATGCTCTCGGCAAATACGGCGGTGATTCCCGCCGGGGCCGCGACGGTCTACCTGACCGCCTGCTTCCGTCCGTCAGCCGTGTCGTCCGTTTCCGCAAGAGGCGACACCAGCCGTTTCATCGACAACGCGGGCCATCAATGGCTCTGGGGCGGCAACCGTTTCAATGTCGTTGATTCCATGTGGAACAGCCCGGACGGCGGCATCCCGCCCTTTGCCTTTGATGAGATCGATTTCTGGAGCGGCGCGCTGCCGACCTATGCGTTGGGGAGTGACGGAACCCTGCGCCAGTCGGGAAGCCTGCGCTTCCTGGAGCATCGTTTTGTCCAAGCGGTTTCGGCGGGCAGCGGCGATTGGCTCTACTCGCTGGCGATCGACGGCGCGGGCCGGGTCTGGAGCTGGGGCAGCAACGCCTATGGCCAGCTCGGTGACGGCACGCTGACCGACTGCGACGAGCCGGTGGCTGTGCTGCTGCCGGAAACCGAGACCTTCGTGAAGGTTTGCGCCGGCGAAACCTTCGGCATGGCCCTGTCGCTTTCCGGCAAGGTCTATGTGTGGGGCGCGAACAGCAGCGGCCAGACCGGGCCGTCAGGCTTTGTCAATCCCCTTCCGCTCGAAATTGCGGCGCTGCCGGCTGCGCGGGATATCGCCGCCGGCACGGCTCACGCGCTGGCGCTGGGCAGCGACGGCCGGGTGTACGGCTGGGGCGCCAACACCTACGGCCAGTCTTCCGGACGGCGCGGAGACGATTCCGATGCGCCGGCGGCGGTGGAAAACCTCTCCGCCGACATGCCAAGCCATCGGGTGTCGATCCGCATGGCGGACATCCACGGACATCCGCTCGGAGAGGGCGGCGGCGCAGTTGTGCCGGAAGGGTCGCAAGTCCTGCGCGCCTACGCCGAGTTTTTCGTGGAGGCAGGGGACGGCGAACGCTATGCCTTCGACCATTGGGAAGGGCCGGTGGTGGATCCGGCCCAGGCGAAATCCACCGCCAAGGCCATGCCGAATGCCGGGCTGACGGCCGTGTTCGCGCTCAAGACGGAGACCTTGCCGACACTGACGCTATCGATGAACCATCCCGGGGCGGCGATGATTGCGCCCGCGACCGGCACGACGGCCTTTGCCTGGGGCGAACGCGTCGAACTCGTCACCCGGCCCCATGCCGGCTGGCGCTTCGACCGCTGGATCATCGACGGCGAAACCAATCTGAACGACGCGGTCGAGCTGACCCTGGACCGCGATGTGACGGCCGAGGCCTTCTACTCCACCGTGGGATTCAGGACCGAACCGGTTCCCGGCCTTCTGAACTCCTGGGGCCAGCCCGCGAACTACGACTCGTCCAATCGATCGATTGTAAATCCGGATTACGCCGGCCCGCTGTTTGCGGATGCCGCGCACACATCGTTCAACGGATACTCCAAGCTCTACCTCGGCGCCGATGGAACCGTCTGGTATGTCGACAGCGTGCCGGACGACATGGAACGCGTTCCCGGCGAAACCGTCGATGTACCGTATTTCACCGGCGTCAAGCAGATCGTTGCCGACGGTGGCTTCATGCTTGCCGTGCGCGCAGACGACACCGTCTGGGCCTGGGGCAACGTTCCCGGCCAAGCCGAGCCGGTCGAGCGTCCCGTTCAGGTCGCCGGACTCAATGCCGGTGATTACAGGCAGATCATGGCCGTGCGCGGGACCTTGTTCTTCCTGCACACCGACGGCACGGTCGCCAGTTGGGGTCTGGACACGCTGCTGACCGGCACCGGGCAGCAACATACACGCCGCATCGTGATCTCCGGGCTGAACAATGTCGTTGAACTGGCCGGCAACTCCTTTTCCGTGCTGGCGCTCAAGGGCGATGGGACCGTCTGGGGCTGGGGCGACAACAGCGACGAGCTGCTGGGCCTTTCCCGATTCGGGGTGGCCTCGCGCAACACGCCCGCACAGGTGCCCGGGCTGTCGGGCATCATGAAACTCTTCTCCTACGGTTTCGCCCGCGACAACTTGGGGCGAATCTGGGTCTGGGGATTAAATTCCGGCGGAAGTCTAGGCCTCGGAATCGACTCTGCCAACCAGAGCATTCTGCCGCCGATGCTTCACCCTTCCTTCCCGAGCGGCGCCGTTGGCGTTTCCAGAAGTGGCGACGGCTACACCAGCGTCCGCTGCGCCGACGGCTCCATCTACCGTGCGGGCAATGCCGGGTATTGGAATTTCACGAGGCTGAATACCGAGTACCTGATCGTGGATACGTATGACGAGGCGCCGGTTCACCGGCTGCTTACCCTGTCGGTGGATCCGACGGCCGAGGACTGGATCAGCCATTTGCCCGGCACACACCGCTGCATGGATAACGACCGGGTGCTGCTCTGGGCCGATCCGCCCATCACGGTGCAGTGCGACGGGTGGCTGATCGACGGGCTGCCGGTCGCCGGCAGTTCCGTCACCCTGCTCATGGATCGCGACCACACCGCCGAGCCGCTGTTCTCACAGCGTTCCAAGATCGAGCTGCCCGCGCCGGAACTGCGCATCGCCGATGTCGTGGCGGACGCCTCCCTTTCAAACGCGACCGTCCAGATTCCCATCACCTTGAACGGACAAGACTACATCATTCCCGACGCTCTCCAGTTCACGCTGCACGTGCCCGGCGGGCTTCCGGAGCCGACGCTGGCCGTTCCGGATGAATGGAGCGGGATTCTCGAGCTTGTCACCGAAACCTCCGTCGTCACCAACGGAATAAACCTGAAGGTCCTGATGCTCGGCACCAACGACCTGTTTGCCGTGAGCAACATGACGATCGTCACAGTCGGTTTTGCCATCGGCGATGTTCCGGAGGGCGATTACACCCTCAGCCTGCTGGAGGCGGGGCCGGTGATGCTCCCGGTCGCATCCGAAGACGACGGTTCGATCGCGATTCCGCTGGAGACCGCGGACGGCACCCTGCGTCTGGAGACCGGAGATCAGTGCGCCATGCGGCTGCTGCTGACACCGAATCCGACGGCAGCCGACTCGCTGACCGACGACGCCATGCAGGCGCTCTCCGATCTGGACGCGCTGCGCGGCGACTGCGACCGCTACGCGGAAGTCTGGCTGCGCTGCGACAGCGCCGACGAGCTGTACGCCTGTTCCTACAACCTCGCCATTTCCGGCGGCGCAACCTTTGCCACCAACCGGCAGTATTTCATCAACGAGCCCGACATCGCCAACACGGTCGGTGCCGGCGGTCAATCCTTGACCGGCATGGGCGGCCCCATCTCCGACGAAAAAATCATCAGCCACAACGACTACGCCGTCGATCCCTATGAATCCGGAGACTGGATGCTCGTTGCCCGCATGCCGCTGGGCGGCGGAGACGGAAGCAGCACCCTCGCCATGACGGATATCCGCGTCGAACTGTTTGAGGCCGACGGCAACGAAACGTTCATCCTGCCCGATCAGACGCGCAACCTGACGGTGGCCCCGAATGCGGCGCCCACCTCGGCGAACCTGTCGATCAGCACCACCAGCCGCGAGTTTGTGCGGATTCAACCGGAGATCCACGATGTCAATCCGCAGGATATCGACGGCATCGCCCTGATGATTGTGCGGCATCCGGCAGCCGGGCGCGTTTTGATCGATCCGGAAAATCCGCGCGGGTTCATCTATCACCCGCCGGAAAACGGCGTCTTCAGCGGAACGGTCGCCTTCCAGTTTGCGCTGACCGACGGAACGGACGTGTCTCAAACCTACACGGCTGAAATCACCGTGAACAATCCGCCGCAGTTCACCGGAATCCCCGAGGTGATTCACTGCGGGTCGGGAACCAACCTTTCAATGATTGTCCAGATCGGAGATGCCGACACCCCGTCAGAACAGCTTGTGTTCGCGCTGCACAATGCGCCGCCTTGGCTGTCGATCGTCAACAACGGCGACGGCTCCGCCGTCATCAGCGGCGTGGTTCCGCCCACGCGCGAAACCTGGACGGTTTTCGCCGTCCGGGTCAGCGATCCGCTCAGCCGGGCGACCTCACAGGCGACGCTGCTGCTCACCTTTGATCCGGCCGTGGGCGGCGTGCTGCTCACGGTTGTCGACGGCACGGGCGGCGGCCTCTTTGAGGCAGGCACGGTGCTGCAGATTTCCGCCCGCAGTCCGGAAGCCGGCGAACAGTTCGACGGATGGGAGGGCGATGTGCAGCATCTCGACGATGCCCAGAGCCTGACGCCCACCGTGACGCTGCCGGATCATGACATCACGCTCAGGGCGGTCTTTGTCGATGCTTCCGCCGCCAGCGGGTTCAGTGTCTGGGTCGCATCCTACGGTCTGGCCGACGGGCAGGACGGACCGGCCGATTCCCCGGCGGGCGACGGCATCAGCAACCTCGAGAAATATGCCTTCGGCCTGATCCCCGAACAGTCCTATAATCCCGGTTCCTTGTTCAGCATGCGCATCGATGCCGCTTCCGGGCGCATCATCCTGCGCTACGAACAGTCTAAACGGGCCACGGATGTTCGGATCATTCCGATCTGGAGCGCGTCGCTCTCCGAACCGGTCTGGAACGCCACATCGGTTGAAACCACGCGGGTCGGCGAGACCGACACGCACGAGATTTGGGAAGCGTCCAAAGCGATGAGCGAGGGGTCGTGTTTCATGCGGCTCCGCTTCGAACTGCAGCCCGCCGACGCGCTCACCTTCGCGGAGTGGGCTGACGCATACAGCCTCACAGCCGGGCAGGACGGACCGGCCGATTCCCCGGCGGGCGACGGCATCAGCAACCTCGAGAAATATGCCTTCGGCCTGATCCCCGAACAGTCCTATAATCCCGGTTCCTTGTTCAGCATGCGCATCGATGCCGCTTCCGGGCGCATCATCCTGCGCTACGAACAGTCTAAACGGGCCACGGATGTTCGGATCATTCCGATCTGGAGCGCGTCGCTCTCCGAACCGGTCTGGAACGCCACATCGGTTGAAACCACGCGGGTCGGCGAGACCGACACGCACGAGATTTGGGAAGCGTCCAAAGCGATGAGCGACGGGGCGTGTTTCATGCGGCTCCGGTTCGAACTGTAGTCGGATGTCCGTGGGGCCAGAGAATTGGCGCCTATGCCGAGACCGTTGGGGCATTACGAGTCGGTCGGTTGGTGTCATCTCACAATCAGGGGACTCGGACGATGGGATATTCATGCCGGCCAACTCCCCGCTTGTCTCCGGGGGGGAAGGGGCGATACACTGACGCAATCTGATCAACAAGGTTTCAAAGGAGTTTTCACAGATGTCCGTCCGAGTCCGTTTCGCGCCGAGTCCCACCGGCAACGTCCATATCGGCAATATCCGCGCCGCCATCTTTAATTGGCTGTTCGCGCGGCACGCCGGCGGCAAGTTTCTGCTGCGGGTGGAGGACACGGACCGCGAGCGCTCGACGCAGGCGGCGATCGACACGCTGCTCGACTGTATGGGCTGGCTGGGGCTGGACTACGACGAGCCGGCGGTCTACCAGAGCCGCCAGATGGCGCGGCATCTGGCGGTCGCGGAGGAACTGGTCAACCGCGGGCTTGCCTATAAGGACAACAAGGGCGGCGGCGGCGAGTGCGTGATTTTCCGCATGCCCAAAGAGGGGCGTCTCGAGTATGCCGATCTGGTCAAGGGCACGATCAAGAAAAAGGCGGAAGACACGCAGGATTTCGTGATCGTGCGCTCGGACGGAACGCCGGTGTTCCATCTCTCGAACGTCGTGGACGACATTGACATGGGCATCACGCACGTGATCCGCGGCGACGACCACGTGGAAAACACCTTTAAACACATCGAGCTGTTCAAGGCTTTGGGTGCGCCGGTGCCGAACTACGCGCACCTGCCGATGATCGTCAACAACCAAGGAAAGCCCTATTCCAAACGTGACGGGGCGGCCTTTGTGGGTGAGTTCAAGGAACAGGGCTATCTGCCCGACGCGCTCTTCAATTTCCTGCTGCTGCTGGGCTGGGCGCCGGGCGATGACCGCGAAGTGCTGACGCGCGCGGAGATGATCGAGCTGTTCACGCTCGAGCGCTGCAAATCGAGCGCCGCGCGCTTCGACCTCAA
>ERZ795056.4930-NODE-4930-length-13580-cov-4.615823_pt1 | contig 13580 bp, 9 predicted proteins | sample MGYA00375140_ERZ795056 | MGnify/ENA primary metagenome ERZ795056 (study PRJEB30185, sample SAMN05720227) | activated sludge metagenome | isolation source: Anaerobic digester | place: USA | collected 2015-03-09 ...
GGCCTTAAGGTTCATGCCGCCGGCGTACAGGCACGCGACTATGGCGCCCATGGAAGAGCCGCTCAACGCGTTTACCGTTACGCCGTTTTTTACGAGTTCGGATATCACGCCTATATGCGCGAAGCCGCGCACGGCGCCGGAACCGAGAGCCAGGCAGGCCGGAACGCGGGGCGTTAAGGCCGCGCCGGTTTGCGGGTTTGCGCCTTTAAATTTTATGATATTTCCGCTTTCGTTGTAAATCATCGTTTCCGCCCGTAATTTTTTACGCCATAGCCCGCCGCGGCGTATTTTAATAAACCTTATTTCAAAAACCGCTAGTTGGTAAGCTGTGTGAACGAATAACCGCCCAGCGTCGTTTTCCAAACGTCAAACCTGCTTCCGCTGATGGGTTTTTGAAGAAACAAAACCGTTTTGCCGTCGTTTGAAACGGCAGGCTGGTTGAAATAATAATACGTGGAAAAATTTTTGACTACATTTACAGCCTTGCTGTTTAAATAAGCCCTTTCCATTCTTACGGAAGAGCCGGTCCTTCCGTGCATATAAATAAGCTCTTCCATGCCGCTTACGCTCTGAGCGTTAGACGCCAGGAACTCGGGGTCGAAGGCGTCGAGATTGGTTTCGACTAAAAATTCCTTTTCCACTTTATCGGCCGCGGCGAGATCTACGTAATAAAGGCCCCAATAGCCGTTAACTTTTTTTTGAAACATTACCAGATTGTTATCGGCCGAAACGGTAGGCTTGCGTTTGAGGGTTTCGGTAGAAGTTATTATTTTGAAGTTTTCGCCGTTAGCGTCCGACATGCATATCTGGGAATAGTTTGCGTCGGAGCGGTCTATGGCTGAAAAAACTATAAACTGGCCGTTTTTTGAAAACGCCGCGTCTAAAAAATTGTAGCTCTGGTTCCTTAAAATATCTACCGGCGCCGTGTTTTCAAAACTCATTTTATACACCCTGAAAGTGCCGCTTTTATTCGAAGAAAATAAAATGTCGGTCCCGAAAGAGCATCCCCTGACGCATATATTTTCGTTTGAATCGTAAGTGAGCGCTATTTCGTTGGTGGCGGCGATTTCCCTGAGGTAAACGTTTACTTCGCTGCCTTTAGACCTGTTGAAATACATGGATTTGTTATCGGTGGTTACGCCGGCGTTGGAATGGTCTATTCCCTTATAGACGCTCTGCTCTTTCTGGGTGGATTTGATTTCGCTGAAACAGCCGGCCATAAGCGGCATTATCAAAAAAGCGTAAAGCAATATCACAAAATCGGCATATTTAATTTTTCTTATATTTTCGCTGGCTTTATTAATTATCGTGATTAATTTCATTATTTCTTCCTGTTCCGTTATAGATTAAAGGGCCGCGCCAAAGCTAACCGGCCGTAAAATCTTTAATATTTCGTTACTAACGATATAAATCTTATCATAATTTACATTAAATGTCAAAATATACTTTGAGCGTACCGGCCCATAATTTATATTGCATAATGCGCTATATTTTGTTAAAATATCCGTAAGACAACGGAAGGTTTTTATGAAATTTAAAAGCAGAAAAATTTTATTCACGGCCGTATTATTGCTTGCAGGGCTCGCATCGGCCGAACCAGCTTACGCTTACCTGGACCCGGGCACGGTTTCTTATTTTCTTCAAATACTGATAGCCGGCCTGGTGGGGCTTTCTGTTACCATAAAGCTTTACTGGAGCAATATCGTTTCCATATTCAAAAGCAAAACGCCGGCGGCGCCGGCTGAACCCGCCGATAAAACCGGCGGCGCGGCCAAAGAAGAAGATAAAAACAAAGGCGAGTAAGTGCCCGCCATGATTTTATTCCATCCTTATCTTTTCGCCTCCCACCAGACGGTCTTTCTTCTTTCGCACAATATAACCGAAACGGCGCTTTCTAAAGCCCTGTATCCTTTATTGATAACGCTTTCGCTCACATTCGCGGCCCTCGAGCTTTTTTCCGCGAGGTCCTTCGACCGCTCCAAAACGGCCGCCGGCCTTTCTCTTTTCTGGCTCATGTTTTTTTCGTACGGCCCCGCCGAGCAATACGCTCTTTCATACGCCTCTTTCGCTTGCGGAGCGTGTTTTTTTCCTATCTGGCTCGCTTTCGTTTATTACGCCGTTAAAAAAATAACTGCGCTGCCCGTCGATTTCAATAAAGCCTCTATCGTTCTAAATTTCACGGCGGCCGCTTTAATTATTATGCCTGTTTTGAATATAGCGGGGCATTATTACGCCGTATCCGTAAAAATAAACGAAATACCCGGCGGCAAAGATTATACGGCAAGCGTGAATTCGGATGAAATCAAATTATCGGGGCGCCCCGACATTTATCACATAGTCCTCGACGGTTACGCCCGCGCCGATATTTTAAAAGACATATACGGATACGACAATTCGGATTTCATAAATTACCTTAAAAACAAAGGATTTTACGTAGCCGAAAAAAGCTACGCCAATTACGCCACGTTCACGGCGCATTCCGTGGCGTCTTATTTGAACTACGATCATTATTCCAATATATTCGGAGATTCTTATAAAGATTACAGGCCGCTCGACAAACTCACCGAATTAATCCAGCGCAACGCCGCGGCAAGATTTTTAAGAAGTTACGGATACTCCTTCGTTTCGTATTACATAATCGACGGCGTCATTTACACGGCCGATATACTTTTGAAACCGGAAACGTTCCGCCGCGGCGCCGCGGGCGACATATATTTCGACCCGTTCTACAATATGCTGATCAATAAGACGCCTCTGGCTTTATTATTCAAAAATTTTTCAAAGGAATTCGATTTCAGCCTCAGCGAAGGGATAAGGACGCTGAGCGCATATATGTTCGAAAGCGTAAAAGACATGAGCGGCTTCAAGAAACCTATATTCGTTTATGCGCATTTTCCTCTGCCGCACCCGCCTTTCGTCTTCGATGAAAACGGCGGGAGCTTCGCCGGCTGGAAGTTTTTTTCGAACCCCTTCGGAGACGCCGACGTTCTGGTAACCGGAGACCGCGACAGGGAAAATTACCGCAAATTTTATTTAAGCCAGCTCAAATACGCCACGCAAAAAACGCGCGAAATGATAGACGCAATACTTAAAAATTCAAAAGAGCCGCCGGTGATAATACTTCAGTCGGACCACGGCCCCGGCTCCAATTTCAGCTTCAACGACCCGCGCGCGGCGGGGGCGAGGGGCCTGCGCGAGCGCTACGCGATACTGAACGCATATTACATGGGCAAAGCCACCGATGAAAAAAACACGCCGGGCCTCCACCCGAAAGTGACGCCGGTGAACACTTACAGGATAATCTTTAACGCCCTCTTCGGGTCGAACATGCAAATGCTCCCCGACAGATGCTTTTACGCGCCGGTGAACCGGCCTTACGATTTTTGCGAAATTGAAACAGACTGATTTTATTGCATTATAGCAATATTCTTTTTCATGATAAGGATGTTTTTTTCGTTTTCACGGCGGTACTCGACGCCGTCCATTATCTTTCTGACCAGATAAACGCCGAGGCCGCCTATCTGACGCTCTTCGAGCGGTTTTTCTATATCGGGCTCGGGCAGCCTCAATGGATTGAACTGCCAGCCGTCGTCTTCTATTTCTATATGTAAAAAGGATTGGCTCAGGCCCGCGCGCACTATTATTTCGTGCGTGTCGCGGTCTTTGAACGCGTATGAGATTACGTTGGTGAGGATTTCATCCACGGCGAGCTTGACGTTATTGACGGATTTCAACGGCATTTTATTAGCCGCGCAAAACGCGCCTACCTTTTCGCGAAGCTCCGCAATCGCGCCTATATCGTTTTTAATTTTTACGATTAAATTCTCGCCGCTTTTCATATAAACCGCTTAACCGCGCTTCCGGCCGCCGCATGTCAGTGATTATTTTTTAACCGCAGCCGGCTTTAGTATATAGCAATTTTAAAATTCTGTCAATTATAAAATTGATTGAATTTTAAATGCTTCGGTAAGGTTTATATTATTTGTTTCTGGCATTTCTGACGGCTTCGGCGCCGATAAGGCTGACTACGGCGTAAGGCGCTATCTGCTTTATGCAGTAAGAAAAGCTTTTGTCCGAAGAGCGCGGAATATAAACCATGTCGCCGTCCTGTATTTCAGGGTTCAAAGCGGCGGCGCGTCCGAGGTTATATTCGAACTGAATGGTGCGCTCGGGCATTTTTCTGATGACTTTTAATAATTTTGCGGTTTTGCCGGAAAGCTCTATTTTATCGTCGATTAATTTCTTGAGCCCCTGCGCTTTATCGTAAGCGAAAAGGCCGGGGTTTTTGACCGAACCCAGTATATAAACGCGGCCTTTTATATTGTCGGCTTTGCTGAAGTAAAGAAGGTCGTTATTGCACAGTTTCAGGTTAAGCAGTATCCTGTTCTGCAGCACTTTGTCGTAATCGGAAAGGTCCAGCGTAAATACGGTGCCGCCCTGCCTTATTATATCGCATTTGACGCTCTGGTTTTTAATGTTTTCGAGCCCCGCCTGCGGAAGTATGGAAAGAAGCGTCATCTCGTTTTTAAAATCGTGCCTTCCGGGATTGGATATATCGCCGAGCAGATAAACGAAGTTATTGTTATATTCGCTTATAATTACGTTTACGATAGGATTGGAAATATAGCGCGCCAGGCGGTTGGTAATGACCGCCGCGAGGTCTTCGCGGCTCAAGCCGGCGGCCGTGAGCGTGCCTATTATAGGCATCGACATTTTACCGTCGGGGCCTATTCTATAATTATCGGCGTACTCGGGGTTTTCATATACGAATACCTTTATCAGGTCGCCCGCGCCTATTATATATTCGCTTTTAACCGGATTTTGCATGAGAGCCGCCGCCGATTCCACGCCGAGCTGCTCTTCAACCCCGCTTCCGGCGCTTACGGCGCCGCTGGTCAGGAGGCTGAATAAAAAAAAGCCTGTTATCGATAAAGCCGGCATCATAAAAGAAAACCGGCCGGCAATATTCCAAAAATCTAATTTATAAGATTTGAATATTTTTTTAATCTCGTTCATAACTATCAACCTTTTTAATTAAATTCCTTTATCAGGTCGGTTTCGTCGTTTAATTTCAATACGAAATTTTTGCATATATTGATCATCGCCGAATTGGTAATCGGCTTTGAAACGTACTCGGCGGCGCCGAATTTCGTCGCCTTTACCTGGCACTTGATTTTAGAGAGCACTATTACGGGTATTTGAGAAATTTCGAACGTGCTTTTTATTTGCTGCAATATCTCGAATCCGTCCTGGGTTTTAAGGACCGGTTCTATGAAAATTATATCGGGATTACAGTTGATTATATCGATAACGGTGTTTTTGCCTGACGACAATACCGAAATGTTGAACGTGCAATTTAAAACCGGCTGGATTTCCGCGAAGATTTCTTTTATCTTATCGCAGGCCGTTTTTTCCTCGTCGAGCACCACTACGTTTATTATCACGCTTTCGCCGCTTTTTTTCTCGCTTATTCTTATCGCGCCTTCGGCGAAAGGATCGGCCGATAAAAGCTTGAGCATCTCTTCTGAAAAACTGGATATTTCATGTTCGGCTTCGGCCATGGATGAAAGATCGAAGCTGTCCGCTATATTTACGTTGAGCATGAGGGCCGCGCCCTCGCCTTCCCTGGAATTAAGCTCCAGGCTGGCGTTTATCTCTTCGAGGAATTTATGTATTATTATGAGGCCGCTTTTCGAATCGCTTTCGTTCAACTCGATAGAAAGCTTTCCGCCGGAAAAATAATTGTCTATGAGCCCCCGGTCGAAGCCGCCGCCGTGGTCTAAAAATTCGATCTGCAGCGCGCGTTTTTGCTCGTCTATAAGCGTGGTTATAACTATTTCGTCTTCGGCCCCGCTGAATTTAAGGCTGTTGTCCAGCAAATTAAGCAATATGCAATATAACTTATATTTATCGGCCTTCACTAAAATAGGATTTTTATAAAACCGCGTGGATATATTGACGCTTTTCTTTTTAAATTTGGAATAAAGCGAGCACAGCGCCGTGAACATAAGCTCGTTGAAATCGAATTCAGTTTCCATCACGAAACCCGGGTCGAATTCGGGTGAAAGATAAGACTGAAGATACGAAACCAGCTCGGCGTTGAACTTCAAAACCGAAAGCGCCGTGGAAGAATTTATCACGCATGAACGGCCCATGGCCAGCGGCGACATTTCGACGACATCCGATATCGCTTCGAGCGGTATCTTGGTCTCATGGAACACTATGGATTCGAGGATCCTTCTTCTGATTACCTCTTTTTTAGTTTCCGCACTTTCGCTCTCGAGCCTGGTTTTGATTTCGCCCAGCCTGGAAACGCTTTCATGTATGCGTTCAAAAATACCGCCGTTGTTATCTTTCATTGAATATCACACCCAGTACGTATAGATTGGAGCTTTTCGCGTAGCTTTCGAACGCAGCTATTTCTTCCCTGAAATCATCCGTGGAAGTGATTTTTTCAACGTCTATAACCAGCGCCACGTTTTTTACATAGCCGGTTATCGCCTGAAAATCGCTCGAAATGCTGAAAGCCGGACAATCGGCAATGACGAGGCCGAACCTTTCCGATACTTCTTTTATAAACTCGCCGAAAACCGGCGAAGACATGACTTTTTGAACGTTAGGCGGAAGCACGCCCGTGGATATGATTTTAAGCTCGTCCATGGCCGTGGCCGACAGCACTTCATCATAGGGAGTTTCGCCTATTATTATATCGGTCAGCCCGTTGCGGCTGGACACTTTATAATAGTCGCTGACCGGAAGGCCGGTGGTCTTGTAATTTACGTCTATAACCAGCGTCTGCTGGCCGCTCGAAGCCGATGAAACGCCTATATTGGCCGCAAGCAGGGTCTTTCCTTCGGAAGGGTTGAGGCTGGTTATCCCGACGGCGTTGCCGGTATTTTTATCCAGCTGGCTGGTGATATTGTTCCTTATTATGTTAACATGCCTCGACTGCTTTGAGTCTTTCTGATGATAATTAAAGCAGGCCGCCGAAAAAGAAGAATCCTCGAAATTAAAGGGCCCGCTTTTATTAATATGGCCGAGCACCCTGTATTTGAATTCATCGCTTACCACGCTTTTATAATTTGAAAGTTTCTGGTTTTCTTTTAAAAGCTGGACCCTCGACTCCACTTTAAAAGACATTAAGAATAAAACTAGCGCTATCAAAGCGGACGAAAGTTCGAAATACGCCACGTTAAGGCGCGCGGCTGCGGCGGTTTCTATTATGGAAGGCATGCTTCCCGAAAGGCCGGTCTGCGATATCCTGGTATCGTCAATCTGCTTATTGATGGCCGAAAGTATATTTTCTATCTTCGCAATCTCGACTTCATAAGATTTAACCTGCGCCTTTTTTTTAGGATACGATTTGATCTGGCCTTCGCACTGATCTATCAGGGCGGCATAGGCGTTCCTTTTAGTTTTAAGCAGTTCGAGCGCCTGCTCGTTTCTGCCCTGGGCCGGAGCCGATTTGCTCTGCTGAACCGTCATATCGGTGGTTTTATAGGTTATTTTATTGCGGAGTATCTCCAGCATGGCCGATTCGTTTTTAACCAGCGGATGAGCGTCGGTGTATTTTCTTTTCAGCACCGCAAGTTTTATCTCGCTGTCGCGTATCTTCTTTTTAATGTCGTAGTTTTCTTCGCTGTCTTCCATCTGCGACGAAGGCGCCGCCGAAACGCCGAACGCCGGCGATGAGGGTTTGGGCTTATAAGTGAGGTTTCTTTCGGCAAGTTTTTCCGCTATGCTTATTTCCGTGTTTATCTTCGAAAGCTCGCCGTTATACTGGGAATACTGAGCCGAAAGCATGGCGTAATCGTTTTCCAGATTTACTATATTCTCCGCGGCGCAGAATTTTTCATAACGGGCGTTGACCGAAGATAACATTTTTTCGGCTTCGAGCTGTTTCATATAAAGCATCTGAAGCGTTTTGCTAGTTATATCGTTAAGCTTCGACGAATAATCGGAAATATAGGCTTCGACTATCGCGTTGACTATCTTAACGGCGTAATCTTTAGAGCGGTCGAAATATTCGAGCTCGAAAATCATCGATTCGCCGTCGTATCTGTAGTAAAGATTTCGTTTAATTTTAGCGGCCATGCCGTCGTCGAGTTTCACTTCTTTTGTGCCGCTTAAATGCAGAACGCTTTTCATCGCCGATTTGATCACTTCGTGGCTCTGCATAACTTTAAATTCGGAACCGGCTATAATTTTCTTAAATCCGGCCGTTTCCTTTTCAGCCGGAAGCCCTATTAAAACCGAAGCTCTATACGATAGTTTATTTACGAAAATAACCGTAAATATTATAAAAGCAGCCAGCAGCGCTATCCTGATAATACTGGCGCGCGCCATCTTGTTTTTTAATTTCTTTAAAATCGAATTCATTACTTCATCCTTAAATTTTAATGACGCTTTTTAGATCGATATCGCAAAACCGTCATAATTTAGTAACGCGGTTATTAAAACTTAATATGACTCATCATTATTCATATCGGTATAAGGCAGGAAAAAATTACTTGATTTTAATCATTTGTTATGATATTATTTTATCCGAAATGTTAAGAAGTGTTTATAAGTCTTCCGGGAGTGAAATAAATGACAGATTCCGAAAACAATTCCAAAAACATGCCGCAGGACGGCGGCGCGGGCGATCAACTAAAAAAAGTCCAGCAGCAGCTTGTTCAGAAGGATAATTTAATAAGGCTATTACAGGCCCAGCTTAAAAAGCAGAAAGACTCTCCGGCCGATTCTTCTTCCGCTGACCATTCGGTTATTCTCGCCAACTTAGAAGACGAAATAAAAAAACTCTCCGGCGAATTAAAAGAAAAAGACTCGGAAATAAGCTCTTTCAAACGCGACAGAGAAGAACTCGGCGCTAAATATTCCGAACTGGAAAGCGAATTCAACGCCCTTAAAAAACAGTTCGAAATAGTCTCCGAAAAGCAGTCTGACGCTATCGGCGAAAGCGAATCAAAATTAACCGAAGAGCTTAACGATAAAATATCCTCTCTCAACGAATCTTTAAGAAAAAAAGAAGAAGAGATCCAGAAAATCAAATACAAACTCGAAAGCGAAATAGCGGCTTCGGCTAAACTTAAAGAAGCGCTTAACGAAAACGAGATAAAACTCAAGCAGTCCCAGCTCGAAACCGGTTCCCCCGACGCCGGATACGCCACCGCTTCTAAAATAATAGAAAAGCACATCAAAGGCGGCAAATATCTGCCTGAAGAATATACCAAAATGATCGATCTTTTAAGCGGCGTAAGCCACGAAATGGCAAAAACCATCGACGACAAAGAAAAAGAGATCGAAAAGCTCATATCCAAGCTTAAAAAACTCGAATCCAGCGATTCGCAGTACGGTTCGCTGGCCGAGCAAAACAAGCAGCTAGAAGAAAAAGTAAAATATTTAAAGACCATATCCGAAAGCCACGTTAACGAAAATTATTCGCAGTTCAAAGTTCTGGTAAATCACGTAATCCAGATACTCGACGAATTTTACGACGCGTTCAATCTTCTCAACAACAACGATATGGCCGGTTTTAAAACAAAAGCCACCGCGGTTTTTGAAATGCTGAAAAGCTCGCTCAAAACGGTGAGCGTATTCCCTATAGCCACTATAGGCGAAAAATTCAACCCGAAACTTCACGAAGTAATAGAATTCGTAAGGTCAAAAGAACACGAAGACGACACAATAGTGGACGAAGCATTAAAAGGCTACACTCTCAACGACGAACTGCTCAGATCGGCGCGCGTCAAGGTCATTAAAAACAGGTTCAAATGCTCCGCCTGCGGCAATATCTCGAGGGTGGGCTCGCAGTTCTGCGATTCGTGCGGCAATAAACTAGAAACGCTGAGCGTTCCATATAAAGATATCAAAAACACGAGCACCCTGTATTTTCAGACCGGAAAAATATTCGAAGAAAAGAATATGCTCGAAAAAGCCCGTGAATATTATCAGCAGGCAGTAACGCTCGAACCGCTGCAGTACCAGTACTTATATCATCTGGCCCGCGTTCTGGAAATGCTCGGCGATTACGAAAACTCGATAGCTTGCTTCAAAAAAGTTTCCGAAACCGACCCGCACTACGAAGAAGTATGCCATCACATTAAAAACATAGAAATCAAGATGAATATCATCAACGGAATTAAAAATATAGTCACTTATAAATAATTTACAGGTAAAGCTGCGGGAGTAGATCAGTGGTAGATTAGCAGCTTCCCAAGCTGCCTGTCGCGGGTTCAAATCCCGTCTCCCGCTTAATAAAAAAGCCCGCCTTAAGGCGGGCTTTTTTACTTTTTATTAATTTGGTTATTTCTCATATCGTATGGGTAAATTATTTAAATAAAGTTGAGAGTTCAGAGTGGAGAGCGGAGAACTAAAGGACTTTTTGAAATTTTATATATAAAGCTCGCAGGGCGAGCCCCAGCCTTCACTATTCACTATCCACTCTACACTATTCACTAATACACTTACCCACACAAAAATAAAAAAAGCAATAAATTTTAAAAATTATTATTTCCCCGGCGCCGCGGCTTTTACTTCGGGATAATCGAATACGTTCAACCCGCCCGCCGTCGCTATGAACACGGCGGTTTTTTCGCCCGCCACGGCGTTCACTTTATTAGAGGCGAGCCCTTCGGACATGGTGTAATTTTCCCACTTGCCGTCGCCGTTGAAATAAGACATGCCTTTGGTCGTAGCTATCCACAGCGCGTCTTCTTCGTCTATATAAATAGATTTGATCCAGTTGGATATGAGCGGCGAATTGCCCTTCACTTTTTTATATCCTATGCCCGAAGCCGTTTTGGCGGGCATTTCCGAATCCGCCGAAAAAACCGACCAGTTCGAAAAATTTTTGCATCTGTTGATTCCCATGTTGGTGCCTATATACATGACGCCGTTGGAATTAATGGCTATCGCGTAAATGCTGTTTCCGGACATTTCGGTGTTTCCGGGCTCTTCTATCAAATCGCCGCTCGGCGTGGGTTTCATGGATGTGCCGCTCTTTGTGGCAAAACTGCCCGGGCCGCTTATGACTATGGCGCCCTGACGGGTACCGGCATAAAGCGTAGCTTCCTTCGTGTCTTTTCCGAAGCTTATTACGTCGTCGTTAGGCAGGTTATCGCTTTTACGGGTGAATTTATTGAAATTCTTGCTGCCGTCGTAAAGGGCGAGCCCGTACTGCGTGCCGGCCCATACCATGCCGGTATTAGACTGGACAAGAGCGCTGGTTTTGCCTATATCGAAAAATCTCACCGAATTGAAGTTATAAGAGTAAACGCCAGATTCGGTTCCAAACCAGAGCTTGCCGCCGTCCTCCTGACATATCGCGTTGATCTTTTCAGCCTTGAGCTTGCTTTCCGCGTCTACTATCTGGACCACGTTCCTGGAATCGAACGAATAAAAATACACGCCTTCCATGGTGCCTATATAAAGGCCCCGCTGATTGCTCTGATTTTTTCCGATAAACAACGAAAGCACTTCATTAGCTTTCGCCGACTGGCCAAGATTTATCTTAGCCAATTCGCGTTTTTTTTGCGCGCTCTCTGCGCCGCCCGCCTGCGTCCCCGTTTTTTTAGTTCCGCCGCAGCCGGAAGCGCCTATTATAAATATCGTCCACATCAATATGACCGAAAAAACTATAAAACTTTTGTAGCCGCGATTGTTATGCAAAGGAAAACCTCCATTCATATGTTCGTTAGAAAAACAGTCTTTCGCCCGGGTTCACGCGCTTTATACGGCCGCTCATCTTATCGTAGTAGCCGCGCTGGCGGTCTTCAGGGAACGCCTTTATGCCTATTTCAAAATAATATTCCTTCTGGTGCGGATTTGCGCGCAGAGTCGCTTCCATGCAGTGAAGATCGCGCACCAGATAATAATTTACGTTACGCAGCGATTTGGTCGGTATGTCGTAAATTATATCTGTGTTTACCGTCCAGAACGGCGACGCCACGAACTGAAGCGTCGAATTCAAAGTCTGGTACTTTCTGGTTATTCTATCATAACTCGTAGAAGTTTGCCAGTTAATTTTTTGGCCCGCCTGATAGTCGTATTTAAGGTACATATTAGTTAAATTCATGCTGCCGGAGAACAAATTAGAGAACATGGTATCGTGGTAGTCGTAAGACGCCCTTAAATAAAAACGGTGGTACATGAATTTATCCAGCTTATAAGTCAGCGTTAAATCGTTGGACACTCCCTGGAACTGATTCAAGTCGTAGTCGTAATAAAACTGCATCAGGTTGGAACGGATTTCGGTTCCGCGCTCCATTACCATATCGCCGTTATAGGCAAGGGTTGAATAAATTTTGTTTTGAGTGTTTATTTTATTCGACTGGAACGGATAAAAACCATACGACCTTGTATTGTTATAGCGCATATTGGCGTTTAAATTCTTGCCGAAATTCTGCGTAAGACTGGCTCCGCCGTCGAGTATGTTTTCGCGCTCGTTTTCACGGTCGGCGCGCAGGCGGTAAGAAGAATCCACGGTAAGATTGGTCTGTGAAGACAATTGGAAACGCTCGGTATCCACGCGCCACTGAGTGTCGAAAATATTGCGGCTGGTGGAAGTACCGGCTATGGTTTCCTCGCGGGTGCCCAGTATGCTTCGGGTGGATATGAATAAAGGCGTTTTTACTATCTTTTCGCGGCGGGTATTGACGTTTATTTCAGGCGTGTAGTCGAGCGAAGATATATACTGGTTGGGCCTGTCGCTTAAATCTTTCCTCTTTTTATAGCGGACGAGAAAATCATATCCCTGCTCGTTATAAGAAAGGTTATACTGCGAGTTCATTTCTTTATTCTGCGTATAATCGCCTATTACGTCCGAAAAATAATCTATATTATAATTCAGGTTGGCGTTATTTCTTATCTGATACTGGCCTGCCAGCGAATTGCGGTTGATAGTTTCATTTCTCAGGCTGTCATAAGAATAATCGGTATAGAAATTGCCGCTTATCTTATCGCGTATTCTATAATTATGCCTTAAAGTATGGAAATACCCTTTTTTGCTCTGGTTTTCCATATTGAGCGTCCCAAGGTGATTTTCGTTGAATTCATAGTCCCAGGCGAGCGTCTGGTAAAATCCTTTCGGTTTGGTATAGCCGAGCTTGGTATTGAATTTCTTTTCCTGCTTGCGCCTTAAATTCATCGTAACGTAAGGCAGCTTTAATATTTTCAAGCCGAACAGATTGTAGCTGGGCTTTTTAAGTATCATTTTTTCGTTCGGATATATTATCGCTTCTTTGGCGTGTATATTCCAGTGCGGATGGTCGAGATCGCAAGAAGTGTAAGTAACGCCTTCCGGCGCGGTGATCTTATTAGCCGATAATTCCACGCGTTTAGCCTTCGTAACGGTCGGATCGGAATAAACGACGGCGTCGAGCATAAACCCGTCGCCGGTTTTAATGCTGTAAACTAAAAATTCGCCGGTTATCTTTTTAAGTTTGCCGCCCTGCTCCTGCCAGTAAACTACCTTGCCCTGAGCGAAAACGAGCTCTTTTCTGAGATCGGCCTCTATATTGTTGGCTATAAGCTGCATTTTATCATGGCGGACCTCGGCCGCGCCTTTGGCTGCGACTTTT
>ERZ795056.4932-NODE-4932-length-13578-cov-11.329069_pt1 | contig 13578 bp, 15 predicted proteins | sample MGYA00375140_ERZ795056 | MGnify/ENA primary metagenome ERZ795056 (study PRJEB30185, sample SAMN05720227) | activated sludge metagenome | isolation source: Anaerobic digester | place: USA | collected 2015-03-09 ...
TTGTTCCAAAAGCGTATCAAATTTTACAACACGGTCATAAAGACCAGACTGTGTATTTCCAGAAAATAAATAAATATCTGTTCCTAAAGCAACGGCTCTTATACCTGCAATTCCGTCAAGTAACGTTTCGGTCAAAGTTGTTGCAGTTCCTGTCTGAATGTCTATTTTTATAATTGTATCTTGTTTATCGACACCAATTACACCACCGAAAATATAGATTAAATCGCCAACTCCGACCATTGCATAATCAACCAATCCTTTTGGAAAATTATCAGAAACAGTTGAAACGGCTTCTACATTAGTTTTATTAAATGCAACTTGCCCAACTTCAGGATTGTCAACATCTTCATAAATATTATCTACAACCGAATAATAACTTTCAGGAATTTCAGTCCATACTTGGTTTCTAATTCCATACAGAACATCATCAATCGGTGGTAAATTCCCACCACCTCCACCAACTGCGGAAATATCGCAAATAGATAAATAGTTTTGCATTAATTTTACTTCAACTACTGCCGGTGCGGAATAAGTTAAAGTACCCATAATATCTATTGCAGTTGTAGAAACGAAACTCAAATCTCCATCATATAACATAATTTCAATAGTTCCATTTGCAGTTCCATCGCCCACAGTTGTTGTATCAATAGTAACCTCTTGGCTTGTTGCCGTCTTTTTAATATACCTTTTGTTTACATTACTCTCAATAGTTATCGTTTGTTTTAATTCATTCGGCAACTCGGAATAACTATGAATATTCTCAATCTTTGTATTAAATGATGAAATTCCATCGTTTATATCCGAAATTGAAGAATTAATTGTTACAATATCGGCTTTTACAGCTGCAACATCGCCTTTTAAAGTTGTAATATCCCCCGTATCTAATACTTGTTGTTCTTCAATCGAAACAATATCTTCTTTTATCAGCCCAATTTCAGCATTTATATCTACAATATCGCTCTTAACTGCTGCAATATTTGTTACATTTGTATCAACTTGCTCAAAAGCGGCATCAATTTTGGCTTTTGCAACCGTTCCCGTATCGCCGATTGCTATTTTTGTTAGTGCCATAATGTTTTTTTAATATTAATAATATTAGAAAGTACAAAATTAAACAATAAAAAACACAAATTTAATGCTTTTTAAACATATTTTTAAACAAAATAATGTTATTCAGCACAAATAATTTAATTTTTAAAAACAAAATTGATAGTTTGTACCTTAAAAACGTATATCTTTTGTACCAATTATAGTAAAAAGTTACAATTTTTAGAATTTTTTTCTCTGAAATTTTATTCATTTTTTTCATTCATTGCAATTGTTGATATTTTTTCATTAATAACTTGCATCCTTTTGCTTTGTAATAGCGTTTTAAACAGCATTGCTTGTGAAGATAGGCAATCAATTCCGTCATCATGGGGATTAAAAGACTTATCTATGTTGCTATATGTTGAAATTTCAGTCAAAAACAGCCGATATTGTTCGTCTTTATCCCTTGTTACACGTCTAAATATAAAATTCTTTTTTATAAACTCATAACCCATATTTATACGGATTTCCTTTGTAATATTGTTATTGTAGCCACTAAAATTCATACTCGGTGGCAACATATTTTTTATCATTATAATTGCAGCTAACCCAATTCCATTGCTTTCACACCTACAAATATCAATATTTCCCATTTCACACCACCTACCCAACTCTATTGCATTTGCCTCAATCCCTCTCTTATTGTATAAAACTTTATTCACATAAAATTTCCTATCAATACCAACAACAACCTCAATTGCACAGAAAAAATCCCCTCCTCTGTTTGCGGGGTCAATCATAACACAAGAAAAAACGTATTTTGGCACAACATCAGTAAATTGTAGTTCATCCAACGGCAATAAAAGTCCAAAACGTTCAATCGGCTCTTGCATATATTCTGCCCGCCAACCCATACTATCTATTCCGCCCAACCTATCACGCTCTTTTCTTAATTGTTCTAAAGGCATTGCTTCCTCACAAAAACTGCTTTCATAATAAGTTCCCTCATTTAAAATTGCAGCAATTTTTACAAAATAATCACACCCAAATCGCAAGGTTTCCCCTAATGCATCTCTTTTTGTCCACCTTGTTCCAATGTGTATCTCTGCACAAAATGGTTCTTTTCGTGAGTGATGAGATAAATTTAACCAATTCAAAACAAATTCATTTTGAGCATTTGATAACGCTACATCCATGCTTGGGTACAAGTCGTCTGTTATAGCAAGTGCAGCACCCTCTCCAATAATATTACCGGAAACACCCGCCCCAAAATAACTTGTTGCTCTTGTTGATCCTTTAATCTTCCAACTTTTCCACCCTCTGCTCTTATAATCCACCTCAACACCTTCAAAAATAATCTTATATTGTGGTAGTTCCATTAATGACCGTGTCGAATTTGATAATTTTTTACACAATTCTGCCGTACAAGTATTTCTCATAACAGGCTTGTCAGGGAAGTGCCCTAACCAAAAAGTACAAAAATGGCTTGTTATAAATGATTTTCCAGCTCTTGGTGGCATATTAACAACAGCAACAGAGGCTTTTTGTGAACAATAATCATTAAAAACGTTTTGATATGCCTCTGCAACTGCATATAAATATGGTCGTTTTCTAAAAAATTCCTCATTCATGCACATACAAAAAGTCCAAAAATCACTCTTTGCAGCCATTATCAATGAAGCATCTTTTTCTTTTAACCTATCTTTTAATGTTTTTTTATTCTTCATTGTCAATTAAATCTTGCATTGATATATCTTCCTCTTGTTCCTCCATTGGAACTTCATTAGTAACGTGAATATACGTTGTGTCTGAATTTTCAGAAGTTTCAGATTTTACTCCAATCTTCTTCGGCTTAAATTGGTCAACAATTTTTTTCACTTCACTGAATTTTGCATCCGACAAATTAATATTCTCAACTTGGGCATCCAATATCTGTTGGGTTCTCATTATTTTTGCTTGTTCGCTCAATTGTTGAGCAATTAGATATAAATATTTCGCCTCTCCTAACCCTTGTTTTTCAATTGCCGTTTCTGTAAAATCAACTTCATCAGCCGCTTGTTTAGAGTTATCCAAACCTTTTCTTCTTTTTGTTATACGCCTTTCTCTTTGAATTTCTTTTGATATTTCCCATTGCTGCCACGCTTCATCGATTAATTCTTGGCGTTTCATATATTCCTCCATTTGCAAAAAATCTATGTTCGCCTCTTTTCGTTTTCTCCAATCAGAAATCAAAAGCTCATAATCATTATGTAAATCTCTTTCGGAATATTTTTCATACCCTAATTCTAATTTTACGGCTTTTATTATCTCTGTTTCACGCATACATCTACGCCTACATTTTGAGATAAAAGACAATCGCTCTTCTCTTTCTAATACTACAATATCAAATTTTTTTTCTTCCATTTTGTTTTTTTTTACAAAAATAATAAAAATAATAATATAAAACAATATAAAATCAAAAAGGGTGGAATACCACCCTAATTGAAAACAAAACAAAACAAAACACAAGTGAAACACTACCTAATCTACAATAGTAGAAATTACAGTTTATATTTTAAGCAAAGATATAAAAAAATATAATATAAAATACATTTTTTGAAAAAAAAATTAATATTTTATTTTTTGCTTCAAAACAATAATAGCCATAGGGTATTTTGAAAAGTCAATATTATGCTTTTTATACATTGTTTCAATCATTTTTATAGATTCGTCTTTATAATATCCGGTATCAGTTAGAAAAACATATTCGGGTATATTATGTAATAAAATAGGAGTTACAGAAATACATTCAGCTTCTATTTTCTTCCCATTAAATTCAATTTCATACATTTTTCCGACTTGATACTTTTTACTAAATAATCTAATTGTGGTAAAATTTTCTGTAAAAAGTTTATAATTCCAATTCTGGCTAAATTTTATTGTTTCCATTTTTTAATTTATTTAGTACAAGTTCTAATGTTGATAATCTTATTGAAAAATTTTTCATATATAATCTATAACCGTTTATTGCTTTTAAACACTCAAAATCAGAATCATACCTGTCAATGTTTTTTGTAAAAACCTTTTTACATATAAGCAAAATTTGTTCACCTTTATATTCTTGAATTTGAAAAATTTGATGACATAAATCTCCGCCAACTGTTTTATTTTTTATTATTATTGTTCCCATTTTTTTATCTTAGCTTTTTCAAACGGTCTGTAATTTCGAGCCATTTTTAAACCATACTTTGCCCAGTTTTTATGCTTGTATTGTTTAGCATTTTCAATCTTTAATGTTCTTGCAGGGTCTCCTTGTCCAGAAGCAAGCCAAACTCCTTTTTCTAATTCAACTATATACATTTTGTTTAAGTTTTGCACCGCCCACGCTCAAAAACGAAACACTAACAAGCGGTAATAGTTAATAAGCCCTATAAAGTTTTGTTGTAAATGGATAGCGATGTGGTAGGGCTTACATAACCATACCGCCAATCCGTTGAAATAATGTTTTTTATTTCCTCTGTGTATTTTTCTTTTTTCATTTCGCTAAAATTGTTATAAGCAAGTGCTACATTTCGTTTCCAAAGAGAGTTTGCTGTTCAATCTTTTTATTAAAATCTGCCACCCTCTTTAAAATAATATCGTAATACTTTTGTTCTTTTTCCATTACTATAAATTGTCGGTTTGTATTCAAACAAGCTATTGCAGTAGTTCCACTTCCTGCTGTGTTATCTAAAACTATATCGCCTTCATTTGTGTACGTTTTAATAAGATATTCAAAAAGTTTTATTGGTTTTTGAGTTGGGTGATGTGAATTGTATTTTTGATTATGATTTGAAAATTCTTGAATAGAAACAGGATACCTTTTTGAGCTATCAAAATCTTTGGCGTATCCAACAGGTTTATTTGCTATTATTAATCCATCTGATTTTCCTATATTATGTGAACCCCTCTTTTTGTATGGAATACCATCAGTCATTTGTGGGTTGTATGTATATTTCCCATTTGAAAAAACCAAGCAACTTTCGTGTATTTTTAATGGTTCTCTTTTTACCCCATAAATATTTGTTCCTTTATGTTTCTTCCATATCCACTCATATTTAAACCACTTTAAATTACTGCAAGTCAAAACACTTGTAAATGGTTGTGAAGCGGTTAATACTATCGCTCCATTTGGTTTTATAATCCTTTCGTATTGTTCCCATAGTTTATCAAATGGAATTATCGTATCCCATTTACAAGCAGTTGTTCCATAAGGCAAATCGCATAGTATCATATCAATACTTCCGTTTGGAATATCCTTCATAAGTTCCAAACAATCACCCAATAATATTTCTTTTTTACCATCGCTCATTTCACTAAAATTGCTGTAACTATTGCTGCTGCACCTACAAATGAAATTCCACCAATTATCCACCCTCGTCTTGTTGATTTTATTTTATTTTTGTCTAATTGTTGCTGTAAATTTTGTATTTGAACAGCATCATTTTGAATTTGCACGCCCATTTCTTTTGAAAAATCGTAAAGAGATGCAATTAAACTGTCTTGTTGCTGGAGTAAAGTGTCTTTTTGATTAACAACAAACACTAAAGTGTCAATTATAGTCGTAATTATAGTATTTATGCTATCTTTTTGCGGTTGTTCTATCGGCAAATCAGCTACAATTTCATTTATATTATCTCTTTCAATATAAACATATTTTATTACTTCTTTTGTCGTTGTATCAATCTCTGATAATTTTCTATGCAAATCTAAAACGGTTTCTTTGTATGCAGCTATTTGCTTTTCATAATATGTATCTGTAACTTCAATAGAATAATACTTATTTTCATACCATTTAATAATAAAAAAAGTAATCGTAAAAGATGCAAGAAACAATAAAAATAAAATAATTGTAAATATAATTTCTTTTTTCATGGCTAAAATCTTAAAATTGTATAACCTCCCTCAATCCATAAAGAGCTCATTGAGTTTGGAAATATATCTTGTTGTAAAAAATCACTAACCCACCCCAAAGACGTATATGCTTGAATATAACCACATTTGACAATTCTATTCGGATTCCAAATGAGAATATCCCCGACAACCGGTTTATAGTTCTCTAATTTTTTTACATTAATAATATTTGCTCCGGATTCCAATAAAAAATTAATATACAAATACGCTTCTGTTGGATAAATTGATAGCTCAAACCCTGCGGATTGTGCGGCAACTTTAAAGTGCCGCATACAATATCCGGTTGATTTTTCTTTTTTAATTGAAAGTAATTTTGCTTCAAATTTTTCTATATCAAACATTTTTTATTTTTTTTAAGTTAATTTGTTTATTTCCTCAAATGACGTACAAGATAACGGTTTAAAATTAAAAAAATCGCCTCTTGTGCACTTGTGTTTATTTGCACAATTGCTGCATAATGTATCTTCAACTACAATTATTACGTCTTTATCTTTATCTTCTTCTTTTATCTTTTCCATAATTAGTAGAGTAAATCTTCATCATCATCAATAAACACTTCTGGAGGGGTAGAAGAAGTTGCAACATCATTAAAATTTTCTGCTGTAAAATCAACCTCCTCATCAACTTCAACCTGTGTTTGCTCTTTACGCAATAATTCAGCGGATAAAATCGTCATACTTGGGTCTGGGTATGCGTCATTCCCTTCTGTAATTTGTACTTTTAATTTATATCTTCCATAATCGATGTCTATATCATTATTCCAAATGTTCGCCCAAAAAGTCAATACCCCTTCATTCTCCTCATCTTTAATAAATCGTATTTTTCCTAATGGTTTAAAATTATCATAAATACTCCTTGCAAGTTTTTTCTCTAATTCAATCCAAGAACTACGATATTTCGTTTTGACTTTTGTACATCTAACTTTTGCTTCAATAATATAAATTTTCGCTTTTTTCATAATTTTAATTTTTAAATTTGTTAATTAAATAAATCTTCTGGGTCAAGAATTTCCGATTTTTTTTCTTTTTTTTCAAGGTTAGCACGATTTCCCTCAGTTGCCTCTATAAGAACTTTCTGTTTGGTAATATCTTCAAATTGTGCATCTTTGTATTCTTCATTGTTGTTTGTTAAAATTTCTTCCTCTGAATAAGTACCAGAAAATATAGGGTATGCATCTCTCAACGCCTGTGATAATGCAACTTTTCTGCTCATTGTTGCGGGTTTACTCCTCCACATCCTATTTACACTTCCATCTAATTTTTTCATTTGATACTCTTCAATGGAAACGGAAACATAATACTCTCCACGTTTTTCTGTGAATACTTTCGCCCAACCACCTAACAACTCTTCCGATGGTGCTACAATTGTTCCCTCTCTTTCGATAATTTCACCTTTTTCTGTTGCTACGACCACCCCCGCTTTGAAGCCTCTATAATCTGCTTTTAGTTGAGCGTTTTGCAAGTAATAATCTTTTTTAACAATTGGAGTTAATACATCTGTATCTCCATACGAAACATTATGCACGTCAATTAGAGGATTTAATCCCATTGCACTACAACGTAGAGCAAAGTTCACAATTTCATCATCTTTTGCTTTTTTTAATTCTGGCAAAATTCGTTTCATTACTTCAATAGTCAAAGACACATCTCTTCCATTGATGTCTTTGTAAGCTACAATTTGGTTTTTGCTTTGGTTTTGATTTTGATTTTCTTTTTCCATAATTTTGATTTTTTAAATTTGTGTGAATTTTAATTTATTATCTTCTGTAACTTTCGTGTAAATTATATCTAAATCATAGGTATCTATATCATTTACGCTTTCCGTTCTATCTAATAAAACGGTATATGATTTTCCGTAAAATTTTTGCAATCCGTACAAAATTTGCATACCAACATTAACAGTTGTCGCCTCATTCAAATAAACTTGTCCATTAGCATAAATATTGCAAACATCATCATTAATTTCGCCATCCAATGTTTCGGAAAATAATTCAAATGATAAATCATATTTTCCGTCAAAAACATTTTTTAGTTTTTTAGATATTTTTTCAGTATATTCAATTATTTCATTTGATGTTTTTTCAAAATCAGCCACCAAAGATATATAATTTTTCTTCAACTCTTTCTTTTTTTGATTATATTCATCTTTGATTTTTGCATTATTTTCATTAATTGCAACATTTCCGATAATTTCTTTATTTAATCTTTCGTATTCTTCATTTAATTCCCTTAATTCAACTGAAATTTCGGTCGCCTCTGGAAGTTTTTTTAGAATTATAGGTTCTTGTTCAAGTTTCGCTAAATCGCCTTTTAAAACGTCTATTTTTGCGTTATTGCTTTCTATAATTCTTTCTTGAATTTTAATATCATTCTGTTTTACCTTTTCAAAATTCTCTTTAGCTTCCTTTATTTTCTCCTCAATGTTTTTATTCTCCTCACTGATTAAAAGATTTTGTGAGTAAACAGTATCATACATTTCCTTGTAATAATTATATTCGTCATATAGCTTCTTTTTATGCGAATTATGTTTATCCATTTCAGTACCAAAAAATGCTAAAATTTTTGATTTTAATTCCTTTATATCATTCTCTTTTTTGATAGAGAAACTTTCTTCTGCATTATTCTTTGCAATTTCGCAAAAAGCATTTGTAATTGGACAATTTGCTTGCTCTTCATTGAATTTACTTTCTTTTACTACGGAAATATCGTGCAATATTTTCTTCACATAATCTTCGTTATCCAATTCTTCTTTATTGTCTTTATAATACTCTTTTACGTCTGAATATTCAACATATTCATTGAAATTTTTCAAAGATTTATGTAGTTTATCTTCATATTCAGAAATATCATGTAAGGGCTTTAAATTTATTATTAAATTATCGGCGTTTTTTTTCGATAATTCTTCAATCATTTCTTGGGCACGCCTAATATCATCCTCAATATCTTCAATTTGGTGCAATAAGCGTGTTTTGGTCTGATGTTGCTGTGCTAAAAGTAAGGCATTATCATTATTAATCTTTGCAATAAGTTCTGTGTTATCGCTTTGAGAAAGCATTAAATACTTTTGATGTGCATCTTTTATCTTTTCAGGTATTTCTTCAATTTCTCTATCAATAATTGAAGAAATAAGGCTGTTTATTGCATCTTGTTCTTTTGCATTTTCGTTAATTTGCTTTTTTAAAGTTTTTTTCTTATCTTGCATTGCTTTTAAGTCAAATTTTCCCAATTCCGCATCATCTTTGATAGCAATTTCGTTTAGGATAACTTTTTTATCCTTATAGTTTAGATTTAAGAATAACAACGGATTTACAAGAAGCAAGTCAATATTGATTAATTTTGTGCCCTTAAACGTTTTGAAATCAAAAAATTTATCCCAATCAGATTGATTTACGTTGTTTAAATCAATGAAAAGTTCCGTATTTACACGACTTTTTAATTCCCCTCCCCTTGTAAAAGTGGGAGAAGATTTTCGGCAAAAACTTTTTCCCCCGAAAAAAACCTCAACCTCCGCTTTTTTTTCGGCTAATTCAGCTTCATTTGAATAAATTCTAACCCCCAACTCCTCTCCATTTATGTCTTTTCCAAAAAGACACCACGCAACGGCATTCAAAATTGTAGTTTTTCCTAATCTGTTCTTTCCATCAATTTTGATTGGCGTTTCAAATTCAATGTTTTGCAATTCTGCAAATTGCTTGATTTTCACTTTCATTTTTTTTGTTTTTATGTTAATAAATTACCTCTGTTCCCGCATTCGCAATTAATATATTTGCTTTTGGTATCAAATTTAAAATTGGTTTCTTTTTCCCAGAAATAGATCTACCAATTCTATTACTTCCGTGTATTAACAGAATATTTTGCACCATATTTCTATTGCATAAATGAGATATAAACCTTGCACATTCATAATTAGATAAATGATTTTCAACTCCAAAAACATTACTATCGCCTTTTATCGCTTGTTTAAATTCATATTCGTTATAGTTACTCTCAATACAAAATAAATCTATGTTGATGTTTTGCATTGCATAAAATAGACCTTCATAAAACACTTTTGTCATTGAATTATAAATTAAATCTGTTGCAAAAAACAAAACTTTTCTTTCAATTTTATTTGATATTATGAATCCCTTATTATCAACATTATGAAGTACAGGAAATCCAAGAATATTATAGTTCCCTATCATATTCATTTCATAATTAGGTTTAATATCATAAAATGCAAACGCTTTTTTATATTCTTCCTTGTATGCTGCATGGTCTCGATGTTCGTGTGAATAAATAAATCCTACAATATCAGAAGAATTGCCAATCACATATTTTAATGGTATCCCAGCCTCTATAATTAAAGATTGACCACTTTTATCAGTTATACAATATGAATTTCCGGTGCTTCCGGTTCTTAATACTTTAATTTTCATTTTTTACACTAAGTTCTAATCGTAATCTTCTAATAACCATTTTGCGTAACTTTTTAAAGTCAATAAAAACGCCATCTGTTTCAAAAATAAACGTTTGAATAAAGGCTACAAACTCTGTTACCCTACAATTTTGAGTGGAAATATGTTTAACTTTTAAGTCCATTATATTTTGAGGAATTGGTAATGAATAAATTGTCGGAAGACAATCAATATTTAATTTTTCAGCCATAACAATTTCACTTTGTGGAATTATCTTATATTTCATTTTTGATTTTCTTATATTCATTTTTGTCATGTTTCCCATGCAAATATAATTATTTTTCATAATATATGCCTCCTTTTTTATTTTTTTTTATTTTGATTATCAATAAGTTATAAATTGTTTTTTATTTTTATCTTTTTTGTTGGGTGTTTTTTGGAATATTTTTAGTCATCTTCAAAAAAATCATCATCAGTATCTTCAAATAAAAATCTATTTTGCTCTATTTTTACAAGGTCATATATCTGCCAACAAAGCCATAGATAAATATCGCTATATTCATTATATCCGTTCAAATATTTAAAAAACATTCTTTTTTTTAACCCCCAACGCTTGCAAAAGACTTCAATTGTGGCTTCTTGCTTTTCTTTACTTAATTTTTCAAATTCAAATTTTAAATTATTCATTGTTCATTGTTCAATCTTTTTTTAACCATTAATGTAATTCTTGTATTTTGACCATACTGCTTCACCTGTTGTTGGTATAAAACATTTTCAGGTTTATAAAAAAGAGAAAGAGTTTTAGCTATTTTTTTACCGGATGGAGCAAATCTTAATTGAGAAAATAAATTTCTCAATGTATCAATACTTTCAATGCACACCCATTCCTCGCCCTTAAACTCAATAGTTGCATCAGAATGAGGTAAATGATGTCTATTATAATATTGTTGCCAAATCTCATAAATTTGATAATCTTCTTCCGACTTGTAAATAGCACTCATTACCATTTTTTGTTGGTCTAAAATTTTAGTTCTCTTAATCTTTTCAAGTGTATCTGGTATTGTTGCAATATTATACCAAACCCAAGAAAAGAAATTTTTATAAAATTCTTTTAATTTCTCTTGATTAAGTACAAAAAATTCAATATAATCAGACCTTTTCCAATCTTTTCTATACTCAAAGTGGGAAAATAAGAAACGACCTATTATTGCATTTGGGTCATACTGTTTACCGAAAATAACATCTCTGAAATTTGCAGTAATAACCGTATTAAATCTTTTTACTAATTGACTGACATTCTTTGATTTTCTCTCAATCCTGAAATACGGATTATTAATTGTGTCTAACTTATTTACGGCATTTGCAGCATCAATATCATCAGAAATCCAATTATAGAAAAGTTTATTCGCTTGTTTTTCGTCAATTGAACTGAATTTTGTATTTCCATACAGACTGCCTTTATATAAAACTTCTTTAGCATCATCACTCATGTAGTCTAATCCACAACAAATGCTTGGAAAAAAACTATCCTTTCCAATACCGCTATCCCCTGTTAACAACAAACAAAAATAACTTTTTACATCACCAAAAAAATGAACACGTTGAGTTGCAGCAACAAACACAATTAAGCTATCAATGTCCTCGTCTGTGCAAGTATATAATTCATGAAAAAAATTATAGACATATTGAGATGTAAATTCTTCTGGTGGACGCTCTCCAAGAACTTTTTCATAAATACCAATTCTAATATCTGAATAATCCATATCTTTTGTCATGTATAAGATTTTCAAAAATTTATCTGCAATATCAACAAGTTGTGGGCGTAAAATTTTAAAATCTCTCTTTTGAATATTCATACATGAAGCGTGTAAATTTCTTATCCTCTCAACTATCTCATTTTCGATACAATAGTATTCATTACCGTACAAAGAAACAAATCTATGTTCTGTTTTGTCGTAATAATAGCCTCTAAAAATTGTTTGTGGCTTAAAATCTATAATCCATTCCTGTAATTCCTCAAACGTAAAATTAAAACTATACCTATCATTTAACACATCTTCAAGCAAGGGCACGTGTTTTAAGCAACACTGACGTTCCAACTCTTCTTTAGATAGAATATTATTCAAAAAAACCTCTCTCTTTTGGCTATCAAAAATCTTTAACTTTTTGTCGAAAACAATCTTGTACTCTTCATTTAAAAATTGAATCAATTCATCTGGCGAATACATATTTGTCAATAATTTATAGTATTCATTCTCTATTTTTTCAATTTTTGACAAAATTTCTCGTTCCTCTTTCGGGGTTTTTTTAGGTTTTTCTTTTTCTATTTTCTTTTGCTTTTGCTCTTTAATAGTAAAATCTTTTATCTCTACAATTAAATTTTGAGTTTCCTGCAATCGCTGTCTGGATATTCCAACAAGGTCGATGCCAGCGTTTTTCGCCAATTGGAAAAAGGTTTTTATTGTAACTCCATTTCCTTTTGCGGCAATACATTTTGAATATTGCTTGTCAGTAACATTATAATTGTAATCGCTATGAAATTTACTTATGCGGTGGAAATAATCTCGCCCAAACTCCCCAAAGCTATCTGCGAGGGCAAACCCTAAATTTACCCAATCGCTGTAATCGGGAGCAATATCAACTGCCAATCTCTCTATTTCGTATAAGGTTGCTGGAAAATCATTTGGAATATACTCATAACTTACGGGTGCAGTTTTTTTGGTCTGAACGTTATTTTCTTGTAGCCATTCATTCGGATTAAATTTTTTCTTCTTCATATACTCTTTTTTTTAGAATTTTTCGTTAATATAAGCATCTTTATCGTGGCATAAAAAACAAGAGCGGCATACGTCTTTTCCGCTTTTATCTATTTTTATACCATACATTTTATCAATATACACTTCAATTGAGTTAAACCACGTTAAGTGGTCATATTCTTCAATATCTATTGAAATTAACCATTTTAATCCGTTCCCTGATGGACTTTTAAAAATAAGTTGTGTCTCAAAATATTCATCTTCTAAAAGTTTTTCTCTCAACCAATCTAAGTCCTTTATATTGTCAAAATCAATACAAAGTAAATTGGAATGTTTTATCAATCCTTCTTTTTTCCGAACATCAAACGTTCCCGAAAAAGTACAAAAATCAAAATTATTTATCTTATATTCTTTCGCTTCATCTCCAGATAAACCTCTCAATTGAATTGTCCTAATTTCGTATTC
>ERZ795056.4934-NODE-4934-length-13572-cov-7.253311_pt1 | contig 13572 bp, 7 predicted proteins | sample MGYA00375140_ERZ795056 | MGnify/ENA primary metagenome ERZ795056 (study PRJEB30185, sample SAMN05720227) | activated sludge metagenome | isolation source: Anaerobic digester | place: USA | collected 2015-03-09 ...
CAACTCTTCTCATAATACTTCTTGATTTGTTAGTTTCAATTACCCTAATTATCCGTTTTTTTACTTGACAGAGTTCTTGCTTTTTACTTAAAGAGAATTAGTATTTATAGGGACATTGAAAATGAACTTCAAGTCCAAATCCTGAACAAGGAAATTTAAGTAAAAAGTATATATATTTCAGGAGGATATAATGAAAAAGAAACTTTTTATCTTATCAGTCATTTTATTGTGGGCTATAGTGTTAGTAGGAGCGTCAATAAATCTTAATAGCTTGGGAATCTCTGTTCAGGGCAATGGTTATCCCAGACAAGGATCTACGATAATCATAACTATGAACTATCTTGTAGCTGGTATTCCTGAGGGTGGGAGTATGGATATTTATGGCATGGCTACAGGTGCTATTGACCAAGCTCAGATTAAATGGTACCCAAATGCAGATGGAACAGGAACAGCAACCAATCAAAATGTTGCTGTTAATCAAATAGCCAATACTATTTATTATAATTCAGTGGGAAATGGGTATACAGCTTCTCACACAGCAACATTTACCTTACCGGCACCTCCAAGTGGCAAGAAAAGTTTTAAGGTATACGGGAGAGTATATGGAGCTACATCTGACAATGAATTTACCTACATATATTCAGGGTCAAATACCTCTGATTATCTCGTTCTGAATAGTCCACCTGTAGCTTCAGATGTTATTATTGTTGATCCTACTTTAGCCAGAGTAGGGCAAACTTTAACCGGTCAATTTAACTATAGTGATCCTGATGGCAATGACCCTGGTACTCACACTTATCGCTGGTTAAGCTGTTCTACAGAAAATGGAACCTATACTGCTATTTTTGGGGCAACAACTTCCACTTATACAGTTCAATCTACCGATGCAAATAAATATATAAAATTTGAGGTTACTCCAGTTGCAAGTGAAGGCCAGTCACCAGGATTACCAGTTTTAAGTGCAGCTACTCCAAAAGTTACAGGAGCGCCAATAGTAGAGATTGATAACAATACAATTAATATAACAGAATCCAGTGCTAACAATGGAACTTTGGGTTCTGCTTATGTAAAAATTACTTGTACTAATACCAGCTTTAAATCATCAATTACTGATACTGATTTAACTTTACTAGGAGATTTAGATGGATTATCTAAAGGAAGTGTAACTTGGATTAGTGCTAATGAAATTCGGCTTGGTTTTACCGGAACAGCTGAACACCATGAATATGCTGCTAAGATTGAGAATATTGCAATTACAGTAAATAAAGATAAATTAGAAGGTGTAGAAAATAATTTAACTACTGGGAACAGTTTTAATATTAATTTTACCAACAATCCTCCCAGTGACTTATTGATAGCTGATGTAGGCAATAGCTATGTTAAAATAACTTGGAATAATCCAGCTGGATTACTACCAACAGGTACTGGCTTGCGTTATTTTAATATTCTGCGCAATGAAACCAATATTGGAAGTATCTATCTTGATAAAGGTAAGGGAACTTATAATTATATAGATACCGGTACCGATGTGACCAATGGAAATCAGTATCGATATAAAGTTCAAGCAGTTTATGAGGAAGATGGGAATCCAATAAGCGCAGAGCTAAAAGCTACCCCACTGGCGATTACTGCATTTTCTTTCAGTAATCCTCCTGCAACCGGAACCATTGATCATACCAATAAAACCATCAAAGTAGTTGTTCCGAATGACACTAATGTTACTAACTTAGTAGCTACTTTCACAGCACCAAGGGCTACAGTAAAAGTTGGGGATACAACTCAGGCCAGTGGCACAACTGCGAATGATTTCACTGACCCTGTAATGTATGATTTAACTACCAGTAATGATGCTTCCACTTGTTCTTATGAAGTAACGGTAAAAGAAAAATTGGCTACACCATCTCCTTCTACTATAGAATCAAATACAACTACCTCCAGTTTTAAAATTCAGTGGGGTTCGGTTTCAGGTGCAGAAAGTTATTTACTGGATGTTTCCACTGACATCGGTTTTTCCAGTTTCCTGAATGGTTATCATGAAAAGATTTTTGAAAAAAACATCTTTTCCTGCACAATCAATGGTCTTAATGCTAATACAACTTATTATTATCGAGTAAAGGCAGTTGACAGTAGTGATCCGGATTTGAATAGTAATTATTCTATTACTAAAGCAGTTACAACTAACAATGTTTCCGCAGGCACAGGTAGCACAGAAATCAGCAGCAGTGACGAAACCACAATAAATGTAGGAGCTTATGATTCCGGGCACGGAATTGTTACTCCCACTGTGAAAGTGGATCCTACCGAGTTTGTTTCTTCTGGAAATGATATCATTACTGTTTCTATGAGTTATGGCATTCATCCTGAGGGTTTGCAATATAATTTTGCTTTTGATAATCGTAGTATCGGCATTGGAGCTTATGTTCTTTATTATACGGGATTGAGTTATCATCCGACTGATGTTCGTTATCGTTTGAATGGTGGTGAATTACAGACTGTTACTTTCAGTGTCAATCCAGTAACGGAATCTGGGGATAAATCAATAACAGTGACAATAAATAATTTACCTGAACTAAGCAAAGCAACTTATAATCTGCAAATTGTTCTCAATGATGAAAGTGGGCAGACCCTTCCTGTAGTTCTTTCCTCTTTTACAGCCACTTTAATGGTTCAGGGTAAAGTGCGTCTGGATTGGGTAACTCAATCGGCATCAGGTTTATCTGGATTTAGAGTATTGCGTAATACTGTAGATGAAATTTCTACAGCTGTAGTAGTAAGTTCTTTAATTGAGGCAAATAATACTTCCACGGCTGTTACCTATCCCTTTATTGATAATGAAATTCCCTGCAACGGCACTTATTATTATTGGCTACAGATTGAAGGACAGGATGGCTCTGTATCTTATTATGGCTCAATTGCTGTGGAAGTGACCAATGGCAATAATCCTGATATTCCGATTCCACAGATTACGGCTTTAAATAATCCTTTCCCCAATCCCTTCAATCCTTCTTTGACCATTCCTTTTGATCTTAGCAAGGATGGCAGGGTAACGATTAAAATTTACAACCTGAAAGGTCAACTGATTAAGAACTTGTTAGATGAAGATAAAAAGGCATCGAACTATCGTATCGTTTGGGACGGAAAAGATAATAACGGGCACATTGTTTCTGCCGGAACTTATATTGTGCGGATGAATGCCCCCGAATATAATTCTTCTCGTAAGATTGTGATGGTTAAATAACACAATAGTACATTTCTGCAAGGTGCGTAGTTTTTTTACGCATCTTTTATTTTATCTCTGAAAAATGGAAGATTAGCAATTCATAGTATCGCTAAACAATTAGGTTCCTTGCTATGTTTAGTTACTTCCAATTGTGGAATAGTGCAATTAACTAATATTATCTTGCCTGAGGATAGTTTTGAGGGATGAGTTCTTTAAGTAAATTTCGGGCAAAAATGAAAGAAAAAATGAGCAGCAGTTTTAGCACAACTCTCTAATATCCCTATTTCTTGTAATAAAAAAGAGTAGTTAGACCATTTAGGTGTAAGTAAAGAATAGGGGAGAGCATAAAAAAATAAATTTGCGCTTGACAGTTTTCTGACTATAATAATATTAGCACTCAAATGAATTGACTGCTAAGAAAACGAAAACAAAATAATTAATATTATGGAGGAAAACAAGATGGCAAAACAAATGCAATATGCACATAGTGCTCGCACAAGTTTAAAAAGCGGTGTGGATAAACTGGCTGATGCCGTAAAAGTTACCCTTGGTCCGAAGGGTAGAAATGTTGTATTGGATAGAAAATATGGCTCTCCTACAATTACCAATGACGGAGTGACCATTGCCAAAGAAATTGAGCTGGAAGATGAATTTGAAAACATGGGTGCTCAGCTTTGTAAAGAAGTTGCTGAAAAGACTCATGACACTGCTGGTGATGGAACAACCACAGCTACAATTTTGGCGCAAGCTATTATTGAAGAAGGTTTAAAACATGTAACCGCCGGCGTTAATCCAATGTATTTGAAGCGTGGTTTAGAAAAGGCAACTAAGGTTATAGTGGATAAGATTAAAGAATATAGCAAAGAGATTAAAAGTAGCGAAGAAATTGCTCAGATTGCGGCTATTTCTGCTAATAATGATCCTGAGATTGGAGCTCTTATTGCTGAAGCTATGGATAGTGTTGGTAGAGAAGGAATCATCAATATTGAAGAAGCAAAATCTATTGATACTGGCTTGGAAAAAGTAGAAGGAATGCAATTTGATCGTGGTTATATTTCACCCTATTTTGTCACTAATGCAGAAAAGATGATTGCCGAGTTGGAAGATCCCTTTATTCTGATTTACGATAAAAAGATCAGTGGGCTCAAGGAATTGCTGCCTATTTTGCAGGAAGTTTCTCAGAATGGCCGTCCCTTATTGATCATTGCAGAGGATATTGAAGGTGAAGCTCTTGCTACTTTAGTAGTTAATAAACTGCGCGGAATTCTGAATGTGGTAGCGGTTAAAGCTCCTGGTTTTGGAGATCGCAGAAAAGCTATGTTGGAAGATATCGCAGTTCTTACTGGAGCAACTCTTATTTCTGAAGAGATGGGCAGAAAACTTGATAGCGCTACAATGAGTGATTTAGGGCGTGCCAAGAAGATAATTGTGGATAAAGAAAATACCACTATCCGTGAAGGTGCTGGTGATCCTGAAGATGTTCAAGCCAGAATTAAACAAATAAAAGCTCAGATCGAAGAGACTACCTCCGATTACGATAAAGAAAAACTTCAGGAACGTCTTGCCAAGCTTTCCAGTGGAGTAGCCGTTCTTAGAATCGGAGCAGCTACCGAAACTGAAATGAAAGAGAAAAAAGCTCGTGTTGATGATGCTTTACATGCTACCCGGGCTGCAGTTGAAGAAGGAATTGTTCCCGGTGGTGGAGTTACTTTAATTCATGCTGCAAAAGCTCTTAAGCAAATGAAAGGGCTCTCTTTTGAAGAGAAAATGGCAGTGGATATTCTTTCTAAAGCGTTAGAAAAACCCGCATATCAAATTGCTGCTAATGCTGGAGAAGAAGGTGCCGTGGTAGTTGAAAAACTAAAAGGTTTCCGCGATATCCATATGGGATTTAATGCTGCAAACGGTGAATATGAAGACCTCTTCAAAGCCGGAATTATTGATCCTGCCAAGGTTGTGCGTTCTGCTATCCAAAATGCAGCTTCCATAGCTGGTTTGATGTTGACTACTGAATGCACAATTACCGATATCAAAGAACCAGAACCTGCAGTTCCAATGCCCAATCCAGGTATGGGTGATATGTATTAATTTCACAATAAATCATATAACAAGAATGGGCCTCTCAATCCAGGAGAGGCTCTTTTATTTAATAAGCAATTATCAATAAAAAAAAGACTCCTGCAGATTGCGCTGCAAATTAAAACATTAGATCTGAAGTGAACAAGATTTGGCTAGTATAGTTAAAAATTATCCCCTCTATAGTTTTTATTCCTATAAGACACAAATAAGCATCAATTACAATTGGAAAGATTAAAGTAACAATATAAAAATATCACGATAATTCCCCTCTTGAAACTGCATTATACCAACTGTAACAATCAATTTTGTAATAAAATCCCAATAATTTTGTCTCCTATTATCCTTGCTCGAGGCCATTAATCTATCGTTTAACAGGCCTTAATCAAGCGTTAATAATTAACGCTTGATTAAGGCTAGATAAACACTTGATTAACGCTTTCCATTAAGAGCGAGTAGTTGAAGTCGAAGCCGATAGACAGTTTATCCAAAAGTAATAAATACCTGATGACAGATAGATATATTAGGAAAGTACTTAATATCAATCCATAATTTTAAAGTTCGGGGAAAATGAGCTAACCTGTTCTTGCTTGGCAAATAAACTGAAGTTAATCAGCGGACTTTGAGCTTGCCTGTTTTTAGGATAATTTTATTCAACGATTCAGTTGCTGAAAATGTCTATAAACTATGTGGTTACATTATTGGGATTTTTTGGTTAGCGGGAAATTTCTGATGAATTGTAGAAACAGAATATAACTTTTTTCTTAGGAACTGAACTTAATAAAAAAGGGGGGTACTTTTTTCCTTTACTCGGCAAAGAGATTCTGCACTTTTTTCTTGACAACAAATCTTAATGCAGCATTTGGATTAAAATCTATACATATAAAGCTAGGGAACAACTAATGAAAGAAGGTTTAATACAAAAAAATGACTATCATTCCATATTCTTTTCAGATCGAGCAGAGGAATGTGGAAGTGAGATAAAGGCCTTATTTCTAAATCATCTGGAATATTCATTAATAAAAGATACAACCACTGTTAGAAATTGGGATATATATTATGCTTTGGCTCTCAGTTTACGCGATCTATTAATTGAGAGATGGTTACGCACTCAATATGAATATCGAAAGCAGGATGTGAAGAAAGTCTATTATCTTTCAATGGAATTCTTGCTGGGGCGAATGCTAACCAACAGTTTAATAAATCTGGAAGTGTACAACGAAGTTTACGATATGTTAAAGCAGATGGGTTACCGCTTGGAAGATATAATTGAATTGGAACCGGACATGGGTTTAGGAAATGGAGGTTTAGGACGTTTAGCTGCCTGTTTTATGGATTCTTTAGCCACCCAAGCTTTTCCTGCTTATGGTTATGGAATTCGTTATGATTTTGGCATATTCAAACAGCAAATTGTTCAGGGTTATCAAGTTGAAGAACCAGACCACTGGCGAAAAAATGGTTGCCCATGGGAAATAAATCGTCCGGAACTCACATACCGAGTTCGTTTTGGAGGCAAAGTTATTACGCAGACCCTTCCTGATGGCAGAATTGAATATCATTGGGTTGATACAGAAGATGTTATGGCTGTTGCTTGGGATATTCCTGTTCCTGGTTATGAAGTAGATAATGTAAATAATTTACGTCTTTGGCAAGCAACCAGCAGTGATGAATTTGATTTGGAATATTTTAATAGTGGGGATTATGTAAAAGCGGTGGAGAAGAAAACCATTTCCGAGAACATCAGCAAAGTGCTCTATCCCAATGATAATGTTCATTTAGGTAAGGTGTTACGTTTGCAGCAGGAGTATTTTTTTGTTTCTGCTACGCTCCAGGATATTTTTTCACATTGGAAAAGGGATCATAATAGCTTTACAGACCTTCCAGAAAAGATTGCTATTCAGTTAAATGACACTCATCCAGCTCTTGCCATTCCTGAAATGATGCGTATTTTGATTGATGAGGATCGTCTCAGTTTTGATTCTGCCTGGGAGATTACAAAGCGTTGTTTTTCTTTTACAAACCACACAATTTTACCTGAAGCTTTAGAAAAATGGAGCATTTCTCTTTTTGAGGAATTACTGCCGCGTCATCTATTACTTATTTATCAAATAAACAGTGTAGTAATGGAAGAAGTTATTCGCTTATATCCAGGTGATATTGTTAAAATGCGTAATGTCTCTATAATTGAAGAAACTAATGGAAAAGCAATTAGGATGGCTCAGTTAGCAATTCATAGTGCACACAAAGTGAATGGGGTAGCCAAATTACATACCAAAATTCTATGTGAGAGAATTTTCCCCGATCTTGCTGAAATGTATCCTGATAAATTTCATAATATTACGAATGGTATCACTCCTCGGCTTTGGCTGCATACTTGTAATCCTCAATTAGCCAGTTTAATTACAGAATATATAGGAAACGGCTGGATTAGGAATTTGGAAGAAATTAGTAAAATTGAACAGTATATAGATAATTACGACTTTCGTACTTCCTTTGCTGAAGTGAAGCAGATCAACAAAAATCACTTAAGTAAATATATTTACCGAGAAACAGGTATCAGAGTGCAGGATAATTCTCTCTTTTATACTCAGATAAAACGATTGCATGAGTATAAACGTCAATTATTGAATGTGTTAGGAGCGATTGCTCGTTATTTTCAGATAAAAGATAATCCGCAAGGTGATTTTGTTCCGCATACAGTTATTTTTGCCGGAAAAGCGGCTCCCGGATATTATTTAGCTAAACGACTGATAAAATTGATAAATAACATTGGGGAAGTGGTGAATAAAGATCCTGATGTTAAAGACCGTTTGAAAGTAGTCTTCTTGCCAAATTATTCTGTTTCTCTGGCAGAAAAGATTATTCCGGCAACAGATCTTTCCATTCAAATTTCTACTGCAGGTTACGAAGCCAGCGGAACGGGAAATATGAAATTTGCTTTGAACGGAGCTTTAACCCTGGGAACTTTGGATGGAGCCAATATCGAAATGTCTGAAGAAATCGGAATTGAAAATATGTTTATTTTTGGCTTGAATGCAGAGCAGGTAAGACATCTACAACAAAGCGGTTATAACCCCTATAGTTATTATGAAAATGATCCTGAACTGAAGAGAGTAGTTGATTCCTTGATAGATGGTAGCTTTGAGGAAGGCGAAAAAGGTCTCTTTCTGCCTATCTGGAAATCACTTATGGAAGAAGGTGACTTATATCTAAACTTAGTTGATTTTCGTGCTTTTATGGATGCATTTGATAGAGTTGATACACTTTATCAAAACCGCGAACAGTGGATAACAAAAGCTATAATAAATGTATCTAAAATGGGGAGATTCTCCAGCGATAGAGCGATTATGGAATATGCTAATCAAATTTGGAACATTCAACCCTTACCCTTGGTATTGAACAACGGGAACAACAATTCTTCTGTATGAACAGGATAAAAACCTGTCTCCTCTTTCTTTGTGGCTGTCTTTATCTTTTTCCCTTGACTGCTGCCATTGTTATAAATGAGGTTTGTTACGATCCAGTTGGTTCTGATGATGGTTTTGAATGGATAGAACTTTTTAATAACGGCAATAGTTCTGAACAACTGGAAGGGGCAAAAATTGTCTCTGGAGGAGCTTCTTTTACCCTTCAATACACTATTCCATTTTTTGAATTAAGACCAGGTCGTTATTTATTGATAGGGGGTTCCTCGGTTCCTAATGCTCAACTTATCTATAATTTTAGTTTTCAAAATGGTGGTAGTGAAACAGATGGTATCTGTTATATTAGTCCAGATGGAATTTATACTGATACTGTGCTTTACGATTCTCCTAATACAAATCAACTGATAGATGATACTAATTATCCCGGAATTTATTTTGCACCAGATGTTATAGCAGGTAATTCTCTGGCAAGAATTATTGACGGTTTGGATACTAATAATTGTGCAATAGATTTCATTGCAGAAGCAAATCCTACTCCCGGCTTGCCAAACCGGCGCCATTGCGATTATGCTTTTGGCCAATATAATTTTAATTATGATTATGGCTTTGCCGAAATAGATCTGTGGTTGAAAAATCTTAGTTCCATCACTCCTCTAATATCAGCAGAATTATCTGTTATGCAAAATGATGATTTACTGGCTCAGCAGATTATTTCTCCCATTCCTGCATTAGATTCATTGTGGGTTAATTTAGCTTTTTACTGTAACAATTATCCTCTGATTTTAAAGCTAAATTTAACAGACGATCCGGATTCTACCAATAATATATTATTGATTCCTATAAATCCGGATATGGAACAGGGAATTTATATCAACGAATATTTGGCTAATCCCGAAACCAATAACCAGGAATGGATTGAGCTCTACTGTGGAATTAAACAGCGAGGGGATTATTATATTGAAGATAGTTCCAATTCCAAGATCCGTTTTTCTTTGCCCGAAAACAGTGGCTATTATGTTATCTGCCAATATCCAGAGGAATTACTTATTCGCTATCCGGATTGTCCAATAGGTTCTGTTATTTTAGCTGAGAGTTGGACATTTCTAAATAATTCTGGAGATCTTTTGGTTTTGAAAAATGAATCGACAACTTTGGATTCTATATCTTACACTGGAGAGGAAATATTAAAAGGAATATCCCGTGAAAGAGTTTTGAGCGATTCCACTGTTTTCTGGCAAAATTGTTATAACGAAATAGGAGGGACTCCTGGTTTACCAAATAGTATTTTACCCCAAACAGAACTTCCTGATTTAGGGAAAGTTACGCTATCTGGAAGTCCCTGTAATGCTAAAGCTGGCGAAAAAATCACCCTTGCTTACAATTTTCCTGCTGAAACTAATCGTATTTCCTGCCGTATTTTTGATTTGAGTGGCCGTAAAATTTGTACAATTGCAGATTATTCTTTAGTAAATGCTTCAGGATTTGTTCATTGGAATGGTTGCAAACAGGATGGCACTTTTGCCCCTCGCGGACTTTATATTATTTTATGGGAATCGCAAAATGCGAGTGGGGGGAAAATAATGCGCAAACAATTTACTGCTGTTCTGAAAGGATAATTGCTATTTTCTTCGGTTGACAAGGATTAGAGGGTTTAGAAAGTTCAAAACTCTCAGAGCGACACAATGATAGCGATGGGTGCGTAAAGCACTCGAAACGAGGATTTTAGGACTGAATTTTAGAAACAAGGATTTAAGGATTTTAGGATTTAGAGGATTGTATTATATAACCAATAAAAGCCCCTCAGGGCGACACAATGATAGCGATGGGTGCGTAAAGCACTCGTAAAAGATATGTTATATGTTTCCCATCCCCTTGCATACTATCCTATAAGCTTTTGGTATATATTGTAATTTTCCAGATCAAAACAATAAAAATAGATCTCCATCTCAGGATGCTCTTCTACAAATTCCTGTGCTGTAGAAATAGCTACTTTGGCTGCTTCATCTTTGGGAAAACGATATACACCTGTAGATATATTGGGAAAGGCAATGGATTTGATTCTATGTGAAAATGCCAGTTCGAGGGACTTTTTATAACAAGAAGCCAAAAGTTCCGCTTCCCCTGAGTTGCCTCCTTGCCAAATAGGACCAACTGTATGGATAACAAATTGTGCCTTAAGATTATAACCCCTGGTAATCTTTGCCTCACCTGTTTTGCAACCGCCCAATGTTTTACATTCTTCTAAAAGACCTTTTCCAGCAGCTCTATGAATTGCACCATCTACTCCTCCACCACCTAAAAGGGTACTGTTGGCTGCATTTACAATTGCTTCGCCCTTAAAATTAGTTATATCACCAAATCTGAGTTCTATCATTCTTTCACCTCCATTTGATAATTGGGCTGGTAAGTTCTTTTTCAACTTATATGTTAATCCATTCCAAAACACTTAATGATTATGCAGAATTCCGTCAATGAAAATAAGCCATTGGCAACAGCAAACATAAATAAAAGATGTTCTAGCAAATTTTTTGCACAAACACAAGACCCTAAAAGAAAAAATAGCATAACTCCTTATTGCTTAATCGGTTCTAAGGCAACTCCGTAATAATAAAGTAACAATGAAGTAACGCTAAAGTAGTTTCGTTATTAGAGTATTAGAGAATCGTTACCGAAAGTCTACAGAGTGAAGCAAGGAACGGGAAAAGCATTATTTTCCTTGACCTTTTCCTCATAACTGCAAATTATGATTACAAATTTAAGAATAGGAGGTAAAATCTGTGATCAACTCTAAAATGAATGCATAACAGCATAGGAAAAAAGAATCTATATTTTTAGTTCTGCTACAAAGCTGTTATGCTTGCCAAACCAGAAAAATGCCAAAAAATAACTATAGGAGCTACAATGCAGGCAATACAGCTGAAAAATATACACTTTACCTATCCCGATCAATATCAAGAAATTCTATCCGGAATTACTCTGGATATTTGTGACGGACAAAAAATAGCCCTTATCGGAAAAAATGGGTGCGGAAAATCAACCTTGCTAAAAATAATAATGCGAGAATTGCAGCCAACTTCCGGTTCTATTTCTTACCCTAATTCAATTCCCAAAATTGGTTATCTGCCTCAGGATCTTATGGTTCGTGGTAGTATAACCGTGCGTGATTATCTATTGCAAGTAGATATTAACAGTTATAATATAATTAATGAAATCAATGCCCTTTCCAGAATAGACAACCTTCAGGAAAAAGATGGCTTGCGTCTTGCTGAATTGTGGCAAGAATATGATCAAAGTAATGTAATAATGTGGGAACAAACGGTGGATGATGTGATAAGAGAAATGGATTTGAATCTCCTTGCCCAACAAAGTTTCAACACTCTTTCCGCAGGAGAAACAACCCGCGTTCAGCTTGCTTCGCTTTTATTACAAAATCCGGATATATTAATTTTGGATGAACCAACAAATCATCTTGACCTAAAAGAACTCGTCTGGTTGGAAAATTGGCTAAATGCCTATCCTAAAGCTATCCTTTATGTTTCCCACGATAGAATTTTTATTGATAACACTGCTTCAAAAATCATTGAACTGGAAAAGGGAAAAGTCCTGATTAGAACAGGCAATTATCAAAGTTTTACTAAAGATAAACAGGAATTGCAAGAACACCAGTTAAAACAATATACCGAGCGCAAAAAACTGATTGGAAAACTGCAAGAAGCAGCCCAAAAAAGACATAACTGGGCAAATAGCTTTCAAAAAGAAACTCGTCCTGAGGGGGGTGGTTTTAAATATGAATCAATTTTTAATGCTGCCCGAACAATGAATCAACAGGCAAAACATATTGAAGAGCGCATAATTATGCTGCAAACTCGCTTTCCAATTGAAAAACCGATCAAAGATAAGACCAGAAAAATAGTGTTTTCTCCTGCCACAGGACAACAAAAAGAACTGCTTTCTCTTAAAGATATTGATTTTGCTTACGGCGAACAACAGGTTTTGCATAACCTCTATTTTTATATCTGGAGCGGTGAAAAAATCTGGCTTGCAGGAGCAAACGGAAAGGGTAAAACTACTCTGCTGCAAATAATTGCTGGCGACCTGAAACCTAAAAAAGGGACTGTTTCATATGCTAATTTTTTAAGATTGGGCATATACAATCAGGATTTGCATATACTACCGATAAATTTAACTATTTTGGAGTATTTGAAACAATTTTCCGCTGAGGAAATTAAGATTCGTAACTTTATGGGATGCTTGGGACTAACAGGAGATATTGCCTATCATAAAATAGCAGTTCTTTCTTGGGGCGAAAAGGCTAAAGTGCAACTAACTGCTTTGTTATGTGGAGAATACAATCTTTTGCTTTTGGATGAGCCAACCAATCATTTGGACATCAAAACCCGCGAAATGCTGGAAAAAGCACTAAAACAATATCCGGGAGCAGTGATATTTGTCTCGCACGACAGAGCTTTTATTCAAAATTTAGCGTCCCGCAAATTTGAACTGAAATAGTGTTTTTTTCGTGTTCTGGTTTTGACTCTAAACCGATTCTTTCGTATATTGAAACGAGATTGGTATAGCAACAAGATATTTTGTCTCCTGCCTTTTCCTGGCAAAGCTGACTCGTTTTGCTTTTGACTCTAAACCGATCCTTTTTTGTATTGAAACGAGATTTGTAAGGCAACAAGATATTTTGTCCCCTGCCTTTTCCTGACAAAGCTGACTCGTTTTGCTTTTGACTCTAAACCGATCCTTTCGTATATTGAAACGAGATTTGTAAGGCAACAAGATATTTTGTCCCCTGCCTTTTCCTGGCAAAGCTGAAGCTCGGTTTAGAGTTAAAACAAAACTTCA
>ERZ795056.4939-NODE-4939-length-13568-cov-9.879301_pt1 | contig 13568 bp, 4 predicted proteins | sample MGYA00375140_ERZ795056 | MGnify/ENA primary metagenome ERZ795056 (study PRJEB30185, sample SAMN05720227) | activated sludge metagenome | isolation source: Anaerobic digester | place: USA | collected 2015-03-09 ...
TGGCCTGCTTGGCAATGCCGAAGTCGACGATCTTTACGAAGTCTTTTTTGCCGTCCTGCTCTAGGAGGAAGATGTTTTCCGGCTTTAAGTCTCGGTGAACTACTTCCGTCGTCGGTGAGGTTGCGCTTGTTGTTCCCCTTCCGTCGAGAAGTGGGGGAACTTGGGTCGCGCCTCGACAGGGTAGGAGCAGGGCAGGGCCTCTTTGAGCGGCTTGTCCGCATAGGCCTTGGCCGTGCATCAGCGTCGCTTAGCGCCAGTCTGCTACGAGTGGGTCAGCCGCAGCATTACTAGTTCCGTCACGGCAATCCGCAAGCCGCATGACCACTTACGACACTTGGTATTCGGGGAGGGCAAGAAATGGGATAATGCGCGGGTGCCACCAGAGACACGGGCGAGCTTTGCGCAACAAGTTCAGGAGGCCATTATGGACCTCCCAGTTGAGAAGAGTGCGCCAATAATACGTATGCTCGGGTCGGTCTGGGATGAAATTGCTGCTGTGCCCAAGGTCGCTTGGCTCAACGAGTCAACTTACAATGCCTTGACTGAAGCAGTCAGGCTTCAACTTGGCGACACTGAGACAATCGCACTGTACCGAAAAGTGGGCAGGCGAATCCTCTCAAACCCCGGCTTCCAGAGCTTTGTTGAGCTTGCAATTCGTCTGTTTGGTGTGTCACCGCACTCACTCCTAAAAATGATTCCACGCGGTCGAGAGTCAGTAGTGAGAAGCTCTGGCGCTCTGACCTATGAGTTGATTAGTGAGCGCAGTGCTCAGCTAAGACTACGTGATTTTCCAGCTAGCACGTTTAGTACAGGCACAACAGTGGTGCTGCTGACAGGGACGTTTTGGGGGGTGCTAGACGTTGCCGGGGCGGAGGCGACCGCAAGTGTGACGACGGAAGAAGTCGACGTGGCTGCAGGACACGCCGTCTTCCATTTAAGTTGGTGACCAGCCGCCGTCCATCGAGTTTTCACTAGAGAGTTCCCCACTCGACAAAAGGAGAGGAGCCAGTTCATGGCCTCGTTAGCTTTGGCTCCTGGCGCAGTCTTCGCCGACCGATTTGAGATCTCGGAACTGGTTGGTTCCGGGGGGATGGGGACAGTCTATCGCGCATGCGATCGGCACACGGGCGGCCTGGTCGCCCTCAAGTTGCTATCCGGCGTTGGTGCCCCCAATGAAGCAGAGCGCTTCCTCCGAGAAGGCAGGCTCCTATCCGAGGTAAAGCACCGAGGTGTTGTCGGTTATGTTGCCCACGGGCAGGATACCTCGGGTGCCCTCTACCTTGCGATGGAGTGGCTGGTTGGACGGGACCTTGCTAAGCGACTGCAGCAAGGTTATCTCAGCGTCTCGGAATCGCTCATGCTGCTCAGTTGTATTGCAGAGGCTCTAGTCGCCCCGCATCAGCTGTCAATCGTTCATCGCGACATCAAACCGAGCAACATCTTTCTTCGCGGTGATCGGCTTACGGATGCCGTACTTCTAGATTTCGGAATCGCAAGGAGACGCTCCGGCTCGCACGCAGTTACTGGCACTGGCGCGCTCATTGGTACGCCTGACTATATGTCTCCCGAACAAGCGCGTGGGGCTCGTGATCTGAGCCCGGCAACGGACATATTTTCGCTGGGCTGCGTGATGTACGAGTGCCTAACTGGCAAGCCGCCCTTTCACGGGGACCACCTTGCAGCTGTTTTGGTAAAAGTACTATTTGAGCAGCCCCAGTCTTTGGCTGAACTACGAGCTACTATTCCAGGCGCTGTAAGCGAGCTGCTTAGTGCGATGCTTGAGAAGGACCCGCTCAAGCGGCCCGCTGATGCCATGGAGTTATTGTGTCGGCTGCAGGCAATACAACTCTCCGAAAGTGAAGCACTGGCTCCGACAATTCAGCTCAGCCAGTCTACCAGCCGCTTTGGCGAGGATGAGCAAGGCCTGGTGAGTATGGTCGTTGCCACTCCTCCTCAGGCTCCTGTGGATGTAGCAGCAATTCCTAAGTGGCAGGGAGAGACGATTACAGCAGCTGAAGAGCAAGTACTATCCAGGCTTATTGCGGCGATAAAGCACCTGGGTGGCGACGCCGAAGTGCTCCTGAATCGTTCTCTTGTCGTGAGCATCCGTAGTGATGACAACGCAACAGATCAAGCCGCTCGTGCTGCAAAGATAGCACTACAGATTCGAGAAATGTGGCCAGATGCAGTGGTCGTACTGGCAACAGGACGCGCCAGCACGCGCGGCCAGACGCCCGTTGGTGAAGTTGCAGACAGGGCAGCCCAACTGCTGCTGAATGCCACGGCAGAAGCTGGGGATGGATCAGGTGGACGCTCAGGTGTTTGGCTAGATCGAATCAGCGCTGGACTGTTGGAAAGACGCTTCATCGTTAGCACGCGAAGTGGAGTGTCCCTGCTCGAGAGCGAAGACTATGCCTCAGATCAAGCACGTCCACTGCTTGGGAAACCCACGCAGTGCGTCGGAAGAGAGGCTGAGCTTGGCATTCTGGAAATGCTACTTAGCACCTGCGTTGATGACAGCGAGATGGCGACCGCGATTATCACTGGCGCTCCTGGGGTCGGAAAGTCACGGCTGCGACATGAATTCCTTCGACGCATTCAGCAAGGGGGTAAAGCGGGGACGACAATAGTAGGACATGCTTCTGCCATTGGGGCAGGTCAGCCCTACTCGCCGCTTGCCGATGGACTTCGGAGGCTCTGCGGTTTACGTGGTGGAGAGTCAGCCGAGTACCAGCGCCACCGCCTACGTGAGCGCATCGGGCAGAAGCTGGATGTCCACGATGTTCAGCGCGTTACCGAGTTCATCGGAGAGATGTGCGGTATTCCATCTGCAGGTGGTGAGAGTCTTGACCTGCGGGTTGCACGCAGTGACCCACGTGCGATGGCCAGGCAGATTGCAGTAGCGCTTGGCGACTTTCTGAGAGCAGAAACTAGAGATGGACCGCTATTGCTAATGGTTGAAGACCTGCAGTGGAGTGACCCACTGACCGTTCGCTGCATTGAAGATGTCCTTGCTTCACTGCGCGAGGTTCCGTTGATGATGGTTGCCACAGCAAGGCCCGAGGTGTATTCGACCTTTCCCAAGCTCTGGAAGACGCTGAACGTACGAGAGATCAAGCTGCAAGGCATTTCTCGGAAGGCAGCCGAGAGGTTTGTGGCTCAGATGCTTGGTCGAAATGTCACCCCGGAGACTTTGCGGCAGATTATCGAAAGAGCCGAAGGAAATGCTCTATTTTTAGAGGAGCTGGTGCGAGCAGCTGCAGAAGTTGGTTCTGGTGCAGTACCAGACACTATGCTTGCGATGCTGCAAGCGCGCTTGGCTCGACTGGACGCCGGTGTGCGACGTGTACTTAAGGCTGCGAGTGTCATCGGCAGCATCTTCTGGGATGGTGCAATTGTGTCGCTGCTTGATGGGCCAAGTGAGTCCATTCGTAGCCAGCTCGATGTTTGGCTGAGCGCACTCCATCGAGAGGAATACATCGAGCGTGCTGCCTCCACCCGCTTTCAGGGACAGGTTGAGTATCGCTTTTCCCACGCGCTGATGCGCGAAGCGGCCTATGACCTGCTTACAGATGAGGACCGCTATCACGGACACGTCGCTATTGCCCGCTTCTTGCTGACAACTGAAGCACCCCTAGAGGCGCTTGTTGATAAAAGCTGTGAGAATCCATTTGAACATCTGCTTGCCTCGCCGCTCGGTCGCAGGGCGCTGGAGCAGCACGCCGCTCTGTTCGACATCGTGTATCACTTACAGCAAAGCACCGTGTGTACGGAAGCTCACAGGGCCCACACTCATCATGCCGAGCTGAATCTCATGGCCGCGATGCGAGCAGAAGCCAGCAATGCACTTGATACAGCGCTAAGCTACGCAGAGGTGGGCAAACGGTGTTTAGGTGAGTCCGATTGGGATGAGCGATTCGACCTCTGCTTCCAGCTTTTTTCCAAGCTGGCAGAGTACGCACACTTTTCTCGGCAACCTGCTCGCACTGCAGCTGTGTTTCAAGAGCTGGAGCAGCGCCTGACCACTTTTGATCAGCTGACGCAGTACATGACCCTTCGATATGCACTGTCCGAACTCCTAGGAATTCCGTTTGACGGGCCAGCTGAGCAACTGCTAGGCCGACTTCTAGGTACATCCAACTAAGGGGTATGCTCTGTGAACTTCGCTCAGCAACGGCTGTCATCAGCGTACATCGATAACACGTTACTGCGAGGCTACCCGTAACACCTTTCAAAATTTCCACCGCCTCTGCATACTGTATGGCTACGAGCTCTAAGCTCGTCGAGGACTGGCATGTATCAGCCCCTTGGACCTGGCAGTGTTTTTGCGGAGCGTTTTGAGATTGTGCGCCCTGCTGGCAGTGGTGGGATGGGGGCTGTCTATCAGGCGCATGATCGACTGACTGGTGAGTCTGTAGCGCTTAAGCTCCTGCATCGCACTCGAAGCGGAGAGCAAGACCGCGAGCGCTTTGCGCGAGAGGCCAGACTGCTCGCTGAGTTTCGCCACTCGGGAATTGTGTCCTATGTAGCGGATGGGCAGCTGCCCGATGGCTCGCACTACCTTGTCATGGAGTGGCTAGCAGGGGAGGACTTGGCCGCGCGGCTATTGCGCGGTCCGCTGTCGATTCGTGAGGCAGTCCTCCTCACCGATCGCGTAGCAGAGGCGCTGGCTGTTATTCATCAGCGCGGAATCGTCCATCGAGACTTGAAGCCGTCCAATATATTCCTGCCGGGTGGCGAGCTTGCGCGCGTCAAGTTACTGGATTTCGGCATTGCTCGGCGCTTTGCTGCAACCCAGGCTGTCACGCAGACAGGAATGGTACTTGGTACTCCGGAGTACATGGCTCCAGAGCAGGCGCGCGGGGTACGGGAGCTACTGCCCGCTGCTGACTTTTTTTCGCTCGGCTGCATTCTGTATGAATGTCTCACAGGACAGCCTCCCTTCTTTGCAGATCATCTCGCAGCAGTCCTGGTTCGCATCCTTTTTGATGAGCCAAAACCAGTCGAGCTGCTGCGCCCTGAAGCTCCTACGATGCTCAGCGCTTTGCTGGCCAAGATGCTTAAGAAGGATCCTTCGCATAGACTCTCTGATGCATCCGCGCTGCGCGGCGAGCTGGCAAAGTTTGACGAAGTGGTAGAACTGGCACTGGCTCCCACCGTTGCCCGCAGCGTCCCTTTCTTTCAAGCATTCGCAGCGCAAGAGCAGCGCCTGTTTAGTGTCGTACTAGCAGTGCCATCCGATGACACACTGGCTGCAAGTGCAGCTGAGCAGGAAAGTCCCAGCTTGTCAGAGTCGGGAAGGCGCGAGTTACTAGACGTACTGGCCACTATCCGTGGACACGCAGAGTTCCTCGCTAATGGGGCGCTTGTCGTCACCGTGCCAGCCATGGAGAGCGCCAAAGATCAGGCTGTACTGGCTGCGCGTGCGGCGTTGTTGGTGAAGCGACAGTGGCCAGCCGCATGTGTCTCTTTGGCTACGGGTCGAGGAATGATGCAGGAGCAGACTACTGTGGGTGAAGTAGTGGAATTGGCGGCGCGGCTACAGAGTACCGGCCAGGATGCTGTTCCTACTGCTGAGCGTACGGGCGTTCTTCTCGATGCGCTCAGTGCACGGCTTCTACAAGGTCGCTTTGTGCAGACACCTCAGTCGTTTGGTGCGATGTTGGTATCGGAAGAGCGCGAAGCAGATGGTGAGCGCCCGCTGCTAGGAAAGCCAACCCCCTGTGTCGGCAGGGAGGTAGAACTTACGATTCTGGAAGGACAGCTACAGCGTTGTCAGGAAGAATCCGAGGCGCGTGTCGTACTTGTCACTGGCCCACCGGGCACTGGCAAGTCTCGGCTGCGTCATGAATACTTGCGTCGCACAGCCATGCTGGCGGAGCCACCGATAGTACTGTCCGGTAGAGGGGATCTGCTAGCCGCTGGGGCACCCTACGGAATCATCGGCCAGGCCCTAAAGCAGTTCATGGGTCTTCACGATGCAGCGTCGGTTAAGGAACAGTGGGAACTGCTGGATGCTAGTTTGGTCCCGACCGTCGCACGGGTTGAGCATTCTAGAGTCGCTACATTTTTGGGTGAGCTCTGCGGAATTCCATGCTTGTTAGGAGACTCTGCGCGCCTCCTGGCTGCACGGAAAGATCCACGGGCTCTCCATGACGAGATTCGCCGTGCCTTTATTGACTGGTTGGCGGGCCAGTGCGCGACCGGCAGTCTGCTGATCATTCTTGATGATCTCCAGTGGGGCGACACGCTCAGCATTGGCTTGATCGACTCAGCGCTGCAGGAACTGCCAAGCGCGCCGCTATGCGTGGCGGCTTTTGCCCGACCCGAGGTACATACCGTCTTTCCTCGGCTCTGGTCTCGGCACAAGCTGCAGGAAGTGCCCATCAATCCGCTTGGGCGGAAGGCCTGTGAGCGACTAATTAGGCAGGTGCTTGGAGTTCAAGCCACTGCGCCACTGGTCGCGCGACTAATCGAACAGTCCCAAGGCAATGCCTTATTCTTGGAAGAGCTCATTCGGGCTGTCGGGGAAGGCTCCCTGACAGAGCAGCCAGAAACCATCGTGGCCATGCTTCAGGCGCGAGTGGGCCGATTCCAAACAGGACCCCGTAGAGTCGCGCTGGCCGCCAGTATCTTCGGAAGCACATTTCTTCCTAGTGGTGTTGCAGCCCTGCTGGATGTCGCCCCCGTAGGACCAGAAAGATACGAGCTAGCGGCGTCGATCAATAGTCTAGTGGAAGCAGAGGTGTTGTCGCCTCAGAGCGGCAGCCCTTATGCAAATGAGCGCCAGTACGGATTTCGACACGCTCTAATTCGTGATGCTGCGTACTCGCTACTAACTGACAAAGATGTCTCTTCCGGTCATCTTGCCGCAGCTCGCTTTTTAGAGCAGACAGGAGAGAAGGAGCCACTGGTTCTAGCGGAGCACTACAGACGCGGTGGGGATATAGAGCAGACATTCTCTCTATACTTACGGGCGGCATCCGAGGCTAGTCGTATGTCAGCCATACCAGAAGCACGTCAACACTATTCTCAAGCCTATGGCTTACTGTCAGAGCTCCCCGAGAGCGATGAGCGACTGCGCCATCGGGTTGATATTTTGCTTAAGCAGTCGCGATTAGGGATGTTCTCTTCTTCCATGAAGGAGAGTCGCGCGAAGCTCGATGAAGCCCAGACGGTGTTGCGTTCCCTGAGCGCGCGTGGGGTGGAGACAGCTGCTGATGTTCAGCGAGCAGCTTGGATTGAGTTCTTTGCTGGGCTTAAGAACTACTATTTTGGTCGGCCTATGGAGGCACGGGGCAGCTTTGAGCGCCTGTATGCAGCAGCAGAAGCCGCTGGTGACAAGCACTTCCTTGCGATCTTGGCACAGAGTATTGGCTCCACATTCGCAGCACAGGGAGTCCTTGGACAGTGCATCCCATGGCTCCTGCGCGCAGCGCAACTCCAGGAGTATATGGAGACTGATTATGAGCGCTTTCGGTCAGATTCCAGCACCGCAGCCGTGTTGGCGATGTCTGGTCGTTACCTAGATGGACTTTCCCTGTCTGGCCGTACCGTCACCCGAGCCCTTGAGAGCAAACAGTCTGCCTCGCTGGCTCTGTGCTACATGAACCGCGCACTGATGCTGCGACTCTGCGGAGAACAAGCTGCGGTTCATGAGGCAGCAACCAAGGCACTTTCCTACGCTGAAAAGAGCGGAGAACTGCTGCTCGCGCATTCTGCCTGCTGCATCCTCGGCTGGGCTTGCTGTCTGGCTGGACGATTTGATGAGGGGAAGCGCTTTCTTCTTCAAAGCAAGCAGCTGGTGCCCAGTCATGATGGTCAGCTCATTTTCGCAGACTGCTTTGCCGCAGCGGAGGCTGACATTGCGCTACGCGAAGGAGACTTAAATCTTGCGATTACGCTGGCATCAGAGCTGGTACCTCGCTTCCGAACCGGGGAGCACTTTTTGGGTCTCGCCATCTCAGAGCAGGTTTGGGGCCTGGCCCTTGGCTACCATGATCTAACCCAGTCGCGCGAGTCCGACCTGCACCTATCCATAGCGCTACAAGTGATGGAGCGCACCGAGCAACGGATGACTGCTGCTGCCCTGCGAATGGCGTGGGCGCACCTCTGCCACAAGCGCGGAGACACTAGCAACGCGGAGCAACTGCGAAAGCAAGCGCTGGCCCAGTACGAAGCTTCGGGCTGTATGCACATTGTTGCCGACATCGAGCAGCTGGCTGCCTTCCGCTAGCTGCGAGAGCGAGAGCTACCGGGCATCATCGCCACTCACGCTGACGTGCATTCAATCGAAGGTGTATGCGGACCTGTTGTCGATAGTGGGTCGCTGCCTCAGCAGAGGAAAACGCAGCGGCACGCGCTTCTACCTTCATCAGGGACTGGTCTACTATCTGCACTGCAGATTCGGTTGCTCCTGATGCATGCAGTGCCTCTGCGACTGAGAGCAAGATGTCTAGCTCTGCGTAGCCGCCGCCTCCTAGTTCACCCATTGTAGTGAGAGCAGTGTCAGCTGCGGTCCGTGCCTCCTGTATCTGGCCTTGTCCCAGGAGGCACTTGATGAGGATTGCGTGGCAAATCATACGCCGCAGTGGGACAACATTCGCGCTACTCAGCGCGTTGCGGGCAGAGTGTGCAGCCTGCGCGAATTGTCTATTTTCCAGCAGAACTTCGGCAGTGAGAGCATGGGCCCAGCTTCGGAATGATGCACTTAGGTGCTCGCTAGTAATAAGCTCCTGTGTGATCTGAAGTGCTTCCTGTTGTTTCGCGGGTGCCGACTGCGCTGCTAGGACCGCAGCCAGGTGCAGCTTGGCGTGCGCGATGGAGTATGGCTCACGCAGTCGCAGCGCTAGCTTTAGGCTCTCTCGAAGGGTCTGCTCTCCCGCAAGGTAGTCGCCACACTCTCCTTGGATTTGGCCCCAGAAGTCCTGGGCGAATACCTGCGTTCGTAAGTCACCCGTGCTTTTGAGCAAGGACGCTCCTTGCTCTGCAAGCTCCAGCATTCTTGCTGGAGCGGGACTGGTATGACGCAAATACTCGCAGTGCGACAACAGAGTCCAGCCTCGAATTAGCTCTTCATGGCTTCCTATTCCGGATGAAATTGCTTCTAGCCGAGCAAACAGTGCAGCGGCTAGTGTCCGCATGCACCGCAAGCTGAAGGCACCTAGCATCCATGCCATCGACTCGGCATAGGCTGAAACGGCGTCCTGCGCTGGCTCCGTCTGGATCAGGCGCTGAGCAAGCAGTACCGCTGCATCTTGCTTTCCAACCATCAGCGATGCGAGGCAGAGCGGGCCAACCACTTTGCAGTAGATTGCTGAGCCAGCAGGCAGCAGTGAGAGCGCTTCACCGCCAAGGGCTCCTGCCTGCTCCCATCGGCTGCTCCAGACCAGCGCTAGGATCTGGATTCCAAGCACAAGGCCCCGCTCTGTACCAATAGGGTCATACTCCAAAGCGCGACTACAGAGCCGTATTGCTTCCTCTAGGCTGCTGCGCTGCAGAGAACTCTCGGCAGCAAGAACCAGCAAGGACAGAGCCTCTGCCGCATCACCTGCACTTGCCGCATGCTCGGCCATGAGTGCTGGATTATCAGGCTGCGTATTCCTCAAGTACTGCAGCGCCTGCCTGTGGAGTAGCTGTTTGTCTGTCGTAGTGAGGAGATTGTAGGCGGCCTCGCGCAGCTGCGGATGACGGAATCGATACTCGGCTTGGCCTTCATGCACTGCGGCATTGCTAACGGAGAACAGCTCGCTTTGACATGCGGAGCGCAGGCGTTGATCCAGGTCATTGGTACCACTGGGCAAGCCCAGTAGGAGCTCAACACCAGCAGGTTGGAACGACAGCCCGAAGATACTTGCAGATAGTAGGAGGTGACGGACTTTGGTGTCTAGGCGACCGATGCGGGCCTGTAGCATCGCCATGACCGTATCGGGAACCTCATTGCCTTTTCCTTCTGCCGTGGCGCGAATGAGCTCTTCCAAAAAAAGCGGGTTTCCTGCCGACTGCTCGACAATTCGCGTCATCGCTCCTGGCGCTAGCCTAGCACCGAGTACGGTGGTTACTAGCTGCTCGCATGCGCGCTTAGGAAGAGTGCGCAGAGGGAGATCAACCGCAGTGCCTGCCCAGAGGCTTGGGAATCGATGCTCTACCTCTGGGCGAGCTAACGCGAGAACCATAAAGGGCTGGTCGCGCAGCTCGGAGAGAGCAATCCCAACCAGCTTCACAGTGGGTGTATCTGCCCACTGCATGTCATCAAGAATCAGCAGGATTGGTCTTACTGCACACTCTGCGCGCAGGAGGTCGATAAGACAGTGCTGAAGCTGCTCTGCCATGATGCGCGGATCTTGGCGTGCAGCAACCATCCGTGGACTGCGCACTCCAGGAGGAGCTAGACCGCAGAGCTCAGCAGTAAACTCTATGACTTTGGACTCATCTTCTATTGAGTCGCTGTTAGCAATATGAGCGCAGAGTATGTTGTAGGAATCGGAACTCGACATTCCATCGCGGATACCTAAGAGACCGCGTAGTGCCTGCACAATCAAGTGATAGGACGAGTACGTGCGCATCGGCTCTGCTCTGGCTATTAGCAAAGCCCCGTCTGACTGACTGGTCTCTAGGCGGCGCATAAACTCGTGGCGTAGCCGAGACTTTCCACTTCCAGCAGCGCCCTTAACCACGATGGCTCGTGCCGTCTGATCTTCCACGCATGCCGCAAAGACGCTCTGCAGCATCGCCAGCTCCGACTCTCGACCTACACAGGGAGTTGGTCGCCCCAGTAATGGACGGGTTGAGTCTCCCTGTGCAGAGGAGCGCAGGAGTTGGTAGTCACCATCCTCAGTCCGGTGAACCTCAAAGCGCCCATCGAGTAGACCCGCCGTAGTCTCATCGAGCATCACCTGTCCGCCCAAACTGGACTGGCTCATACGTAGTAGCAGCTTGCCAGCACGCTCTAAGGCATCTCCAATGGGGACTCGATTACTAACTGCGCCGCGACCCGTGGTAACTACCATGTAGCCGCTCGGCCAACGCTCACGGAGCAGCAGCGCGCAGCGTGCGGCATTGGCAACTTGGTCTGTGGCCTCACTGCCAGCAGCTTTGATTGTCACCACAAAGGAACCATCTGCTAGAAGCTCTGTGTGTGCCCCTGCTCGTGCTAGCTCGCTCTGAAGCTCATCCGCAACTGCAGTGGCTTCAACGGCACTGGGATGGGCTGCAGCCTGGGTTCTGTTCGTGGGAAGTTCGGATTCGGGAGTGATCAAGATTACGGAGACAAGCCCCTGGTCACTATTGGATCCCGAAAATGGTCGCTGTGATTGCTCGGGGGTACTTAGTGCTGCTTTGGAATCCGCAGGCTCAATCAAGCCGCTGAGTTCTTGCAGCAGCGCGGAAGCATCTGCGGGCCGACCAGCAGGGAGCTTCGCGAGCATCCTGGCGACCAAGAGCTCAATAGCTTCGGGGACTTCCGGTCGAATGCGGCGAAGCGGAGCTGGCTCTTCATACAGGATTTTAGCTAGGACTGCTGCGATGTGCTGGCTGGCAAAAGGCGGACTCCCTGTTAGGCACTCGTACAGCGTGCAACCAAGAGAAAAGATGTCTGCTGCTGGCAGGACTTCGCGCTCACCTCGCGCTTGCTCTGGGGCCATATACTCAAGCGTGCCAACAACAGTACCGGTTCCCGTCATTGCTCGCGACTTGCTGCCATAGCGCGCGACTCCAAAGTCTAGGAGGACTACGCTGTCAGTCCTCCCATTCCGGAGGAACAGGTTCGACGGCTTAATATCGCGATGAACGATTCCGCGTGCATGAGCTACCTGCAACGCTGTCGCTGCCTGCTTCATAAGCAGCAGCCCTTCGCCAACGCCCAGCCGGTGCTTCGACAGGTAGTGAGTTAGGTCCTCACCGTCCAGCCACTGCATCGCAAGATAGGGAGTTCCGCTATCGGTGAGTCCGTGCGCAACATAGCCGACAATGCCAGGGTGCGACAGCTCTGATAGCACGGTTGCTTCGCGCTCGAAACGCTCGAAGTCTGTTGCGTCTGCGTGATTCAGGAGCTTTAGTGCAACGGGCTTCCCTGTCCACTCATCATGAGCGCGGTACACAGTGCCCATGCCTCCGCTACCGGCTATCTGCTCTAAACTAAATCGCTTAGCAATGGTGCCCTGTCTATCTAGCGTCAAGGTAGTTTGCATAAACCAAGTTCTTCAGGGGAGGACGTCGATGAAAGCAGCAAACAGTATACCGCTGCTCTCGGCAAGCGGTGTGGCTGTTTAGACTGGAGATTTAGCGAAGGATTCAATGCTCACAGGTAGTCGTAGGTAGAGGGAACTCCTGCGACCCACACAGCGGAAGTGCAGCGCTGTGGTCAGTCAAAGTTCGACCGAGCATGGCTCTCCTTCCAAATGCAGAGGTAGGCACCTATCTTGCAAGCTCTCTCCGCGATCTGGTCGGGGCTAAGTGGTGCCACTACTAAGACGCTCTTGTCTTTGCCTGATGGCTGGTATCAAGAGTACAATCCCTTGTTTGTTGCAGCATTTCTAACGGGTATCTCCAGTGCAGTTACCATCAGTTGAGAAAGTTTTTGCGGGCCGCTTTGTGATTAACCGCGTGGCGGGAGCCGGTGGCATGGGGACGGTCTATCAAGCGTGCGACTTAAGCACGGACCGCATCGTCGCCCTAAAAGTCCTCCAGTCCCAGGGCTCAGCTCCCCAAGACACCGAACGCTTTACGCGCGAGGCGCAGCTACTAACCGAGCTGCATCATCCTGGCATCGTGGCCCATGTGGCCCATGGGCAGACCAGTGATGCCCAGCAATACTTGGCGATGGAGTGGCTTGATGGCGAGGACCTCAGTCAACGTCTGCAAAAGGGTCCACTTTCAGTACACGCGACGATTCAGATCATGCGGCAAGTGGCTTCGGCACTTGCACACGCACATGCCCACGGTGTCCTTCATCGCGACCTGAAGCCAAGCAACATATTCCTGATCGATGGCATGACGGAGCAGGTAAAGATCCTCGACTTTGGCATCGCGCGACGAATGCAGGCATCGCAGGTGATGACTCGAACAGGAATGCTGGTAGGTACTCCCGATTATATGGCACCAGAGCAAGCACGCGGGGAGCGAGTCCTAAGCCCTGCAGCAGATATATTTTCTTTGGGATGCTTGCTTTATGAGTGCTTAGCTGGTGGTCCTCCGTTTGCTGGTGAGCACACGGCTTCTGTGCTGATTCGAATCCTAATGGAGCAGCCAGCTCCTCTTTCGCAGCGCAGAACAGGAGTACCAGAGTCACTGGTTGCACTGATCGACAAGATGCTGGTGAAGGACCCAGCGCAGAGAATATGTAGCGCGGAGGAATTGTTGGTACTTTCCTCGCGGCTTGAGCAGCCAGCAGATACGCCTTCGATTACACTGACAAAAGCTTCTTGTACTACTGACAGTGCATCATTTGCTTCCGATGAGCAGGAGCTTCTGTGTGTCATTATTGCGACAGAGACGGCTGGTGAGGATCTGCATGGTGCTGTGACTGCACCGCTGGTAGAGCGTCCCGGTAGTCAGCGAAGTAAGCTCGA
>ERZ795056.4941-NODE-4941-length-13563-cov-6.218167_pt1 | contig 13563 bp, 7 predicted proteins | sample MGYA00375140_ERZ795056 | MGnify/ENA primary metagenome ERZ795056 (study PRJEB30185, sample SAMN05720227) | activated sludge metagenome | isolation source: Anaerobic digester | place: USA | collected 2015-03-09 ...
AGCACTGCGGCAAGGTCTTTCAGAAAATCCTGTCACTTTCCTGACACACACCCCATCAATATGTGACAGGACACGCGTGTCTCTTTTTTCTATGCTTGATGGTGCATGAGATAGATGGGCGAACCCAATCAGCGGCCAAACCCTCGTGGGAACGACCGTGACACATGGAGGCATCAGGATGAAAATGAACACTCTCACTCGTCTGTGCATGACTGCGGCTATCGCGGCAACCTGCATCACGGCGAACGCCACGCTCTTCAGTGACGGTTTCGATACGGCGCACAACTATCTGGCAGATGGCGCGGCTGGCACGATGTGGGACGGCTTTCTCGTCAACTTCACCAATGGCAACGCAGTCGCCACGCTTGCGGATGCTGACACCAGCTCGGAGCAGAGCCTGACCTTCCAGTCAACAAACGGCGACTGGGAAAAAGACGAAGCCGACGGTCTTCTCATTTTCAAGATTGTCGCTGGCGACTTTGACGCCCAGGTTCGGATCGTCAGCATGAACAACGTGCAGTGGCACGATGCGGGGCTCATGGCGCGCGTGCCTGAACAGGGCGATGCGGGTGCCGGAGAGGATTGGGTCGCTGTCAAGCATGCTGCATTCAACAATCAAAACGGACATCGCAACGTCGACAACAATGCGGAGAGTACGACGCAGACGCCCGTCGGCCTGCAGCCCTGGCTGCGCCTGGTCCGCAGCGGCAATCTCTTTTCCAGCTATCGCAGCACGGACGGCGTGACGTGGACGATGATCGGCGCCTCCCTACGCAACGACATGGCCGGACTGGCCGTGCAGGTCGGCCTCTGGCACGCCACCTTCAGCGGGAACGCGGGCACGGCCGTGTTTGACAACTTCACGCTGCGCGGGCCCACAACCTGGATCAGCAGCACCGGCGGGAGCTGGACCAATGCCCTGGACTGGACCCCGGGCGTGCCGGGCGGACAGGGTGATTGGGCGCTCCTGCCCAGCAACTTCCTCGGCAGCGCCGCCATCACAATGGACGGCGACCGCATCCTAGGACGCCTCACCATTGACAGCCCCGCGCCGTACAGCATCGACCCCGGCCCCCTCACCCCCGAGGCCTTCCTCGCTCTGGATGACACCGCCGTGGACGCCCCGGCACAACCCGGACTCGCCATCCAGCGCGGCAGCCACGCCTTCACCGCGCCGATCATCCTGTCGAACGGGGTCGAGGCCGCCGTGTCGATCGGCGCCGCTTTGAGCGTCAACAAGGGCATCTTCGGCTCCGGCACTCTGACGAAAAGTGGGGCGGGTTCGCTCATTTTGGGCTCCACCAATCGGTATGACGGCGACACCGTGATTCATGGCGGCATGCTCAAACTCGCGCCGATGCCGGTCGGCACGCAGGCGTACTACGCGTTTGACGATCCGAACCACCTGGGCGCGGACAGCGGCATCCGCGGCAACCATCTCACCGTCGGCACCGGCGCACCGGCCTACACCAACACCGGCGTCTTCGGCGGCGCCCTCTACGTGAACGGCGCAAGCACGTTGACGCGAAGCACGTTCCCCGCCGGCGTGCCGACCGGAAGCACGCCTTATACCCTCGCGCTCTGGATGCGCGATGACGGCTCGCCGAATACCGGCGGCTTTTGCGGCTGGGGCAACAGCGCGGCCAACCAGTGCAACAACTTCCGCCTGTCAGGCGCAAATGGCCTCAACAATTATTGGTACGCCAACGACTTCAACCTAACCGGCCTCAGCACCAACCTCAAAGACGGACAGTGGCACCATGTCGCCGTCACGTGGGATGGCGCAATTCAGGTCATGTATGTGGACGGCGCGCCGGTCGGCACTTCCCCCCGCACCGGACTGAATGCGCAGGGCGCCAACTTCGTGGTCGGCAAGACCACGGCCGATGTCGGTTTCAAGGGGTGTCTCGACAATCTCCTCATCGCCAACCGCGCCTTCAGCGCTGCGGAGGTCACGTCGGTGATGCAGGCTGCGATGCGCAGCGACCTTCTCCCGACGGAGGGCACCCTGCAACTCGCCACCGGCGGCGTCCTAGACCTCAACGGCGCAAGTCAGTCGTTCGGCAGCCTGAACGGTGCGGGGCGCGTCATGAACAGCTCACCCGTCGGCGTCACCCTGACCGTCGGCGGCGGCCACGCCGACTGCGTTTTTGCGGGAACGATCGACGGGCCGGTCGCGCTCGCGAAAATCGGTTCAGGCACCCTGACCCTGTCGGGCATCAACGGCCACCAGGGCGGCACGGCTGTCACGGCCGGCACGCTGGTGCTCACCTCGCCCTCCATCGAATCGGTCCTGGCGACGAGCCACGCCTGGTTTGACGCGGCGGATGCCGCGACGATCACCACCAACGCGGCTGGGCAAGTCACACTGTGGGCAAACAAAGGCACGGCGGGGGCCGCGTTGGATGCGGAACAGATCGTGACCGGCGTGGGGCCCACGGTGATCCAAAACGCATTGAACGGACTGCCGGTGCTCTCGGTTGCCGGCACCACATCCTTAAAAACCAAAAACAATCTTGGCATCTCTGGCTCGGCCAACCGGACGCTCTTCGCGGTCGGCAGCCGCCGCAACAACAGCTCCAATTTCATCGCGCACGCCGGCGAGGCGCTGAACGGCCGCGCTTTCGGTCTGGCCAGCCAGAAAGAGATGTTCTTCGCCTACACGTGGGGCCACCAAAACGACTTGACCTTCTCCGCCAGGCCGAATGACGTCTACGAGTTGTATGACTTCATGATCGACAACGGCACCGCCTCCGCCACGGTGATCGGCCCCGACACCTTCCTCAGCAAAACCCTAACCCTGTCACCCAACACCTCCGACACGCCGCTCACCTTGGGCTCGCGCTTCACGGCGACATGCTGGGGCAATGTCGCTGAGGTGATCGTCTTCAACCGTGCGCTCACGCCGCCCGAGATGATGGGCGTGGAAGCCTATCTGCGCGCGAAATGGCTGACCAGCGGTGCGCAGCCTGTCCTGTCGGCCGGGGCCTTTGATGTGGCCTCCGGCGCCTTCGTGAACCTGGACGGGACCGACCAGACCGTGACAGGCTTGAGCGGCGGCGGCTGCGTCTCTAACGGCACGCTCACGGTGAGCGGGCTGCTGACTCCGGGCGGCATCGACACATTCGGCACATTGACCCTCGCGACCGACACCGTCTTGAGCGGCGCGGAGCTGCGGGTCGACGCCGCACCCGACGGTTCCTGCGACCGCCTCGTCGTCCAAGGCAGCCTGTCGCTCGCTCAGGCCGTTCTGACCCTCCAGAACGACGCGTTGCTCAGTCCCGGCAAACGTTATCTGATCGCAACCTTCCCGCCCGGCATGCTTTCGGGCACGCTGACGCCGGCGTTCGCCTCCGCCAGCAAGTGGATGATTAACGCCAACACTGAAACAGGAGAGCTTTCGCTGACCAGCCGCGGCCTTCTGATCATGATCCAATAAGGAGCCTCGACAATGAAAGTTCTTGTCGCCTGCGCACTCAGCGCGACTGCCTGCTGGGGTGCCGCGACCTCAGATTATCCGTATCAGCCGGTACCGCTCAACCAGGTCTCGATCCGTGATGGCTTCTGGCTGCCGCGCTTCGAGACCAACCGGCGGGTCACGGTCTGGGCCAATTTCCGCAAAAGCGAAGAGACGGCCCGCATCGCCAACTTCGCGCGCGCCGGCAAGCTGGAAAAGGGCGCTTTCGAAGGCATCCCGTTCAACGATTCAGACGTCTTTAAAATCGTGGAGGGGGCGGCCTACACGCTTGCGACCCATCCCGACCCCACGTTAGATGTTTATCTGGATGCCCTGATCGCCAAGATGGCCGCCGCGCAGGAGCCGGACGGCTATCTCTACACCGCGCGCACGCTGGGCTTCACGAACGGCATGACCGGCAAAGAGCGCTGGAGCAACCTGGCCTCCAGCCATGAACTTTACAACATCGGCCATCTGTACGAGGCGGCGGCAGCCCATTTCGCCGTCACCGGCAAACGCACGCTGCTCGATGTGGCCTGCAAAAGCGCCGATCTGATCGACAAGACCTTCGGCCCTGCCCCCGATCAGCTCAAGGGCGTGCCCGGCCACCAGGAAATCGAGATCGGCCTGTGCAAGCTCTACCGCGCCACAGGCGACGCGCGCTACCTCAACCTCGCAAAGTTCTTCATCGACATGCGAGGACGCAGTGACCTGCGCGGCAAGGTCTTTGGTCCCTACTGCCAAGACCACGTCCCTGTCGTCCAGCAGACGGAAGCCGTCGGTCACGCGGTCCGCGCGGGTTATCTCTACGCCGGCATGGCGGATGTCGCCGCACTGACCGGCGACCGCGCGTTGATGGGCGCCATCGACGCGCTTTGGGATAATGTCGTCGCGAAAAAAATGCACCTCACGGGCGGCATCGGTGCGCGCCACCAAGGCGAAGCGTTCGGCGACAACTACGAGCTGCCGAACGCGACGGCCTATCTGGAGACCTGCGCCGCCATCGCCAATGCCCTCTGGAACCAGCGCATGTTCCTGCTGCACGGTGACGCCAAGTATATCGATGTCTTGGAGCGCGTGATCTACAACGGCTTTCTCTCCGGCATCTCGCTTCACGGCGATGAATTTTTCTATCCCAACCCGCTGGCCAGCCGTGGCGGCTATGCCCGCTCCAAATGGTTCGGCTGCTCCTGCTGCCCCGTGAATATCGTGCGCTTCATCCCGCAGATCGGTCCGTTCACCTACGCTCAGCGCGACGCGGCGGTCTACGTCAACCTCTTCGTCGCCAGCCGGGCCACGCTCAAGACCCCTGCCGGCGCAGTCACCCTCACCCAGACCACCGACTACCCCTGGACCGGCGACGTGCGCATCGACGTGGCCCCTGACAAGGAGCGTCTCTCGTTCCCGCTCAAGATCCGCATCCCCGGCTGGGCCACCGGCACGCCGGTACCGTCCGACCTCTACGCGCAGACCGCGCCCGGCTCGCTCCGGAATGTCTCCGTCGCCGTCAACGGACAGCCCGTGCCGCTCGCGCTCGACCGCGGCTATCTGACGCTCGAGCGCACCTGGCGTGCCGGTGACACCGTCACGCTGGCCCTCGCCATGCCCGTGCGCCGCATCCGCTGCCACCCGGCCGCGGCGGACAACCGCGGGCGGCTCGCCGTGGAGCGCGGCCCGCTGGTTTACTGTGCCGAGGCCGCCGACAACGGCGGACGCGTGCTGAACCTGACGCTCGCGCCCGACGCCGCGTTTCGCGAAGGCACCGTGGATGTGCTGGGGCACCGGCTCATCGCGCTCACGACCGACGCGCGCGCGGTCAGCGCCGACCTGCGCGGGCGTCGCACGTCGCGCCCGGCCGCCGCCACCCTGATCCCTTATTTCGCCTGGTGCCACCGCGGCACCGGCGAGATGCAGGTCTGGTTCCCGACCGGCGACGAGCACGCCGAACCCGCCAGCGACCTCGCGTTCACCGCGTCGCACTGTCACGAGGCCGACAGCCTGGCCGCGCTTCACGACGGGCTCCTGCCGAAAAACTCCGGCGACCACGACATCCCGCGCATGACCTGGTGGCCGCGCAAAGGCACGGCGGAATGGGTGCACGTCGATCTGAAAAACCTGGAAAAGGTGACCGGGTGTTCGGTGTATTGGTTCGACGACACCGGTCGCGGCGGCTGCCGCCTGCCGGTCTCCTGGACGGTCCAGATCCCCGACGGACAGGGGGGCTGGACGGATGTGCCCGGCCTATATCCTGTAGCGAAAGACCGTCTCTGCGAAATACTCTTTCAGGCTCCGGTGTCGGTCCGCGCCCTGCGGCTCCGCGCCGTGTTGCAGCCCGGATTTTCAGGCGGCGTGCTGGAGTGGCAGATCAACGTCGAGTGACGCGCTCAGCGCAGTTTGCCGAGCACCGCCATCGCCAGGCTGCGCGACAATTCCTTCTCGCGCCACGGCAACGTGGAGTAGAAAATACCGAAGTGCCGGTAGAGTTCCACTTCATTGCGTTCGAGCGTCTGCAGGCCCAGCACAATGACCGGCAACCGTTTGGTCTTCGCGTCTTCGCGCAGTTGCAGAATGATCTCGCGCACATCCGAGCCCTGAATCCGCCGGTCGAGCACCAGCACGGCCGGCGGCTTGCCGCGGCAGACCTCCAGCGCCTCGCGGCCCGAATCGGCCAGCAACAGGCCGTAGCCCCGGTCGATCACCTTTTCCCGGAAAAACTGCGCGGTTTCCGCATCCTGCGTCACCGCGACGACCAGCGGCTTGGGCGCGAGCGGCAGGCTCACGTACACCGCCGTGCCGCACGCGCTTCCCGGCACCGGGCTGGCGAACGACATGCTGCCGCCGTGCAGGTCGACGATCTCGCGCGAGATCGCCAGCCCCAAGCCGGTGCCGCTCACGTGATCGCCGACCCTGAAATAGCGCTGCGAGACCTTGGGCAGCACCTCGGGCGGAATGCCCATGCCCGTGTCACTGACCGTCAGCAGCGAAAGCTTAGGATTCTCGGGATGCTGCCGAAGCGACAGGGTGATCGTTCCGTTGGCGGGCGTGAATTTGACCGCGTTGCCCACAATGTTCAAGACCACCCGCTCGATTTTCTGCGCGTCGCACCAGCAGAAAAGCTCGCGCTCGCCCAGATCGAACGCCAACGTGATGCGCTTGGAATCAGCCTGCACCTGGAGCGTCTCGGCACCGTCGCGAATCACTTGGCCGAGCGGCACCACCGTTTTGGTCAGCACCAGCGTCTTGTTCTCAACTTGGCGCAGGTCCAAGATGTCATTGACCGTGGCCAGCAACCGCTGGCAGTCCGACTGCAAGCGCTCCAGATAGTTCAGCGCCTTTTCCGGCATAGGGCCGACCACCCCGCGCAGCATGTTGCTGACCGCATAGATCATCGAGGTCAGCGGCGTGCGCAGTTCATGCGAAACGTTGGACACAAACTCCATGCGCATGCGGTCATGCGCCTGCAGCCGCTCCACCGCATCCTCGAGCGCCTGCTGGGCCTGCTGGCGGACCGTGATGTCACGCACAAAGAAACAGAGCTGACCGTGCGCGTCGAGATCCACCTGGTTCACCGCGATCTCCGCCGCGAAAGAGGTCCCGTTGAAGCGTTTGCACCGTGCCTCGACCAGCGTGAATTTTTTACTGACAAGATTCTTGTTGATCGTTTCGATCAGCGCATCGGTCGCGCCGGAAATCAGGCTCACCACATCCAACCCGAGCAACGCTTTCGCCTCCGCCTGAAAGAACTCGCAGGCGCGTTCGTTGCACTCGATCACCTTGCCGGCGCGCGTGGTGATCAGCACCGCGTCATAAACGCTCTCCAGCAGCTTGTAGAACGGGGTGTCGCGTTTCTGATGCTGCGTGCGCCACGTACGGGCACCGGCGCGCGCCGACACCCGCGGGGTCGCGGCAACCCGCTGATCCACGGTGGCCGGGTCGATCCCGATCCGCATGGTGCGGTCCATTCTCTGGTTTTCAGCCATCACACGCCCTTCTGAGCCTAAAAAAAGCGTCCCGTTGCCGGGACGCTGTACGGGGCTTACTCGCGTGATTTGTTTTTGGCTTCATTCACGCGCAACTTGCGTCCAAGCACATCCTTGTCATGGAGCGCTTTGATCGCCGCCTCGGCCTCAGGCCGGTTGGGCATCTCCACGAATCCGAACCCCTTGGACTTGTGGTTGAAGCGGTTCGAGATGATGCGCGCGGACTTCACCGCGCCGAATTTCTCGAACTCTTTGCGCATCTGCGCTTCGCTCATGTCGTAGCTGAGATTGCCGACATAAATCTCCACACAGTCGCCATCGCCGCCTGCGTAGCAGCTTGAACCGCCCCCGCAGAATTTCGCCACAATGAAACCGGCGATGAATCCGACCACACCCGCTCCGACGCCTATCAACGCCGGGCTCGACATCACACACTGTGCCAAAAGGAACCTCCTTGATTCACTTGATTGACGGTTACACACGGCTCTGCCGGAGAGGCCGCACTGAATCCTTGACCACACACCCAATCGGTGACAAGGCTTGCGGCCGGCGCCCCATCGCAAGCGACGGCGCCGGACCCGCGTCAGCGCGTCTCCAGAAAACCCTCCAGCTTGCGCAGCCGTGTGGGGTGACGCAGTTTGCGCAACGCCTTGGCTTCGATCTGGCGGATGCGTTCGCGCGTCACATTGAACTGCTTGCCGACCTCCTCCAGCGTGCGTGAATACCCGTCGGTCAACCCGAATCGGTAATCCAGCACTTGGCGCTCACGGTCGGTCAGGGTTGTCAGCACCTCCTGCAGGCGCTCCTTCAGCATGCTGTAAGCCGTCATCTCTGAAGGATTCTCTGCGGATTTGTCCTCGATGAAGTCGCCGAAGTGCGCGTCGTCGCCGTCCCCCACCGGGCTTTGCAGCGATATCGGCTGCTGGGCCATGCGGTATACGGCGCGCACGCGTTCAACGGGAATGTCCATCTCCTCGGCGGCTTCTTCCGGCGTCGGTTCGCGCCCCAGCTCCTGAACAAGCTTTTTCTGAACGCGAAGCAGCTTGTTGATCGTTTCGATCATGTGAACCGGGATGCGGATGGTGCGGGCCTGGTCAGCGATTGCCCGGGTCGCAGCCTGCCGGATCCACCACGTGGCGTACGTGCTGAACTTGTAGCCACGGCGATACTCAAACTTTTCCACGGCTTTCATCAGGCCGGTATTGCCCTCCTGGATCAGGTCCAGGAATGAAAGCCCGCGGTTCATGTACTTCTTGACGATACTGATCACCAGGCGCAGATTGGCCTCGACCATCTCGGTCCTGGCCTTCTGGCCCGAACGCAGGACATCGCGCAGATCCTCGAACTTGGCAAGGAACTCCTCGGGGGCCATGCCGAAATCCTGCTCGATGCCCGCGCAGCGCACCGCGATGTCTTGCAGCGCCTGGTCGCGCTTTTTGGTCTGGCGCTGCTTGACCAGCTTGCCCTGCTCGCTCAGCAGGTGCTTGTACGGACGGTAGATCTTCTCGTCCGCCTCGGTGCACAGGCTCTCGAGAATCTTCTGCTTAAAATTCAGGGTGTGAAAGGCCGTCACCAGATCGTGCCGCGCCTTTTCCAGGCCCTTCATGGCACGCTTACGCTTGCCGGCATCATCGCCGCACGCGGCCACCTGTTCGTAGGCCTTGAGGATTTTGGCCTGCACGGACAACAGGTTCTTCTTGATCTTGCCGACGCCCTCCATGTAGGCATCGCGGCTGTCCGCAAACTTATCGGTCACGACCCGGTCAAAGCGCTCAGTGCCGGTTTCGAGGCGGTCGATCAGCTCCAGGTAAAGGCGCGGCGTAAAGGCGAACTGGTTGAACATCTCGCGCTCTTTACTCTCGGCCAGTTCGATGCGCTTGCAGATCTCGACCTCCTGCTCGCGCGTCAGCAGCGGGACCTGACCCATCTGATGCAGGTACATGCGGATCGGGTCGTCAAAGAAATCCATGCGGCTGCCGCGGCCGCGCTGCTCTTCCTGATCGTGTTCACTGCGGAAACGCTCGACATCCGACGCGTCGATGATTTCGATGTCCATGCCGCGGAGAATCGCCAGATACGACTCGATATCGGTATCCTTGATCACCGCGTTCGGCAGCACCTCGTTGATGTCGTCGTAGGTGAGATAGCCGCCCTGCGCCTCGGCGCGCTTGATCAGCGTCTTGATCCGCTCGCTACGCTCCTCGCGCTTGGCCTTGGCCTCGAGGCGATCCGCGTCCAGCGCGAGTTCCGACTCGAACCCCACACTGAAATCGGCGCCTTCGATCACGTCGAAATCGACCCCGACCTCCGCGTCCGGCTCGTCGCCGCCCTCGTCAAAGTCATCCCCCTCGTCGAGGTCGCGGTCCAGATCGTCGAGGACATCCGCCGCGTGAAGCCCCACGTCGATATCGACATCCACGTTGAGCGCCAGGTCATCGGCATCGAAATCCAGTTCGGCGACAGCGGGTTCGACCGTCTCTGCCGCAGTCCCGACGCCGGCCTCGTGCTCCTCCGCAGGCTCCACCTGTTCCGACGCGGCGTGGACCGACTTTTTCTTTTTGGCTTTCGCGGGGGCGGGCGTCGCCTTTTTATCGGCCTTTTTTGCAGGGGCGGCCTTGGCTGCCGCAGGTTTTTTCGCTTTTGCTTTCGTCGCTGCCATCGGGTCTTGGTTCCTCGTTCGTGCGCCGTCGTCGGCGGACACCCACCGGTTCTAGATAGACTTCACCTATTATACGCAAGAAATGAGGTATGACTGTATCCAATCCGCCTCTGAATGTCAAGAAGGCGCATCCCCGTTTCTCGGACCGTTGGGGGGTTGGGGGTTGGGGGTTGGGGGTTTCAGGTTTCTGGTTTCTGGTTTCGACAACGCCTCCCTCCCTTTCCCGCTCCTCCCCTCTCCTTCCTCCCGCCCCCGCCTCCCGACCGATGTGGTCTTCCCGACGGCACAGCGTCCCGACCGGTTTCGCGTCTCGGCGCGTGAGCCCCCATTTTATTTTAATTTCAGTATGATTCTTATTGACACGCTATTCAGCACTTGTTTTCATAGCAATATGAAAACCCGTTTGGATACTGCAGCGCCGGAAACAACCGACCCCGTGACCGTGGGTGGCACCATCCGTGAACTGCGCCGGCGCGCCCACCTCTCGCAGGGCGAACTCGCCCGCCGCCTCGGCATGCGGCAGGGCCCCCTGTGCAACCTCGAACAAGGGAAACATTTCCCGTCTGCGCACGTGCTGCTCCGCCTAGCCGCCACCCTGAACACCACCACCGACCGCATCCTGCGCCCCGGACGCCCACCTGACAGCGACACGGCACCCTCTCGGCAACCCGCGCCCTGCGCCACCTCGCTGGCCCCCTCCGGACTGGCGCCCACCTCTCCTGCGGCACGGACCAGCATCGCCTCACCCGACTCCGCTGCCATCACCTCCGTGGTCCGCGACTATCTCGCGCTGGAAGACATCTGCCGCGTGCCCCGTCAGGCAAGAGTCCCGCTCCAGACCGCCTTCAACACCGCCTCAGCGGGCATGGCGCGTCTAGCCGCGCAGTTCCGGGCCCTGTTCGGCATCGGCGACGCCGTGGTCTTCGACCCTCTCGAACTCTTTGAAAACCACGGGCTCCGCGTTGTCTTCATGCCCTTGGCATCCGCGTCAAGCCTATCCTTTTACGACGCCCCCAACGGCAACGTCTTCATTTTCATCAAAGCCGGCATCAACCCTGAAAAGCAGATGTTCGGCCTCGCCTACGAACTCGGCAGGGTTCTGCTCTTCACCCGCGCCGTATTCCTGAAAGAGCCGCCCTTCGGACGTACCGCCAGCGCCGACAAATCCGCGCGCCACTTCGCCGCCTGCTTTCTGATGCCGGAAAGCGCTGTCCGGACCAGCGTCGCGCAGACCGGCATCCGCCCGGACGAGTGGGACCTCGACCTCCTGCTCCGCCTCAAACACCGCTTCGGCGTCTCTGCCGAAACGTTCAACTACCGCCTGCTCGAACTCGACCTCATCACGCCCGTGCGTCAAGCCGAACTCCGCACGGCGATCAAGACCCACTACGACGCCCACGCCTTCGCGGAACCCGGCCAGAGCCGTCGCATCCTCTCGCCCAACGGTCGCCTCGGCGACCTGCTCCACACCGCGCTGTTGCGCAGCGAGCGCGAAGCCCGCGAGATTTCCGTCCGCCTGAAAAACCTCACCCTCCACGCCGAACGCTGAGCGTCATAAAAAAGGAGAACGCCATGTCTGAAAAAACCCTTCCGGTTCCCAGCACCGAAGCTTCGCTCGCTACGGTTTCCGGCCTGCTCGGCTGGATACCCACCTGGATCGTCGGCCGGCGCCACTACGACGCAGTTCCTCCGGCCGGCGTCACCTTGGTCTGCGAGCGCCAGCCGGACAACCCCAGCGACACGGAAGCCATCGCCGTCTACGCGCCGGGCGGCGGCCAAACTGGGCATCTGCCGCGCTGCGACGCCGCCTACCTCGCGCCGCTGCTTGACCGCGGCGTCGTGCGTTTGGAGACGCGGCTGTCCGGGCCGGACGATCCGGACAACCGCACGCCGATCCGGCTGGAAGTCTGGCCTGCCGAGCAGGCTGCCGATCTGGCGGGCCGTCACGCCGACACCGCCGAGGCCGTCTGGCATCATCAGCTTCTGGGATTGTGGCAGAACCGGGCCCGCTACGCACATACCGCGCTCGACGCGTTCCGATCTGAGGTGCGGGCGCATTTCCACGCGGGCGGCCTGTGGCCCGAGACACAACTCCTGTACCGGCTGCTCAAAGGCACTGTCGCGGACGGCGCGGCGGCCGCGGAGCAGGTCCGTCTGGAACAGATGCGGCGCGAGGCGGAGGCGGCTGAACGGAGCCGCGCGGCGCAACTGGCCGAATGCCGCGCCGCGATCGCCTGCGAGGCGTGCGGCCCGCTGCTGCCTTTCGGGCACCTCTCCGTCCTGCCGCTGCGCGCGGTGCGCCCGGCAGCGGCACGGCCGATCGCGTCAGCCGTGCGCCAAGGCACCGCAGCGATTTCGTGCGCCACAGAGAGCGACGACCTCTGCAAGTTGCGCGTGAAGGTCGAACGGGGCCAGTGCGTGTTCGCTGTTAAAGGCGAGGAGCTCGACACGACGCTCGGGCGCGTTCGGGTCCTGCACGACTCCGTGTTCGCGCCGGGGCTCGTGCCGGACCAGTTGTTTTATGTCGTCAAGGCCAACGGCGAATCGCCCAATCGGCGCAAACCGGTCTTCATGGCCGACGCCGTCATGCCGGAGCCCGCCCTGCCTGCACTGCCGGGGGAGGCCACGGGCTTCGCCGTCTTCCGAGGCGCGGAATGTCTGGAGATCGCGCTCTTCACGCAGCCCGGCAGCGCGGCCGCCGCGCTGCCCCTGCTGCGCGCCAGGACCTGGCATCTCAAGCCCGCCTCGCCCGCGCCGTCGGCAGCCGAAGCCTTCGCCTCGGTCCGGCCGCTCTTCACAGACGCGGCACTGAAACCCGCTCCGCCCTACATCGACTTTAGCGACTGTCCCGGCCTCAGCGGCGAGGCTTTCATCCTCGGCGGCAGCCTGGTCTACCTGCGCGTCAAGGTCAAGGAACAAGCGTGTGGCCACTCCAGCCTCTTCGGCCTCGGCCTCTCCGGCAAACTCGACCTCCTCGAAGGCGCCGGCGAAGACCAAACCCTGTTCGTTGAAGCCGGAGCGGTTGAAGGCGAGCGCCCCGTGCCTGACATCGCCTATGCCGGAGAAGTCGGGCGGCCGGAACAACGTTCGTAAGTCGTTTGAGCTTTCACCCCTGACGTCGAGCGGTCCCGTGGTACAGAAATCACGGGAGCCCCTCACTGCCCTTTGAAAACCTGTCTTCCCCTGTTCAACAACGTATTTTCAATGCGCTTTCTTGGGGACTTATGACGACAGGAACGAAGATCATGTACGCTTGGATCGCATCCTCGCTGTACGCCTTGTTGGCTCATCCTCAAGAGCTAAGGGAGCTAAAAACAATCTATGAACGAAACCGTGCCGATATTGAGAACGCTTATTCCAAGGCCATTAATCAGGAGCAGACTCACTATGCCGGGGCCTTGGAGATCTTGAAAAATTTGGCAATAGAGCGAAAAGACCTGAAACAATCTAGCGCTGCGATCGCAGAA
>ERZ795056.4946-NODE-4946-length-13554-cov-7.351656_pt1 | contig 13554 bp, 8 predicted proteins | sample MGYA00375140_ERZ795056 | MGnify/ENA primary metagenome ERZ795056 (study PRJEB30185, sample SAMN05720227) | activated sludge metagenome | isolation source: Anaerobic digester | place: USA | collected 2015-03-09 ...
ACCTGTACCGCCTGATTTTCAAGGGAGAAGGAAAAATGGTGCATGTGTATTATCCGTTTTGGAACCTTCATCCAGCCTTTATATTTTCCAACAACCCCTTACCTACTGACTCCACCTTTCGGATGAGCGATAACCATTTTACCTCTGTAATCCCCACGCATGCGTTTTCCATCCTTACGGCAGGCGCTTACAACCTGCGGCAGTGTTATGTAAACATGCAAAACAAAATTGTAAACGGATATCAGCCCTGTCAGTTGACCTATTTTACGAGCCGTGGACCCACCTTTGATGGACGCATAAAACCCGATGTGCTGGCGCCGGGCGAAAATGTAATTGCGCCGGGCCGGAGGTTTGAAACCTATTTTGGTCATGAATATTTTCTCGACTCGTCAAGAACCATGTTTGGCGGTACAAGCGCATCGAGCCCGATAGTAGCAGGAATGGCAGCGCTCCTGTGGGAACAATACAAAAATGACAGTCCGGATGAAATAAAACAAAGGCTGAAAAACAACACCTATTCCGACTCCTATACCACCGTGGATGGCCCGCTGCCCAACAACCGCGCAGGATGGGGAAAAGCAGACGCTTTTAAGGCTGCCACGGGTATTTCCACCTATAGCGATACCCTATGCAAACCGGTTTACTGCCTGGTAAATACCAATCCTGTTGATACCCTGCCACAGCCCCCAGTTGTACAAACAGATGCATTCTACCAGATTGTTTCCAACCCTGCCGGCAACACCCTGCGGCTGTTTTACCGAACTTTTCAGTCGGAAGATTATAGTGTTTATGATCTTATGGGCAGGCAGGTGGCAAAAGGGAAACTACCGGCTTCACCGAGTGCCTGGATGCTGAATATACCCATTGGTTACCTTGCACCGGGGTATTATTTCTTTAAGGCGGGAACCTACAAAACCATTAAGTTTTTGAAATTGTAGCCCAGTATCCAGCCAAAGGTGCGTGAGGCACGAACTATGGCTGTGAAAATGTAGCCCCAATATCGTTTCAGATATCGCAATGTCCCTTGCAGGAGAAATTGCTCGAAATCTAAAAGAACACCTACCAATATTGCATTATCAAATGACCCCAGCGGGGTCAAATCTTTATAACCTCCTGAACAAAGAAATTCCCGACGACCCCAGCGGGGTCGTACATTGTCTTTTGCCATTGACAGGGAAATATGCGACCCCGCTGGGGTCAATATTTTGGTGAATAATACCCTAGCCGATGGAAAAGCGGGGAAATACAATATAAGAAAGCCTTAGGTTGACGGCTATGGTGAGGCACGAACCATGGGCTGAGAACAAAACCATGGTTTCCGTGATTTCCGTGTCTTAATGGCTTATCCTTATTTCACCCACCCTTTGCTGCAATCGCCCTTGCCATTCCGGGAAAAAACTTTGCAATAAATACCGCTATTCGTCCATGGCCGGTAAACACAAACGAACCCTTCCGTTGGTAAATGGCGTTCAGGATCACTTTGGCAGCCTTTTCGGTTGGCCACATCAGTTTGGCAGGGCGCGGGTCAATCCTGTCCTTGTGCAATTTACCTTCATTATCCACCCGGGTAATATCGCTTGCCACAAAGCCCGGATGAATAGTGGTGCAGCTAACCCCGGAACCCCTCAATTCGATCATCAGCGTTTGCCCGATAGAATGCACTGCGGCCTTGCTTGCAGAATAAGCGCCTACATCGGGCCCGGCAAACCAGGCACTTACACTACCTACCAACACCATGCGACCGGCAGTTTTGCGTAAATAAGGCAAAGCATATTTTGCCGTTAGGGCAAGCCCGGTAACATTTACTGCCAATTGGCGCTCCCATTCAACTGCTTCAAGGCTCTCCAACTTTCCAACTACGCCAAAACCTGCGTTTGCAATGGCCACATCTATCCTGCCCCACTTTTCCACCACCGCATCAGCACAGGCTTTTATACTTGCATCTTTTGCTACATCGCAAAAAAAGGCGGCTGCTTTGCCACCGGATCCATGTATTTCGGCAACAACCCTTTCCAGTTCGTCCATTCTGCGGGCCGAGGCAGCCACCATAGCGCCCTCGCGGGCAAATGCAAGGGCAAGGTGGCGGCCGATACCGGAAGATGCACCGGTTATCCAAACTACTTTTTCATCGAATTTCATAGTAAACTGCCGTATTAAGGCCGGAAAGTTAACAACTAAATCTCTGCAGTTTGGTTATACATTCGCAATCCATTATGGCGAAGAAAAAGGTAAACACAGAAAGCATTCCGGTCAGGGAATTTAGCGATTACATTGAAGTACAGGGCGCAAGGGAACATAACCTCAAAAATATTGACATCAGCATCCCCAAAAACCAACTCGTGGTTTTTACGGGGGTAAGTGGCAGTGGCAAAAGTTCACTGGCATTTGATACCCTCTACAACGAAGGTCAGCGCCGCTATATGGAAAGTTTCAGCGCCTATGCCCGGCAGTTTATGGGCGACCTCGAAAGGCCTGATGTGGACAAAATCACTGGTCTAAGCCCCGTAATTTCCATTGAACAGAAAACAACCAATAAGAATCCGAGAAGTACGGTGGGCACAGTTACGGAGATTTATGATTTCATGCGCCTGCTTTTTGCCCGGGCAGCAGATGCCATCAGCTATAATACCGGCAAGCCGATGGTGAAATTCAGTGAAGACGAAATTGTAGCCAATGTATTCGAAAAGTTCAACGGAAAAAAACTGTCGGTACTCGCGCCAATTGTAAAAGGTAGAAAAGGGCATTACCGCGAATTGTTTGAAGACCTGCGTAAAAAAGGCTACCTGAAAGTGCGGGTAGATGGGGAAATAAAGGACCTGACTGCCAAAATGCAGGTGGACCGGTACAAAATCCACGATATTGAACTGGTAGTGGACAGGCTTGCCGCAACAGAGGAAATGAAGGTTAGGCTAAGCCAAAGCATACAAAAAGCCATGCAACTCGGCAAGGGGCAAACCATGGTGCATTTGCAGGATAACGATTCGGTTTTATCGTACAGCAATACCCTGATGTGTTCTGAAACAGGCATCAGTTACGAGGAGCCTTCTCCCAATAGTTTTTCCTTCAACAGCCCGTACGGCGCCTGCCCTTCGTGCAAGGGGCTGGGTACGGTATTTACCATTAACCTGAACGCAGTAGTACCCGACCCCTCTAAAACCATTGCCGAAGGAGGTATAGAACCCTTGGGTGAGGAGAGGGATGCGTGGATATACAAGCAGGTGGAAACGCTGGCAAGAAAACATAAAGTCAACCTGAAAAAACCCATCGGCGAAATACCCCCATCGCAGTTGAACATTATCCTGTATGGCAAAGAAAATCCGGATGCCGATGACCTTGGCCTGCAATGGAATGATGAAGGCCCGGGCAACAGCACAGGAGGATATTTTGATACTGTTTTTGAAGGGGTCATTCCCATGATCAAACGCTGGTTCAACAGCAGCAGCAGCGAAGCCATCCGCAACTGGGCGGAGGGATTTATGAAAATGGATACCTGCCCCGAGTGTAATGGCGCAAGACTGAAAAAAGAAAGCCTTTGGTTTAAGGTGGACAACAAAAATATTTCAGAGCTTAGCGAATACGATCTGGATGAACTGATGAAATGGTTTGTGGATATTGAAAAACGGATCAGCAAACGGCAGCAAACCATTGCCAAAGAAGTGCTGAAAGAAATAAGGGACCGGTTGCAATTCCTGCTGAACGTAGGTCTTAATTATCTTTCACTCAACCGGCCTACAAGAACGCTGAGTGGGGGTGAAAGTCAGCGAATAAGGCTGGCCACCCAAATTGGCTCGCAATTGCAGGGTATCACGTATATTCTCGATGAGCCTTCTATTGGCCTGCATCAACGCGATAACCACCGGCTGATTGACGCCCTGAAAAACCTGCGCGACATTGGCAACAGTGTGCTGGTGGTAGAACACGATAAAGACATTATGCTGGCAAGCGACCACCTCGTGGACATTGGCCCCAAGGCAGGCAGGCATGGAGGTACTATTGTGGCTAGCGGTACCCCGGCAGAGGTATTGCTAAGCAATAGTGATACGGCACAATACCTGAATGGCACCAAAAAAATTGAAGTGCCTGCCGTGCGCCGGAAAGGCAATGGCAAAAGCATTGAACTAAAAGGGGTAACGGGCAATAACCTGAAAGAGGTAAGTGTAAAATTACCTTTGGGAAAACTCATTGTTGTTTCGGGCGTAAGCGGCAGTGGCAAAAGCACCCTCATCAACGAAACACTTTACCCGCTTCTGAGCAACCATTCGTTTAAAGCAAGCCGCATGACGGCCATGCCTTTTAAAAGCATAAAAGGGCTGGAAAATATTGACAAGGTAATTGAGATTGACCAAAGCCCGATTGGCCGTACGCCACGCAGCAACCCTGCAACGTATTGTGGTTTTTTCACTGAAATACGCACGCTGTTTTCCACCATACCCGAAGCAAAAATAAGGGGGTACAAGCCCGGCCGTTTTTCCTTTAATGTAAAAGGCGGCCGCTGCGATGTATGCGAAGGCGGTGGCATGCGGGTAATTGAAATGAATTTTTTACCCGATGTATATGTGCATTGCGAAAAATGCAATGGCAAACGATACAACCGCGAAACCCTTGAAATACGTTACAAGGGTAAAAGCATTTCGGATGTGCTGGACATGACGGTGGATGATGCGGTGGAATTTTTTCAGGCTGTACCCTGGCTGTACCGGAAAATTAAGGTGCTGCAGGATGTAGGCCTTGGGTACATAACTCTTGGCCAAAGCGCGGTAACCCTCAGCGGCGGCGAGGCGCAGCGGGTAAAACTGAGCACCGAACTCGGCAAACGCGATACGGGCAAAACCTTTTACATTCTCGACGAACCCACTACCGGGCTTCATTTCCAGGATATTCAGCACCTGCTAGATGTATTGAACAAACTGGTAGATCGTGGCAATACCGTGCTGGTAATTGAGCACAACATGGATGTAATAAAAGTAGCCGACCATATTATAGACCTTGGCCCCGAAGGCGGCAGCGGCGGTGGCAGAATTTTATTTGAAGGAACGCCGGAAGAACTGGTGAAAGTGAAAGAAAGCCATACGGGGAAGTTTTTGAAGATGGAGATGTAGTTTTTGTGTTTATTATTTGATGTTTCGGGTTTCGGGTTTGAGGTTTTGAATTTTGGAATTTGGAATTTGGAATTTGGAATTTGGAATTTTCAAATTTTCTATCTTTATCATTCAAATTTTGTGCTATGGAAAACCTTGTGGAAGAACCTGCCGTTGCCTATCCCCACCGTTATACACCCGAAGAGTACCTGGAAATGGAATGGGAAAACGGGGTTCGGTATGAATATTGGGATGGGGAGTTGGTAGCAATGGCGAGCCCAACACTCATCCATAATGAATTGGTTTTCAATATAACATCTCCATTAAAAACGTATGCAAAAAAGAAGGGTTGCAAAACTTTTATGTCGGAGGCAAGCCTCAAATTGTCAAATGGCAAAAATTACCTGTTACCTGATGTAATATTTACCTGTAACGAAGATGACCTGAATTCAACAAGGTTTATTCAAAATCCGGCCATTTTGGTTGAAGTACTAAGCGATAGTAATGAAGGATACGACTACCATCAAAAGTGGAAGGTTTACCAGAAAATCAGATCGTTACGATATTATTTATTGGTTAGTCAGCATGAGTACCGGGTGGAAATGTACAGCAGACCAAATGAGCAATGCTTGTTTTTCTACCAAAATTTTGAAGGGTTAGATAATGTCATACAATTTAAGGATTTAGGATTCGAAATGAGTCTTAATGAAGTTTATGATGGAATTCCACTCCCGGCTAAGGTGGAATCTCAAGAATAAATTAAAATTCTCCCTTTAACAGAAACCCAAATTAACATAATGAAAAACGACGAATACAGCATCATTATTGAATTTCGCTACGGAATTGAACAGGACGAACCTTTTTTTGAACTTTGTGACAAAGTTCACGAGCGTATGGAAAAAGAGGATGCGCCGGGAAGCTACGATGGCAATGAAATAGCCATGGATAATTTTGATGCCCGCCTGTATTTTCATACCGGCGATCCGCAGGCCATGCTTTCCTTTATTGATGACATCCTGAAGGAATACAACTTTCTGATTGGTGCCCGCATCAACATCCGTTATGGAAAACACGAAAATGGCTACACCGAAGTGGAGATTATTTCACCCGATGGTAAACGAATGCCCTTATCGCGCTTTGATGCCGACCAATTATCGTACATACCGGAGTGGGGAGACAGGGGCCGCAACTATGACACAGGAGAAGAGGGGGATGAATGGAAAAACAAACTGAAAAATGAAAGAGCTGAAAGATTGTACAATAAATGGAAGGAAATTGATTACCTGATTGAAGCCATTTGGGATAAATGGGATTTATCGGCTCCGGATGAAACTGAAAAAGAAAAAAACAAATTAAAAACAGGTGAAGAAAAAAAAGAAGATGATGACGATAATGATGACTTAGATTGGGATATTCCAAAAGATATGATTGATTGGCACCGGGATGAAATGAGGGGAAACTCCTTGATTATTCCGGCTAAAATAAGTGGTGCAGAGGCGGGGGATATGTATATACTCCGGATGGAAAATGCCGCCATAATCAGGAAAGCTGCCATGGATATTTACCTTGACTGCCACCTGCTTACCGAAGCGAAAGTAGCCGCCGATCAGGATGTGGAATTATTGCGTTCGGAGATTAACCAATTCAGGGAATATTTTATTGATTGGGTAAACGGGTTTGAAAAAGATCAATTTGAAGATGATTGGGGGTTGTTTACCTAATATAAGTTCATCAAGACCCTAAAATAATCTCATCACCAATAGTAATAGTTCCCTTTTCCAATGGAATTACATTTTGCCCGAATAACACCTTATTGCCTGCTTTCCGGTAACTGCTCAGGGTAAACAAAGGCTCCTTTCCGGATAAACCGGTTTGCTGATCAATAGTGGTCATTACGCAACGGGCACAGGGCTTAACGCCTGCCATGGCAACCTTTCCAATGGAAAATCTGTTCCAGGCATCTTCTGCAAAGGGCAAGCCGCCGGTAAATACAATATTTGGGCGAAAACGGTCAAATCCAACAGGAGTATGTAACCTTGTATTCAAATCATCCAGCGAAGATTGCCCGATGACTAAAATCGGATACCCATCCGAAAGGCTTGTTTGGTCAGAGGCGCTCAGGGCAAAACCGGGATCCACGTGACGTTTATTTTCTTCCGGAAACGCAACCAGTTTGCAGGCAATTCCAAGCCGGTCCGAAAACCATTTGCTTATTGAAAGATCGGGTTCGGTAACTTCCACCACATCATCCCAAATCACAGCCTTTAATACCTCCCCATTCGCCATGGAAGTTAAAATTGCAGACTCGCCTTTATAATGTACCGACACCTGTTTTTCACTTGCGTTGAAAGCCATTTTCATTAAAGCCATTTCGGGAACAACACGCTGTGTAAGGAAACGGTTGTTTTCATCCACAAGCATCCAACGGCGGTCGTAAGCGAGGCCCTTGGGTTGTACCTCTGACGAAGAAACAGCAATGCCTCCTAAGGATTTAACCGGATAAACCAATAATTGAGAAACGATGAAAGGTTCCATACGGTAAAGAAAAGAAAAAGTTCGGATACCGTTAAAATACCCTTTTCTGCCCTGTAAACTTCGCTTACTCTTGTAAACTAATAACAAAAATGATATGAATACAAATTTGATGTATTTTCATCAATCAATTGCTTCATCCATAAGAACATATAACATGGAACCTATTAAACAGGAAAAATTTACCACCGTTGCAATGGCCGACGACCATAACATGCTCAGGAGTGCGCTCGCGCAAATGATTGAAGGTTTTGGAGACTATAAAGTGGTGGTACAGGCATCCAACGGCAAAGACCTTTTGGAAAAACTAGCCCGGATGGAAAGGCCGGATTTACTGCTGCTTGATATCAGCATGCCCGAAATGAATGGCATAGAAACCGCTAAGCAGATCAGCAGGTATTACCCGGAAATTAAAATGATTGCCCTTAGCATGATGGACAATGAGATGTCGGTAGTAAGCATGATTAAAAACGGGGCGAGAGGTTATGTTTTAAAAGATGCGGAACCAGCACAGTTAAAGGAAGCATTAACAAATGTTTTAAAAATTGGATATCATTTTTCGGAAAAAGTTACAGGAAGAATGGTACATTCGTTACAGCAAGATAATAGCAAGGCCGAAAAGAATACCCCGGAACTTTCAGAAAGAGAAACAGCATTTTGCACCCTTGCCTGTACCGAACTGACCTATAAAGAAATAGCAGATAAAATGGGAGTAAGCCCGCGTACCGTTGATGGCTATCGTGATGGACTTTTTGAGAAACTTGGACTGAAATCAAGGGTAGGTTTGGCGATGTATGCGGTGAAAGAGGGAATGGTAAGCATGTAAACCACCATCGCCTAAACTAAATAATCGATATAGGCGACCGCCACCCTCCAAAACCATGAGATTTACCTACATCATCATTCTATTATCGGCTACGCTTGTTACAACTTTATTGTACCGCAAGCGTAGCCCCTTATGTACCAACCTCTTTATTGCGTTTATATCGGCATCTCTTGCCATCGAAATCGGTGCTTCAATTCTTAAATATACTTTTGATGCAAATAACCTTTGGCTGTACAATATTTACATGTATATGGCCTTCCTTTTCTGGTTTTGGCGCCTTGCTCAAAACCAGGGTGCCGGTTCAATTAAAAGATTCTGGACAGCTACCGCCGCCCTTGCCCTTGCAACACTGATTGAAAACATCTTGTTTACCGGATTTTTCCAGGTGAACAGTCTTGTTTTTGCCATTGGCACCCTTGCATTTGTAATCCTTTTTATTGCCCGAATTTACTACTCCTTTGGAAGAAAGGATGAACTTATTCCCGGTTATGAAATGATGTTCCTGTCTGCCGGGTTGGGATTTTTCGTAATCTTTTTTGTAGATACACTCCTTTACCCAACGGGTTTGCTGTCGAAACCTTTCTGGGCCGGATTAAACCTCGATCAGGTTTTGACCCGGTTTACCAATTATTATTTTTATCTGTTGCTGATGTTTAGTATTGTTGTAAGTGCAAACAGGACTAAGGCCTGAGGGTCCCGATTCTGCTGACGGTTGAACGTGTCCAATTCTCAACCAGCATTAACAAACATGAATAACATTTCACTTCTTGCCGTTAGCGGCACACTCCTCTTTTTTTTGCTCCTTCTGCTGATATCCATTACCCTTTACCTGTACCAGCGGAAAAGGCTGAATCAAATTTTGGAAATTTCAAAGTTAAAAACTGATTTCGAACAGGCATTACTCTCTTCCCAAATCGAAATCCAGGAAAACACCCTCCGCGATATCAGCCAGGAACTGCACGACAATATCAGTCAGCAGCTTGGCCTTGTAAAATTGCAACTCAACCAGATACAAATGCAGGGCGAAGTTGCCGGCATTACCGAAACCAAAGCCGTTGTTTCCCGCACGCTTGAAGACCTGCGCGACTTGAGCCATAGCCTGCACCCCGACCGCATTGCAGCCTTTTCGCTCAGGGAAAATTTGCTTTTTGACCTTGAAAGAATAAAAAAGCTGGAAAACATGACCGTTGAAGATGACCTTGAACAGGACGCCGAAAACCTGGGCAAGGATAAAAAAGTGATCCTGTACCGCATTGTACAGGAACTAATCAGCAATTTTCTAAAGCATGCACAGGCTACTTATTTAAACCTGAAGGTCAGCTATTCCCCAACTACCATCTACCTTCAAATGGAGGACAATGGCATCGGAATGGAGGCGGGACATCGTTCCGGTATTGGGCTGATCAGCATAAAAAATCGTCTTGAGGTTTTAAAAGGTACCATGAATATGGAAAACAAACCCGATAAGGGGCTGAAAATAATGATAGAAGTTCCCCTGTAAAAAATCCGGACCATAAAAACCCGACGGAGATTTGGTTCACTTGACCCACTGCTGGGAGCCGGGGCAAAAAAAGAACCCCCGAACCGGGGTAAACCGGACGGGGATTCTTTGTCTTAAGGGGTAATATCAGGTTATTTATTTACAGGATTCAGTTTGCGGTCAGGATTTTGCCACCGACGCTTTTACCGTTTACCAATACCCTGTACATATAATTCATCTTCTTCATGTTGCTGAACTGTACCCGGTTGTTGCCTTTTTGCAACTGTTCTTGACGGGTGGCAATGGCGCGTCCCTGCAAATCGTACAGCACAATGGAACCTTTACCTGCTGCAGGGCTTTGTACTTCGATAATGAAGCTGCCATCGTGCGGGTTGGGGAAGGCTTTGGCAACAAGGGTTGCAGACGCTTCTGCAGGTACCGACTTTGCAGTAAGCATAGCGGGTGCAGTTGCAGGGGCACATCCTTCATCTTTCAATCCATCACAATCATTGTCTTTGCCATCGCACAGTTCGGGTGCACCGGGGTAAACTGATGGATCGGAAGGCTTACAATCACCAGCCTGCGCAACAAAACCTGAAGGTTTTATACAACTGATTCTGGTAGTTCCGCTTACCCCAAATCCATCGCCATCCGAATCGCGGTACCAGGTGGTGAGGCAGGGCAACCCTTCGTCAATGGCGCCGTCGCAGTCGTTATCCTTGCCATCGCCAAGTTCGGGTGCTCCGGGGTAAACGGCTGGATCCAATGCTTTACAATCGCCGGCTTGTGAAGCGAAACCTGCAGGCTGAACGCAGCTAATTATCGTACTGGAACTTATACCAAATCCATCGCCATCACCATCCCGGTACCAGGTAATCAGGCAGGAAAGGTCTTCGTCAATTAGGCCATCGCAATCATTGTCTTTACCATCCCCAATTTCGGGTGCGCCGGGGTAAATGGTTGGATCCAATGCTTTACAATCGCCGGCTTGTGAAGCGAAACCTGCAGGCTGAACGCAGCTCAGTATCGTACTGGTACTTATACCAAATCCATCGCCATCACCATCGCGGTACCAGGTGGTCAGACAGGGTAGTCCTTCGTCAATTTGTCCATTGCAATTATTGTCTATTCCATCGCCAATTTCGGGTGCCCCGGGGTTAATGGCGGGGTCGGCTGGTTTGCAATCACCCGAAAGGGCAACATATCCACTTGGTTTTACACAACTGATGAGTGTTGAAGTACTTACACCATAACCGTCACCATCAGTATCGCGGTACCAGGTGGTAAGGCAGGCAAGACCTTCATCAATTTGTCCATCGCAATCATTGTCTTTTCCATCGCCCAATTCAGGGGCGCCTGGATAAACAGAGGAATCATTATCCCTGCAATCGCCACCTGCGCTTACATAGCCGGAAGGTTTAGAAACAGCTTGCAGAGATACACTGCTGTTGCCAAATCCATCGTTGTCTACATCGCGGTACCACCTGATGGGTATATCAGAGCTGTCCAAAATGAAATCTGTTAATGAAGTAACTGAGCCCTGATGGGTTACCACTGTTATTTTTCCCGAGGTTGCTCTTGCAGGTACCTTTGCAGAAATCTGCCCGGGGGTTTTAATTATAAAATCAGCACCGGCTGTTCCAAAAAAGACCCGATAGCTTCCACCAAAGTTGGAACCATTAATCAGGATTTCCGCGCCCCTTTTTGCAAATGATGGTGCAAAAGATGAAATTTGCGGCAGGGCTGGCATATCTTCTGTTGTGATTTTACCAATTATTGCATCGCTATTTCCAGCTAATAATTCCTGAAACCCAGATATAGAAATTCCAACCGTGGCTCTTGTACTTCCGGAAAAAAATAAATTCCCTGTAATATCCAAAGCTAAAGCCCCTGTCCATGTCGTATAAAAATCTGCCCCCTGTCCATATAACATTTGCCAGGTCTCCACGCCGGTACCTGTCAATTTTCCAAACAATATATCATTTGTTGTAGAACTGCATACATAAATAGGTGAATTACTTCCCGGTGCCACTTCAATACCCCTTATATTATTTCCAGCGTAATATCTTCCCCAAACCTTATTACCATCTTCATTAATTTTAACTATGAATGATGAGCTGCCATTGTAACCATCGAATCCTGGTGAGGCTATGTTATTAGATGAAGCTGTTGTTCCTCCCACTATAATATTCCTGTCAATATCTGTTGTAAGCCCAAAACCATAATCTGATCCGTCACCACCCACATAAGTTGACCAAACATGTTGACCCGAACTACTAAACTTTACAACAAATGCTTCAGTACCTCCGCCACCAAACTGTGTTTGATAACCGCCGGAAATAGGCAATAAGGGCGGTAGATTGTTTGTTGCAGTATAATTTCCGAGGAGTATTACAGATCCATTTTGATCTGTAGCAACCATCGCACTTGTTTCCTGGGCGGCGGTTCCATAATAGGTCGACCATTGGGTAATACCAGTTTGCACATTTAATTTAACAAGAAACAAATCAGGAACCAAATAGCCTGCACTATATTCATTTTTATATCCGTTTACACCAAATGCACCGGAAGAAAAAGTTTCACCGGCAACATAAATGCTTTGATCATTACCTAAGGCAAGCGAAGTACCTTGATCCATGTCACTGCCTCCAATGTATCCGGAAAGCCTTCTTTTTCCATCTGCATCAAACTTAACGAGATAGGCATCAAAACTGCCAAATGGATCTTGATTGAAATAAACTTGATTGCTTTGGTTCGAAACAGGCATTGAGCCCGATGTTACCCCTGTCATATAAATATTGCCTGCATCATCCGTAATTATACTATTGGCAGTTGTATAATCACCCCCATAATAGGTGGCCCATATCCTATTACCATTACCATCAAATTTAACCAAAAAGGCATTAATGGTACCAATAAAGGGATCTTTATTTTGGAAACCACCAAATGAAAGACTTTCAGTTGAATATGTATTACCAGCCAGATAAACATTTCCTGATGCATCCGTGGCTACATCATTTCCTTCATCCTGACCACTTCCTCCATAATATGTTGCCCATTCCACAGTAGGATCAATGGTCAGCACTTCATTCCTATCATAAGCCCCCACCTCGAACCCAAAAGCAACATCACTTACCACAAACCTGCTTACAACTTCTTTGCCATCTTCCTGAAAGCTATAAGGCCTGTTTTCGGTAATGCTGCCTAAGGGTGTTGTTACCTGTAAAGCTCCATCTTTTTGCAAGGCAAGAGATTGCTCACCATCGTAGCTTAATTGTATATCACTCACCTTTCCACCGGGCCGTACCACAAAGTCGTATTCAATACCCGAACCCTTAGTGTACACCACCCAATCAATCTTAGGGTACACTTCCTTGTAAGTAATTTTAGAAAAATTGCGCACATCTTCAATACCCTGAGGGGCGTGGGCTAAAAAGAAATTTTCTACATCCTGCCCCATGCCTTCGGTTACTACTTCGGGGCGCGTATTGGCGCCCTTCAGCCCAAGGTCAAGACGGTAAAATTCCGTCTTCTCAATTTCCCGCATGGTTTTGCCCTCGGGTAGTTGCATTTTTCCTTCGGCCACCTGCTGTTTTACAAATTCCCGCTTAAACTGATAGTGAATGCCTGTGGCCGTC